>JRHI01002755.1_pt1 | contig 11504 bp, 9 predicted proteins | sample 215371 | NCBI WGS metagenome assembly JRHI01 (sample SAMN02929681, study PRJNA255918) | sediment metagenome | biome: cave system; feature: Ice Cave; material: Sediment; isolation source: sediment from deep within a dark volcanic ice cave with no known source of... ... | reverse complement strand
AGTCAGCCCACCCCGTCCTGTGGGCTGCGGCGGGAGCCCGAGATCGTAACCTTGGCGGGTGCCGCTGCCACCGCAAGTACCAGAGATCGGGGCCCTCGATCTGCTGCTCAGCGTCGCGAGACTGGGGAGCCTCGGCCGGGCCGCGCGGGAACACGGCATTTCCCAGCCCGCGGCGAGTTCCCGGATCCGCCACCTTGAGGGGCTGCTCCGAACACCGCTGATCGAGCGGTCCACGCTCGGTTCCTGCCTGACCGCCCATGGTGCGATGGTTGCCGACTGGGCGCAGGCAGTGGTCAGTGCCGCCGCCGCGCTGAACGCGGGCGTGTGTGCATTGCGGTCCGAACAAGGTAGCCGAATCCGCATCGCGTGCAGCATGACCATCGCGGAGTACGTCCTGCCGTCGAGGCTCGTCGAGCTGCGCCGCCGGCGGCCCGATTCGGTGATAGGGATGCGCGTGGTGAACTCCGCGACCGTCACCGAGCTCCTGCTCGGCGGTGAGGTGGACATCGGGTTCATCGAGGGGCCCGACCTGCCCGACGGGCTCGACGGACGCCCGGTCGGACACGACGAGCTGGTACTCGTGGTTGCACCGGATCACCCGTGGGCCCGGCGGCGACGGGCGGTGACGGCGCACGAGCTCGGGACAACGGCGCTCGTGTGCCGCGAGCCTGGGTCGGGCACCCGGTACACCCTCGACAGCAAGCTGGCCGGCATCGCTGACCGTGCCGGACCGTCGGTGGAGTTCTCGTCGACCACTGCGATCAAGGCTGCCGTCGAAGCGGGCCTTGGACCGTCGGTGCTGAGTTCGCTGGCGGTGGCGGGCGATCTCGCGACTCACCGGCTGGTGACCGTCCCGGTCGACGGGGTGGACCTGAGCCGCACCCTGCGCGTCGTGTGGCGAGCCGGAGTACAACTCACCGAGGTGCAGCGGGACGTGGTTGCCACCACATGCCAGCCGGCGGAACACCCGGCCCGTGTCAGACCACCGTCAACGACGACGATCGTCGCGCCAGCGGGCGTCGGGCACACACTGCCGAGCGGTGTACGTCCGCCGGGGCCTGACCCACAGTCTCGCGCTGGGGATCCCTAAGCATGCCGCGGCTACCCGCTCGCTCGCCTCGCAGCCACGGTTGGCGTACGCGTACGCCCCACCTGGCGAGACGAGGCGCGCGCGCGTCGTTACTGACCGGAGGTGTGCGCGTGACCGCCGTGCTCCCTCCACTGACCAGGCCCTCTGCCGCGCGACCGCGAGGTCCGATCGGTTCGACGCTGCTTGGGCTGCTGCACACCACGGATCACAAGCAGATCGGCAAGCTGTACCTAGCTGCGGGGTGGGCAATCGGCGCCGCCGGCGACGTTTCTGCCGCGCAGAGCCCCCCGGGTACGCGAGCAGCGTCGAAAAGGGACAGGAGGCAGCCATGACGGCCAGCAATGCGGGTTCCCAAGCCCACCACCCGCAGGGGGACAAGCATCAGCAACTCGATGAGAACCGGGTCGAGGCCGAGGGCACCCGGCTCACCACGAACTTCGGGGTGCGGGTCGATCACACCGACGACTCGCTCAAGGCCGGTGGGCGCGGCCCGACGCTGTTGGAGGACTTCCATTTCCGGGAAAAGCTGACCCACTTCGACCATGAGCGGATCCCGGAGCGCGTCGTACATGCCCGTGGCGCCGGCGCCTACGGGCACTTCCGGGTCTACGACGACTCGCTGCGGGAGTACACCTGCGCCGACTTCCTCACCGACCCGGAGGTCAAGACCGACCTGTTCGTCCGCTTCTCCACCGTTGTCGGGTCCCGCGGGTCGATCGACACTCCGCGCGATGTGCGCGGCTTCGCGACGAAGTTCTACACCCGGCAGGGCAACTTCGACCTCGTCGGCAACAACATGCCGGTGTTCTTCATCCAGGATGGGATCAAGTTCCCGGATCTCATCCACGCGGTCAAGCCGGAGCCGCGCGGCGAGTTTCCCCAGGCCGCCACCGCGCACGACACGTTCTGGGACTTCGTCGGGCTCACCCCGGAGATCATGCACATGATCATGTGGGCGCTCTCCGATCGGGCTATTCCACGCAGTTACCGGATGATGCAGGGCTTCGGTGTGCACACGTTCCGGCTGGTCAACGCAGAGGGCCGCGGAACGTTCGTCAAGTTCCACTGGACGCCCAAGCTCGGCGTGCACTCCCTGGTCTGGGACGAGGCGCAGTTGGTCGCGGGAAAGGACCCGGACTTCAACCGCCGCGACTTGTTCGACGCCATCGAGTCCGGCTCGTACCCGGAGTGGGAGCTGGGCGTGCAGCTCGTCGCGGAGTCCGACGAGTTCGCCTTCGACTTCGACCTGCTGGATGCCACCAAGATCATTCCAGAGGAGCAGGTGCCGGTGCGGCCGGTCGGCCGGATGGTGCTGGACCGCAACCCGCAGAACTACTTCGCCGAGACCGAGCAGGTCGCCTTCCACACCGCGCACGTCGTGCCCGGCATCGACTTCACCAACGACCCGTTGCTGCAAGCGCGGAACTTCTCCTATCTGGACACCCAGCTCATCCGCCTCGGCGGTCCGAACTTCGAGCACATCCCGATCAACCGTCCGATCACGCCGGTGACCAACAACCAGCGCGACGGCTACCACCGCACCCAGATCGACGTCAGCCCGACCAGCTACGCCCCCAACTCGCTGGGCGGCGGGTGCCCAGCGGTGACCGGCTGGTCGGAGGGCGGGTACGAACATCGGCAGGTGCGAGTCGACGGCGACAAGATCCGGACCCGGAGTGAGAGCTTCCGGGACTACTACACCCAGGCCCGGATGTTCTGGCTCGGTCTGGCCGACTGGGAGCGTGACCATCTGGTCGCCGCCGGAATCTTCGAGTTGGGTAAGTGCACGCAGCGCTCGGTCCGGGAGCGGGTGTTGGCGCACTTCGGTGTGGTGCACGCGGACCTGGCTCGTCGGGTGGCCGCCGGGCTCGGGATGCCCGAGCCCTCGGGCAAGCCTCCAGAGGGCGTGGAGTGCGGTCGTCCGCCGCTGGAGCACATCGCCCCATCGCCTGCGATCAGCCAGACAGCGCATCCGGGCGATGGGTCGATCAGCACCCGCAAGGTCGCCGTGCTGGTCGCCGACGGCTACGACGCCGCGACGGCCGCGGCTGTCGATCAGCTGACCCGAGCCGGGGGGGTCTGCGTTGCGCTGGCTCCCACCATGGGGCCGGTCACCGGAAACGGCGGAGAGCTCGGCGAGGCGCTCTCCCCCACCAACGAGCCGTCAGTGGTGTTCGACGCCGTGCTGGTCTGCGGTGGGGAGAAGGCCGCCGGGGCGCTGAGCAATGCGCCGGAGATGCTCCGGTTCGTCAAGGAGGCGTTCCGGCACGGCAAGGCGATCGGGGCCACCGGGGCCGGAGTCGACGTCCTCAGAGCGGCTGGCTTGGACGGGTTCGAGGTCGCCGCCGACGGTGACGGGCCGATCGATGTGCAGGGTGTGGTGACCAGCCGCTCCGGTGGGGATGCCGGCGCCTTCGTTGAGGCATTCAGCGCCGCGATCGCCCGGCACCGGACGTTTGACCGCCGGATACCGACGAGCACGGCCTGACACGGTCCGGCGGAGTCCTCGCCGAGACAAGTGAGCCGCCGCAGGCGGGACATTTGACTGCGGCCGTTGAGCCGTAACCGGATATGGAGGCTCCCCGTGGCCGCTGTGCTCCCCCCACCCACCAGACCGTTACCGCGCCCTTCCCGTGCGCCGATCGGCTCGCAGATGCTGCCGTACCTGCGTACGACCGACCACAAGCAGATCGGCAAGTTGTACATCGTCACCGCGTTCGGGTTTTTCTTCGCCGCCGGCGCGATGGCGATGCTGATGCGCGCTGAGCTGGCCCAACCCGGGCTGCAGTTCCTGTCCACCGAGCAGTACAACCAGCTGTTCACGATCCACGGCACGATCATGATGCTGCTGTTCGCTACGCCCATGGTCTTCGCGTTCGCGAACCTGATCATGCCGTTGCAGATCGGCGCTCCGGACGTGGCCTTCCCCCGACTCAACGCCTTCTCCTACTGGCTGTTCCTGTTCGGCGGGCTGATGGTGTTGTCCGGATTCTTGACACCGGATGGCGCGGCGGACTTCGGCTGGTACGCCTACAGCCCGCTCACCAGCGCTGCACACTCCCCGGGGGTGGGCGGAGACCTGTGGGCCATGGGCCTGGTGGTATCTGGTCTGGGCACCATCCTGGCCGCCGTCAATATGATCACCACGATCGTGTGCCTTCGTGCCCCCGGCATGACGATGTGGCGGATGCCGATCTTCACCTGGAACATCCTGTACACCTCGATCCTGGTGCTGATGGCCTTTCCGCCGCTGACCGCGGCGCTACTCGGGCTGGAGGCCGACCGGCGCCTCGGGGCGCACGTGTTCGACCCGGCCAACGGAGGAGCGATCCTGTGGCCGCACCTATTCTGGTTCTTCGGACATCCCGAGGTGTACATCGTTGCTCTACCATTTTTCGGCGTCGTCACGGAGATTTTCCCGGTGTTCAGCCGCAAACCGCTGTTCGGGTACAAGACCATGGTCTACGCCACGACCTCGATCACCGTGCTGTCGATGGTGGTGTGGGCCCACCACATGTTCGCCACCGGCGCGGTGCTGCTGCCGTTCTTCTCTGCCACCAGCTTCCTCATCGCCATCCCCACCGGCATCAAGTTCTTCAACTGGATCGGCACCATGTGGCGTGGGCAGCTCACCTTCGAGACCCCGATGCTCTTCTCGATCGGATTCCTGTTCACCTTCCTGCTCGGCGGTCTGTCCGGGGTACTGCTGGCCTCGCCGACGATCGACCTCAATGTTACGGACACCTACTTTGTGGTTGCGCACTTTCACTACGTGCTTTACGGCACGATCGTGTTCTCCACTTTCGCCGGGGTCTACTTCTGGTTTCCGAAGATCACCGGCCGGATGCTCGACGAAACGTGGGGCAAGTTCCATTTCTGGGCCACGTTCATCGGGTTCCATACGACTTTCCTGGTGATGCACTGGCTGGGCAGCGAGGGCATGCCGCGCCGCTACGCCGACTACCTACCCAGCGACGGGTTCACCACGCTGAACATGATCTCCTCCATCGGTGCCTTCGTGCTGGGCGCCTCCACGCTGCCCTTCCTGTGGAACGTATTCCGCAGCTACCGTTACGGCGAAGTGGTCACCGTCCACGATCCGTGGGGGTATGGCAACTCCTTGGAATGGGCAACCTCGTGCCCACCACCGCGGCACAACTTCACCGAACTGCCCCGCATCCGCTCGGAGCGACCCGCCTTCGAACTGCACCACCCAGCCATGTCAGATCGCATGCGCACCGAAGCATACGCAACATCGATCGGCCTGAAGGTGTACGGCGACAAGAAGGTCGTGGACACCCGCCAGCGAGCGCACCGAGACCCTGGCACCCCCGATGAACTGACCGACGACCCACACGGCCACTGACCGCGCTCAGCCGCCGCTATCCCGAGCGCCTTACCGGGCTGCGGACTGCTGGTTTTCGGTGAGGTTGGTTCAGGACAGCGCTCGTCCGCACCGGCGATCCGGCTCAGGTCTCGGGAGACCGCGGCCGGGATGCTGGTGTCGTAGGAGCCCTCGTGGCGGCGCGCAGACCGATGAGGGCTTGGACCAGTGGGGGGCACCGCTCGCAGTGGCGCAGATGTTCCTCGATGTCGCAGCGACGGGCGTCGTCGAGCCGGCCGTCGAGGTAGTCCGATGCCGACGTCCGGGCCCATCGGCAGCTCGGCGACGCGGGCGTAGCGGCACTCTTGCCGGCGGCGAGTTCGCGGGTCAGGCGCAACCGGCCTCGTTGCAGCCGCTTGTGGGCTGCGTCGGTCTTCAGCCCGCAGGTCTGGGCGATCTCCCGGGCCGACTAGCCCTCCCCATCGTGCAGCGCCAGCACCATGCGATCCTCGGTGGGCAACCGGGACAGGGCGGCGCGGAGCTGGGCCGCGTCGGCCGCTGCCGCTGCCCAATCAGCATTCCCGCCTGCGGACTCGCGGCCTCTACCGGCAGGTCCGGCATCCGATCTACAGCGGTTTGCTGCTCTTCGGCGCCGCCCACACCGCAGGATCGGGTAGCAGCTACCAGGTGGGCGTCCTGGCTCTGCTCACCGGCCTGCTCAGTGGCAAGGCCCGCTGGGAGGAGACCCGACTGCGGGCCAAGTTCCCCGACTACCCGGCACACGCCCTGGCCACCCGAGATTCGTCCCGCGGCTTCGGGGCGCAGCGCGGTGAGCCGCGAGCTCGAGACGCTGGTCGGCAACCTTCGGCTGGCGGTCGCTTATCGCGCGGGTCGACATCGTCGGTCTGCACGGCGCCGGCCGCGATCTCACTCGGCGCGGTTGGGTGCCCACGGCCTCCGACGTGCGCCTCGGCCCGCATCCGATCCGCCATGCGCGGGTAGTGCAGTTCGAAGGCCGGTCGCTCGGAGCGGATGCGGGGCAGTTCGGTGAAGTTGTGCCGCGGCGGCGGGCATGATGTTGCCCATTCCAGCGAGTTGCCGAACCCCCACGGATCATCGAAGATGACAAGCTCGCCGTAGCGGTAGCTTCGGAAGACATTCCATAGGAACGGCAGCGTGGACGCGCCGAGGACGAACGCGCCGATCGAAGAGATCATGTTCGGCGTGGTGAACCCGTCGCTGGGAAGGTAGTCGGCGTAGCGGCGGGGCATGCCTTCGGCACCCAGCCAGTGCTGCACCAGGAACGTGAGGTGGAATCCGATGAATGTGGCCCAGAAGTGAAATTTACCCCATGTCTCGTCGAGCATCCTGCCGGTGATCTTCGGGAACCAGAAGTAGATCCCGGCGAACATGGCGAACACGATCGTGCCGTAGAGCACGTAGTGGAAGTGCGCCACCACGAAGTAGGTGTCGCTGACGTGGAAATCGATCGCCGGGGCGGACAGCAGCACCCCGGTCAGCCCGCCGAGCAGGAACGTGATCAAAAAGCCGATCGAGAACATCATCGGGGTTTCGAACGTGAGCTGCCCCCGCCACATGGTGCCGATCCAGTTGAAGAACTTGATACCGGTGGGGATCGCGATGAGGAAGCTGGTGAACGAAAAGAAGGACAGCAGCACCGCGCCGGTCGCGAACATGTGGTGCGCCCACACCGTCATCGACAAAACGGTGATCGAGATCGTACCGAAGACCATCCCCTTGTAGCCGAACAGCGGCTTGCGGGAGAACACCGGGAAAATCTCCGTGACGACGCCGAAAAATGGTAGAGCAACGATGTAGACCTCGAGATGGCCGAAGAACCAGAACAGGTGTTGCCACAGGATCGCGCCGCCGGTGGCCGGATCGAGCACGTGCGCCCCGAGGCGCCGATCTATTTCTAATCCCAGCAGCGCAGCAGTCAACGGGTGAAACGCGGCCAGCACCAGCACGCTGGTGAACAGAATGTTCCAGGTGAAGATCGGCATCCGCCACGTGACCATCCCGGGCGCGCGCAGGCACACGATCGTGGTGATCATGTTGACCGCCGCGAGGATGGTGCCGAGCCCGGTTCGGTAGAGGTTCGGCCGCCGTCTCCAACACTTCCGCGAGATTCCCCCGGGGATGCTTGTCAAAGCCGAACGTGATCAAGCGCGCACCTGGGCGTGACCCGAAAGTCGACCCCGAACAGCGGGCCCAAGATGCAGAAGTTGAAGATGCCTGCGGCCAGTGGAACGAGCCCGACGATGGCCAGCACGACACCAAGCGCACCGGTGATCACGAGCCCTCCACGAGGATCAGGGCGATGCCCGCCCCGATCCGCAGTAGCCGACCGGCCGGGCTACGCATGAAACCGACGAAGTTCATTGGGTCTCCACTACTTGTCCGAGAGCCTTCACACATTGGACGCTGCGGTACCCCGACCTGGACACCCCATTCGAACGAAGCGCCCGACGCGCCCCAAGCGCACGTCAGGACACGGCGCTGCCGATGAGGTGGCCGACGCCGAAGGTGACCGCAGCAGCGAGGCCGCCGGTGATGACCTGGCGAAGGCCCGAGCGCAGTGCCGAGCGGCCGTTGAGGATTCCCAGGCCGGCGCCGACGGTGAACAGCGCGAGCACCGCGAGCCCGATGGCGACGAGCAGGGTCACTATCCCACCGCCGATCAGGTAGGGCAGCACGATCACGAAGGCACCGGCGGCGAAGGCGAGCAGGCTGGAGATTGCCGCGGACCACGGTGAGCCGAGTTCGTCAGGGTCCAGACCGAGCTCCTCGCGGGCCAGAGTGTCCAACGCCACCTGTGGGTTGGCCATGATGCGGTCGGCAAGCCGTTCGGCGTCGGCCCGATCCAGCCCTTTGGCGCGGTAGAGCAGCACCAGCTCGGCGCGTTCCTCTTCCGGCTTCTCTTCCAGCTCCGTCGCCTCCAGAGAGATCTCACGTTGGTACATCTCGCGTTGACCGGACATCGACACGTACTCACCGGCAGCCATGGAAAAGGAACCAGCGAGCAGACCGGCCTTCTGGGCCCAGTGGGCAGCGTGGCGCCGTTCGATGCCCGCCAGCTCCTCGAAGATCTTGCGTCGTTCACCGGTCTCAGCCTCGGCGAGCCGGGAGTACAACTGCGCGGCATCACGCTCACTGTTGAGCAGCGCGCCCCAACGCTTCACCCGACTACGCTCAATCTGGCTCATCCCGCCTCCCTCAGCAGTGACTCTGTCAGGGTTAACGTGCGAGGGCGACGCGGCCATCGCAGGATCAGTCCTCAGCCAAACCTTTGGACCGGTAGGCCAGCGCATATACCAGGCGAAGCGGGCTGCCGGGATCATCGACGGGTAGCCGTGGTTTTCAGGAGGCTCGTCTCATGTCGCCAAGATTGCAGGCCCACCCGTGGGGATCCAGCAGCAGAGGTCCCGGATGACACGTACCCTCACCCACGATCCGGTGCTGCGCCGGCTGCCCTGGGTGCTGTCCTCGCTCGGTTCCCCCGGGCAGGCAGTCGGCTACCTCGGCCCGAACTGGTTTGCCTCGATCATGGGCACCGGGATCGTGGCGAACGCTGCCGCGACGCTGCCGATCCAGTGGCCTGGGCTGCACCAGTTCGCGTTGACGGTGTGGGTCCTTGACGCGTTGTTGCTGCTAGGCCTGCTCGTCGCCGTGGCCGCGCACTGGGTTGCACACCCCACGGTTGCGCGCGGGCACCACCAGGACCCGAGCATGGCGCAGTTCTACGGCGCTCCACCGATGGCGCTGCTGACCGTCGGAGCCGGCGCACTGCTGGTCGGCAAAACGCTCATCGGCGTTCACGCCGCGGTCGACCTCGACTGGGTGTTGTGGACCGCCGGAACGGCCGGCGGCTTGTTCAGCGCAGTCTCGATCCCCTACCTGTTGTTCACCCAACACAATGTCCGACCGGATGCCGCCTTCGGTGGCTGGCTGATGCCGGTCGTTCCCCCGATGGTGTCGGCGGCCACCGGAGCGCTGCTGATTCCTTACGCATCTGCCGGCTCGGCCCGGGCGACCCTGCTCTACGGCTGTTACGCGATGTTCGGCTTGAGCCTGATCGCCTCGTTGATCATCATCACGATGATCTGGAGCAGGCTCGCCCACCACGGCTCGTCGGGCACCGCGCGGGTGCCCACGCTGTGGATCGTCCTCGGTCCGCTCGGCCAGTCCATCACCGCCGCCAGCCTGCTCGGCTCTACCGCCTACCTCGCGGTGGACCACCAGCTGGCGTCGGCGATGAACCTCTTCGCCGTGCTCTACGGGGTCCCCGTCTGGGGCTTCGCCGTCCTGTGGGTCAGTCTCGCCACGGCCCTGACCGTCCGCACGATCCGACGCCGGCTGCCATTCGCCCTCACCTGGTGGAGCTTCACCTTCCCCGTCGGCACCTTCGTCACCGGCACCACGGGTCTCGCGCTGCACACCGGCCTGCCCGCCTTCCGGTGGGCCGCGATGGTCGCCTACGTCGGACTGGTCACCGCCTGGGTCGTGGTGGCGGTCCGCACCGCGCACGGCAGCGTGCAGGGCAGCCTCCTGCAACAACCCACGGCCCCCGCTTCCCCGCCGGTCGCGGCCAAAGGATAGGCACTCTGCGTGAACGCGGAAGCGCCCCGGTCAGCGCAGACCGGCCTGGGTCGCTACGCCAGGCCCTTGAGCATGAGGTTCCAGTACAGCGCAGGCAGGCCGTAGCGCTTGAGGTACCACATGTCCCGCCGCTCCTTGATGGTGTCGATGTAGGGAATTGAGGGCGTCGGCTTCATGGTGTAGTCGAACTCGGCGAGCAGCACGGTGTGGCGCGAGGTCGTCAGCGGGCAGGAGGCATACCCGTCGTAGCGTGCGCTCGGCGGACGCCCCGCCATGACGTCGAGCAGGTTTCGGACCACCACCGGCGCCTGCTTGCGGATCGCAGCGCCGGTCTTGGAGTTTGGGCTGGAGCCGGCGTCGCCGAGGGAGAACACGTTTCCAAACCGCGTGTGCTGCATGGTGTGTTTGTCAATCTCGACATAACCGGCGGGACAGGCCGGGTCGGCGAGCGCGGTCTTCTTTACCCAGTCCGGGGCGCTCTGGGGGGGCACGACGTGGAGCACGTCGTAGGGCAGCGCGATCTCAGTCTCGTTCGCCCGGTCCGCCACGGTGATCTCACGGGTGTCCGGGTTGATCTGGATGGCCTCGCTCTGGAAGTGCACGGTGATGCCGTAGCGCCGGGCGACTCCCACCAGGATGTTGGAGAACTCCTTGACCCCGAACATGGCGGGTGTCGGCAGCACGAGATGGATGTCGATCTTATTGAGGACACCCTGCTCACGCCAGTAGTCCGCAGCCAGGTACGCGATCTTCTGCGGCGCTCCGGCGCACTTGATCGGTCCGGCCGGCATGGTGAACACGGCGGTGCCCGATCGGGTATCGCGGATGAACTTCCACATCGCCGGGGCGAGCTCGTAGCCGTAGTTGCTCGAAACCCCCTCCCGGCCCAGGGTCTGACCGAGACCGACGATTTTGCCCCAGTCCAGCTGGATCCCGGGGCACATCACCAGGTAGTCGTAACCCACGGTCGACCCATCGTCGAGGGTGATCTCCTTGGCCTCCGGGTCGATCGTCTCCGCCGCCTGCTGGAGCCAGGCCACTCCTTGCGGCGTGGCTTTGGCCTGCGGGCGGGCGCTCTCCTCCAACGGCGCACAGCCGCCGCCTACCAGTGTCCACAGTGGCTAGTAGTAGTGCGTCACCGCCGGGTCGATCACCGCGACGTCCGACTCGCCGCTCCGACGCAGGCGGGCGGCCACGCTGATTCCGGCGCTGCCTCCGCCGACGATGACGATCCTGTGCTTGATGCTGGCCGCCATGATCAGCCTCCCTCCGATTTATTGTCCGGACATCCGACCGTATCCACAAGCGGCCTAGATCACAAGCGCAGCATCTGCCCGCCGTTGGGCAGGGAGGTTCCCATCTACTCCGCGGGCAGGCGCGCGGAGTAGATGGAGTAGCCGTCGATGTAGCGGGAGGTGGCCGTAGCGATCATGGTGGCGGCCATCATCGGGATCATGAGTGCGAAGCCGC
>JRHI01002754.1_pt1 | contig 11508 bp, 11 predicted proteins | sample 215371 | NCBI WGS metagenome assembly JRHI01 (sample SAMN02929681, study PRJNA255918) | sediment metagenome | biome: cave system; feature: Ice Cave; material: Sediment; isolation source: sediment from deep within a dark volcanic ice cave with no known source of... ... | reverse complement strand
CTATAAGAGGCTGACGCAGATTGGTTGCGCAACAGCGGTTATCGGGGCGGTGCTGCTGGCGAGTGCTGAACCGGGGGCCGCGGGAACGCGCGATCGCCGTCAGTCCATACGGCGCAGCGCCGCTGCGGCGCCGTTGGTCAAGTTTGCCTATGTGGCAAATTATGGCTCCAACGACGTATGGGCCTATACGATCGATGCCGGCACTGGAGCATTGACGCCCGTGCCCGGATCTCCGCTCCCGGCGGGGAGCGGTCCCGCTTCAGTGACCGTGGACCCTACCGGCCGGTTTGCCTATGTGGCAAATGTCAATTCCAATAACGTCTCGGCGTATGCGATCGAATCCAACACCGGCGCACTTACGCCTGTGCCAGGATCTCCGTTCCCGGCAGCAGGGAGCGGTCCGTATTCAGTGACGGTGGCTCCTGCGGGACAGTTTGTCTACGTGGCTAACATTTCCGAGTATTCCAACAGTATCTCGGCTTACTCGATCGATAGCAGCACCGGTGCGCTGACGCCTCTGCCCGGTTCGCCGTTCCCCGCTGGGACCAGTCCCAGTTCAGTGACAGTGGACCCAACAGGCCAGTTTGCCTATGCGACAAACAGCAGGTATTCCAATAATGTCTCGGCCTACACGATCGATGCCGGCACCGGTGCGCTGACGCCGGTGTCCGGTTCGCCGTTCCTGGCAGGAATTGATCCCTTCTCGGTAACAGTGGACCCCATGGGAAAGTTTGCCTATGTGGCAAATTACACGGACAGCGTCTCGGCCTACACGATCGATGCCGGCACCGGTGCGCTGACGCCGGTACCCGGTTCGCCGTTCTCGACAGGGACAAGCCCGACCTCAGTGATCGTGCACCCCAATGGTCAGTTTGCCTATGTGGCGAATTACAATTCCAACAGCGTCTCGGCCTATACGATCGATGCGAGCACCGGAGCGCTCTCGCCCGTGCCCGGATCACCGTTCCCGGTATCAGGAGAAGGTTTGACCTCCGTGACTGTGGATGCCGCGGGCCAGTTCGCCTATGTGACCGCTTCTACTTCCAATACCGTATCGGCGTATACAATCGATGTCAGCACCGGAGCCCTCGCGCGGGTTCCCGGATCTCCGTTCCCCGCGGGGATGCGCCCCAGCTCGGTCACCACCACGGCCGGGCCACGCCCCCAGTGATGCGCGACTTTTTCACCACCGCCGCAGCGATGATCTGTGCCCGCAGGTCGTAGCCGTCCTTGAAAGCACGGTGACGGCGGTGATGGCCCGGCGATTCCCGATCGACGACTTAACCCACGCGACGTTCGGAGCCGGCCCAGACATGACGTCTAGCCCGCAAGAGGAGTTTTCAATGACAACGCATGTCAACCAGACAGCACCCACTCGCGGCGATCAGCACGAAGCCCTTTCCGTGTTCCTTGGCCGGTGGCGGGCAAAGGGCAAATCGTACGGCAGTCCGAACCAGCTCGCCGACGATCCGAAGAGCGTCGCCGAGCAGTGGACCAGCACTCACACCGGCAAATGGCACACTGGCGAATTCTTTCTCGTCCAGGACGAACAGGCAATGACTGGAGCCAGCCCCTTCGATACGCTCAGCGTGATGGGCGTGGACGCCACGACGGGCCGCTACTTCGCGCGGTGCTTCGAGAATCACGGGTTCTTCCGTCACTACGATGTCAGCGTCGACGGACTAGTGTGGACACTGACGGGCGAACGGGAGCGAGCGCGGATCGACTTCAGTCCAGACGGTCAGAGCCAAACGATTACCTGGGAGTGGCGCCCGAAGGATCGGTGGCTTCCCCTATGCGATCGGATCGCCCGTCGATCGATGTCTCAAGAGGTTGACGAATATGACAGCAACTGATCAGGAGGCGCTTCTGGCGATCATCAAGGCGCGCTGCGCTGCAGTGACCGACGGGGATGCTGCAAGGTCCGTGGCAGACATGGACGAGGGCGTGGTGATGTTCGACTTGGTTGAGCCACTGCAACATGTGGGCAAGGCATCGGCCTTCGCGCGCGCTCGGACCTGGCATGCGAGCTTCGACCCGCCTCCGAGGCTCGAAACCCGCGATGTTGAAGTCTTCATCGGCAACGACGTCGCATTCAGCCACTTTTTCAGCCATGTCAGCGGAACCCAGCGAACGGGGCAGCGGGTCGATATGTGGTTTCGAACAACCTTGGGATTTGCGCGCAAGAGCGGTCGCTGGTGGATCGTGCACGAGCACGGATCAGTGCCGTTCAATGCCCAGAGCGGCCAGCTGTCGCTCGGTCTGCAACCTGATGGAATGACTTCATAAACGACGAAGAAACGTCGCAGTCGCAGGTGCCAGCTATGGGCTTACGTCACCAAGGATCGCGCCCGCGAAGAGCCATTGCTGCCCGCCCCTGCTGCCCAGGACCGAGCCGATCACGGTGCCCGCGCCCGCGGAGGCCCACACCAGCAACATGAGCAAAGTTCGCTTCATGATGAGAACATACCGCGTCTGGAGTGGGGCGCCAGCACTCATTGGCATGTCCATCGCGAACGAAGCCCTGCTTGCGGGCGAGGACCGTGGCCGTACATTCCTGCAGATGCACTAGCGGCCCGCGATCCGTTATCCGGGGCGCCCGCCTTTCGAGGTGACATGCGACCAGCGGCTGCCGCGTTCGCTTTCCTGGCGCTCCTGCCAGGCGCGGGCTTCTCACAGGAGTCGCCCGCGCCCGCCGCTCGCCGTATCGTCGTGATCGTGCGCGACTCGGCCACCAAAGCGCCTCTCGCCAACGTCGGGCTGTTCCAGGACAAGTCCGATCTTCCGGCTATCACCGATTCCGCCGGCATCGCGCAGCTCCGCGTGCCCGATGCCGCGCAGACGCGCATCGTCGCTCGTCGCGTCGGGCTCGTCCCGAAGGAACTCGTCGTCACCACCGCGCGAGCCGGCGACTCGCTCACCGTCTTGATGCTGCCGGTCAGTGGCGCGCAGACGCTGCCCACCGTCGAAGTGAGCACTCCCGCCAGCGCCTCGCTGGCGCGCTACGCGGACTTCGAGCGACGTCGAACGTCGGGGAGAACCGGGATCTTCATCGTGGAGGACGAACTCCGCAAGCGCGACGCGTCGGCGCTCACCGACCTCTTTCGGCGCTATCCGTCCATCAAGGTGATCGACAGCCTTGGAGTAAAGTTCGTCGCATCGGCACGGACGCAAAAGCCGGTCATGAGCGCGGGGAGAGGGGCGAAGGCCTTCGACCTCCCGCCCTGCATTCTGCGCGTCATGATGGACGGCGTGTCCCTGGCTGAGGGTATCGACATCAGTGTCTTTCAGGTGCGTGAGCTGCACGCGATCGAGGTCTATCCGGGCGCCGCCACGACGCCCGTGGAGTTCGCGGGCATGATCAGGGACTCGCAGTGCGGTGTCGTGATGCTCTGGACGCGGAACCGGTGAACTCCGCGAGGTAATCAACTCGTAATCCGCGTCAGGTCGTTTCGTAATGTCTAAATCTTGCGCGTCGATCTCCTCGCCCTACCTTCGATCCAGAGCGGGTTTCCTGTCGAACCACGACACTGGACGAGCATGAAAAAACTCCTGATCCACGCGATTGTCGGTTGTGTGGCCTTCTCGGCAGGCTTTCTGGTGCGCGGATTACCGGGGTCACAGCACTGGACGAAAGGTTGGCGGATAGCGACTGACGCTCGCGATTCAGTCTCGCCTGGGACCGGCTTGGCTCACACCCCGCCGATGCTGCCGTGGCCCGTCGGATCGGAGGTTGTTGATCGCATTGGCCCCGCCGAAATCCAGGAAATTCTGAGACAGGTCGCTCCCGATGCGCGCGGGGCAATCTTTCGCGACTCGAAGGACGGACGTGCGCAGTACATTCTCAACATTCGTCGCGACCAGAGCGAAGCCGAACAGCACGAAGCGTGGGACGACGTCATGATCATTCAGAGCGGTCACGGCGCGCTCGACTACAGCCGTTCGATTCACGGAGGGTCGCGCTACTCGCGAGGCGAGTGGCGGGGCGGGGCGCTGTTCCCCAAGCCGACCATCCTCGACTTGGCGCCGGGAATCATGGTGCGGGTACCCGCCGGAGTGCCGCACGTCATTCGGCCGCTGGGCGCGGCGCCGCTGGTGTACCTCGTGCTCAAGGAAAAGGCCGGAGACGAGAAAGCCGGTGAAAGTGACGGCGGCAGTGTTTAGCGGATCGTACTACGCGGCACCTCCACCTCGAACAGCCGCGGCCACAGCTTTCCCGTGACCAGCACAGCACCCCGGGCCGGATCAAAGGCGATGCCGTTCGCCGTGCCGCCCCGCTCAGTAACATGACGACGCTCGTCGGGAGATAGCAGACCGCTGACATCGACCCAGCCCATCACGGCCCCCGTGGCCGGATCGATGCGCGCGATGAGGTCGGTGCGATAGATATTCGCCCAGAGCTCTCCGCGCACCCACTCCAGTTCGTTGAGCATCCAGACGGGGTGACCCGCTTCGCGCACCTGAAAGGTTCGCTCGACTCGAAAGCCGTTCGGATCGATCACGCGCAGCTGGCTCGTGCCGTCGCTCAGGTAGAGCCTTCGGCCGTCGCCGGTGAGGCCCCACCCCTCACCGGCGTAGGTGAAGCTGTCGACCCGCGCGAGAGTGGTTGTCTTATAGATGTAGCCGCGGCCGCCGCGCCAGGTGAGTTGATAGAGGAGGTCGCCGAGCGCGGTTATTCCCTCGCCGAAATCGGTGGCGGGCAGGGGAGTCCGTTTTCGCACGGTTCCCGTTTCCCGAACGACGTCGCGCAGGTCAGAGGTGCCTTCTCCGCCCACACTCTCGAGCAGCCGGCCCCCATAGACGAAGAGCCCCTGCGTGTAGGCGCCGGTATCATGCGGCCACGAGCGGACCGCGTGGGCGATGACGCGCGGAGTGGCCGAATCGAACGGGACAGCCGGCGGCCGGGCGTCCGCGTTGGTCGTGGGCGGGGGCACCATTCCGGGAGGGAGGGCTGGCGTGCCGCCGCCCGCACCCTCGCTGCTGCAAGCCGAGAGCGCCAATCCGGAAATGAGATAGAGCGTAGCGACGATCGACCCGGCCTGATGAACTGCCGGTGAGCAATGGGCTCTCACGACCGTACGCGCTAGCCGCGGGGCATCGCACGCACAGGCGCGCGCCGGTGCCAAACGACCGGCGCGCGCTTCGTGCGTAATACTCGGCACGACGAATTACAGCGACGATTCCGGCTTGGGCCCCATGCCGTGCTTCATCTTGCCCTGTTCCCGCATCTCGTGCTTCTTCTTGTGCTCAGCCATCATCGCATCGAACTTGGCCTGCTGGTCGCTGGTGAGCACGGCACGCACCTCAGACAGCTGCTCCGCACTCATTTCGCCCATGCGTGACATGTGCGCCTTGGCCTCGGAGTGCTCCTCTGTGCGCGCCGCATGTCTCTCGGCGGCATACTTTTCGTGAATGGCCTTGAGCTGCGCCTTCTGTTCATCAGTAAGATGCAGCTCCGCCATCATCCGTTCGTGCTCGGTGCCCTGCATGATGGCACCGCCGTCGGGACCACGGTGCTTCGCCTTCGGGTACTCTGCTGTCTGCGCGTGCGCGGCCGAGGCGGCCACGAGCGTGGCGGCCACGAGGGAAAAAATGTGTCGCTTCATTGGATGGTGTCCTCCGTCGGGGTGAAGTCGTACCGCCCGCGATTCGCTGGCGGGTATGCCGTTAGTACCCCCGCGGCGGAATATGGATGACCAGAGTACGATATCAATTGGTTCCATCACGGCTTGGTCGGTGGCGCGAGAATGTTGAGTGCGTGCAGCGCGCGGGATACCGGGATCCGTAGCTTCAGTGTATCCGTCTTTACACCGTTTACCTCGGCGCTCACCGCGAGCGGCCAGTCGCGTGGCACGTGACAGACGCGCCATCGCCCAATGCTGTCGGTCTTGGTGTCATGCGTCTCCAGCTGCCACCGAAGGACTGTGAATTCCTTCCGGATCCGGGCCTGCCAGGCCACGGCTACCGTCGCCCCTGCGACCGGATGGCCCTGAACATCGGCTGCGGCACCGTAAAGAATCGCGTCACTCGGCTTCTCCTTGCCTCTGGTACCACAGGTCGCGGTGATCAGGTCGTCGAGGCCGGGGATTTTCAGCGTATCTGGTTCGGCCTTTGCGTTACGGACCACGTCGACCCGTCGCTCCACGGGCGACATGCCGGCGGCGCGCATCAGTGGAGTTGAGAACTGAGCAACGTAGCGACCCGGAAGCACATGCTCGATCCGAACCCGGCCGGCGGAGTCAGCGTGGCCAACGTAGCCGGTTCCGGCGAGTGACACCATCGCCCCATCGACAGCCACTGCAGAATCGTGCGAGATCACCACGGCCTCGAACAGGGGGCCGTCACCGGCGTACAGGAGTCGGCCCTCGAACGTCGCTGATGCCACGTCGCCGCCGGACATGTGCACGGCATCCAGCGACACTCGCGCGTTGCTCCGGAAGGTATCACCGTACGTTACTCCAGCCTTCCTCGTCATCGACGGCATGCGAATCTCCCAGCGACTGATCAGCCAATGACCGCTGGGCAGGCGAAGAAACTCCAAGTGTCCGCCGGCACCTGCGTCCAGGTACTCCTGCGGCAGGTTCGTGTATTGGAAATCGAGTGATCGGAGCTCCGCAGACGCAGCGTCGAGCCAGAACGTGCCTTCGATGTCGCGCACTTCGCCGCGATCGCGTTGCGGCCGGAAACCAACGCCGATCTGTCTCGCGTGCTCCTCCGAGGGCGACGCGACGCGAAAGCAGTGCGAGCCGGCGAAGCTGTCGGACAGCAGGACGTCTGCATCCGGCGCGATGAACACGAGACCATCGCGATCCTCAGTGACATAGCCGACCTGTGCCAGCGTCGCGGCGGGGGCACTGAAGAACGGCCTGTTGGTGGAGCCGCGTCTCGTCCCCGCTGATTGCTTTCGCACGACCCGGCCTGTGCTGTCTGTCGTTCGCTCGTAAACAGAGAGCATCACATCCAGTCGCTTCCCGCCGGCCAAAAGCGAACTGGAGGTGAGCGCTTTGCGTGCTTCCTCCCAGAGGCGCGAGACCAGAAGACCCGAGTCAGCGCGCAGCCGACAGGTTCTCGATTCGCGGACCGTGATTTGCTCGAGCTGAACTCTCTCGTCGTTCAAGACGATCCGCACCGCCGACCGCCCTTCCTGTGGAACCCGGAGCGTCGGAGTGACGGTAGGTCGGTACCCGATGCGCAGTACGCGCAGGCCGTAGTCCCCGGGATGCGGAAGCGCGACCTCGAACTCGCCGAGCGCGCCCGTCAACGCGCGCGCAACGACCGTGCCGGATCCGTCGACCGCGGTGACGAGAACACCGATGGCGCGCGTCACGCTGTCGGGCAGGACTATGAACCCGCGTGCCACCTGCGCTGGCGCTGTACGCGCTCCGAGCAGCGAAAAGCAGAGGCCCGCCGCGATCACTCTTCCAATCTGCACGTTGCCTGCTCCGGCGCGCGGCCAATATCCGAGTACGCAGTAGAGAACATAATGCGGACGGCGGTTTGCGTCGCATCCTGTGGGTTCCGCATCTCGAGATGCTATCGCAAGCGACTTGGCGAGTCGCATATTGAGCCGATCGCTCGCGACCGGGCTGCGGCGTCAGCGAGCCGGTCGACTTTCAAGCAAAGCAACCAATGCGATTATTCCTTCGCGCGTTGACAGCCTTTCTCATCCTTCCGGGAACGATCGCCTTTCTTGTTCCCTGGTGGTTGCGCCCAGCAGCTGCTCCTTTCCACATGGCCGGCATTCCCCTGCTGTGTATTGGGTCGCTCCTGCTTCTCTGGTGCGTTCGAGACTTCTACGTCACCGGCCGCGGTAGCCTGGCGCCGTGGGCGCCGCCCGAGCGCCTGGTGCGTGTCGGGCTGTACCGGGTATCTCGAAATCCCATGTACATCGCGGTCGTCCTTATTCTGGCCGGTTGGGCTTTGGCCTTTGCTTCCCGTACGCTTTGGCTCTACGCCGTCGTCGTGGCCCTCGGCTTCCATCTCCGGGTAGTGTTCGGTGAGGAACCATGGCTCGCACGCACACATGGAGAGGAATGGCTGGCGTATCGCGCGAGAGTTCCTCGATGGGTTCTTTCGCCGCACCGGCGTCGGTAGGACGCGTTTGCATTGAATGCCCCGACTTGCAATTTTCGACGCAAAGGAGTCCTCATTCTGGTCATCGCACCCGCGAGATCTGAACCCAACCCGTTGTACCCCAGGCACTAACAGCATCCTCATTCTCTGGCAGGGAACTTGCGCTTGAGGTGTGGTAAAATGGGACAGCTCGAACTCGGTTGTCCACCTCGTCACCTTCCTTCGCTGGGAGTTCCGTCATGAAGCGCGCCAAGAAAGGTTTCACCCTGATCGAGCTGTTGATCGTCGTGGTCATCATCGGCATTTTGGCTTCGATCGCGATACCGAAATTCTCGAACACGAAGGAGAAGGCGTACATCGCTTCCATGAAGACCGACCTGCGGAACCTGATCACGGCTCAGGAAGCGTATTTCTCGGACAACAATAGCACGTACGCCGCGAGCATCGCCGCGATGGGCACGAACTACCTGGCCTCCAGCGGCGTGACGGTGACGCTCGGCAGCGTGACGAACACGGGGTGGGCAGCGACGGCGACGCACATGCAGACCGCCAAGACCTGCACGATCACGTTGGGCGGTGGCTCCACAGTGGAAGGCACCCCGCTCTGCCAGTAAACACGAGAGCGCTGGCTACGGCCTGACGCATAGCAAAACCCCGCCGGCGCGAAATGCGCCGGCGGGGTTCTCGCTTGCCCGGGGCGTTCAGCCGGCGCCGCGACCAGCCTGAACTACCATGCGAAGCGCCGGCCGACAATCATTTTCAGGATGTTCTGGTCACCGGCGCCCGAGATGAGCACGCCGTATCCAAGGTTGAATTCCCACTCTGGCGAAAAGGTGAGGTCAATCGTCGGGTAGAGCAAGTGTGACTGTTCGTCGGACGGCGCCACGCGCGCGAGCGAGCCGGTCCCACCGTAATACTCGACGCCGGCCTGTAGTTTCTTGGTGAATTGCCATCCAAGTTTCGCGCTTGGGTTGAACGTGGTCCCGCGGATGCCGGTTCCGGCGTCAGGCCCCTTCAGCGACCAGCCGATGGTTGGATTCACTGCCCAGTACAACCGGCCGATGGTCTGGTCGATGATCGGGCGCAGCTCGACGCCGAATTCGTTCTCGTCAAATTTGGCGCTGGTCGGCCCCAACTCTGTCGAGAGCCCCAGCCCCACCGGCAACTTCCACGATTCCGGCGCGCGAATGCGAGGGCGGATGTGCGCGCCGGCCACCTGCCACCCTTCGCCAGTTCGCACGCTGGTGAAGAGGTACACTCCCACTTCGAAAATATCGCTGATGCCGTGCGTTATCTCGAGCGTCTCGTGGAATGCGCCGTCGGTGGGCACCATGCCGCGAAGCGGGAGCGTGCGGCCGCGTCCCGTGAAGTTGCTGTGGAGTTCGAAGACGGTCTTTCCTCTCGAAGCCGTCTCGGATTCGTAGACCTGAATTTCGTAATTCTCCTGGGCATCGAGGCGGTGAAGCGGGCCGGCGATGGCGAGGGAGAGGATGGCGGCGATCTGAAATTTCATCCGGTCAAATTAGCCAACGTGACCGAGCCGACAGGAGGAGCAGAACTCAGAACCAGTAGCCGAGCCGCACGAGCAATGCCCTCGTGCCGGCGTTGTTGAAACCCTCCTCCACGCGCAGCGGTCCGATCGGCGTGCCGGTTTCGAAGCCCGCACGAACGCCACCGTAGATCCGTCCGAAGTTCGTGCTGTCCTGTCGCACCAGGAATCCAGTCCCCCGGCCGATAGCGCCTGCCATCCCCTCGACGCGAAGGCTGATGCCGGCCAGCAGTCGCCGCTTGAACAGGAGGCTGGAAAAGAGCTCCTGGGTGCCGCGAATGTCGCCGATCCGGAGTCCGGCGAAGCCGTCGGAACCACCCAGCGAAAAGGTTTGCTGAATGGGGAGCCGGTTCCCCCACCCCGCGCGTATGCGCGCGCGGGTTTCGACGCCGGCAATCGTCACCGTACGGCTTGCGTCGGCGCGCACCCGCTGAAAATCGGTGAGGGCAATACCCTCGACGATGGTCGCCATCTCGTATTCATTGCGGCCACGAAATACGGAAGCGCGCACACCCACGGAACCGCGCGTGTCGCGGCCCGGTTCGCGCCAGAGTCGGCCATCAACGCCGGCCTCGTAGCGCCAGCGCCAGTTACCCGCCGCCGGATCCTCGCGCAGTCCCAGAAACCCGCTCAATTCCTGGGTTTCTGCCGACGGCAACTCGCTGCCCTCTTTGAAGAGTCGGACGCTCTCATGCGTGAACTGTCCACCGATCGTGATCGGGAAGGAACTGCGCCGAACACGCGCGCGTCGGCGCACGAATGCGTTCACGTCCTGTTCATAGGAACCCAGGCGGACCAGTACGGCCCCCTCGGCGTGTCCCCGAATGAATGAACGGTTGACAGCGCCGAGCCAGAGCCGTCCCGACATGAACTGGTCGAAGGCCACTCCCACGCCGTACGTGCGATCGGGGGAACCGGATAGTTCCGGCTTGAAGGAAACGGTCGCGCCAGTTCCCACGGGATTGAACCAGACGCCCTGATACCGCTCCGAATGGCCCAGCTCGGCGATCCCCTCTTCGAGCGTACGCAAGTCGAGGTCGGTACCCGGTGTCAGTCCCAAGCCCTCGATCACCGCCGCGCCATCCATCGCCCGACCGCTGACGGCCACGGTGCCGACGCGGGTCGGCATGGCCACCGGTTCGCGCCCGCCAAGCGGTTGCAGGCACGTCGCCGCGGCGAAGGCCGCGCGCGCCGTCTCGTGCCCGAGCTTGATCAGGGAGTCCGACGTCTTGCGCCGAAAGTCGAGGTTCTGGAAGTCGCGAGTCGGATTCGTGATGTCAACGTCGCCAAACCGCGGGGCGATCGAATCCTCCTTGAACAGGGAGTTCACGAGCGCAGACGAGAGCGACAGCGGGTCGTCGAAGGAGTTGGGATCCGGCGGCGCGTAGGGAAGTCGCGAGGCCCAGATGCGTTCGGCGCCCAACTCCCGGGCCTGATACACCGGCGTGTTGTCGGAGAGTCCGCCGTCGGTCAGCCAGAGTGAGTCTTGCTTCACGGCGTGAAACACCACTGGCAGCGCGGCGCTCGCACGAACGGCCCTCGCCAGGTCACCGCCGGAAATGACCACGGCCTTCTGCGAGACCAGGTCGGTGGCGACGGCGCGAAACGGTATGGGCAGGTGATCGAAATTGCCACGCGCCAGCAGGTTTCCCCGGAGCAGCACGGACGACATCAGCGCATTCACCTCGCCTTCGCGTACCGCACCACTCTGCAGGCCAAGACCGCCCGAGCGGCTGCGCTCCCAGACGGCGAGCGGGCGCAGCAGGCCGAGCGCGGATCCGACCGACGGCTCATAGCGGCGAATGACTTTCTCGAGCGGGAGCGCGCGCATCAGCGAGTCAATCTCCCGCGCGCTATAGCCGCTCGCGTAGAGCGCGCCCATGATC
>JRHI01002753.1_pt1 | contig 11514 bp, 7 predicted proteins | sample 215371 | NCBI WGS metagenome assembly JRHI01 (sample SAMN02929681, study PRJNA255918) | sediment metagenome | biome: cave system; feature: Ice Cave; material: Sediment; isolation source: sediment from deep within a dark volcanic ice cave with no known source of... ... | reverse complement strand
CTACTGGATGGCGCGCGTGATAGAGGAGTGCGACCACGTTGCCGCCGGATTCAGCGCCGATCCGGTGCACGATCTGCGCGTGGCGTTGCGCCGCTGCCGCTCCATGGCGGACGGTCTGATAGCTATCGATCCCGACCCGGACTGGAAAGCCATGAAGAAAGCCGGGAAGCGCCTGTTCCAGCGCCTCGGCGACCTGCGGGACATCCAGATCATGATGGAGTGGATCGAACAGCTCCATCCCGCCGAAGCACGTGCCGAGTCTTCAAGCGCAGAGCCGGCAAGTGTGGCGCGGACAGTCGCTTCGACAAGCTCAGGGCAGCCTCTACCGGCGTTGCTTCAGTCTGAACAGAATTCCGTAGATGCTCGGGCAGATCAGCCCTCCGTTGAAAGCGCGCAAGACCACGACGGTCGAGATCCCGTGGCCCATTCGCTACTTGGAATTCTTCACCGCCGCGAGGTTGAGCAAAAGCGCGAGGCCCGTGCCGCCCTCGAGGAATTCGACCGCAAACAATGGCGTCAGTGGAGTAAGTCCCTGCCAGCGCGTGCGGCCCACATCCGAACGGGAAGTGCCGTGTTCAGGCATCTGGCCCTGGAACGCTGGACTGCTGCCCGTGAACTCCACACGCGTGCTCTGCGCAACCGGTCCCAGGTCGCGTTTCACACATTGCGCATTGGCATCAAACGCTTTCGCTACATTGTGGAGAATTTCCTTCCCGCCGAGCACAAGCTGTGGAGCAACGATCTTAAGCAGATGCAGGATCTGCTGGGCGAAGTGCATGACCTCGATGTCCTGTGGGCCACCGCGCTCTCCTGCCGCGTATTCCCCGACGAAGGCGCACGCCGTCGCTGGCATGTGCGCATTCTCGATGAGCGAAAGAAGCGGATCGAAGGCTATCGCCAGAAAATGACGGGTCCGGATTCGCTATGGCAGCTGTGGCGGGCAGAATTACCGCAGGGCAAGCAGATTCAAGGGATGGCGACTCACCGCATGAAGTTATGGGCGAAGGCGCTGGACCCTGACTTCGCGCACTCCGAGCGCGTTGCCAGACTCGCACTCGAACTTTTTGACGGTCTCAATTCTGTAGGATTGCTGGGCTCACCTAATGGGGTTGGGGATCACGTCGATGCCCGGGGCATTCTGCTGATGGCTGCTCTGCTGCACGACGTTGGCAAGTCGAAAGGAAAGAAAGGACATCAAAAGGCCTCGCTCGAATTGATCAAAGCCCATGGCGCGCCCCTGGGCTGGAAGACAGAAGACATGCAACGGGCCGCGATTGTTGCCCGTTTCCATTCCGGTGCGTTGCCCACACGAAGCCACAAAACTCTGCGCGATCTCCTCCCCAATGAGCAGAAAATCACGATTCAGTTGGCGGCCATCCTCAGATTGGCAAATGCTTTAGACGCATCGCACGACGGCCATATCCGGCGAGTGCAAGTGGCCCGCGGAAGTTCGAGCCGGATGGCGCCGCCCAATTGCGTGACCGTAGAGGCCGAAGGATACTCTGCCCGCAGCGACACCGCACGAGCCGTGGCAGCGGAGCGGTATCTGCTTGAAACGCTTCTGCGCCGGCCTATCCTGATCCGCCCGATGAATAGGGCGCCGCGCATTTCCGGAAGAACATCCTCGCGTAAAAGCTAGCAACGACATCGATCTCTAAAGATTTGCTTTGAAAGGTCGCCGCTTCGAACACTCGGAAACAGTGGCGTTGCAAGCCGAGACGCCCTCAGCGGCTTCTCGCGAGGAAAACCCGAATCGGCTCTGTTACGATCAGCTCTGATTTCATCCTCCAAGGTCAAGCACAGTGCCCGACGAAAAATCGTTTCACATGACTCCCGAGGAATTCCGCCGCTACGGCCACGCCGTGATCGACTGGATTGCCGACTACCACTCCCGCATCGAAACATTTCCTGTGCTCTCGCAGATGAAGTCAGGAGAGATTCGCGCTGGGCTGCCTGCGGATCCTCCGGCCAAGGGTGAGCCGTTTGACGCATTGCTCAAGGACGTCGAAAAACTAATTCTTCCTGGCATCACGCACTGGCAGTCGCCGAACTTCTTCGCTTACTTTCCGTGCAATGCGTCGGGCCCCGGTATTCTTGGGGACCTTGTTTCCTCTGGCTTGGGCGTGCAGGGCATGCTCTGGTCGACCAGTCCAGCCTGCACTGAACTTGAGACCCATGTGCTCGACTGGCTGGTACCTATGCTGGGCCTGCCGGAAAAATTTCTGTCATCGAGCACAGGCGGCGGCGTGATTCAGGATACGGCATCCAGCTCAGCTCTGTGCGCCTTGCTGGCCGGACGCGAGCGCGCCACCAACTACGCGAGCAATCAAGAGGGATGCGACGGCCGTCTGGTGGCGTACGCGTCGACGCAGACGCATTCGTCGTTAGAAAAGGCGGCCATGATCGCCGGCCTGGGCCGCGCGAATATCCGCCTGATCGAAGTCGACGATGTTTTCGCCATGCGGCCTGGGGCGCTGGCCCGGCAGATCGAAGCGGACAAGCTGGCTGGCATGATTCCCTGTTTGGTTTGCGCGACGGTAGGCACAACATCGTCGAATGCGATCGATCCGGTTGCTGATATCGGCCGCATTTGCCGCCAGCACAATGTGTGGCTGCACGTGGACGCAGCCATGTCCGGCACGGCCGCGCTTTGCCCTGAGTTCCGCCATATTCACGATGGCGTCGAGCTCGCCGACAGCTACAGCTTCAATCCGCATAAGTGGATGTTCACCAGTTTCGATTGCAGTTGCTTCTGGGTCGCAGACCGCAAGGCACTCATTCAAACTCTGAGTATCCTGCCCGAATACTTGCGGAATCAGGCAACGGACTCGGGCGCAGTAATCGATTATCGCGATTGGCACATCCAGCTGGGCCGCCGTTTCCGTTCGCTCAAATTGTGGTTTGTGATTCGCCATTACGGTGTAGAGGGCCTGCAGCATCACATTCGTGCTCACGTGCACCTGGCGCAGCAGTTCGCGGATTGGGTCCGCAAAGATGAACGCTTCGAACTCGCTGCTCCCGTTCCGTTGAATCTGGTGTGCTTCCGTCACGGAGGAGGAGATGCGATCAATCAGACAATCATGGATCGCCTGAACCTCAGCGGCGATCTCTACCTGACCCACACGAAGCTCAGTGGAAAACTCACTCTCCGCCTCTGCGTCGGACAGACTAGTACGCAGGCGCGGCACGTGGAACGGGCGTGGGAGCGCATTCAGGAAGAGGCTGCCGGTTGTCAAACAGTGCAGTTCTAGTTTCACCCCTGGCCTCCGCGCGGCAACCTTCTATCCCTGTGCTAACATCTACTGTTTTCCTGTGACCAACGCTGGGCCGGGCTAGCAGCTTTCACGTTGCGGCAGGGCCAAGCAGTGCGGACGCACTCTCAGAACTCAGAGGCAGCATCATGATGAAAGATACTCTCGGAGTCCTGCTGGCAGGCGGAGCCGGAGAGCGCCTCTATCCCCTCACACGCGACCGCGCCAAGCCGGCGGTAACCTTCGGTGGCATCTATCGCATCATCGACATCACTCTCTCCAATTGTCTGAACTCTGATCTGCGTCGCGTCTACATCCTCACCCAGTACAAAGCGCTCTCTCTGAACCGCCACATCCGTGAAGGCTGGAACGTGTTGGGGCGCGAGGTGGGAGAGTTCGTCGAAGTGCTTCCTCCCATGAAGCGCGTCAGTGACCAGTGGTACCAGGGCACGGCCGACGCGGTGTATCAGAACATCTATTCCATCGGATCGGAGCAGCCCAAACACGTTCTCATTCTTTCCGGCGACCATATTTACAAGATGGATTACGGCAAGATGATGAAACAGCACATGGATTCCGCCGCCGACATCACTCTTGCCACGATACAGATCGATCTGGACGAGACCTTCCGCTTCGGGGTGGTTGATATTGATCGCGATGGCCGCATCAATGGCTTCGAAGAGAAGCCGAAGGTGACCCATCTCAGATCGCCACGGAATCCCGACAAGGTTGCGGGTTCCATGGGCATCTATCTTTTCAATGCCGACGTGCTGATCCCGGTGCTGCTTAAGGACGCCGAAGATCCCAACTCCAGTCATGATTTCGGCAATGACATTCTGCCGAAAATGGTGGATGACTATCGCGTCTTCGCCTACGACTTCATCGACGAAAATAAGAAAGAAGCGCTCTACTGGCGCGATGTCGGCACACTCGAGGCCTACTACGAAGCCAACATGGACATCGTTTCGGTGTCGCCGATTTTTAATTTGTACGACGAGGAGTGGCCCATCCGCACGCACCAGCGCCAGTATCCACCCGCCAAGTTCGTGTTCGCTGAGAGTGGACGCACGGGCACGGCGTTGGATTCCATTGTCTCGAACGGCTGCATCGTCTCCGGGGGCGTGGTGAAGAACTCAGTTCTGTCTCCCGATGTGCGCGTGAACTCCTATTCAGAAGTGGACGACTGCATCCTGTTCACTCATGTCAGCGTAGGGCGGCGCTGCCGCATTCGGAAAGCCATTCTCGACCGCGATGTGCATGTCCCGGAAGGCACCACCATCGGCTACGATGCCGAGGCCGATCGACAACGGTACTTTGTTACCGACAGCGGCATCACTGTGGTCACGCGCGATTATTCGCTGTTTGAGAATCCTGTCACCGTGGATTATTTCACCAGCGAGTAGCTTCCCATCGGCAACTCACGCCACTTTGCCCGCTCACAGCTACCAGATGCCTCAAACTAAAGAGCGCCCGAGATGCCTCTCGGACGCTCTGCACTGCTATGAGCCTGAACCAGCCGTGTTTTATTGTGGAGGCTGAGGTCTTCCGTCCTGCCTGCGCTGCTCTTCCTGCCGCTTCCTCTCTTCGGGAGTTAGCTGACGCTGAGGTGGCGGTTGTTGCTGCGGCGGACGAGCCTCGGCGGGAGGTGGCATGCGCTGCTGGGGCCGCTCGCTCGGCGGCTGATTCTGCGAAGGCTCACTCCGTTGCGGCGGAGGCGCCGGTGCCCGGTTCGCTTCCGGACGATTGTTTGGCGCAGGCTGGTTCGGTTCCGGCCGATTATTGGGCTGTGCCGCTGGCGGACGATCATTCCGCGCCGGAGGCTCCGGGGCTCGGTTGTTCTGCGGTGGTTGACTCGGTGGCTGGCGATTCGGTTCCGGGCGGTTATTATTCGGTGCTGGCTGATTCGGTTCCGGACGATTATTAGGTTGCGCCGCCGGCGGCCGGTTATTCGGCACCGGAGGTTCCACGGGCCGGTTGTTCGGCGCGGGCGGTGGAGTTGGCTGCGCGCGGTTTGGTTCAGGACGATTTGGTTCAGGACGATTCGGTTCCGGACGATTCGGTGCCGGCTGATTTGGTTGCGGACGATTGTTGGGCTGCGCCGCAGGAGGACGATCATTCCGTGCCGGAGGCTCCGCCGGGCGGCTATTTGGTGCCGCTGGAGTTGGCTGCGGACGATTCGGTTCTGGACGATTGTTCGGAGCCGGCTGATTCCCAGGCTGATTTCCCGGACGATTCGCTGGCTGATTGTTTGGTTGATTCGCAGGCGCATTGGCCGGCGCATTGGTGGGACGATTGTTGTTTGGCGTTGCTGGCTTTTGTGCGGCCACGACCCTTACCGGAGGTTGAATTCCCGCCGGATGGGCAGGAGCTAATCGTTGCATCTCCTGACGAGGCAGAGGTTGACCAGGATGCGCTGCCAACTGCTGCTGCCGGGCCGCGAACGCGGGCGGTGGCGGCGGCGGAGCGGTTCTGGCGATTACCTGGCGATTGCTCACGGCGGCGGGCGGTGCAGCTACCCTGTTTGCCGTTTGTGCGTGCGCTCCTAACACAGCCTCACGGGCTGGAGGTATGGCAGCTCTAGCTCCTACAGGCGCAGCCGCTAACTGGCGCGCGTTCACTTGAACCGCGGCCCGTGCCACCGGCTGCGAGGTTGCGAACGCATGTTGCGGAACAGCGGTCACCGCGCCGTTCACATTGCGGTTCACATAATTTACGTTATTAACGGTCGTATTGTTGTTAACGATGGTCGTGTTGTAGACGTTGGTCACCGTCGTCTGATTTACCGTCGTATTGCTCACATTGACCCGATTCACATATCCACGGCTCACCTGATAAGAGGGGACGTAAACCTCGCGCGGACCCAGCGGGAACCATCCCACATTGCCGCCAAACTCCCCGCCACCTCCGCCAACGAAAACCACGAGTGCGGGAGCATACACCGGCGCAACTTCCACCGGTCCCGGGATCCAGCCCCAACGTCCTTCGACGGACAACCAGCGGCCATAGTGAAACGGCGCGTAGCCCCATGGCTCATCGTCGACCCAGGTCCATCCCCAGGGATCGATCCAGGCCCAATGGCCGTCTCGGTAAGGAGCCCATCCCTGTGACACGTGCGGGTACCACACATTGCCGTAGCTGGAATTGGGGCGCCAGTCGCCATTGTCATCCAGATCTTCGTAACCGACGACGTCGTGTGAAACATATCTTGAGGACCGCGAGTCTTCGTAGCGGCGGTCGCGTCCATAACTCCAGTTATCGAAGTTGTCCGGAGCACCGAGGTTTTCGACGTCGGCATTCAGCGAATTTGTGCCGCTGAATGTTCCACGTTGGCCGGCGTGCAACGTGTAGGTTTGCCCGTTGCCGGTCGACTCTCCTTCGCCTTCCCGCACACTGACGACGGTATTGTTGCCGTCTTCGCTGGCTTCGATCCGGTAGCGTCCAGGCTGGAAAATTGTAAACGCCTGATTCGGCGTGTCGATTTCGAAAACGTCGTCACGGCTCAGGTGACGCACACGAACATTGACGGCGCCAGCGCTGAGTTGGATCTGCACCGTACGGTCGTCCAGATTTAAAAAAGAAAATCCGGTGTTGCTGTTCAACCGGATCGAGGCGGCTCCTAACTGCAACTCGGCGCGCGAGCCCCTGTCGGCCCAGATCTTATCACCCGTTGTCAACGGACGGTTGGAGACGGCTTGCACCCACTCTGACTCGCCGGCTGGCTGAAAAGATATCGAACCTTCCATCAATCCAAGGCGCGCGACACGGCTTGGAGGATCATTTTGCTGATATTGCTGTTGATCCTGCTGCGGATATTGTTGATCCTGCGCCGCCATTTGCAGCGGAAGCGTAGTGCCGAGGAGCGCGACTGCGAGCAGTGTATTCATCCTCGTCCGGATACAACGTCTTGCGTTGTGTGTGTTTGTCATAAATGAATTCATCTCCCAAACATTCAGGTTAGGAATACCGAGTCTCTCGGAATTCCCCTTTCACGCCCGCATTACTTTGAAACACACTTCCCAACTCTTAGTTTCTACATCTAATTTCTACATCCCAGGCGAGGCGGCACGGTAGGTATTACGTATGATGCTCTCAAAGTGGCAGCCGTCGCTACCCCGAATACCGTACGCGCTAATAACTTGCTGTGTTTAAATGATTTAGACAAATGCTTTATAGCAGCCCGGTTCGGTCGGCCAGGTTTTACGGACTGCGCATGGTAGAGGTAAATCCCCCCAAGGGTCGGCTGAAATAGCTTATAGCTAGGAGCTAAGTGCCCCGCGTTGAACTCAGTAATGTAACCGTGATCCAATTCATGGCCGACCAGCCCAACAAAAAACATAAAAAAACACTCCCGCAGCGTAAAGCAATCCGCTTTCAACTCGCTGCTACAATTCCTTTCTAACATCTGGAGTCGCGAACTTTGGGATGCACATCCACGTATTGTGTTGTGGGGCGAGAGAACTTGGGCCGGTTCTTGTAGTATTCGCTGTCTCATTCTGAATTTCAGAATTAACCTTCTCGGGCCCAGTCGGCAGCATTTCCGGGGGAATGGGTTGGAAGACGTCCAGGTCGTTGCGATGCTTGTGCGCCGGTGTGTTGCCGGCGATGCCGCCGCCTGGGAAGAAATCGTCAGAACTTATAACCGGCGCATTTATAACATTTGCTACCGTTTTGCGGGATCGGGCGATGACGCCGAAGACCTTACCCAGGAGGTCTTCATCAAGATGTACCGCACGCTCTCGAGTTATGACTCCGCGAAAGGCGCTTTCATTACCTGGGTCACCACGATTACGCGCAACCTGCTGGTCGATCACTTTCGCAAATCGAAGCAGGATCGGGTGACCGATTCGCTCGACGGAGCGGCATCCGATCACGAGGACGCGCAGCCGCTCAGTGAGCAAATTCAGGACCAATCCGCACCTCCGGACGCTCATGTAGGCAGCCGGGAGGTGGGGGAGGTGGTTCACGCGGCCCTGGCAAAGCTGTCGCCAGAACTGCGAGAAGCAGTGATTCTAAGGGACTTACAGGATATGGACTATCGCGAAATCGCAATCGTTTTGAGGGTACCGGAGGGCACTGTGAAATCTCGAATAAATCGTGGGCGGGCGGAACTTGCGCGCCTGCTACAACGTACCTATAGGCAGGTGATGTGATGCCAGACCAGACCAGCAATGGAATGCAGTGTCACGAGTTCGATGTCTTGCTCGCGGATGCGCTCGACGGCGTCCTGACAGGGGGGAGACTCGACCGGTTCCAGGCTCATACGCGAACCTGTTCCGCATGCGGGCCGCTGTTCGCCGAAGCTGAGGCGGGCCGCAACTGGCTGAAGCAACTCACGGAGGTGGAGCCCGCAGCCGGCTTGGTCGAGAACATTCTGGCATCGACCACGGGAATTACATCGGATCGCCTGCAAGCCCCTGCTCCTTCGACCCAACCACATGTTTCATGGTGGGAGAAGACGCAGGCCTGGTCCTCAGCCACGGTCGAGCCCATCTGGGCTACGGTACGGCAACCAAGATTTGCCATGTCATTTGGCATGGCCTTCTTTTCGCTGTCGGTGGCCTTGAGTGTGGCCGGAGTGAAGCCTTCCGACCTGCGCCAGGTGAGCTTGCGGCCGGCTGTTATACGGCATACGTATTACAGCACCCAGGCGAGGGTGGTCCGATACTACGAAAACATCCGGTTCGTCTACGAGGTCGAGTCGCGCGTGCGTGAACTCAAGCGCAACGTCACGCCCGCAGAGCCCGGCATCGATAGTTCAACACCTGCCAAACAGAAAGACCGGAGGAACGACACAACTGAACAGCCCGAGCAGAAGCAGGAGCGCAATTACAGCCAATTTGACAGCCGAGTAGTGCTGGCCAGCGCTTCGCTGGGTCCATCTGAAAGCGATCTGCCTGTAGTGTCGGTGACCACGTACAGGAGGTTCGTATGAACTGCGCCACGCATCACGATATTGCCGCAGTCGCTTTCTGCCGCACATGCGGCAGGCCGCTGTGCGGCAATTGCACCCGCGACGTACGCGGAGTGATTTACTGCGAAGCTTGTCTGGCCGCGAGGATGGAAGGCATTCCTCCAGCGGCATTCGTGCCGCCAGCGGCGCCCCACACGGGCCACCAGCAATTCATGGATCAAGGGCTGGGTTTGAAGGTGGCACCCGGACTAAGTTCGGGCCCTCATCCTGTGGTGGCGGGAATTCTGGGTGCGATTCCATTCGGTATCGGGGCGGTTTACAACGGGCAATATGCGAAAGGCCTCGCACACCTGTTCATTTTCGTGATGCTGATTTATGGCGCGAACCACAGTAACAATTGGGATTGGCTTTTTGGTATAGGTATTGCCTTCTTCGTCGTCTACCAGATCATCGACGCAGTTCGCACGGCCAAGGCGATTCAAATGGGTCAGCCTGCGCCAGATCCGCTGGGTCTGGCCCAGACATTTAGCGTCAGCGACAGATTCGATACCGGCAAAATTCCCACCGGCGCCGTCATCCTCATCGGACTGGGAGTGCTGTTTCTGCTCCACACCATGGGCATAATGGAGTATGGCTTCGAGCGTTTCTGGCCGCTCATGCTCATCTTCCTCGGGGGATGGATGTTCTTCCGCCACTGGGAACGATCCAACCAAACATGTACGTGCGCCCGCTGCCGGACGCGGTGGCTGATGGGACCGGCAATGGTTCTCACAACTGGAGTGTTGTTACTGCTACAGAGCATGAACGTTGCCGATCTTGACCGTACCTGGCCGACCTGGTTACTGGTGGTGGGAGTGGTCAAACTACTGCAGAGCACGGCTTCGTCAGAGGGCCACATTGGTCCACTGCCTCCGGCTGTGCCCCCGACAGCTGCTGCGCCGCAAGCTCCGCAGAGTTCGCCTGCTTCCGGGGAGGTGGACCATGTCTAACCAAGGAACACCCAACCTGGGAACGCCTAACTTGGGGACACCCGCTCCAGCGATCCCCCTGCCTCCCCGACGTCGCCGTCGGTCTTTCTCCGGACCGTTTGTACTGATCGTTCTGGGCATCGTATTCCTGCTGGGAAACCTGCACATGCTGTCCTGGATGCGGCTGGGAACATGGTTCGCGCACTACTGGCCCGTACTCCTGATCTTGTGGGGTGTCATTAAACTGATTGAATACCAGCAAGCCCAGAGGGAAGGAATTCCAGCCCCAGGGATCGGAGCCTCCGGAATATTTCTCGTCGTAATAATTGTTGTCTCCGGGTTGATCGCGACCCAGGCGGCGCGCTTCAACTGGTCTGGCATTCGCGATCACATCAACATTGACGACGAGGACTTCAATAATATTTTCGGTGAGTCCTTCAATTTCGACGATCACCTTGAGCAGGACTTCCCTGCCAGCGCCAGCCTCAAAGTGATCGACAATCACGGCGCAATCAGCGTGCACGCCTCCGATGACAACAGGATCACCGTAGTCGTTCGCAAGCGCATTGGCGCAGCCAACCAGGATGACGCAAACAAGTACAACGAACAGACCAAACCCACGTTAACTACGATTGGCGGTCTGGTCACGCTGGATGCCAAGGTCGAAGGTGCAGGGGACCATCCGGTGCTCACCGATATGGATATTTCGCTTCCCAGGAAAGCCGCGATCACGATCGTTTCCCGCCACGGCGACGCCACGGTTGCCAGCCGGGCTGGAGATGTTGAAATCTCAGCCCAGCACGGCGATGTCTCGGTGGAAGAGGTGCAAGGAAACGTGAAGGTGAGTCTTCAGAAAGGCTCGGCCAAGGTTGAGCAGATCACCGGAGACGTGCGCGTTGAAGGGAGGCTGAACGAAGTCTCAGCCAGTGACGTTAAGGGAACGTTACAGCTCGAGGGCGAATTCCAGGAGAGCTTGAGGCTGGCCCGCATCAGTAAAGCTGTAACCTTCAAGTCCTCGCGGACGGACATGGAGTTTTCCAAGATTGACGGGGACCTTGATCTGAACTCCGACGATCTGCATGCCGATAATCTAACCGGCCCCGTACGCCTCACAACTCGTTCGAAGGAGATTCGGCTGGAAGGCGTCTCCGGCGACATTCGCCTGAAGGATGAAAATGGCGGAGTGGAAGTGACGATGCGTTCGCTGGGCAACGTCCAAATTGACAATCGCAAGGGTGACATCCAATTGCATGTTCCGGAGAAGTCGGGATTTCGCATCGATGCGCGCACGCGGGATGGCGAGATCCAGTCAGACTTCGGGGAATTGAAGGTGGAAAACGGAGGCCGCCAGGCCAGCGCTTCTGGCTCGGTGGGCAACGCGTCC
>JRHI01002752.1_pt1 | contig 11516 bp, 13 predicted proteins | sample 215371 | NCBI WGS metagenome assembly JRHI01 (sample SAMN02929681, study PRJNA255918) | sediment metagenome | biome: cave system; feature: Ice Cave; material: Sediment; isolation source: sediment from deep within a dark volcanic ice cave with no known source of... ... | reverse complement strand
ACCGGAGTCAGCCTGTATAGGGCTCCGCGGAGTCGAAAATCAACATCCTGTTAGGTGCTGCCAGAAGGCCTCGAGCGTTGGCGATTGCGACGTCGACCGTCGCAGCGCGCGAAAGTGCCGGGAGACGGGCCGGCGGGGAAGAACCACGACCCGTCCGGCTGCGATGTCATCGGCGACCATGGTCCGAGAGATCACCGCGTACCCCAGTCCGCTGAGCACCCCTGAGCGGATCGCAGCCGCCTGCCCCAGTTCCAGTGTCGGGCTGTGTCCATATCCGGCGCCGAGCACGCGTGCCGCCAAGGCTTCGGTTCCCGAGCCAGCCTCTCGTGCGAGGTAGCGGTGCGCGGCCAGCGCGGCTGCTCCGACCCGTCGGATCCGAGCGAGGGGATGGGCGGCGGCGACGACGGCGACGAGTTCATCGCGCTCGAGGTCAAGCACATCGAGACCGTCCGACGTGACGGGACCCTCGACGACGGCACAGTCAACCTCGCCGGCCCGGAGCGCGGCGACGACGATCGCCGTGTTGGCAAGTTGCAAGCGGATCTCAATGCTGGGGTGCAGAGCGACGAAGCTCGCCAACCAGTCGGGGAGCCGGTGGACTCCGGTCGTGCTGCTGGCGGCAACAACCAAGGTGCCGCTGCTGAGTCCGCGCTGTCGGGACGCCACGTTCTCGACGTCGCGCACCGCGGACAACGCCAATGAGGCCGCCTGCTCGATCCGCCGGCCCGCATCGGTCACGCGGACGCGCCGGCCGACGCGTTCCAGCAGTTGCACACCGAGGCTGCGTTCGAGGAGACGGACCTGCTCGCTCACTGCGCCCTGGGAGAGATGGATCGCCTCAGCGGCGCGGGTGATGTGTTCGCGGCGCGCCACGGCGACGAAGGTGTGGAGTTGCTCCAGGGTGACGCCCGGGCGCTCGCTCCGTTCGGGAAAACCGATCATTCCCATAATAATAAATGGTTAGACATGCCTAGTGGGCGTGGTCATCATGAGCGCTGATGAGTGCATCGGTCGCCGTCCGACGTGGGCCGCAGTGGGTTCGCCAGCGGGCCAGCCGCGCCCCCACCGTCGCTCCCGGCCTGGCGTTGGTGGGCGCTTGCGTGGCGGTGTCGTACGCCCTCAGCTCCCTGGTGCCCCTCTTCTCACCGCTGATCTGGGCCGTGTTCGTGGGCATGGCGGTGGTGACCGTCCGACCGGTCGGCACCCGCCTCCGTCCGGGTGTGCAGGTGGCCAGCCGTCAACTGCTGCGACTTGGTGTCGGTTTGCTCGGCCTGCGGCTCGCCTTCGGCCAGCTCGTCAGCGTCGGTGCTCCCGGCCTCGCCGTGGTCGCCCTCGTGGTCCCGGTCACGATCGGCGCAACGTTATGGCTCGGGCGCCGCCTTGGGCTGTCTCCCGGGCTCTCCCTTCTGGTCGGCACGGGCAGCGCGATCTGCGGCGCGTCGGCGATCGTGGCCATGGATGCGGTGGCCGACACCGACGAGGACGATGTGACCTTCTCAGTCGCGACGGTCACGCTCTTCGGAACCGTCGCCCTGGTGGTGCTTCCCCTGCTCGATCGTCTGTTGCTGCACCTGTCGGCCACCGCCTTCGGCACGTGGACTGGGGCCAGCGTCCATGAGGTCGCCCAGGTGGTGGCTGCAGCGACACCCGCCGGGCCAACCGCGGTGAAGGTGGCCACCATCGTCAAGCTCACGCGCGTCCTCATGCTCGCCCCACTGGTGTTGGCGGCGAGCCTCATCCGTCGCCGCGCAGGATCAGCGGTGACGGGGACCCAGAGCCGGATTCCGGTGCCGCTCTTCGTGCTCGGCTTCCTCCTGTGTGTCGGGATCGCCAGCGTGCACGTCCTGCCCGCGCCGGCGCTGTCGCTCGCGACCCAGGTCGATGGCGGTTTGCTCACCGCCGCGTTGGCGGGGCTGGGACTCGGCGTTCACATTCAGCACATCGTTCGCCTCGGATGGCGCCCGATGGTCCTCGGTCTCGGCGCCTGGTCCGCAGCCGCGCTGACGGCGCTTGCCGGCGTTGTTCTCCTAGTCCGCTGACGATGCCTGCCGAACAGCTTGTCCGCGAAACGCTCCAGTCACGTTCTTGCCGGCGATCAGCCGGCACACAGCCAACAGTCACAACGGGAGACAGCATCATGACGATCGCGCGCACATCATTGGTTCATCGAGGGGGACTGGCCCTCGCCGGCTCCGCGATGGCTCTGCTGGCCGCGTGTGGCGGCGGCGGAACGTCGTCCACGCCCTCGTCCACGCCGCTGCCCACGGCGACGGCCGCCGTGCTGCCGGCGGGAATGACAACGTACGGTTACCCCACCGTCGCCGACAGCGTCACCTTCACGCCGGGGACCGCCTCCACCCTCCACGGCGGCAACGTCACCGTCACCGTGCCTGCCAACGCGCTGGCCGCTCCGGCCACCTTCCAACTGCTGTTGGGTGACAACGCCACCTGGCAGCCACTGGCGGCACCGGGTCAAAAGGTCGTCTCCGCCTTCGCCTTCCGGGTGGTGGATTCAGCCAGCGGCGCGGAGATCACCAAGTTCCAGGCGCCGGTCGTGGCCGCGATCACCGACCCTGCCATCGTTGCGACCAGCCAGTACCTGGACACCACGCGGGCGACGCCGGCCGCCGTCGTCGCCAACCCGAAGGCCCCGGTCATCTCCGGGACCACCCTGACCCATGGCAACATCGGTGACCCGGTCGGCTGGCTCGTCACCAGCCCCACCAGCTGATCCCAATCGGCGTCAGCCCGGAACTAGCACCACGGTGACGCTCGTGCCCGCATGGGCTTGGGCGCGTGTGGCCGTCAGGTGATGCAGCTGCTGCATGAAGCTGGGCGTTTCCAACTCCGCGGACAGCATCACCGTCGCCGCCCCCACCTCGCGAGCGTAGTCGACCATTGCGTCGGCGCCGTGGTGGCACGGCAGCCACCCGAAGGCCTGGACGCCGCGGGCGCGCGCCTGCTCCACCTGCTCGGCGAGGCGGCCCCTGCCCAGGTCGCGAAGCTCGGTCGGCGAGAGGGGATGCTCGTAGCGCTCCGCGTTGAATTCGGGCATCGGGTCCACCAACGACGAGGCCGCATCCACGTCATAGAGCACGAGCCGCACGTGCTGCCGCTGCGCCTGGTCGATCGCGGCGGCCAGGACCGCCTGTCGTCGGTCGCTCTCGGCCGCACACGCGAGGATCGTGTTCGTGCTCCCGTCTGGGTCCCCTGGTTGCGAATCCAGTGTGACTTGTTCCATGCCGATGATCCTCCTGCTCGCGGGATGGCACTAGTCTGACGATCGCCGCTGATCACGGTGTTGGTGGAGAGGAGTCGTGCGTGCGTCGCGGCCGTCAACCTCCGCCTCCGCCCGCAACCCGTGCCGAATGGTGGCGCCTATGTCACGTGAATCGGACCTGCGACATGTGCTGGCAAGCGTCACGGTGGAGCAGGAGGAGCCTGGTGCTCGTACCGTCCTCGGAACTGCCCTCCCGGCCTCATCGCTCGATGGTGAAGAGCCAGGCCTTGAGATTGGTGTCGGGCGCGAAACGATCCCGGGCGCCGATGGCGCGCAGGCAGGTCTCCTGGGCCAGGTCCTCGGCGTCGTTCGTGTCGTTGCCAAGCGAGAGCGCGAAAGCGCGGAGGCGCGGTGTGAAGAGCGCTGCTCAGATCTGCGGCCATGTCCTCCTCCTCATTCCGCGTGCTCCGTATAACGCGTCGGGCAGCCCACGATTCCGACCGCGAATCAATTCACCCCGGCGCGCGTTGTGCCCTGAGCACCCCAACGCCGCGGCCACCGCACGCCGGCGGGGCAATCCAAAGAGCACTGCATTGAGGACCCCGAACCGAGGCAGTCGTCCACCTGACCGGTCACCAACGACCCGCGGCAGACAGCAGGCGGCGCAGGCCCGGGAGGCGCCTGCACGCCGAGCGCGGACCAAGCGCGTCAGCATCACCGGGGCCGTCGTTGCGGTGGTTGCTGCAGTATTCGCCAACCGGCGGCTCTTCCGAATCACCGAATTCATTGGCGCCGGCTTCATCCCGTCGGTTCTGGCCATTCGCGTCTTCGACTTCGGGAGGCGACTGTTGCCTGCGTCCGTGCCCAGCACCTCGCTCGATGTCGCCGCAGCTCTTGCCGTCGCCGTGCGGCTCAGCCAAGTCGGGCTGCTCCGCGTGCTCCTGCTCGAGGCCGTCGTGCGCGTTATCACGGTTATCGGTGGCCACCAGACGCGAGACTGCAATCGTTGCGTCCTATGGCGGAGCAGAGCCCGTTCACGCAGCGCCTCCAGCGGGTCAGCTAAGCCGCCGGGTCGATCATCCGCGCCGGGCTGCGGCTGGCCGAAATGTCGATTCGCGAATTGGACGACAGCCACCACGCGGCGTCAACGCGGCTCTTGGCTCAACCCGCTGAAAATCGCTGCGAGCACGAGTGCGATGTTGTTCCAGCGGAATCCCGATGGGTCCAGGGAGCTGTGCAGGGTCAGCCCGTCACCGAGCGCGAGGAGTAGGGAAGCCAGGGCATTGGCCGGGATCGCCGCCAACTCGCCGTCGCCGACGGCCCCGTCGACCCAGGAACGCAGCACGATGCGATGGCGCTGCACCCCCGTGACCATCCGGTCGCGGAGGAGCGGATCTGTGAGGATGGCGGCCCACAGGTCGGAGCGAAGCTGGACACGAGGCTGGTCGGCCCCGCGCTCGCACATCTCCTTGGCAAAGCTGCGCAGTCGCGCCACGTTGGTCAGGTCACGCCGGTCAAGACCATCGAGCAACGCGTCAATGCCGCTCGCGTCCTCGCGCAGCAGCGCGATCAGCAGATCCTGCTTGGACTCGAAGTAAACGTAGAAGGCTCCCTTGCTCACCCCACCCTCGGCACAGATGTCATCGATCGTGACGTCCCGGTAGCCCATGCGACCGGCGCAACGCCAGGCGGCGTCGATCAGCTGCTGACGGCGCTCCGAGCGGGCGGCGGGGGAGAGGCGGGGCACGAGGCAGAATGGTATCATGAAAAAAACCGACCAGTCGGGTTGGGTTCATGACCACCTCCTGCAGCATAGAAGCCGGTGAGACGATGACCGCACACCTTGAGGAATGGGATTACTCGACCCTGGTGCGGCTTCTCGACCTCATCGAGGGAAGGGTCGCCCGCAGGGCCTAATGCCGCTGAACCCGTACGAATCGCCCCGCGGCCGGCGGCACTCGCGCGTTGAGGCGACGCGACGGCAGTTCCTATTGCTAGCCGGCGCCGTTGGGGCCCTTGGCGCCACCCTGTTCGGTGGCATCGAACTGCTGAAGTTCATGTTTCCGGCGGCTACGCTGGAGGCTCCCCCGGAATTCAAGACAGGATTCACTGTCTCGGACCTCACCGGCAACGGCACGCTCAAGGTGAACGTCGTCTCCGACACTGCCAACCGCGTCACCATCGTCCTCGACTCGCTGGGCGTCTACGCGGTCTACCTGGTGTGCACCCATCTCGGCTGCACTCCGAACTACGTCAGCGATGTGACCAGTGGGACGGGCGTGAACAACCTGTCGCCCACAGTCGCCAAGCATTACACGGCGGAGGACAAGGCCGTTCGGCCGGGGGTTGCGTCCACACGCAACGGATGGGCGTGCCCCTGCCACGGCAGTCGTTACTACATCGACTCGACGAACTTCTACGGTCCAGCGCCGCGCCCGATGGACTGGGTCGACGTGCAGGTCGGCCCCGACAAGCACTTCGTGGTCAACCGGGCATCGATTACGGTCTACAGACAGGCTGGGGACACCGGGGTTCCGACGTGGCGCCTGGATCCCCAGACCGGCAAGGACAACGGCCAGACGGTCGGGGTGTGAGCGTGGCAGGTCTTCGAGTCGCGCCGAGCGCGCTGCGACGACCGCCCACACGCAGTCGGCCCAGCATCCAGCGATACCCGGTGGCATCGTCGCCCATCGCGCCGCGCTAGTTTCCTGCGTTGCATGCTCAGCAGCAGAGAGTTGGCGGGTGATTCACCCGATCACTCCCGCCGGCGAGTCTATACATCAGCAGGTTTCGACCATTGAACCGGGCGCACCGGAGCAATCTGGATGGCCGGAAAGCCAGTCACGGACACGTTGTCATCGCCGGGCTTTGGTCGCGTTGTGCGTTGGTGCATGCGGGAGACGGATGCGCACGCGCAGACCGGGCTCGTTGTCGTGCAGCTCGATCGTGCCTCTGTGCGCTTCCACCAGCGTCTGCGCGATGCTGAGTCCGAGGCCGGCGCCGCCGCTCGGCCTGCCCGGCGTTAGTCGGCTGAACGGCTGGAAGGCGCGGTCGCGCTGGTCGACGGGAATGCCCCCGCCGACGTCGGTGACCTCCACCACCGCATCCCCATGAGCGGCGTACGTCCGCACGCCGACCGCAACACCGGGCTCGGTATGTGTCAGGGCGTTGTCGAGCACGGCGAGGAGCGCCTGCTGTAGTTGGTCGGGGTCGGCTCGGACCTTCCCTGACCCGGCGCTGTGCACGGTGAGTGGGTGCCCCGAGTCCCGTGCGCGCGGGGATGCCGCCGCCACCACCTGACGAGTGAGCGTATCGACGTCGACGATCTCGGTGCGGCCCGCCGGGCGCGCACCGCGCGCACGCTGGAGCAGGTCCTCAGTCAAGCGGGTCATACGCGCCAGCTCGTCGCCGACCGTGGCCAGCACCTCGTCCTCTTCGCCGATGGCCCGATGGGGGTGGCGACGAACCACCTGGAGGGCGGCGGCGGCATGCGCCAGCGGTGTTCGGAGCTCATGAGAGGCCGCGGCGATCAGCTGACGCTCGCGCTCGAGCGCTGCTGCGATGGGTTCGATCGATCGTCGCGTCAACAAGACAGCAGCGCCGACAGCAAGCAGGGCGGCCACGGCTGCCGTCAGCGCAGCGGCGAGGACCACTCGCCCGTCGGCCGCCTCCACGGTGGAAAGACCGACGCCGGTCTGGAGCACCTCCTGCGAGCGCCCTGGCGCGGTCACCAGGCGCGTGTCGATGAGTGCTGGCCCCGCCGACGTCTCGACCCGTTCAACCGGCACCGCCGTGCCGGCGCGTGCCGACACAGCGTTGGCGGCGAGTGCTCGAACCCCGGCGACATGTGCCGGATCGAACGTCGCTCTGCCGCTGGTGTCCCAGACCACGTAGAACGTCCCGGCCGTGGTGATGCCATGCTCGGCCGCGAAGTCCGTGTCCCCAGTGCCCTGGAGATCACTCGCCGCCCGCGTGGCATCAGCGCTCAGCCTGGTGCGGGCGTCCTGCTCGAAGAACTGCACCGCCACCGCCGCGATCGCCGCCGCGATGACTGCGGTGAGCAAGACGAGGACGACGAGGTTGCCGACCAATAGCCGGCGGCGGGCCCGTGCGATCACGAGGCACGCACCGTGTACCCGACCGACCGAACGGTGTGGATGAGCTCCGAACCCCGAGTGTCGCCGATCTTGCGGCGCAGGTAGTGGACGTACGTGTCAACGACGTTCGAGGCGGGCGCTGCGTCATACCCCCAGGCGTGATTGAGGAGTTGCTGGCGGGTGAGCACCCAGCCGGCGTGGCGTACGAGCACCTCGAGCAGCCGGAACTCCAGCGCTGACAGGGAGAGCTCGCGTCCTGACCGCCAGGCGCGCCGTGTGGTGGTCTCGACGACGAGGTCGGCGACGGTCAGCCGTTCCGGGTCCTGGGTGTGGCGGCGGAGCAGAGCCCGCATCCGCGCCAGCAGTTCCTCAAATGCGAACGGCTTGACCAAGTAGTCGTCGGCGCCGGCGTCGAGTCCGGCGACGCGGTCCGCCAACCCGTCGCGAGCGGTGAGCATCAGCACCGGCGCGGTGAACCCCCGTTCGCGCAATTGACGGCAGACCTCCAAGCCATTCAGCACAGGGAGCGCGATGTCGAGGAGAAGGAGAGCAGGCAAGTGGGCGAGCGCAACCTGAACGGCGACGTCGCCGCGCGATTCCAGGCGTGGCTCGTACCCCTCCTCCCCGAGGACACGAGCGATCAGACGGCCGAGGCCGGTCTCATCTTCGACCACGAGAACGGAGCGTCTCGCCGGGTCTGGCGTCGGTGCTTCCAATGTGACTCCAATCTAGCGCTAGTAGCCTGACAGGATGCCGCAGAGCTACGGACGCCGCCGCCAGTCCAGGCAGCGGCAAGGAGGGGCGCCCCCCACCCCTGCGCCGATCGACCCGCGAATCCGCTTTGGGGTGGTGCCGCTGCGCCTCTTCCTCGCGGTCACCTTCATCTACGCTGGCATCCAGAAGATCACGGACCCCGGTTTCCTCAACCCCGACGGGACGACCTTCATCGGACGCCAGCTAACCGGCTTCGCGAGAACGTCGCCGATCGGTGGCCTGCTCGACTGGCTGGGCCAGAATGTCGCCGTCGAGCTGGGGATGCTGATCATCGTGGCGGAGTTGGCGGTCGGCTTCGGCGTGTTGTTGGGGGTGGGGACCCGGGCCTGTGCCCTCGGAGGCGCGGCCATCAGCCTGCTGCTGTTTCTCAGTGCGACCTGGCAGGTCCAGCCGTACTTTCTTGGATCCGACAGCCTCTACACGGTGGCGTGGCTGACCATCGCGCTCGTCGGCGACGGTGGCGTCTGGGTGCCTGCGGGGCGCTGGCTGACCAATGTCTGGGCAGACGGAGAGCCCCCCACCGTTGTCGATCCAGCTCGCCGCGAGTTTTTGCTCCGGCTCGGCGGCGGAGCGGTCGCGGTGGTGTTGGGGCTCGCGCTGCTACCGCGGTCACGGGCGGCGGTTGCGGCACTGTCCTCCGGCAGCGGCGCAACGCCGTCCACGACGTCCCCGCCGAGCGCGACCTCGAGTTCGACTGGCAGTCCGTCCCCCGCTGCCTCGGCGCCCCCGTCGCAGGCACCTCAAGGAACCCGCATTGGCAGCCTCGCCGACCTGCAATCGTCCGGAAGCCTGATGTACCAGGACCCCGTCAGCGGCGACCCCGCAGTGGTGGTGAGCACAGGCGGCCAGAGTGTCGTGGCTTACGACGCCGTCTGCACCCACGCCGGCTGCACTGTGCAGTACGACCCCGGCCAACGGCTGCTCATCTGTCCGTGCCATGGCGCGGCCTTCGATCCCGCGCACGGCGCGCAGGTGGTCGCCGGCCCGGCGCCCACGCCGCTCCCCCGGCTGAACGTCACCGTAACCTCCGACGGGAGTGTGTTCACGGCGTAAGCAGGCACTCCACGAGTGAGATGGAGCGTCCCCCGTGCAATCGATCCAGAGCGGGCTCGGCGAGCTGGCCGCAGCGCCTGCCCAGCGAAGACGAACGAGGCCTGGCTGCTGAGTCGCCTGCACCGCAGCGGTGGCACGGCGAGTCGGTGGGCAGCCGGCCGGCGTCACTCACCCCGGCTCCGCGAGGAACTCCCGCATCACCCCAAGCTGGCGGTGCACGGCGGCGGAATTCCATCCATGTCCTTGTTCGCTGTCAACGAATAGGCGGATATTGGGCCTGTTTACGACCAGTCGGCGGAGCCGCTGCACGTCGACCATGCGATCCTGCTCGCCGACTATCACCAGCGTCTGTCGGTCGCGATGAAGCAGTGTTTGCAACCCCTCGTAGCGCGATCCGTCCCGCAACCACTCGCGCGCAGCGGGTGGGTTGCCCCGCCTCTGGTTGTCGAAGTTGGCCTGTGCTGTCTGCCCATCGACATCGCCCTCGGCGATGACGTAGCGCTTGTAGAGATCGCTCGCCAGCCGGTTGCGGCTAAGCGCAACAACGGCCTGCCACAGCGGCAACATGGTCAGAATGCGCACCTGCTCGCGGTAGAACCGGCGAATCAGCGCGGGGGTAAGCAGCGGTGTGTGCAAGACCAGCCTGTGCACGCGTTCACCGCAGCGACTCGCCAGAGCGCAGGCAACAGACGCGCCGAGGCATAAGCCAGCAATGTCCAACTCAGCAATGTCGAGACGGTCTAGCAGCGACTCGAGAGCACTCGCCATGGCCTCCACGGTGTGACTGCCTGTGAGCGGAGGGGATTTTCCGTTGCCCGGCAGATCGGGAATGATCAGGCGGCGGTACGCGGCCAACTCGAGGAAGCGACCGCCAAACTCCTCCGCCGAGCTCAGAAAACCGTGGCACAGAAGGAGTGGCCGTCCATTCCCGAGCGTCAGGCACCGAATCATCGCAGTGCCACCAGTGATGTGCAGCTCATCCATGGCAAGCGCGGAGGCGGTCATCTTGGGCGGGCAGTGTAGGGATGATGACGGTGGCGGCGTGTTGATGCGCCAAGACTGCTTATTCGAGGCGCAAGTCAGGCGCCTATGGCGTGGCGCGGGTGTTCGTCGGGGTGCATGATGCATCGCCGTGGCGGACTTTGTGATGCGTGCGCTCTCCACGGAACCGAGTGTCGCAGTAGGTGGAGCGTAACGATGCCGGCGCCACCCGCGCCGCCCAGTACGCGCGAGGCGCTGTCGGCGCTGACGGCTTGCACCGTACCCCCTGCAGCGGTTGCGGCCGACTGTGAAGCGAGAAGTGATGGTCCTCGAAGTAGCCCGCCGAGGCGCAATGACTGCACTTTCCTGACCAGTTCCCGTGGAGCAGGATGGGCAAGGGCGCCACACCGCTCTTGGCGAGCGGCTCTCGACCCCGCACGTGCTCCGAAGGGGCTGCTTCCGGATACAAGTAGAAATGGCCACGGTGGACCGGAACTACTTTGACGCGCTTCAGTGGGGGGCCCAAGCGGCCACCAAGAGTGGGCTCAACCCATCAGCTTATTGAGTGCCTGGATATCAGCCTTGAATTACAAAATTGGCGGAGAGGGTGGGATTCGAACCCACGGAGGCTATTAACCTCACCGCTTTTCGAGAGCGGCACCTTCAACCACTCGGACACCTCTCCGGTCGGCGAGTATAGCTGCACGCGTCTGACGCGATCGTCTGGACGGCGGGATCAAAACCCACCGGCGTGACAGATGAAGCGGGCCAGGCGGGAAGAACAGGGGTGCTGCGAACGATGTGCTGCGTGTGGGTGCTCGTCATCGCGGCGATCACCTTCGGCGGAGGGATGTCTCCGCCGGATGCTGACGGTCAGGCCTTCAACGAGGTGGATGTTGCAGTTGACGTGAGCCCGGGCGACGTCGACGGTCATCGTGGCCGCGTTGGTAGCGGTGATGGTGAGGCTGTCAGACGCGTGTGCCGTGGCACCGGCCCCCAGGTCTTGAACTGGCTCACGTACGGGATCGCGGGGATCGTTCCACCGGTCAGCGTGCCGATGCCGTGCTGGGGCGCCGAGGTCGTCGGATCACCGACGCCGACGCCGTTCGACACGACGTCGATGGTGCCGGTCGTGCGGACGGTGCGAGCGGTCAGCCCGCACTGCCCCAAGCAGGCCGGTGAGCGCGGCAGCGCCGCGCACTCGACGCGCCCCGATCCGTCGCATGGCTTCCCTCCCGACAGGCCCGCTCGAGGCGGAACTGATCGGCGACGAGTTCGGCTCGAGCGCGTGGCCCAAGATCGGGCGCCGGTCAGTGCTGGCGAGAAGGGCCGGTACAATCGCCGGCGGAGCGATCGCCTAGTCCGGTCGAGGGCGCCGCACTGGAAATGCG
>JRHI01002751.1_pt1 | contig 11527 bp, 13 predicted proteins | sample 215371 | NCBI WGS metagenome assembly JRHI01 (sample SAMN02929681, study PRJNA255918) | sediment metagenome | biome: cave system; feature: Ice Cave; material: Sediment; isolation source: sediment from deep within a dark volcanic ice cave with no known source of... ... | reverse complement strand
GAGTGTAGTATTCCCTCAATTTCCGAGAGAAGTTTGTCCGCGTATTGACAACTGGAAAGTAGGTGTTGTTTTTGCGGACCGTTGAGGCCCACTGCGTTCGCCATATCCCTCACCCTGCCTCCGCACTTCATGCCAACGTCTGGGAATACGCCGGAATACGCGACGGGCCTACTCCCCATCCCCAGCAGGAGCCATTTTCCCCGTCAGATTTGCGGGTGGTTACGGCGAACTCCAACGCCTACGCCCCTACCGCGGTGGCTCATCTATAGAAGTCATGCGTGATGATCTCGAGAATTTCCTTGGAATCTAATCATTTCAACGTCCGAGATGGCCATCAGTCCGGTATCGAGCATCTCTTCGAGGACAGGGATCAACTTGAGCATCTGCGCTTCAGAATCAACGATCGTAATCAGAATGGGTTGGTCGTGTCCGATCAGATGTGCGCGATGAATCTCGGCCGTTTCGCCGTATCCTTCAAGGCCTTTGAAAACGGTCGCGCCGGCGATTTGAAGTTCGCGGCATTTTTGCACGATGGCTTCGTAGAGTGGCTTCCCCTTGTACTGATCATGTTCTGAAACGTGTACGCGAAGTATCTTACCTGTCTGCGTTTCCGGCATCTGTAACCTCCATAGCTAGCGTAGGATGCGCGAGGCGGATGACCTCAACGTCCGAGATGACCACCAAGGCGTCCTGCAGCATTCCTTCGATAATTTCCACCGCCTGTTTGATTCTTCCTTCGGAGTCTATGACCGAGATCATGACCGGGCTGTCATGAGCGAGATGGAAAAAGCTCTGCCCCTTGTGGGTGTGTCCCTTGGCGCCGTACCCGAGAACGCCTTTGTACACCGTTGCGCCCGCGATGTCCTCCATCCGGAGTTTTTTCACGATTGCGTCGTACAGCGGTTCGCCATGCCATTTGTCGGCTTCACCGATGAAAATTCGCATCAGACGGGCCGCACCGGTTTTGCGCGCATGCGGGAGTTTTGCTTCGGGTTTCTTTTCTTTCTGCGCGACCTTGATCACCGTGGTGTCTTGTACCTCGATCAAGCCGTCGTTGACCAAATCGTACAAGGTGGGCAGCAGTTCTTGAACCCTCTCCGCAGTATCGACGAATTCGATACGAATTGGAAGGTGCTCCATCGTTGCTTCCATGTCTGGAGAATGGACGCGGTGGTGGCTCCCGAAACCCATCAGGGGACGCGTTACCGTCGCACCCGCAGCTTGCTTATGAACCAAGAGGTCGAATACGGCGCGCCAGAGCGGCTCGGTTCCATGACGCGTGTCTTCGTTGACGAAAACGGTGACTCGTTTTGCAGGGCCTTTGGATAGCATTTCGAACTCCTTCCTGGTTTGATGCATCACGGTGGCCAAAACGCCAAACGATCCGATCAAGCGACCAGAAATCAAAAACCAATGCTGTCAGGGGATTACTGCAGGAGATTGTCGAGCCCACCCTACAGTTTCCACCGTAGGAGTTATTGGCCGTTTCCGGCGGTTATGCGAACTCCACCGCTGTCTTAAGAATAACATAGAATGTCAATTCCCGATCCGCTCGTGTGTCCCGATCCGCTCGTGTTCGCGGTCCGCGAGCCCGAGTCTGCTTCCCCCTCAGCGCAGAAGGACCGCGCTACCCACCAGTAAAGCGAGGAAGGCTCCCACGCCCTCCGCCAGCAGCTGTCGAGAAATCGAAGCCGCCGGATCGGGCAATCGGAAACACTGCGATGCCGCAAGGAGTTTGTTGCAGGCGAGAGCGGCACACACCGCTAATCCGCCCCCGACGACCGACGCTCGCGTAAGGGGTACAAATCGGGCGGCGGCGCTGACGACGATAAGGACGAAAGCCCAGCAAAGGCCAAAGCCGAAGGCCAGCCTGATCGAACGCCCGGTCGTCATTTCGTGTCCGCAGTGCGGACACAGTTTGCCATTCCGACTTGCGAGGCTCGGTCTGAAGATGACCCGGTTACACTCGCAGCAGACGTAACGCCTGCCACGGACGAAAGGTGCGATTTCGTTCACCACGCTCTCCTTCCTTGCGGCCGTCCATGACTTTTCGGCCGACCAGCGCAAGTTTGACGACACCTGCGAGCAATTTCCTCGTAGGAGTCATCTGCCCGTGAAGGGCGGTTAAAGGCGAACTCCAACGCCTATCGCTATTTTGGTCCCACAGGCCGGCTCCGTCAACGGCGAGTGGTGTTATGATATTAGCGGATAGATCGTCAGCGGTGGAGTCCGCTTAACGTCGCCATGGCGACCAATGACTCCTGCAGTGGGAACAACTGCGGGAGCTCGGCAAGTTCCCGCAGTTCAGGGAGCTTGACGAGTGAGACAAAAAATTCCCAAAGGCCAGGCGCCAGCCCTCGTAAATCTTGTTGCGCAGGCCGCGTTGACCAAAGCGGCTGCGGCTCTCCTTGTAGAAGAAGCTAGTTCTGAGATCGCTGCGCGAAGCCGACTTGCTGCCACCGTTCGAGTAATCGAGAGCAGCGGTGATTGTCTTGTGCGCGAGAACGCGGCGTTCCTCACTCGGGAATCGACAAACGTTTTCAGTCGCCTTTACGAACCCGAAGACCTACGCATGTTGTCGTCTCGGCTAGACGACATTCTGGACGCCATCGAAGAAGCTGCCTTTCGGCTGAGCGCGTATCAGTGCACTTGGCTCGTCGTGGGTATCCGAGAGTCTTGCGCTTGTCTTCGAGCATGCGCCGAAGGCATCTATTGCTCCGTTGAGGAAATGGCTCGTAGGGCTGAGCCATCCAGAGCAGGTTCAGAAATTCGCGCTCTTGCAAATCGCGCCGATGAACTTTTGCGGGAGTCCGTCCGAGATCTCTTTTCGAGCGATGTTGAGGCCATCTCGGTTTTCACGAACAAAGAAATCTGCAACACCCTCAATCAAGCCGTCGGCTTCTGCAAGTCTACCGTCACCCAGCTTCACATTATGGAGTCCTCCTGTGGCTAAGTCCGAAGGCCCAAAATTCCTCCCATCCACATTTCCTGGAACTCTGTACGGCATAGATCCCGGCCCGGAGTCTCCCCGGATGGTGCGGATGATCGTCGAAATCCCCAAGAATTCAAGCAATAAATATGAGTACGATCCAGCGGCTCGAACTTTCCGTCTGGATCGAGCGCTCTACTCGCCGATGCACTACCCAGCTGATTACGGGTTCGTGCCCGGAACAATTGCCGAGGATGGCGATCCGCTCGACGTACTTTGTCTGATTGATCATCCGACCTTCACTGGCTGCCTTATCGAGGTCCGCCCAATCGGCGTTCTGAATTTGATCGATCAAACGACCACAGATCATAAGATCATTGCCGCCCCGGTAAAAGACCCGCGCTTTGAGCGTGTGCAGACGATTCAAGACCTGCCACCCCATGTAACACGCGAATTCGAGCATTTCTTCACGATCTATAAGGAACTGGAAAATAAGGTCGTCGAAACGCGAGGATGGCTGGACCTCGATAAGGCCTTGGAGGTCATTAACAACAGCCGCCATCGATATACCGAAGCAATGAAGCAATTGGAGGCGGCTCGATGATTGCTTCAGAGGCTCAAGATTCTCGGTTCGTCGCGGGAAGGGAGCGTGGTGTGATTTCGAATGAACAAGTTTTTGAACTCGTTTCAGAACTCGCCGCAAAATATCAACTCACGTCGATCCGGCCCCTCTTGGAAATTTGCCAACAGGCCCGGCAGGACACGCCGCTGAGCGTCGCCGTACTGGGTCGCTTCAAGGCTGGAAAGAGCAGTTTCCTAAATGATCTGATCGGGCTTGATGTCCTGCCAGTGGGCGTTGTGCCGGTCACTTCCGTTGTGACGGAAGTCGCATACGGCCCAAACGATGGGGCCATTGTGCACTTTGCCGATGGCCGTGAAGTTGAGATCGCATTGCAAGAAGTCCGACAGTATGTTTCCGAATCGGAGAATCCGCTGAACCGCAAGCACGTCGCGTCAGTTTCGGCGCACCTGTCAACGCTCTCTGCCTGGCGTGATCTTCGATTCATCGACACACCCGGTTTGGAGAGCGCCTTCGCGCACAACTCGGAATTGTCACTCGGCTGGGCGCCCCACGTCGACGTGGCCTTGGTCGCCATTGGGGTTGATCCCCCATTGTCAGAGCACGATGTAGAGCTCATCCGGACTTTATTCCGGTACACGCCCCGCATCGTGGTCCTGCTAACGAAGGCGGATATTCTGGACGCTGATCAACTACGTGAGGTGATCGACTATATCCGCGGGCAGCTCAGAACGAAATTCGATCAGAACATCCCTATCTACCCGTATTCAACCCGTCCTGGATTCGAGCGGCTGAAGGGCGATCTCGAGAATCAGTTTCTTCGGCAGGTCGCGATTGATATCAGCTCGCAACGCCGCGATATTTCAAAACGTAAGCTTCTCACGCTGCTGCGAGATTGCGAGCAATATATTGCCCTGACGTTAAAGTCGGCCGAGATGCTCGATACAGAGCGCGCCACTCTGCAGAAACAATTGTTCGCCGAAGAGACTTCCCTGGAGGACACGCGACTTGAGATCCAGTTGATCGCCCGCCACGCGGTAGCCGGCACACGCACGGCGATTGAAAATGCACTAGCCCCTAACGAGAACCCGATTCGCCAGAGAATACTTCGGGCGTTTGATGAATACTCACGTCAGTTGCCCGCGAGCTTCGCCCGAATGATCGAGGCTTTCAGCGACTGGCTGCATGACGAGGTGGCGAACGAACTCGTTTCCGTCTCTGGCACGAAGCGCCCGGAATTTGTTCGGCCGCTCGCCGACGTACAACGCCAATATCAACGAGTGCTGCAGAACTTTCGAGACCGGCTTTCTGATCGAACTTTCACCCTCTTTGGCGTGCCCCTTAAGACCACGGAGCCGGAAATAGTGCCTGAGCCGCCCAAGGCTCCGGATGTGAACATTGGCCGGGCATTCGATCATAATTGGGAGCTTCTTTCACCGCTTCTGCCCATGAGTCTTTTACGCGGAGCGGTGTTTAGCCGGTTTCGGCGAAAGATCGCGGACGAAACGTTCAAGAATTTATCTCGGTTGACTAGTCAATGGGAACAGATCGTTACGGCCGCGATTTTCAGCCTTCAGCGCGAGGCGGAAAAGCGTCTCGGGGATCTGCTCGGGACAGTTCAAACGCTGGTATCGTCCACTCGCGAAGGTTCGCCGGAGATCAGAAGAGACTTGGAGCGGCTACAGGCACTAGTGGGCACAAAGCCCGCAGCTGAAGGAATTGAGCACCATCCATGAACGTTGCAATCATCTCCGACATTCACGGAAACCTAGAAGCCCTATTGGCTCTGACGGAGCCCTATGACGAATTGTGGGTCCTTGGCGACCTTGTGAACTACGGTCCCGACCCAGGGGCGGTGTTGGATTTCGTGCGCGCGCACGCCACCGTCGTGGTTCGCGGTAATCATGACGATGCTGTGGGATTCAACCGCGATCCCCGCTGTTCGGCGCCATATCGCTCTATGGCGAGGGAAACCATGGACTTCACGCGCTCGGTCCTTTCTGCAGATCAGCGCGACTACTTGGCAAGTCTGCCTCTCATCGTCAGAAGAACGATCGACGACACTGAGTTTGTACTCTGCCACGCCTCCCCCTCGGACTCTCTTTATAAGTACATTCCCGCCAACGCTCTCGAATGGGAGCGGGAAATGGAAGGGATCGATGCCGACGTGCTGCTGGTTGGTCATACGCATACCCCTTTCGTGCAGCCCGTTGGAATGTCCCTGGTTATCAATCCAGGAAGCCTCGGCCAACCGAAGACGGGATCGACGAAGGCTTGCTATGCCACTTGGGACGGCGGAGCCACTCTCAGAAGCATCGATTACGAGATGAGCCTCACGCTCAAGAAGATCGACCGTATGCCGCTCTCGACGGAAGTGAAAGAGGACCTGAAGGCTGTTTTGCGCTCCGGGGGCCTCGCGACGGCCTCCGCATCCTTGGTTCAGAAGTGATCGGTACGAAAATCTATGACTGAAATCGTCCATGTGTCAGGCCGCGAAATTCTCGATTCCCGAGGCAATCCTACCGTCGAGGCCGAAGTACGGCTCGATGGTGGCGCAGTGGGCATCGCCGCTGTGCCATCCGGCGCCTCCACCGGAGAGAAAGAAGCCGTCGAATTGCGAGATGGAGACAAGCGCCGTTACGCCGGGAAAGGTGTGACGAAGGCTGTCAAAAATATTACGAACGAACTCGCATCCTACGTTCGGGGGCGCGACGCTTGCGATCAACGAGCTGTCGATGGCGCGATGATCGCGGGGGACGAAACACCGAACAAATCGCGGTTGGGAGCGAATGCAATTTTGGCCGTTTCAATGGCGACCGCCCGGGCCGCGGCTCATGCGCATTCTCTGCCGCTCTATCGCTACCTTGGCGGCGTAAACGCGGGCACGCTTCCTGTTCCCTGCCTGAACGTTTTGAACGGAGGGCGCCATGCGGATAACACCGTCGACTTTCAGGAATTCATGATTGCCCCTCATAACGCGCCATCTTTTGCCGAAGCCATTCGCATGGGAATCGAAACCTTTCACTCCCTAAAGGCAGTGTTGCGCGGGCGTGGCTACAGCACCGCCGTGGGAGATGAAGGCGGCTTTGCGCCGGATCTCAAGTCGAACGAGGAAGCAGTTGAGCTCATCCTGGAGGCAATCTCGAAAGCGGGATATGAACCCTCGAAGGATATTTCGATTTGCCTTGACCCGGCCGCAAGCGAAATGTGGGAAGAGGACAAATACGTGCTATTCAAGTCCACCAAGGAGATCCTCAGGTCAGAAGATCTCATTCGCCTCTGGGAATCCTGGGTACGGCAATACCCAATCATCTTGCTGGAAGACGGCATGGGCGAGAACGATTGGAATGGCTGGCGTGACCTGACGGCCGCTCTGGGTTCGAGAATCGAGTTAGTGGGAGATGACATCTTCTGTACCAACCCTCGGATTCTGGAGCAAGGGATTGAAAAAGGGATCGCGAATTCGATTCTCATCAAGCTCAACCAAATCGGCACGGTCACCGAGACCCTCGATACGATGCGATTGGCGGAGCGTAACGGCTATCGATGCTTTATCTCGCATCGGTCGGGGGAGACCGAAGATACCTTCATCGCCGACCTTACTGTCGCTACCGGGGCGGGCCATATAAAGACGGGATCAGGATGTCGGAGTGAACGGGTCGCGAAGTTCAATCAATTTCTAAGAATTGAGGAGAGCCTGAACGGTGGTGCGCAATTTGCAGGCCGTGGAGCGTTCACCCATTGATTCTTCCGGAAAAGAGGACGTTTGGAGGACCTCGTTTTAAACTCGCAAGACCCGTCGCCTGAGTGCATCGTCCTCTATTTCGAGGACGACGATGGGCACCCTGACACTGGTTTCTGCCCTTGGGATACTGAACATGACGGGTGTTGGAGTCCGCCGTTAACCGCCCCAGCCAGGGCAGATGACTCCTACGAGTGCCGTACTCGAAGGAGAAGACCGTGAACTCCAGTCATTTCACTCTGTTTGCCGGTGAACGCGCCACCTCGCCGCCGAATTTTAATTCTGGTGCCGGTTATGCCCCGGCATGGGCCCAAACTCGACGTCCAACCGCTTTGGCTGCGGAGGCGGCGGACTTCGGCTGGTTCAACAGCCCGAAGTCCGAAAGGGGGCCGCTATGAGCCAACAGGTGGTCGATCCGCAGGAGGCGGTACATCGGGCCACTTTTCAGAGCATTCTGTTCGGTGGCTCAGGGCTCAAAGGCCAGACCATCCGGCGCGAAGCGCCAGAATTCTTCGTCGATCTGAATATCGACCAGATCGTATCCAGTGCAATAGCTGGTCGCGAGGAATACGACCTAACGCCATTCTTTTATACACCGTTGAGCCGTCTCGACGAAGTCAACTACCGCTACGAGATCCTGCGTGATCTCGAGAACTCTACCTTGCTCGGCCACGTCCGCACTTTCGCTCAGGAGATGAGGACGATGCGCAGCCATCTAGCGCAGGCTGAAAAACACTACTATAAGCGCCAGAAGCAAAGCTCGTTTATCGAAGGCGTGGATCGCTATTGTGCCGCCGTAGCGCATTTTGCCCAGCGTCTCACGGACACTCATTTGCGATCGAGTGGCCTTACAGCGTTTCGTGAGTTCCTGACGGGGTACGTCAACTCCGCTGAATTCAGTTTGCTCCTTGCTGAAACGCAAAAAGTGAAATCCGAGCTGTCAGAAATTAGCTATCGTCTCCACATCGACGGAAAGCGCGTCACCGTCGGCAAGTATGAGGACGAACCTGATTATCGCGCCGATGTGTTAGCGACGTTTGACAAGTTCAAAGAGGGGGCCACAAAGGACTATCGATTCGAGCATCGGTTTCTATTAGAGATGAACCACGTGGAAGCGGCGATCCTGGATTTGGTCGTCCAACTGAATCCGGAAGTGTTCTCTTTTGTGGACGACTACAGCGCGCGACGCGCCAAGTTCGTCGACGACACCATTGGCAGGTTCGATCGTGAGGTGCAATTCTACATCGCCTGCATCGAGTACATCGAGCCTCTCAAGCGAGCAGGTCTACCGTTTTGCCTTCCCACAGTGAGCGATCAATCGAAACAGATCTACGGCAACGAGGTGTTTGATCTTGCGCTGGCGACCCGGCTTGTTCGCGACAAAGTGCAGATCGTCACCAATGACTTCTTCCTGAAGGATCCGGAACGAGTCTTCGTCGTGACGGGGCCGAACCAGGGAGGAAAGACAACGTTCGCCCGGACGTTAGGGCAACTCCACTACCTGACCAGCATCGCGTGCCCCATACCCGGCCAGGAGGCGCAGATGTTTCTGTTCGACAAACTGTTGACCCACTTCGAGAAGGAAGAGGACATCCGAAACCTGAGCGGAAAGCTCGAGGACGAGTTGATCCGAATTCGCACCATTCTCGCGTCGGCGACGCCGAAAAGCATTCTCATCATGAATGAAAGTTTCCTATCGACGACGCTAAACGACGCGATCTTCCTCAGCAAAGAGGTGATGCAGCGAATCGTCGAGCTGGACATGGTCTGTGTCTCGGTGACCTTTCTTGACGAGTTAGCTTCGTTTAGTGAATCTACCGTCAGCATGGTTAGCACGGTGAATCCGACCGATCCTGCCCAGAGAACGTTCAAAATAATTCGCCGACCCGCCGACGGACTTGCCTATGCCGCGGCGATCGCTGAGAAGTACCGGCTCACATACGATAGTGTGACGGCACGCATCGCGACGAACCAGCCGAGACGGATGGCATCATGAAGGCCCTCTTGATGTACCGAGACAGGGACTTCCACCTGACGGATACGCCAATGCCAAATGCCCCTGACCTGCTGCAGGATCTAGAGCTTGAAACGTTGCTGCGGGCGATGGCGAATGGGGACAGCTTTTTGCTCGATGTCGCCAAGGCCTCAATCCTAACCAGTCTCGGCAGCGTCGAGGCGATCCTGTACCGCCAGCAAATTCTCACAGATTGTCTTCAACACCCTTCGATCATCAGGGAGATGTACAACATCGCGGTAGACGCAACGGAACGCGAGCGGAAGGTATGGGGCTGGATGTCAGCGAGGTATCCGGAGGGAACACTGCACCGTGCGATCGAGGTGCTTCGGATGTTTTCGGAGCTGCTCAGGAGCCTGACGCGAATTACTGAGGAAAAGGGCGGTGACTTTCGCTCAGAAGGCTTTAGGCGCCTCTTTGAAATGTTTGCGACCGAACTTGCCGAAGACTATCTGCAGAGGGTCGATGAACATCTAGAACGGCTTAAATTTCGCGACGGAATGGTGATGAGTGCGGAGCTCGGGCAAGGAAACAAGGGTTTCAACTACGTACTTCGTAAACCATGGGAAGACCGCCGAAGCTGGTGGGAGAAGGCCCACGATTGGCTAGGGCGCATAGCGGGTAGGAATGGTTCGAAATTATTCTACGAGATCGCAGATCGAGACGAAGCTGGTTTCAGGGCGTTGTCCGAGCTGACAGGCGAGGGAATCAGTCACGTCGCTGCGGCGCTGGCCCAATCGAGCGATCATATCCTGGGCTTCTTCAGCATGCTTCGCCTGGAGCTGGGCTTTTATATCGGGTGCTTGAACCTCCATGATCATCTGTACCGGAAGCGCGAGCCGATTTGCCTCCCGGAACCTGTGGCCTTGGGCGACGCTACGCTGTCCAGCCGGGGTCTGTACGATCCATGCCTCAGCTTGAACACCGAGGATATGGTTGTCGGTAATGACGTGAATGGCAACGGCAAGGTTCTGGTGATGATCACGGGCGCCAACCGAGGGGGAAAGTCTACATTGCTGCGTAGCATGGGACTTGCCCAGTTAATGATGCAATGCGGTATGTACGTACCGGCAGAGTCCTTTCGGGCCGACATCCGGGCAAGCGTGTTCACGCATTTCAAGCGCGAAGAGGACCGCTCTATGCGAAGCGGAAAGCTCGACGAGGAGCTTAGCAGAATGACCTCAATCATCGACAAGCTCGCCCCGAACAGCCTCGTTCTGTTTAACGAATCTTTTGCCTCGACGAACGAAAGAGAAGGCTCGGAGATCGCGAGACAGATTATTCGGGCTCTTCTCGAAAAGGGAATCAAAGTTGTTTATGTGACCCACATGTTTGACTTGGCCCACGGTTTTTACGTTGCGAAGATGGATGGCGCCTTATTCCTGCGCGCTGAAAGACTGTCCGATGGCAAACGAACGTTTCGTCTCACTGAAGGCGAGCCATTGCCAACCAGTCATGGCGAAGACTTGTATAGGCGGATCTTCGGGGAGGGCCGTGATGCCACGGCCGGCCCGGCTGCCGCCACCGCCACCGGGCGCTGGTCCGCTCCGTCACCAGGGTGACGGCCGCCCTGCGACGCGCCGCTCAAAGTTGAATTGGGTCCGCTGTGGGTGTGCTTGACATAGAATCTAGAGAACGGCTCGCTGATTCATCACGATTGTGATCACCGCAAGATCAGATTGGTCGCTATGCCGATAGCCGTCCGGTAAAATGCCAGAAAGGAGAGCATAAATATGCAACATCAAATGACGAAGGGAACCGTCGGTCCTCAGACGTCGCCGGACTTACCTGAAGGCATTCCCATGCATGAGGCGATTGCCGCACTCGCCTATTCGTTGGGCAAGCCAGAGGCTGTCCAGCCGGGACGCCTGACGAAGACTGGTTCAATGCAGAAAAGGCATTGACGGTCAAAGCAGAGGAGTAATCTTTCGAGCCATCCGTTCTGGTTTTCGGCCATGGTCCACCCGAGCCAGGTCGGAAGCTGACACAGCTCCGCGAAACCGGCCTGAAGCTGACGCTCTCTTTCTTCATCTTTTCGAGTATTCCCGAACATTGCGGCATCCAGCCACGGCAAACGCGTACAGTACGGATACCGCTGGGTTCAAGTGCTTCGAGAATGGCTCTTGAGCGCCCTCGATCAGTCGGAATTCCTGTTTACTAAGGCGAAGGTGGCCGCCTGAGTGCGGCCGGCGTGCAATAGAGTCGGCGCCGCCTTAGTCGCAGCGTACTGAGCCGCCGTACTCCTTCTCACATGTATTCCAA
>JRHI01002750.1_pt1 | contig 11528 bp, 11 predicted proteins | sample 215371 | NCBI WGS metagenome assembly JRHI01 (sample SAMN02929681, study PRJNA255918) | sediment metagenome | biome: cave system; feature: Ice Cave; material: Sediment; isolation source: sediment from deep within a dark volcanic ice cave with no known source of... ... | reverse complement strand
CTGGCCATCGCCCCCAAGCTACCGCGCCCATCCTCGACTCTACCCCTTGGCGCCGCCCAGGCCCTCGGCCAGGGAATTCAGCACGGGTACGAGATCGGCGGCGATGCCTATGGGCACGCTGATGGTCTGCTTCCGCCCCAGTGCATCCACAAACGTCAGCTCGAAACGGCGCCGATCCTCGCTGGTCCCGGTCTCCGCCAGCGATTGCGCAACAAACTTCGACATCTGAAGCCCCCCAATGGCCAAGATGCCGGATGATGCGATGCGATCGGCAGGCGCCACAAGGGGGGTGCGCCGATTAACGGGGGACTGTGGCGCCGACTTTCTCGAGTCTTGGCTAACCGGTGCTCGAAAAGCGCGCGCCGGCAACGGGCGATCGATTTCCCGCTGCCGGCGCTAAGTCGAACTCATATCTGTGGGCGAGACGTCACATGCGGCCAAGCCAGTCGTCCACGTCCTTCTTCACCTGATCCTTGGCATAGCCGTAGCGAGCCTGGAGCTTGCCCTCGAGCTGCTCGCGATCGCCGTTGATCTGAGTGAGGTCGTCGTCGGTCAGCTTGCCCCATTTCTCCTTGACCTTGCCGGTGAGCTGCTTCCAGTTGCCTTCAATACGATCCCAGTTCATGCGGGGCTCCATTCTTGCGTTTGTTATCCGGCACGGGTGCGCCGGCTCCCCCACGTAAACGCCGCAGGGCGGTCAGCGTTCCGCTCAAGCCCGCGCCAAGGCACGCCTGCGCCGCTGCTTGAGGCCGAGGCCGATCAGCGCGACCAGTGCCGGGATGGCGAACAGGAAGGGGCTGGGGCGCTCGGCAGGCACGCTCACTCCTTCGATCTTGTCGCCCGGGCGCAGCTTCTGGCGCGCCGCTTCGGAGCCCGGTCGCACGGAGGTGATGGTGGGCGCATCGCCTGGCGAGACGACGATGCCGGCCTCGGCCAGGCGCATCCGGGTGTCGCCCTTGGCGCCGAAGGAGAGGCGGATCGCCTTGATGACGTCGTCGCCGGCGATGTCCTGCGTGGCAACCCGCAGCCGCAGCGTGCCGGCTCCCCTTGTCTCTTCGACCACGGTCATCACTTGCGAGGCCGGAAGCTCGCGGAAGGGCGGATAGACCCGGTCCATCCAGAAATTCGGGCGATAGAGCGTGAAGCAGATCAGTAGCAGCAGCACCGCCTCCCACCAGCGGTTGCGATCGAGGAAGAAGCCCTGCAGCGCCGCGCAGAACGCCGCCATCGCCAGGGCGGCGCACGCAACGACAACGGTGAGGTGGATCGGTCCGCCGATATCGATCAGCAGGAGCTCGGGATTGAAGATGAAGATGAAGGGGAGCAGCAGCGTGCGCAGCTCGTACCAGCTGCCCTGCCAGCCCACCCGCATGGGGTCGGCGCCGGCGATGGCCGCGGCGGCGTAGGCGGCCAGCCCCACGGGCGGCGACACGTCGGCGATGAGGCCGAAGTAGAACACGAACATGTGCACGGCGATCAGCGGCACGGCGAGGTCGTTCTGGGCCGCCAGCTCCACCACGACAGGCGCCATCAGCGTCGCCACCACCACGTAGCTCGCCGTGGTGGGCAGCCCCGTCCCCAGGATGATGCAGATGACGCCGACCAGCACCAGCATGATGACGATGTTGCCGCCCGACAGAAGCTCGACGATCTCGGTCATGACGAGGCCGATGCCGGTGAGCGTGACGGTGCCCACCATGATGCCGGCGGTGGCCGTGGCGATGCCGACGGCGGCCATGTTGCGGGCGCCGAGCGCCAGGCCATTGACGAAATCCCAGCACCCCTCGCGCCAACGTTGCGCGGTGCCGCCCTGCCTGCGGAAGAACGCGGTGAGAGGCTTCTGCGTCAGCACCACGCCGGCCATGGCGACCACGCCCCAGAAGGCGGCGAGGCCCGGCGACATCTCCTCCACCATCAGGCACCAGATCAGCACCGAGACGGGAAGGAGAAAGTGGATGCCGGTGCGCGCCGTCTCGTAGAAGTCCGGCACCTCGGCCACCGGCTTGCTGAGATCGTCGACGGCGAGCTCAGGGAAGCGCGCCCGGTTGGCGATCAGGACGAGATAGGCTACGACGACGAAGGCCACCGCGCCCCAGCTCCCCGCCTCGCCGAAGGCGGTCCGCGTCCAGCCGAGGCCCCAGTAGATGGCCCCGCTCAAGATGATGATCGACGAGATGGTGATGGCGGCCTTGACGAGGCCCTGCTGCCAGGTGCGCCGCCGCGTCCGCGCGATGCCGGTCATACCGGCTTTCACCGCCTCCAGGTCGACCACGTAGAAGAGAGCGCCGTACGTCAGCAGCGCCGGCAGGATGGCGTGCTTGACGACGTCGGCGTAGGTGATGCCGACGTACTCGGCCATCAGGAAGGCGGCAGCACCCATCACCGGGGGCATCAGCTGGCCGTTGACGCCGGCGGCGCACTCGATGGCTCCCGCTTTGACCGCCGGATAGCCCACGCGCTTCATGAGCGGGATGGTGAACACGCCCGTCGTCACCACGTTGGCGACGGAGGAGCCGGAGATCATGCCGGTCATGCCGGAGGAGACGACGGCCGCCTTCGCCGGGCCGCCACGGAACTGACCGAGCAGGGAGAAGGCGACCTGGATGAAGTAGTTGCCGGCTCCCGCCTTCTCCAGCAGCGCGCCGAACAGCACGAACAGGAAGATGAACTGCGTCGATACGCCGAGCGCCACCCCGAACACGCCTTCCGAGGTGATCCAGAAGTGGGAGGCGGCCCGGCCGACGGATGAGCCCTTGTGGGAAAGCAAGCCGGGCAAATAGGGGCCGAGAAACACGTACGCCAGCATGGAGAGCGATATGACGGGCATCCACGGGCCTTCCGCGCGCCGCGACGCCTCGATCAGCAGCACGACGCCGGCGACCGAGACGGCGATATCGGCGAACGTCGGCAGGCCCGGCCGCAGCACGAGCGCGCGATAGAAGACGACCAGATACAGCACGCAGGCGATTGCTCCTGCGGCCAGCGCGAGATCGGTTAGGGGGATGCGGTCGCGCGGGGAGGAGGCGAGGGCGGGATAGCTGGCAAAGGCGAGGAACAGCGCGAAGCTCAGATGGAAGCAGCGGGCTTCCGTGTCGCTGAACACGCCGAAGCCGACCATGAAGGGAAGAGGTGAGGCATACCACAGCTGGAACAGCGACCAGCTCACGGCCACAAGCATGATGGCCTTGGCGGCCACGCCGGCAGGGTTGCGCCCGCCGATATCGGCTTCGGCGACCAGCTGCTCGAGGTCGACAGGAGATGCGGGCGCCGGCGCCGTCTTGTCGGTCATCTATCCCCGCGGGGATTGCTTCACGTGAAACATTGCGGGGGCGTCGACGTCACCGGCGCCCCCGCGAAGCTCAGAGGCCGTAAGCCGTTACTTCAGCCAGCCCTTCTCCTTGTAGTATTTCTCGGCACCGGCATGCAGCGGGGCGGAGAGGCCGTTCTTGACCATCTCCTCGGCCTTCAGGTTGGCGAAGGCCGGGTGCAGCTTCTTGAACTCCTCGAAGTTGTCGAAGGTGGCCTTAACCAGCTGGTAGACGACGGCCTCCGGCACCTTGGCCGAGCTGACGAGCGTCGCCATCACGCCGTAGGTCTCGGTGGACTGCGGGTTGTTGGCGTACATTCCGCCGGGGATGGTGGCCTTGGCATAATAGGGCTTGCCGGAGAGCAGCTTGTCGACCGGGGGCCCGCCGATCGGGACCAGCTTGGCCCCGCAGCTCGTCGTCGGATCCTGGATGTTGGCCGAGGGGTGGCCGACGCCATAGTAGAACGCATCGATCTTGTTGTCGCAGAGCGCTGGCCCGTGCTCGTCGGCCTTGAGCTCGGAGGCGAGCGAGAAGTCGGAGATCTTCCAGCCCAGCGCCTCGAGCAGCTCGTCCATCGACGCCCGGGTGCCCGAGCCGGGGTTGCCGACGTTGACGCGCTTGCCCTTCAGGTCCTCGAATTTGGTGGCATTCAGCTCCTTGCGCGCGAGCACCGTGAAGGGCTCGGGATGCACGGAATAGACCGAGCGCAGATCAGCGTAGGCGCCGGCATCCTTGAACTGGCCCAGGCCCTTGGCGGCGTTGTAGTGCACGTCCGACTGGGCCATGCCGAAGTCGAGCTCGCCGGCCTTGATGGTGTTGACGTTGAAGGCCGAGCCGCCGGTCGATTCCACCGAGCAGCGGATGCCGTGCGCCTTGCGATCCTTGTTGAGCAGCCGGCACACCGCCCCGCCCACCGCGTAGTAGACCCCGGTGACGCCGCCGGTGCCGATGGTGGTGAACCTCTGCTCCTGGGCCGGCGCGACCGTCGCGGTCCCCAGCGCCGCCAGCGCGGCCAGCCCGGCCGCGGCAAACCTGAACTTGCTCATCTACTCACTCCCTGATCTCAAGATGCGCCTTGCTACGATGCTGACGGCACAGATGCAATCGCCGCATCGACCGCGTCTCCCAGCCGCTCGATGATCGTGTCTACCGCCGCCTCGTCCACGATGAACGGCGGCGCCAGCAGCACGTGGTCGCCGTTGACGCCATCGATGGTACCGCCCATAGGGTAGACCATCAGCCCACGTGCCATGGCCTCCTGCTTGATCCGGGCGTGCAGCTTGAGTTTCGGATCGAAGGTCGCCTTGCTGGCGCGGTCGGCCACCAGCTCGATCGCCTGGAACAGCCCGCGACCGCGCACGTCGCCCACGTGATGGTGGTTGCCGAAGCGCTCTCCAAGGCGCCGCGTCAGGTGCTCGCCCTGGCGGCGCACGTTGGCCAGCAGATGATCGCGCCGGATCACCTGCTGCACGGCGAGCGCGCCCGCGCAGGCGAGCGGATGGCCGAGATAGGTGTGCCCGTGCTGGAAGAGGCCCGATCCCTTGGCAAACGCTTCGAAGATCCTGTGCCCCACGAGCACGGCGCCGATCGGCGCGAAGCCGCCGCCGAGCCCCTTGGCGATCGCCATCAAATCCGGCGTGATGCCCTCCTGCTCGCAGGCGTGCAGCGTGCCCGTGCGTCCCATGCCGCACATCACCTCGTCGAGGATCAGCAGGATGCCGTGGCGGTCGCAGGTCTCGCGCACGCGCTTGAAGTAGCCTTCGACCGGCGCAATCGCGCCGGCCGTGGCGCCGCCGACGGTCTCGGCGATGAAGGCAATTACCGTCTTGGGCCCCAGCTCCTCAATCTTGGCCTCGAGCTCCTGGGCAAGGCGCTCACCGTACTGACGCGGCGTCTCATCCGCCCGCTTGCCGCGGTACTCGAAGCAGGCCGAGACGTGGTGCGTCTCGATCAGCAGCGGCGCGAACTGCTTGCGGCGCCACTCGTTGCCACCCACCGCCAGCGCGCCCAGCGTGTTGCCGTGATAGCTCTGCTTGCGGCCGATGAAGTGCCGGCGCTCCGGCTCGCCCGTCTCGACGAAGTACTGCCGCGCCATCTTGAGCGCCGCCTCGATGGCCTCCGAGCCGCCGCTGACGAAGTAGACGTGGCTGGTGCCGGGCGGGCCATGGGCGACGAGGTCCTCGCCCAGCTCCTCCGCGACCTGCGTGGTGAAGAAGCTGGTGTGCGCATACGCGAGCTTGTCGAGCTGAGCGTGCATGGCGGCCAGCACGTCGCGATGGCCATGTCCGAGGCATGACACCGCCGCACCGCCCGAGGCATCGATGTATTGCTTGCCCGTGGCATCCCAGATGTGGATGCCTTCGCCGCGCACGGCCACGGGATAGCTGTGTGCGATCGAGCGCTGCAGGACGCGAGTCATGTGAGCCTTCCTTGGGTATCCGACCCCCCCGTGTCAGATACCATATCGCAACCCATCTGTGAGCGCGGCTACTTCAGCACCACCGACGGCAGCCACAGCGTCAGCGCTGGGATGTAGGTGACGAGCAGAAGCACGATGACCATCGGCACGTAGAAGATCAGGATGCTGCGCGAGACGGCCTCCATGCTGACACGGCCGATGGCGCAGCCCACCACCATGGTCGGACCCACCGGCGGCGTCAGCAAGCCGATCCCCAGGTTGAGGATCATGATGATGCCGAAATGCACGGGGTCGATGCCGAACGTCTTGATGACAGGGAGAAAGATCGGCGTGCAGATCAGCAGCATCGGGGCCAGGTCCATGAAAGTGCCGAGCGCCAGCAGCAGGATGTTGACCCACAGCAGGAACATGTACTTGTCGCTCGAGATGTCGACGAAGAACTGGGTGGCCATGGCGGGCACGCGCATGATCGCCATCATGTAGCCGAAGGCGATGGAGAACCCGATCATGATCATGACCATGCCGACCGTGCGCACCACGCGCGCAATCAACTTCGGCAACTCGCTCCACTTGACGTCGCGATAGACGAACATCGTCACAAAGAACGCGTAGACCACCGCAACCGCCCCTGCCTCGGTCGGTGTGAAGATGCCCGAAAGAATGCCCCCCAGAATGATGGCGATCGTGACCATGCCCCAGACCGCATCGAGCGCGATCTTGAACGCTTGCCGGATCGGGACCACCTCGCCCCTCGGGTAGTCGTTGCGATAGGCAATGATGAGAACGAGGATGATGAGCGACAGCCCCAGCAACAGGGCTGGAATGATGCCGGCCATGAACAGGTGGGCGACCGAGATCGTCCCGCCGGCGGCGATCGAATAGATGATCATGTTGTGCGAAGGCGGCACCAGCAGCGGCTGCAGCGAGCCCGAGATCGTCACGTTCACGGCGAACAGCCGCGGATAGCCGTTCTTGATCATCTGCGGGATCATCACCGAGCCGACCGCGGCCGTATCGGCGACGGACGAGCCCGAGATGCAGCCGAACATGGTCGAGGCCAGGATGTTGACGAGTGCCATCCCGCCTCTGATGAAGCCGACGAACACCTTGGCGAGGTTGACGAGCCGCTCCGCCATGCCGCCGACCGCCATGATGGCGCCGGCCAGGATGAAGAAGGGAATGGCCAGCAGCGAGAAGCCGCTCATCCCGCCGGAGACTTTCAGCATGACGGCTTCGAGCGGAATGCCGACCCACAGCGCGGCAAGAATGGAGGCGATCCCCAGCGCGTAGGCGACCGGCATGCCCATGAGGCAGACGATGGTAAAGCTGCCGATGAGGATGAAGACGTCCATGACCCCAGGCCCTTCGTTATCCGATCATTCCGTCGACAGTTGACTGACGGTCTCGGGCTCTGGCTCGGAGAAGAATTTCTGGGTCATGAAGCGCTCGATCACGAATAGCGCGGTCAGGGCGCCGCCGATCGGGATTGGCAGATAGGCCAGCCCGACCCAGATGATCGGGAACTCGGGGATGGCTTGATACCAGGTGGTCTGCACGAGCTTGATGCCCCACACCAGCATGAAGAGGTTGGTGGCCAGCATGCAGACTTCCAGGAACCAGCCGAGGTACGTCTTCGCCGGCTCGTCGAGAAAGGCCGGCAGCACGCCGACGCCGATGTGCAGATACTCGCGGTAGCAGACGACCGCCGACAGGAACGACATCACGATCATCAGCAATACGGCCAGCGGCTCGGGCCAGGAGGCGGCGCTGTTGAGGACGTAGCGGCAGAAGACCCCGTAGGGAATGGTGATCACAATGATCACCAAACACGCGCCTGCGAGGAACAGACAGGCGCGATGAATTTCATCCATCACCCTGACGTATTGGGCCTTCATTTCTTCCCCCCTTGGCAACAGACGGGCCGGCCGAGCTCCATGGGGAACCCGCCGGCCCTCGTCAGATAACGGCCAGCCTCACTTCACGTCCTGGATGCGCTGGATCAGTGCAGCGTGCTGAGCGCCGTACTTGTCCCACACCGGCTTGACGGCGGCCTGGAACTGCTTCTTGTCGGCCACCTCGTTGATCTCGATGCCGGCCTTTTTCAGAATTTCGATCGAGGCCTTCTCGCGCTCGTACCAAAGCGTGCGCTGCTCCTGCTGCGCTTCCTTTGCAAACTTCATGACCAGCGCTTGATCTTCCTTGGACAGGCCTTCCCATGACTTCTTCGAAAAGACGAGGAGCTCGGGAATGATCAGATGGCCGGTGCGCGAATAGTACTTCGCGTAGCGGTAGTGCTGGCCGCTCTCGTAGCTGGGCTCGTTGTTCTCCGCTCCGTCCACGACGCCGGTCTGCATGGCGTTGACGAGCTGATCGAAGCCCATGGCGACGCCGTTGCCGCCGAGCGAGTTCATGGTGTCGACGAACACGGGATTGCCCATCATGCGGATCTTGAGACCCTTGAGGTCCTCGACCGTCTTGATCGGGTGCTTGCTGTTGTAGACGTTGCGCGTCCCGCCATTCATCCAGCACAGGCCGATGAGGCCGGCGGTAGGATGGTCGGAGAGCTTCTTGAGCATTTCGTCGCCGATCGGTCCGTCCATTACTTTCTCGGCGTGCGCCGCATCCCGGAAAACGAACGGCAGGTTGAACACGTTGAGCTCCGGCACGAGCGGGCCCATCGGACCGACGCTGATGCGGGCGATCTGCAGGGCGCCGACCTGCGCCTGCTCGATCATCTCCTTCTCGCCGCCGAGCTGCATGGAGGGGTACATCTGGATGCTGATGCGCCCATCGGTGGCGGCCGCGAGCTTCTTGCCCATGCGCTCCACCGCCTCGACGGTGGGATAGCCGAGCGGATGCACGTCCGTGGCCTTGAGCACGAGCTTGGCCTGAGCGAACGCGGCGGGCACCCTGACCGCACCCATCGCCAGCCCCGCCAAACCGAGTTTCACGACTGATCGCCTGTCCATGGGCTTCCTCCTCCTGGATTGCAGCGCTTCTTTCCGGCCGATTTTACTTGAAGGGGCCGACGGCGTCTCTGCGCGAGACGGTTGAACATGAGTCTCATCGGCTCTAGAACTTGTACGATGACCCGACGACCATCGAGCCTAGCCGCCTCCCTCGGCGCTGACAAGCTCGCTCTGCTGCGCCCGCTTCGTCCTGCCCGCAACCTGACCGAGGAGGTGGTTGCGCGCATCGCCGAGGAGATCCGCAAGGGGCGGCTTGCGCCTGGCGCGCGCCTGCCCACCGAGCAGGAATTAATGAAGGCCATGGGGGTCAGCCGCACCGTCGTGCGCGAGGCGGTGGCGGCCTTGCGTGCCGAGGGCCTGGTGACGACCCGCCAGGGCTCGGGAGCCTTCGTCGCCGCCGATGCCAGCCGCGTGCCTTTCCGCATCGATCCCGAGGGCTTGAGCTCGATCGGCGACGTGCTTGAGGTGATGGAGCTGCGCTTGGCCATCGAGGTCGAGGCGGCGGCGCTCGCGGGCGAGCGCATCACGCCCGCGCGGCTCATCCCCATCGGTCATGCCTTGCGCGACATCGAGGCGGCGATTCTGCGGGGCGAAGGCGCCATCAACGAGGACTTCGCCTTCCATCGCGCCATTGCCGAGGCCTCGGGCAACCCGAGGTTCGCCCAGCTGCTCGAGTTTCTCGGCCGCCATGTCATTCCGCGCCAGAGCGTGCGCGTATCCATCGGCACACCACAAGCGCAGCGACAGTACCTGGTGGGCATCCAGAAGGAGCATGGTCGCATCTACGAGGCCATTCGCGCAGGTCAATCGGCGGAGGCGCGCAAGGCCATGCGCACGCATCTGACGCGCAGCCTCGAGCGCTATCGAGGGCTCGCCGAGCGTCGCTTGCACGCGGGCTGATCCGCGTTCATAGGTGGCTGGCGGGAGTGACATGTTGGAGGAGGCCAGAGGATGGCACGCATCCTGTTGACGGGCGCAGCCGGCGGCATCGGCACGCGCCTGCGCAAGCTCCTGAAGCCGGTCTATCCGGATCTGCGGCTGAGCGACATCACCAAGCCCGCGGACCTGCGCCCCGACGAGACCTTCGTCGCCGCCGATCTCGCCCGCATCGACGAGGTCGAGAAGATCGTGGACGGCGTCGACGGGATCATCCACCTGGGCGGCATCTCCGGAGAGGCGCCCTGGGAGGGGATCCTGCAGTCCAACATCATCGGCTGCTACAATCTGTTCGAGGCGGCGCGCCGGAAAGGCGTCAAGCGCGTCGTCTTCGCCTCCTCCAATCACGCCGTCGGCTTCTACCCGCGCCACCACCACATCGGCGTCGACGTCACCGTGCGGCCAGACTCCCGCTATGGCGTCAGCAAAGCCTTCGGCGAGGCGCTGGGCTCGCTCTACGCCGACAAGCACGGGCTGCGCGTGCTGTGCCTGCGGATCGGCAATTTCGGCGACAAGCCGCTCGACAAGCGCCGGCTGTCGATCTGGGTGAAACCGGAAGACCTCGTCCAGCTGATCCGCATCGGCCTCGAGCACGCGGACCTGCGCTTCGAGATCTTCTACGGCGCCTCCTGGAACGAGCGCGCCTGGTGGGACAACCACAGGGCCTACGACTACGGCTACCGGCCGACAGGCCGCGCCGAGGACTATCTGGAGCACGCGCTGGCCGAGCAGGCCAAGCTGAAGCCCGATCCGGTCGGCGATTTCTTCCAGGGCGGCACCTTCTGCAGCCAGGAGTTCGACGGCGACACGGGGCGGGTGTGGAAGACGTGAGCCGCGAGGCGACATGAGCAACCGGCCGTGCATCCTGCTCACGCACACGCCCCAGATGCGGGAGAACTATTACGGGGCCCGCGCGCTGGCGGGCCTGCGCGAGCTGGGCGAGGTCGTCCTCCACGAAGGGTTGGAGCCGCTCGCCACGCCCGCACTCATCGCCGTGGCCGAGCGCTGCCAGATCATCGTCGCCGACCGCGCGACCGCCTGCGAGGCGCCCCTGTTTGCCGCGTTGCCCGACCTCATCTCCGTCTCCCGCGTCGCCGTCGATATCCGTAACATCGCTGTCGCCAGCGCCTCCGAGCACGGCGTTCTCGTCACGCAGGCAAGCCGCAGCTGGGTGGCGGCGGTGAGCGAGCTGGCGATCGGCCTCATGATCGACATCGCTCGCGGCGTCTCCCGCGCCGACATCGCCTACAAGGCCGGACGCGCCCCGCCGGTCGGCAGGGGCCGACAGCTCAGCGGCGCGACGGCCGGCATCATCGGCTACGGTCCCCTCGGCCGCCGCGTCTGCGACCTCGCCTTGACGTTCGGCATGAAAGTGCTGGTGAACGATCCCTATGTCGTGGTCGAGCATGACGAGATCGAGCAGGTGGAGCTCGGCGAGCTGTTGCAGCGCTCCGACTTCGTGCTGCCGCTGGCGGTGGCGACGGAGGAGACCGAGAACCTGATCGGCGCGCCGCAGCTGCGGCTGATGCGCCGGGACGCGTTTCTCGTCAACCTGTCGCGCGGCAACCTCATCGACGAGGCGGCGCTCGCGGCCGCCCTCGACGAGCGGCGCATCGCCGGCGCCGCCCTGGACGTGGGCCGCGCGCCCGACCAGATGCCCTCGCCGCTGCTCGCCGCCCGCGCCGATGTAGTGGCCACGCCCCACATGGCCGGCCTGACCACCGAGGCCATCGAGGGCCAGGCGCTGGAGACCGTCGCCCAGGTCGCCGAGATCCTCGCCGGCCGGCCGCCGGCGGGCTCGGTCAACGCCGAGCGCGCCAGCCGGCTGGACCGCCAGCGCTAGGCCAGCGAGCTGACTAGAGCAGGATCGCTTCAGATGGAATCACCTGCCTCAAG
>JRHI01002749.1_pt1 | contig 11535 bp, 7 predicted proteins | sample 215371 | NCBI WGS metagenome assembly JRHI01 (sample SAMN02929681, study PRJNA255918) | sediment metagenome | biome: cave system; feature: Ice Cave; material: Sediment; isolation source: sediment from deep within a dark volcanic ice cave with no known source of... ... | reverse complement strand
GCGCCGGCGCCGACGCCCAGCGCGATCGGCAGCGTGCCGACCAGCGCCGCCATGGTCGTCATCATGATCGGCCGAAAGCGGACGAGACACGCTTCGTGGATCGCCTCGCGCGGCGTCTTGCCGTGCACGCGCTGCGCTTCGACCGCGAAGTCCACCATCAGGATGCCGTTCTTCTTCACGAGGCCGACGAGCATGATGACGCCGACGAACGCGTAGAGGCTCAGCTCGGTCTTGAAGACGAGCAGCGTCAGCAGCGCGCCAAATCCGGCCGCCGGGAGCCCCGACAGGATCGTCAGCGGGTGCGTGAAGCTCTCATACAGCACGCCGAGCACGATGTAGATGACGACGATCGCCATCAGCAGGATGAGGCCGAGCCCCTGGAGCGAATCCTGGAAGGCCTGCGCCGTGCCCTGGAACGTCGTCGTCACCGTGGAGGGGATCGTCGAGGCCGCGGTACCTCTGATCCTCTCCACCGCGTCGCCGAGCGCGAAACCCGGCTTCAGGTTGAACGAAATCGTCACCGACGGCAGCTGCCCGGTGTGGCTGATGACCGACGGCCCGACGTTGGTGCGGACTCTGGCGACCGTGTCGAGCGGGATCAAGCGGCCGGCGGTCGACCTGACGTACAGCATCGACAGCGCGGCCGGGTTGTTCTGGAACTCCGGGGCGACCTGCATGATCACCTGGTACTGGTTGTTCGGCGCGAAGATCTGCGACACCTGGCGCGTGCCGTAGGCGTTGTAGAGCGCGGTCTCCACCTGATTGACCGTCAGCCCGAGCACCGAGATCTTGTCGCGATCCATGTCGATGCGGATCTGCGGGTTCTTGATCTGCATGTCGCTGCTGACGTCTTCGAGACCCGGTGTCTCGCGCAGCTTCGCTTCGAGAATCGGCGCCCAGTGATACAGCTCTTCGGTGTCGGTGTCCTGCAGCGTGAACTGATACAGGCTGCGCTGCGGCCCCTGGTTGCCCAGGTTGATCGGCGGCTGGTTCACCAGGAAGACGCGAATGCCCGGCACCTGCGACAGCTTGGGCCGGAGGTCCGCGATGATCTGATCGACAGACCGCTTGCGCTGCGCGCGCGGTTTCAGGTCGACGCTGATCTGCCCCGTGTTCAGCGCGCCGCCTCGCGGGCCGCCGCCGGCGTTGTTGCTGTAGGCGAGGACGTCGGGATCCTTGGCGACGATGTCGGCGACGCTGAGCTGGTGCTTCACCATCTCGTCGAAGCTGATGCCCTGAATCGCCTCGGTGCTGATGTTGAAGCGCCCCTGGTCTTCGCTCGGCAGAAACCCTTTCGGGACGAGCGTGAAGAGGTACGCCGTGCCGAAGAGCAGCGCGATCGAGACCGCCATGCTGACCGGGTGGAACCGCAGCGCTGCGCGCAGCGTGAGGTCGTAGAGGCGCAGCCAGAGCTGGAACATGCGCTCGGTCGCGTTGTAGAACCGCCCGTGCTTCTGCGCGTGCGGCGGCTTCAGGAATCGGCTGCACAGCATGGGCGTCAGGCTGATCGACACGAACCCGGACACCAGAATCGCCACGCTGATCGTGACCGCGAACTCGTGCAGCAGCCGGCCGACGACGCCGCCCATGAAGAGGACCGGGATGAAGACGGCGGCCAGCGACACGGTCATCGACAGGATCGTGAAGGCGATTTCCTTCGATCCGTCGAGCGCCGCGCGCATCGGCGGCTTGCCCATCTCCATGTGCCGCACGATGTTCTCGAGCATCACGATCGCGTCGTCGACGACGAAGCCGACGCAGAGCGTGAGCGCCATCAGCGAGAGGTTGTCGAGGCTGTAGTTGAGGAGATACATCGCCGCGAAGGTCGCGACGATGGAAGCCGGCAGCGCGAGGCTCGGGATGATCGTGGCGGAGATATTCCTCAGGAACAGGAAGATCACCATGACGACGAGGCCGACCGTGAGGAGCAGTGTGAACTTCACGTCGTGAATCGACTCGCGAATCGCGACCGAGCGGTCCGTCCTGACGTCCAGCGAGAGCGCGGCGGGCAGCTGTTCGCGGAACGTCGGCAGGAGCTTTTTCACCGCGTCGACCACGGCGACGACGTTGGTCCCGGGCTGTTTCTGGATCGCGAGGTAGATCGTCCGCTCGCCCTGAAACCACGCCGCTGTCTTGTCGTTCTCGACGCCGTCGTAGACGTGCGCGACCTCGTCGAGCCGGACGGGGTTGCCGTTCCGGTAGGCGACGATCAGCGGCCCGTACCGCTCCGCCCGGAGGAGCTGGCCGTTGGCGAGCACGGTGAAGGTCTGCTGCGACCCGTACATCGTGCCGGTCGGGAGCGAGACGTTCGAGTTCTGAATGGCGCCGGCGACCTCGTCGACGCCGATGCCGTGCGCCGACAGCTTGCGCGGGTCGAGGTCCACGCGCACGGCGTACTTCGCCGCGCCGAACACCTGCACCTGCGCCACGCCGCTGACCATCGAGATGCGCTGCGCGATCGTCGATTCGGCGTACTCGTTGATCATCGGCAAGGGCAGCGTCGCCGACCGCAGGACCAGGAACAGCACCGGCTGATCGCCCGGGTTCACCTTCTGGTACGACGGCGGCGCCGGCATCTGCGGCGGCAGCTGGCGCGCGGCGCGCGCGATCATCGCCTGCACGTCCTGTGCGGCGGCGTCGATATTGCGGCTCAGCTCGAACTGCAGCGTGATGTTGGTGCTCCCCTGCGAGCTCGTCGAATTGATCGAGGTGACGCCGGCAATCGTGGCGAACTGCTTCTCGAGAGGCAGCGCGACGGCCGACGCCAGCGTCTCCGGGCTCGCGCCGGGAAGGCTCGCGCTCACCTGGATGGTGGGGAAGTCCACGGTCGGCAGATCGCTGACCGGCAGCTCCTGGTACGCCATCACGCCGAAGACGATGATGCCCAGCATGATGAGCGTTGTCGTGATCGGACGCTTGATGAAGAGCGCGGACAGGTTCATGGCGCCACCGTGCTGCCCGGACCCGGCTTGACGCTGATCCGGCTGCCCGGCGTGAGCCGAAGCTGCCCGTCGGTGACCACCGTCTCGCCTGCCGTCAGCCCCTGTTTGATGACCGTTTCGTTGTCGGCCGCGCGCGCCACCGCGATGTTGCGCAACTCGACCGTGCGGTCCGCCTTCACGACAAAGACGTACTGCCCGGTCTGGCTGGTCTGCACGGCGGTCGTCGGCACGACGATCGCGTGCGAATCGGTCGTGAGTGTCACGGTGACGTTGACGAACTGTCCCGGCCAGAGATGCCGCGCCTCGTTCGGGAACATGCCCTTGATGCGGATCGTCCCCGTCGTCGGATCGACGGCGTTGTCCACGAACGTGATGCGGCCGACCGACACTGGGCCGGTGTCGTTCGGCGCCAGCGCTTCGACCTTCACCGAGCCCTTMGCCATGTATTGCTTCAGCTCCGGGAGCCGCGCCTCGGGAATCCCGAACGTGACGTTGATTGGCGTGACTTGATTGATGACCACGAGCGGCGCCAGGTCGTTGGCCCGCACGAGATTGCCCTCGTGCACCATCAGCGCGCCGGTGCGGCCGGCGATCGGGGCCGCGATGGTGGCGTACTGGAGCTGCACCGTCGCGTTCTCGACCGCCGCGCGGTCGGCTTCGAGCGTCGCGTCGAGCGCGGCGGCCGCCGTCGCCGACGTGTCGACCTGCTCCCGGGTCGCAATGCCGCGCACGGCGAGATCCTGGTAGCGCTGGGCCTGCGCCTTCGCGTTCGCGGCCTGCGCCGTGTCGCGCTGCAGGCTCGCGCGCGCCTGCTCCAGCGCCGCTTCGAGCGGCCGATGATCGAGCGTGAAGAGCGCCTGCCCTTTCTTCACGTCATCGCCCTCCTTGAAGCGGACCGACGTCAGCGCGCCGGTGAGCTGCGCGCGCACCGCAACGGTCTGGTACGCCTCCGCCGATCCAATGGCCAGAAGATCGAGCGGGATCGCCTTTTCGGCGACGACCGCTGTCGTGACCGGCACCGGCGCCTGGCCGCCGCCGCCGCGTCCGCCCCCCGGCGGAGTCGAGGGTGCCGCGTGGCCGCCGGAGCAGGCGCCCGCCGCCAGGGCGCCGCCCAGAACAAGAGATCCAACAACAGGTCGCAAGCTGATACGCATCATTCGAATCTGAGGGCGTCGATGGGATCGAGCGCGGCCGCCTTGCGCGCCGGATAGAAACCGAAGAACACGCCGGTCATCGCGGCGAAGCCGAACGCGAGGGCGACGGCGTTCGCCGAGACGGCCGTCGGCCACCCCTGCCAGAGCGTGACGCCCTGCGCCAGCCCGAAGCCGAGCGCGATCCCGATGCCGCCGCCCAACAGGCTCAGCACGACCGCCTCGGCGAGAAACTGCAGCAGCACGTCGCGGCCGCGCGCGCCGATCGCCATGCGCAGGCCGATCTCGCGCGTCCGCTCGGTGACGGACACGAGCATGATGTTCATGATCCCGATGCCCCCGACCAGCAGCGACACGCCGGCGATGCTGGCAAGCAGCGCCGTCATCGTCTGCGTCGCTTCCTTGCGGACGCTCGCCATCTCCTCCATCGTGCGGACCATGAAGTCGTCGGGGTCGCCCGGCTGGAGCTTGTGGCGCACGCGCAGCGTGGCGGCGATGCTGTCTGCCACCTTCGTGGTCTCGCCGGCCGACGCCGCCGACACCGTCACCTGCTGGATGTTCGTGATGCCTCGCAGTTTTTTCAGCACGGTCGTGTAGGGCACGAAGATCACGTCATCCTGATCCTGGCCCATGCCCGACTGGCCCTTGCCGGCCATCACGCCCACGATGGTGAACGGCTGCTTTGTGATGCGGATCACCTGGCCGATCGGGCTCGCGTCTGGCGCAAACAGCTGATCGCGGACCACGCTGCCGAGCACGGCGACCTTCGACGCCGCCGCGACGTCCTGCGGCGTGAAGAAGGCGCCCTCTTTCGTGGGCCACGCCCGGATGAGCGGGAAGTCGACGTCGGTGCCTTGCACCTGCGTGTTCCAGTTCTGGTTGCCCGCGACGATCTGGCCGCGTGTGTACGAACCGGCGGCTTTGTACTGCACGCCGGGGATCTGCCCGATGGCCGCCGCATCGTCGGGGACGAGCGTGCTCGCGTTGCCCTGGCCTTGCCGCACGCCGCCCTGCGAGAAATTGCCCGCCGACACGATGATCATGTTCGTACCGGCCGACTGGATCTGCGATTCGATCGACGTCTGTGCGCCGGTGCCCAGCGCCACCATCGTGATGACGGCGGCGACGCCGATGATCATCCCGAGCATCGTCAGCGCCGTCCGCATTTTGTTGCGGTTGAGCGCCTTGACGGCGATCCGGAGAATCATGAGGAACGACATGGCTGGTCCTTACACGGCCTCGGCCGCCGGCAACGCGGCAAGCTCGTCTTGCGCGACGCGCCGGTGCATGACGGCTTTGTCGGCCACGACCAGACCGTCTCGGAACGTCACCATGCGCGTCCCGTACTCGGCGATGTCCATCTCGTGCGTGATGAGCACGACCGTGATGCCGCGCTCCCGGTTGAGGCGCTGAAAGATTCCCATCACTTCGATGCTGGTTCGCGTATCGAGGTTCCCCGTGGGTTCGTCCGCCAGCAGGATCGACGGGTTGTTGATCAGCGCGCGCGCGATGGCGACGCGCTGCTGCTGCCCGCCCGACAGCTGGTTCGGATGGTGATCGCTGCGGTTTCCCAGGCCCACCAGGGTCAGCATGTCGACCGCCCGCTCGTGGCGGTCGGCCGTCTTCAGCCCCGTGCCCCCGTAAAGCAGCGGTAGCTCGACGTTGTCGAGTGCCGAGGTGCGCGAGAGCAGGTTGAATCCCTGAAACACGAACCCGATCTTCTTGTTGCGCACCGCGGCCAGCGCATCCTTCGACATCCGCGACACGTCCTGTCCGTCGAGCAGATACTGGCCCCACGTCGGACGGTCCAGGCAGCCGACGATGTGCATGAACGTCGACTTGCCGGACCCCGACGCGCCCGTCACCGCGAGGAATTCGCCTCGCTGGACGTCGAGATTGACGCCGCGCAGCGCCTTCACGTCCACCTCGCCGACGACGTAGGTCTTGCCGAGGTTCTTTGCCGAGATGACAATGGACATGTTGGGCCGCCTAGCGGCCGCGGCCTCCTTGAGGTCCGCGGGGCATCAGCGGGTTGCCTGAGCCGGCACCGGGCTGCGCCCGCAAGGGACCGAGGCCGGTCACGCCCGTGATCACGTCCATGTCCTGCTGCAGCTCGTCTCCGAGGAGCTCTGTGTTGGTGCCGTCAGAGACGCCGAGCCGGAGGCTCACCGGCTTGAGCGTGCGGCTGCCGGGCGTTTCGCATTGCACGCAGATCCAGACGCGACCACGTGATTCCACCGTCGGCAGCGGTGCGAAGAGAGCGTCGATGGACTGCGCGACGGAGGATCTCCTCGCCGTCGCCTTGCCCGCCTGCTCGAACGCGCGCGTATCCTGACCGCTGTCTTTCGTCCGTGCGATGAACGGTGTCTGCTTGTCGGACGACATGCCTTTGAAGCGTTCCATCATCAGGTCCGGATTGACGCCGCGTCCACCCCCGCGTCGATCGGCGGACCGGCCACCACCCTCAGTGTGCGCGGAGGGCGCGCCGTCCGGTCCTCCAGGTCCGCCGCGGGATCCCCTATCGGGCGCGGAGGCCAACGGAAACGACCGGGTCGCGGATGCCGGCGGGGTCGTTCGCGCTGGAGCCGTCCCGGAAGAGGCGTCAGCCGACGCGGACGTGGCCGGGCCGGTGCGATTCCCGCCGCCGCCGCGTCCGCCACGGCCCCCGGCGTAGGTCGCCTCGGGCGGCACGGGCTGATTGATCGCGGCGAACAGGTCGCTCGAGGGCCTGAACCGCAGCGCGGCGTTGGGCACGCGCAGCGCGTCGGTGCGCTTCGCGATCTCGACTTTCACGTGGGCCGTCATGCCCGGCTTGAGCTTCAACTGCGCGTTCGGCACATCGATGACCGTGCCGTAGGTCGTCACGTTCTGCACGACGACGGGCTGCAGCCGGATCTGCGACACGGTGCCTTCGAAGGTTTCCGTCGGATACGCGTCGACCTTGAACGTCACGTGTTGGCCCGGCCGGATGCGGCCCACGTCGGCTTCGTCGATGTTCGCGTTCACCTGCATCTTGGTGAGGTCGGCGGCGATCACAAACAAGGTGGGCGCCTGCATGCTCGCGGCGACGGTTTGCCCGACGTCGACGTTGCGCTGCGTGACGATGCCGTCAATCGGCGCTTCGATTACGGTGTGGTCGAGGTTGACCTGGTTCTGATTGACCGACGCCTGGGACTGGCTGACGGCCGCCTGCGTCTGCGCCACCGTGGCTTGTTGAGACGAAAGACCGGCCTGCGCCGTGTCGACCGCGGTCTTGGCGGAGTCCAGGTCGGCCTGCGGGAGCAGGCTCCTGGCGGCGAGCTCTTTCGCGCGCGCGTACTTCTGTTGCGCATCGGTGAGCTGGACTTTGGTCCGATCGAGATCGCTCTGGGCTTTGGCCAGGTTGGCGCGCGCCTGCGCCAGGTTGGCCTTGGCCTGCTGCAGCTGCGCGTCGAACAGCGACGGGTCGAGGCGCGCGACGACCTGTCCCTTCTTGACGATGGAATTGAAGTCGGCGCCCAGGTACTGAATGTTCCCCGACACCTGGCTGCCGACCTGTACCGTCGTCACCGCCTGCAGCGTGCCGGACGCGCCCACGGTGTCAACGAGGTCGCCCCGCGTGATCGGCGACGTGTTGACCTGAACCTCGGGTCCGCCGCGCCGGATGTAGTACGCGCCGGCGAGGGCGCCGAAGGCCAGGACGATCGACAGGCCGATGACTGCTTGCTTCATGATGCGGGCGATTCCCTGGGCCGCCGGTTACGGAACCGTCGCCGCGCCCGCCGCGCTCAGCACGGTGATGTTCAGGTTCTGCAGCGTCGTCGACTGCAGCCGCTCGAGCTCGACCAGCGACTTCCGGTAGTTCAGGATCTGGCGGAGCTCGGTGTTCTGCGCGTCCGCCAGATCGCGCTGCGCCTGGACCACGAAGTAGTTCGTCGACATGCCGACCTCGAACTTGCTCTGCTCGGCTTCCAGCTTCTTCAGCGAGAGCTCGCGCGCCGCCTGCGCCGCCTGCACGCTTTCGGCGGCGCTCTGCGAGGTGAGGGCCGCGTTGGTGATGTCGGTCGCGACCTGCAGCTCGATCTGCCGTGTCTGCGCCTGCACCTGGTTCAGCTGCACGCGCGCGCGCGCCACCGAGGCCTCCTGCGAGCTGACCCCGAGCGGGTAACTGAGGTTCATCTGCACCGTCCACCGCGGGAAGTTGTGCCCGAAGAGCGTGGACAGGGCGTCTCCGTACCCGCCGGGGATGGTGCCGATCGGCGTCCGGTTCACACCGGTGGTTCCGGGCGCGAACTGGTACGCGGTGCCGCCGACGCCGACGAGGCCATAGCTCGCCAGCAGGTCGGCCTGCGGCCGCATCTGGTCTACGAGGTAGCGCAGCGTGACGTCGTTGGCGGCGATGTTCTTCTTCGCGATCTCGAGGTCGGTGCGCTCGCTCAAAGCGCGACGCACGGCCGTGTCGATGTCGACCGGCTCGGCGCGGAACTCCGGACGATCCGTCGGGTCCAGCTGGACGTTCCAGTTCGGGTCCTGCGTACCGGCGACAATCAGGCGCTTCAGCGCCAGCTCGGTGGTCCGCTTGGCGGCCTGCGCCGCCACGAGCGTCTGGTGGCGCGTCGCCTGCTCGGACTGCGCCTGGACGACGTCGATCGGCGCCATCGTGCCGACTTCGACGCGCGTCTGGTTGTCTTGCACCAGCTTGCTGGCCAAGTCGAGCGATTTCTGCGCGACCTCCACGGCCTGAACGGCGAAGACGAAGTCCCAGTACGCGTTGCGGACGTTGGACAGCGTGTTGGTAATCGTCGCGCGGACCTGCAGATCCGAAATGTCGCGGTTGATTTTCGTCACCCGCAAGGCGCGGCGGGTCGAGTCGATGCGGAGGTTGCGCAGAAGCGGCTGTGCGTACGAGCCCGACCAGTTCGTATTGAACGTCGGGTTGTAGAGGACGTTCGCGCTCGTCGTCGTCTGCCGGTTGTTGTTGAGCGCCACCTGGAACGAGCCGCCGCCCCACGGAATGCTCTGGGCGACGCCGCCGTTGTAGTTGACCAGGCCGGAAACGATGGCGACGCCCGTCTGGTTGCTGCCCGACAACGTGCTGGTGGATGGCGTCGTCGTCGAATTGGTCGACAGCGTCGAGGTGAGCGACGGGTGGTAGATCGACTTGATGCTCGCATACGCGATGTCGCTGATCTCGGGGTTCAGCCGCTGGACGGCGATATCGAGGTTCCGCTCGAGGGCGAACTTCACCGCATCGTCGAGCGTCAGCGCGACTACCGGGCGGCGGTCAGCCGTGGTGCCAGCTTGCAACCTCGCCGGCGTCTGCAGCCGGGCCGCCGGATCCGAGGCCTGTTGGATCAGCTCGCGTATGCGCGCTTCCGACGTCTGCTGCCCGCGAGCCGGCGTCGCGAGGCCCGAGAAGGCGAGCGCGGCGGTGAGAGTCCAGATCGAACCGTTCCGTGTCATTGCGGGTCTCTCCATTACTCGATTACTCGATTACGCGATTACTCGATTACGCGATTACTCGATTACGCGATTACTTGATGTCTCGGCCCGACGGCCGCTTGTGATCCCGTTCCCACTGTTCGTGGAGCTTGTTCAACTTGACGCGCTGATCGGGCGACAGCACCTGCCGTTCCTGAAGCAGCATCAGCGTCCGCATCTTGTTCATCCGCGATCGAATCGCTTCGACCTTGTCGACCTGCAGGATCACCAGCGCCTCGTCGGCGCCGGCCACAATTTGGCGGGACAGCACCTCTTCTTGCTTGTCCAGTTCTTCCTTCTTCTGCCGAAGTTGCGAGATAGCGGCCTGGAAGATGGCGTCGATCCTGGCGGATTGTTCGGGGGACAGGCCCAGGTCTCGCTGGAACTGGACGTCTTTCCACCACGCGAAACCGAACGCTTGTCCGTGGAGAGCGGCTGCCAGCGCCAGCACGAAAACCGCCGACAGCAGGCGACACGCCCAAGTCTGCCTCATGCGTAAACCTCCGGAAAAGCGGTCACTCGAGGGGATACGACGAGGGGCCTGCCGCTGTTTAGCGGGAGACAACTTTTTACGTGGTCAGGGCCCACGCGACCGGAGGGGCTCGCTGCAAAACCCGGAGAGTCTGGCGATCACGGCGCCCACCAGGTTGTCGGGAGTCGAGGCGCCCGAGGTGAGGCCGATCGTGACCGGCCCTTCCAGGGGCAGCCAGCCGGTGGCTGTCACCTCGGTCTTCGCGCCCACCGGCCTGTGCCGGATCTCCTGCGCCGACACGAGGCAATCGGGATCGGCGATGTGAAAGGTCGGCCGGGAGGCGTGGCACATCCGCGCGAGGTTCGCGGTGTTGCTGCTGTTGTACCCGCCGATGACAATCATCAGGTCGACCGGCTTGTCGCGCAGCAGCGCGACCACGGCATCCTGGCGATCCTGGGTCGCGCTGCAGATCGTATCGAAGGCCTGAAAGTGCGAGGTGAGGCTGGCATCGTCGTACCGATCGCGCATGGCGGCGCGGATCATCTCGCCAATCTCGAGCGACTCGGTCATCAGCATCGTGGTCTGGTTGGCGAGACCAATGCGCTGCAGGTCGCGGTCGGGGTCGAAGCCGGGCGAGGCGGCCTTCTCGAAACGCTTCATGAACGCGTCGCGGTCGCCGCCCTGGCGGATGTATTCGCAGACGATTTCTGTTTCGGGCCGATCGAACACGACCAGATAGGTGCCGCCGTACTGGACCGCCTGCGACGCCGTCGCTTGCGTTTCCTCGTGCCAGACCTTGCCGTGGATGATCGACGTATAGCCGCCCTCGGCGTAACGGCGCACGTTCTTCCAGACGTTGAGCACCGAGCCGCACGTCGTGTCGATCAGCGTGCAGCCGCGGCGATCGAGCTGCTCCAGCATCGCGACGGTGACGCCGAACGCCGGCAGGATCACCACGTCCGAGGCGCCCAGGTCGTCGGCGCGCTCGCCCGCGTCGGTGAGGAACCGGATCCCCATCGTCCGCAGTTTGTCGTTCACGTGCGGGTTGTGGATGATTTCCCCCGTGAGGAAGACGCGGCGATCGGGGAAGCGCTCGCGCGTCTGGTAGGCGTAGTCGACCGCGCGATCGACGCCGTAACAGAACCCGAACTCGCGAGCGAGATGGAGGGTGAGCCGTCCCGAATGATGCGTGAAGTCGTCGGCCTTGATTGTGTCGACGATCGAACTGTGGTAGTTGTCCGCGAGCATGCCGGCGACGGCATGCTTCAGATCGAGACCTTTGCGAAAGATGAGTGAAGGCATCAGGTACGGGTCCAGGGTTCAGGGTTCAGGGCTGGCTGAACCCCACCCTATCGCTGATCGCGAATCTCCCTGACGTGCGGCGTGAGCGCGTCGAACGCCTGCAGCTCGCGTGTGTGGGGCCGCTCGAGGGCGAGCTCCAGGTCCGACAGGAACGCAGCGTCGGTGACATCGGCGGGGCTGTTGCCGCGCGTGGCCAAGGGCGTGACGC
>JRHI01002748.1_pt1 | contig 11543 bp, 13 predicted proteins | sample 215371 | NCBI WGS metagenome assembly JRHI01 (sample SAMN02929681, study PRJNA255918) | sediment metagenome | biome: cave system; feature: Ice Cave; material: Sediment; isolation source: sediment from deep within a dark volcanic ice cave with no known source of... ... | reverse complement strand
GGCGGGCCTGACCACCAAAAAAGTGGCTTAGCATCGTACGTAATCAGGATCCTGTTTGCCGCCAACGCAATTGCTCTTCTGCGCGGGCTCGGCGGGATGCTATGCGTCAACACTTCCGTTTCGAGACGACGGCCAAGCCCTCCCTCGACGCACCGGATAACGGATGCCATGGCCACACGCTGGCGCACTGCATGGATCACGGGAGCGAGCACCGGCATCGGCCGGGAGCTTGCCGTTGCGCTGGTGCGGCGGGGCGTGAAGGTGGCGGCCTCGGCGCGCTCGGCCGACAAGCTGGCCGAGCTCGCGCGGGCCCATCCGGGCATCGCCCCCCTACCCCTCGACGTGACGGACCCCGCGGCGATGGCGCAGGCCGCCCGCAGCATCGCGGGCACGCTTGGACCCATTGATCTCGCCGTGTTCAATGCCGGCATCTGGGAGGCGATGACGGCCAGGAACTTTTCCGCCGCCAAGGCCGCGCGCTCCATGGCGGTGAACTACCAGGGCGTCGTCAACGGCATCGAGGCCGTGCTGCCCGCCATGCTGGAGCGGGGGCACGGCCACACCGCCATGGTGGCCTCCGTTGCCGGCTACCGCGGCCTGGGGCCGACGGCGGCCTACGGGCCGACCAAGGCTGCGGTCATCAATCTCGCCGAGACGCTGAGGAACGACCTGGCCGCCCGCGGCATCAAGGTCAGCGTGATCAACCCCGGCTACGTCGCCACACCGATGACCAGCGTCAACAAATTCCCCATGCCCTACATGGTCTCGGCCGAGGACGCCGCGCGCCGCATCATCCGAGGGCTTGAAAAAGGCAAGTTCGAGATCGCCTTCCCGTGGCAGCTGGTGGGGCTCATGAAGCTCGGCCGCCTCATGCCCAACCGCCTCTTCTTCTGGTACGCCCGCACCCTCCTCGCCCCGCCGCGCAAGACGCCGTGAGCCCGCGGTCGGCCGCCCGAGGCAGCTCCACAGGTGCGTCTCGGCTAACTCCTTGATTCGCGTGGCCGCGCGGCCACCCTCCAGGGCGTGTCTTTAGGTAACGTCGCGGCAATGCGAATCAGGTATTGCCGCGTCGGGGCATTCTTCGACGGAGGGTGGGAATGCGTGCGCTGAGGCTCTTGGCCGCGACAGCCGCAATCGGGACGGGCCTTTGGATCGGCACGGCGCTGGCCGATGCTCCGCCACCCAGCTATCCCCCGGGCTACACTCCCGCTTATGCGCCCACGCTCACCTACGATTGGACCGGCATCTATATCGGCGGGCACATCGGGGGAGCGACAACCAGGAGCGAATGGACTTACACGAACCTTCCCTTCGTCGATTCCATGGGGCAAAGCAGCAACGGGTTCGCCGGCGGCGGACATGTCGGGCTACAGAGGCAATGGGGAAGCGCGGTGCTGGGGGCCGAGGCCGCCTACACCTGGATGGACCAACAGGCTACCTCCCTGTCGAGCGATGGCGTTACTTCGCTCACGAGCTCCGCAAAAAGCCTGCTCCTTGTCACCGGCAAGTTCGGTGCAGCGTGGGACAACATCCTGGCTTATGCGAAGGCTGGCTACGCACTGGGCGATGTCGACTACCGCACCACCGTGACCAGCACCGGAGCCCTGCTCACCACCTCGAGTCGCCAGCAGCAGGGCTGGACGGCCGGCGTCGGCCTCGAATACGCGCTGTGGGATCACGTCATCCTTGGCGTCGAATACGACTACGTGAAGTTCAACGTCGGGTCCCGCGATCAGCTCCTGCCGGGTGGGGGATCGTCAGGAACCACCGTCACGGAAGCGGGCATCGACACGCAGATGGTCACTGCCCGGCTGAGCTTCAAACTCGGTGGGGGAAGGCCCTAAGGTTCAGGTAGCTCCGACCAAACAGCCTCCACTGCCCCGCCGACTCGTTCGTGGGCCCTCCGGCCTGCCCATCGAATGCGCCAATGTCGCCACAATGGCTGGACCTAATGGCGCCGTGTGCCGTCTGCGTCGCCGGCAAGGGTTGCTGTTGCCCCGCTGCCAGACCCTGCTGCGATCCAAGGTCGAGAGGCCGACGAGGCCGGTCAGGTGACCCACCGGTCGGTAGGTTTGCGCGCCAATTTGGAGAGATTCTCGGATGTTGAGACGAACTGGCTGCGCGACCTCGGCCGTCCTCGCTGCCCCCTTTGTGCTTGCACTGATCGCCGGCGTGCCAGCCTTTGCGCAGACGGCGCCCGCCGGACCCGCTGCCGGGCCGTCGAGTGCTGCCCCACAGCCGACAGCCGCCGCACCGGTAACCACAGGCGCCATCCCTCCTCCCCCTGCGCCGCCGGCAACGGCTGCCGCGCCTCCACCACCAGCCACACCAGAACAGCCCGCCACCCCCTCAGCCGCAGCCGCAGTCCAACCCGCCACCCCGCCCACACCGCCAGCGGCGGCCGAGCAGCCCCCGCCAGCCACGCCGGCAGTCGCCGATCAGCCGCCCCCGGCGCCACCGGTCGACCCGGTGCTCGCCGAGGTGCGCCGGCAGCTCGCCGAGCCGGTCAAGGGCAATGTCGAGCGCGGGGACCGTGCCGCGCTCGCCGCGTTCTATGGCGCGCGCACCGAGCCCTTGCTTTGGGTGACGGGCGACGGCTTCACGGCCAAGGCCCGCCACGCCATGGCCGAAATCCGCAAGGCCGACGACTGGGGACTGTCGGCGTCTGCCTTCGAGCTGCCGCAGCTCGCGCAGGGCACCGCAGCACCGGACGCGCTGGCCGGCGCAGAGATCAAACTGGGCCTCGCCACTCTCAAGTATGCCCGGCATGCGCGCGGCGGCCGCCTCGATCCGGCGCAGATCAGCAAGGATCTCGATCAGAAGCCGAGCCTGCGCGATCCGAAGGTGGTGTTGCAAGCCCTGGCCGCGACCGAGACCCCCGGCAATTACCTGCGCGACCTGAACCCGAAGCATGAGCAGTTCCAGCGGCTGCGCCAGGCATTGCTGAAAGCCCGCAGCGGGCACTCCACGCCCGAGCCGATGAGGACGGAAACCAGCGCGCGACTACCCGCCGACGGGCCGAGCCTCAGGCTCGGCAGCGAGCATCCGCAGGTCGTAATCCTGCGCCAGCGGCTCAGCCTGCCTCTGCCCCGCGGCGCGGAGAACATCTACGACCTGCAGGTGCAGGATGCCGTGCGCTCGTTCCAGCAGCAAAACAACATCCAGGCCACCGGCATCCTGACGCCGCGCACGCGCTCCGCGCTCAATGGCGGCGTGAAGCCGGACAAGCCCGCCCCCCCCGCTGTCGGCTCGGAGGCGCAGCGCATCATCGTCAACATGGAGCGCTGGCGCTGGATGCCGGAGCACATGGGCGACATGCACATCCAAGACAACCTGCCGGAGTTCATGACGCGCGTCGTCAAGAAGGGCCAGGTGATCCACTCGGCGCGGATCGTCGTCGGCAAGGTGGACACGCCGACCGCGGTTTTCACGGCCAACATGCGCACCATCGTCTTCCAACCTGAATGGAATGTGCCCGACTCCATCAAGGTGAAGGAGCTGGCGCCGTATCTGTCGAGCGGCGGCGGGGGCGGCTTTCTCTTCTTCGGCGGCGGAGGCGACACCTCCATCCTGGAGCGCCAGCGGCTGCGCGTCGTCTATAACGGCCGCCCGGTCAATCCATCATCGGTGGACTGGGGCCAGGTCGATATCCGCCGGTTCGGGTTCGTCCAATCCGCGGGCCCCCACAACGTGCTGGGCGTCGTCAAGTTCATGTTCCCGAACAAGCACGACATCTACATGCACGACACCCCGCAGCGCGAGCTGCTGGACAAGCCGATACGGATGTACAGCCACGGCTGCATGCGCGTGCAGGATCCCGGGCGTCTGGCCGAGCTGCTGCTCGCTGAGGACAAAGGGTGGCCGGCGGAGCAGGTTCGCGGCATGCTGGCGGCCGGCTACAACAACGAGGTCGAGTTGACCAAGCCTTTCCCGGTGCACGTGACGTACTTCACGGCGGTACCGGGCGAAGGCGGCCAGGTGAACTACCACCCCGATATCTACGGCTATGACAGTCGCATGGCCACTGCGCTCGGCGGCAAGCCGCTGCCGCCGCCCATGCTCACCGCCAGCGCCGACGATCCGGCCCGCGACGCAGCCCGGCCGAGGCGCGCCAAGCAGTCGGATTTCTTCTCCGGGCTGTTCGGGAACTAGCGGCCCGCCCCGCGATGCTGGGCGTCGCGAGGCCGAGCATCTATCGCTTCAAGCTCGGCAGCTTCGAGGTCACCAACATTCTCGACGGCTACGTGCAGGGCAACGGCCCGCATCCATTTCAACCTCTGACGCCGCGTCCAGCGGCATACGTTGGGTCAACCCCAGCGAAGGCCCGGGGATGACCCAACCTATCCTCCCGCCTTGCAAAGCGGGCTCAGCCCCACGTTGCATTTGGGAGCAGGTGATTCAATCTGAAGCGATCCTGCTAGGGCTCGTAGAGCTTGTAGCGCAGGCGCGGCTGGCGGAAGGAGGAGGCCGGATCGACGAGAACGCCGCCGCTAATCGCCTGCCGTCCAAGCAGCATGCGGTAGGACATGGCGTCGCGGTTGGTCAGCGTGACCTCGATCTCCCATTCGCGATCGCCGATGCGGATGGGCGTGGAGATGACGAAGCGCTTCTCGCGGTCGCCGTTGGAGCTCGTCACGTCGCGCTGGTCCACCACCGGCGCGGTGCACACGATCTCGATGTCCGCGCGCCTCGGGATGGGATGCACGCCGAAGCGCACCCGCGGGTGCCGCTTGGTGCCCACAGGCTCGACGAAATAGGCGTGCAGCGCCGACGTGCGCGCGCCCGTGTCGACCTTGGCCTTGATGGCCGGCAGGCCGAGGTCGGGCAGCGCGATCCATTCCTCCCAGCCCAGGATGAAGGGTGGAGCCACGGGGGGCATGCGTTTCATCCGCAAAGTGATTGCCGACTAATGACGCATGCCGGTCCCGGCCGCAAGAGGACCCGTCATTCCCGCGAGCCAAGCGAAGCGGAACCCAGCCCACACTCGACCGCCGTGTGCGCCGCTGGATTCCCGCCCCGCCCTCGGCAGCGCCAGGACCCTTTGCTTTCCCTGCACAACCGCGATTGACCGGACCGGCGAGCCACCTTATCTCAGCGCCATGGCCAAGCTGGCGATCATCAAACTGCCCGACCCCATCCTGCGCAAGGTCTCGGCGCCGGTCGAGCGCGTCGACAACGAGGTGCGCAAACTCGCCGCCGACATGCTGGAAACCATGTACGCGGCACCGGGCGTAGGCCTGGCCGCCGTGCAAGTGGGCGTACCGCGCCGCCTCATCGTGCTCGATACGGCCAAGGGCGAGGACGAGCCGCCGCGCCCGCTCGTCCTCTTCAATCCGGAAATCATCGCGCTGGGATCGGAGCTGCGCGAGCATGAGGAGGGGTGCCTGTCGATCCCGGGCGTGCGCATCGACATCGAGCGGCCTTCCTCCGCGACTGTGCGGTTCCTCGACCGCGAGGGCAAGCGGCAGGAGCTGGCCGCGGAAGGGCTGCTGGCGACCGTCGTCCAACACGAGATCGATCACCTCAACGGCCGGCTGATCATCGACTTCCTGTCACGGCTCAAGCGCGACATCATCGTGCGCAGGTTCAAAAAGCTGGCCAAGGAGACGGCGTGACGGACTCCCCTCCCCCTTGCAGGGAGGGGAACCCGGTCGAGCAAGCTCCGTGGTCTGCGGATCACCGCGACCGGATGGCAGGGTGCATCAATGCTGCGCGTCGTCTTCATGGGCACGCCTGAGTTCTCGGTCCCGACGCTTGCCGGCATCCTGGCGGCGGGGCACGAGGTCGTCGCCGTCTACACGCAACCGCCCAGGCCTGCCGGACGTGGCATGACCGAGAGGAAATCACCGGTCCACCGGCTTGCCGAGCGCCATGGCCTGCCTGTGCTTGCGCCCGCCAGCGTGAAAACCGAGGCGGAAGCCCGCGCATTCGCAGCCCATCGCGCCGATGTCGGCATCGTCGTGGCCTACGGCCTGATCCTGCCCGGGCCCTTGCTCGCGGCTCCACGCGAGGGCTGCCTCAACCTGCACGCCTCGGCGCTGCCGCGCTGGCGTGGCGCCGCCCCCATCCAGCGCGCCATCATGGCCGGCGATGCCGAGACGGCCGCGACCGTCATGCGCATGGAGGGGGGCCTCGATACAGGTCCCATCTGCCGTATGGAGCGAGTGCCGATCGGTCCGGACGCAACGGCGGACGAGCTGCACGACATCCTGGCCGAGAGGGGTGCTGCGCTGATGGTGCGCGCGCTCGGCGAGCTCAAGCAGGGTAGGCTCGACTGCACGCCGCAGCCGGCCGACGGCGTCACATACGCCACCAAGATCGACAAGGGCGAGACCCGAATCGACTTCGCCAGGCCAGCCCGCGAGGTGCACAATCGCGTGCGGGGGCTGTCGCCGGCGCCCGGCGCCTGGTTCGAAGCCGTCCACGAGGGACGAAGCGAACGCGTCAAGCTGCTGCGCACTCAACTCGCCGCGCACGCTCCGAGCGCGCCAGCGGGCACCGTGCTGGACGATACGCTCACCATAGCCTGCGGTGAAGGGGCGGTACACGTGTTGGAGGTGCAGCGTTCAGGCAGGAAGCCGATGGCCGCAACGGAGTTCCTGCGCGGCTTCCCACTCGGCCCGGGAACCCGGCTCTGACGGCCAGCATTAAGCATTGCCGGAGATCGCGGGTGAGCCGCCCGCAGCGGTTGGTAAAGTCGCGATTACGATGTGGCTCGAGTATGGAGTAGCGACATGCGTTCCCTAACGCTGGGCATCATGGCGGGTTTTGGCATTGCCGCCGGCAGCCTGCCGGCTCTCGCACAGTCAACGACGCGCATCGAGCCGCGTCCCTTCTACGGCGCCACGGTGACGATGGAGGCAGGCGTGCGCGTGTTCCGACCGCTGCCTCCCCACGACCGCGTCATCATCAATCCCAACAACGCAACGCCACTCACCCTCAACGTCGGCGACCCGCTCTACCGCCGCTACTATCTCGACGGCTTTCGCCGCTGAGGTCCTGCTGGCTATCCCCTCTCCCCGTTCTTCTTCAGAATGGGGAGAGGGTTAGGGTGAGGGGCGGCCGCATGCTCCAGCGTTGGCGTTTGCCGCCGCCCCTCACCCCGCGCCGATGGAGTGCGCTGAGAGGGTAGCGAAGCGCGGGGAGAGGGGGCTTACAGCGCCCTGCGCACCTCGAACACCTCCATGATGCGGCAGCCCTTGTGGGGGCCGTCGCACACGAACTGCCAGCGCCCCTCGCTGTAGGTGTCGCACAGCTTCACGCCCTTGATCAGCACCCAGTGGCCTTCCTTGCCCTTGTGGATGGCCAGGATGTAGTGGATCCAGGCGTTGCGCGGCTTCTGCATCCAAGTCCACAGCGAAGGGCGCTCCTTGCGGGCAAGCCGCATGTAGCTCTCCTTCAGCTGCATGACGTAGCCGAAATGGGCGAGCGCGGCGGCTACCTCGTCGGCGTCGGTGCCGCGCACGACCGGCCTGCGCTCGGTCGAGATCGAGCGCAAGCCGCGGATCTCATCCTCCACCTTGCTGACCGAATAGCCGGTGATGGCGGACAGCACGATCGGCCCGCAGAAGGCGATGCGGCCGGTGTCGTTGCGCGCCTCGTTGAGGCTCGACGTGAGCCGAACCGTACCGTCGTCCAGGAAAGACATCCGAGACGTTCCTTGCAGAGCAAATCATGTGGTTGAGCGAATCTTTCCACGTGCGTCATTAAGGAACGGTTTACGCGCCACGCCGGCGGAGCGGGGGGGGGGGTGATTGTGGTTGGCGATCGAGCAGCGTCGGGCTGCGCGCGCACTCGTTGTTTTCCTGCGCGACCTCGGGGACGTTCGGCTGGATGGCTCTCGCGTTCAACCGAGCACGGGTTGACCGGTGCCTTTTCCATCCACGACGGAATTGAGATCCGCCTCGCTGGCCGCACGACGGCTGCGGCCCTCGAACAGCGCGCCCTGCTCGATCGCAAACGACATATGGTGGACGTCGCCGTTGACCTGGGACGACGCTTGCAGGGCAACCGTCTTTCCGCATATGACGCCGGAGACTTTGCCGCGGACGACCACTTGCTGGCCGGCGACCATGCCGGTCACTTGGCCTCTTTCGCCGACGATGACCTCGGCGCCCTGCACATCACCCTCGATCTCGCCATCGACTTGCAGGATACCCTGGCTGATGATCTTCAGGCCCTGGCCGACGATCTTGAGGTCGTTGCCGATTACTGACTTTTCGAGACTTGCGACGGGGCCTGTTCGGTGCTGAGTGCCGTTGGCTCCATTGGAACGGACAGTGCGCGGCGCAGGCGCTGGTGGCTCGGCCGAAGGGCTACGCGTAAACATGAAAATCCCCCGATGAGATCTGACTGATAGAGACCGCACCAATTGCGACGGCAACACGTCGACATGGTGGAATTATGTCGACGGCGAGTATGAGCCGCGGTCCGAATCGCCGGATTCGCGCGCGGCCTGCCCCGCACCATGATGTCGCCCCACGCACGGCCGATGTTGGAAGCTCCTCGAGGCCGATTTGAAGGGCGAGTCGACATGACCGACAACACAGCCGTCCAAATCAACGTGGACACATTCAGCGATGGCGGCGGCCACTTTGTCCGGACGGAGATCGAAGTCCGCTCCGTCACCATCCATGGCCCCTTTGCCGATTCCCAGGCCGCGCAAAAGTTGAAGGCCGACCAGCTCGCGCTCCGGGCGAAAGCAGCCGAGGCCGTTGCGGAGCATCTGCGGCAGGCGACGGCCATCTTGCCGTCGGCCAGCAAGGTCGGCGCGACTTAGCGGCCGCCAGCCGGCGCCGGGGGGCGGCCCAGCTCCTCGTCGAGGCGGCGCGTGCGCTCCTCGCGACGTGCGTCCTCCGCGGTCGGCGGGGCGGACGAGGGGATCGATCCGGTGGTGATCCCAGGCGGCGACCGGAACCGAAATTCCTCCGTCAGTGCGGAATGCTCCCACGGCACCTGGCGGCCCCCGGTCGCCGCCATCACGTCCTTGCGCACGTCGATCATGAGCGCGTTGAGGCCCCTGCCGCCCGAGCGGATATTCCGCAGCAGCGCCGCCGCGAACGGCGAGTTGCGCCCCTGCCCGTCGTAAGCCACGTTGCCCGGCTGGGTGGAGAAGGCGACGAACATGCCGGCCCCCGACTGCACCGGAGCCAGGCCGCGCGGGAAGGCTTCCGAGCGCACGCCCATGGAGCGCGCGAGATTGCGCGCCAGCGGGTTGTCGCGGCAGGCGTCGAGCATGACGATGCTGACCTTGCCGTTGCGCCCGCTCTCCATCTGCCGCAGGATGAACTCGAGGCGCACGGTCTCGAAATCGAGATCGCGCTCGCTCTCGAGCTTGGCATCGATGGGCAGGAGATAATTCTGCCCCGCCACCTGCAGGCCGTGGCCGCCGAAGAACACCAGCGCCGCGTCGGCGCCGGCGATGCGATGAGCGAAGGTGCGAACGGCCTCGTCGAGGGAGCGCTTGTCGAGATCGGCCGCCTCCGTCACCGCGAACCCCAGCTCGCGCAGGGCGGTGCTCATGTCCTTGGCGTCGTTGGCGGGGTTCTTGAGGGCGGGAGCGTGGCGATAGCCGCTCATGCCGATGACGAGCGCGACGCGACCGCCGGCGTGCACGGCGAAGCAAGGCACGGCCAGCAGAACAACCGCGGCAGTTGCGGCAAACAGATGCGAGCGCATGGACAAGCTCTTCGGGTTCGTCTTCCCGCAGAGGCGTTAACCAATTCGCTGGGCAGCACTGTGGAGATCGTTGCAGCCGCACCCCTCGATCTGCGGCTTACTCCAAGCCCGTGGCGAGCCCGCCTGCCCTCGGACTTGTTCCTGTTCTTGTTCCAAGGGTCGAACCACGGCCGGAGTGCGCACCTGGCTACGCACCCACCCCATGGGTGGCGGCGCCGAAACCGGCGAGCGCGCGCTGGCGCGGCACGACGCGCACCCTGCCGCCCGCCTGCTCGGGCGCGACGCGGGACACCGCATCGGCGGCCTTCAGCAGCTTGCCGAAGTCGATGCCTGTGGCAATCCCCATGTGCTCGAAGGCGAACACCAAATCCTCGGTCGCGGTGTTGCCGGCAGCGCCAGGCGCGAACGGGCAGCCGCCGAGCCCACCCGCCGCCCCGTCGATGGTACGCACGCCCTGCCGATAGGCCTCGAGGGCGTTGGCGACGCCCAGGCCATAGGTGTCGTGGCCGTGATAGGCGAACGCCACGGAAGAGCTGGCGTAGCGCGGCATGAGGCGGCCGAACAGCGAGCCCACGTGATCCGGGGAAGCGCGGCCCGTGGTGTCGCAGATAGCGATCTCCACCTCGGGCGCCGCAGCGATCGTGCGCTCGACCAGGCGGATGACGCTGTCCTCGTGGATGCGGCCCTCCCACGGGCAGTCGAAGCACGTCGATAGCCCCAGCCGTAGCGTCAGTTTGTCGCGGCCGAGGCCGGCCCACGCCGCCTCGAAGGCGCGAAAGCTCTCGTCGACGCTGCGGTTGACATTGGCGCGGTTGTGGCTCTCCGACACCGAGATCACCCAGATGATCTCGCGCACGCCCGCCGCGAGCGCCATCTCCAGCCCCTTGGCGTTGGGGACGAGCACCTGGATGCGCAGGCCCTTCGGCAACCGCGCGCGGCGCAGGATCTCGCCGGTATCGGCGAGCTGCGGGATCGCCTTGGGCGACACGAACGAGCCGATCTCCAGGCGCTTGAAGCCGCAGGCGGCCAGGTGCTCGATGAGGGCGATCTTGCTCTCGATCGGGATGAAGGGCTTGACGGCCTGGAAGCCGTCGCGCGGCGCCACCTCGAGGATTTCGACTTGGTTCATGGGCCCCATCGCTGTTTCCGTGGCCTGATCCCAACGCGCAAGTACCGGCAGCGTCAAGAAGAAATGGCTGCATGCGCCGGCCGCATGGCGCAGCTGCTAAGATGGCGGGGTATGGCCGGATCGGATCGGCAATGGGCTACTTGCGCTCGCAGCCTCCATTGTGCCCCAAACTGGCGTAAGAAAGGAGCGAGCGCGCCCCCCAGAGGCGACGCTCGTCGTCCGCCCCTCGCCTGCACGAATAGCTTCCCAGGAACAACCATGACACCCTCCACCCACGCGACCCTCTTCAGCGCTCTTGCCCTTTCCGTTGGACTTGCGGGCGTTGCGCATGCCCAGTCGACCGGGCAGACGAACCCGCTCGTGCTCGCTCAAGCGCCGCCACCGCCCACCGAGCAAGAGAAGGCCAAGCGCAAGGAGCAGGAGCACAAGGGGCCGCCGCCGGGCGAGAAGAAGGCGCTCGAGAAGGGTCCTCAGCCAAAGGTGCTAAATCCGACACCTCCACCGGGCGCACCGCCGGCAGGCAAGAGCGTGCTGACCCCACCCGACAAGGGTCCTCCTCTGCGCGAGAAACAATTCCCGAGCGCGCAGCCGCTCCCGCCCGGTCCGCCGCCGGGTGGCGCCAAGAGCTTCGAGCCCCCGACGCGCAAGGCAACCGAGCAGCCCTTCGAGCAGAAGAAGGCGCCGGAGGGGTAATTGCTCACCCCCTCCACCCCGTGATCAGGCGTGATCAGGGGGT
>JRHI01002747.1_pt1 | contig 11545 bp, 11 predicted proteins | sample 215371 | NCBI WGS metagenome assembly JRHI01 (sample SAMN02929681, study PRJNA255918) | sediment metagenome | biome: cave system; feature: Ice Cave; material: Sediment; isolation source: sediment from deep within a dark volcanic ice cave with no known source of... ... | reverse complement strand
GTTCAGCTCGACCGGCGAGCCCCGTTTTTCAACGGCCTCCTAGCACCACCCCTGGCGGGGTGGGTTTGGCGGCGACGGGCCCCTGCTACACTCCTGTTCATCACACACCCCCGGCGCAGGCCGGCGAGGGGTGCCCGGTTCTCTTGACCGGTACTCGTCGCGCCCATGACCACCGGGGGGAGGCAAACCCCACACACGGAGGTCACGGACGATCGTGCCCGCAGCCACACTACGCCAGCTCCTCGAGGCCGGGGTCCACTTCGGCCATCAGACCAGCCGGTGGAATCCCAAGATGCGCGACCACATCTTCGCGGCGCGCAACGGCATCCACATCATCGACCTGGCCCAGACCCAGTCGATGCTCGACGAGTCGTGCGCCTTCGCCCGCGGACTGGTCGCCGGCGGCGAGAAGATTCTCTTCGTCGGCACCAAGAAGCAGGCCAAGGACGTCATCGAGGAGACCTGCGACAAGACCGGCATGCCCTACGTCATCCATCGCTGGATGGGCGGCATGCTGACCAACTTCACTGTCATCCAGCGCCAGCTCAAGCGGCTGGCGGAGCTCCGGGCGGTGCGCGACCGCGGCGACCTGGAGCGCATGACGACCAAGGAGGCCAACGTCGTCGGCGACGAGCTCGATCGTCTGGAGCGCAACTTCGGCGGCATGGCCCAGATGAAGCGCCTCCCCGGCGCGCTCTTCGTGGTGGACTGCCGCAAGGAGCGGCTGGCCGTCACCGAGGCCAACAAGCTGCGCATCCCCATCATCGCCATCGTCGACAGCAACTGCGATCCCGAGCTCATCCAGCACGTCATCCCGGGCAACGACGACGCCATCCGGGCGGTGCGGCTGATCACCTCGCTCATCGGCCAGGCCATCGGCGAGGGCCAGCAGATGCTCAGCGAGCGTGAGATCAATGAGCGCCAGGAGCGCGAGGCCGCCGACGCACGTGCGGCGTCCGAGGCGGCCGCGGCCGCCGCGGCGGCAGACGAGAACCCCGACGGTACCGCCGAGGTGGGCGAGGAGGAGCTCCTCGCCGCCTCAGCCGGCAAGGAGGCATAGGGAACCCGACGTGGCCGAGATCACGGCAAGCATGGTGAAGGAGCTCCGGGAGAAGACCGGGGCCGGGATGATGGACTGCAAGCGCGCCCTCGTCGAGACCGGCGGGGACGTGGAGAAGGCCGAGGACTACCTGCGCAAGCAGGGCATCAGGAGCGCGGGCAAGAAGGCGGGGCGCACCGCCAACGAGGGCATCGTCGCCTCCTACATCCACAACTCCGGCAGCGGAGCGAAGCTGGGCGTCCTCGTCGAGCTCAACTGCGAGTCCGACTTCGTGGCCAAGACCGACGACTTCCAGGCGCTCGCCCGTGAGATCGCCCTGCAGGTGGCGGGACGCAATCCGCAGTACGTGCGGCGCGAGGATGTGCCTGCGGCCCTGCTCGAGCGGGAGAAGGACATCTACCGCGCTCAGGTTGACGGCAAGCCCGAGAACATCATCGACAAGATCGTGACCGGCAAGCTGGAGGCCTTCTACAGCGAGGTCGTCCTGGTCGACCAGCCCTGGGTCAAGGACGACAGAGGAAAGAAGAAGGTCGACGAGTTGATCAAGGAGGCCATCGCCAAGCTCGGCGAGAACATCAGCGTCGCCCGATTCGCGCGCTTCGTCGTCGGTGAGACCGCACAGTCCGCCGACGGCGACGGCGCCGCCTAGCCGGACGGCGGCGGTGGGCGTGGCGGCCGCCCCCGGACCGGCCCGGACCGACGAGTCCCGAGCACCCCGCTACCAGCGCGTTGTCCTGAAGCTCAGCGGCGAGGCCCTGATGGGGGAGCAGGGCTTCGGCATCGATGCGGTGACCCTGGGGCGCATCGCGCGGGAGATCGAGCGCGTGGTCACCGTCCACGGCGTCCAGGTGGCCGTCGTGGTCGGCGGCGGCAACATTGTCCGCGGCCTCGACCTGAGCTCGCGCGGGGTCGACCGGGTCACCGGCGACTACATGGGCATGCTCGCCACCATGATCAACGCTCTGGCGCTGCGCGACGCCCTCGAGCAGCGCTCCCTGCAGTGCCGGGTGCAGTCGGCGATCGAGATGAACAAGGTGGCCGAGCCGTTCATCCGCGGCCGCGCCATCCGCCACCTCGAGAAGGGTCGCGTGGTGATCCTCGGCGCCGGCACCGGCAATCCGTTCTTCACCACCGACACCACGGCCGCGCTGCGCAGCGCCGAGATCGGCGCCGAGGCGCTGCTCAAGGCCACCCGGGTCGACGGCATCTACACCGCCGATCCCAAGAAGGACCCCAGCGCGCAGCGGCTGGCGCACCTCACCTACCTCGAGGTCCTCAACCGCGGGCTGACCATCATGGACAGCACCGCGCTCACGCTCTGCATGGACAACCGCATGCCCATCGTCGTCTTCGACCTGCTCACCGAGGGCAACATCGAGCGCGTGATCCTGGGCGAGGACATTGGCACCCAGGTCGACGACGAGGCGCCGGGCACGCCGGAACGGGATTTCCGGTAGCCGCGGGCCGGACCATTGGAGGAGAAGATCCATGCCTGACGAGCGACTCGAGGAACGGCTCATGGACGCCGAGATCCGCATGGAGAAGAGCCTCGAGGCCCTCCACAAGGAACTCGCCACCATCCGTGCCGGGCGGGCCACCCCGGCCCTGGTCGAGCGGGTCATGGTCGACTACTACGGTGCCTCGACCCCGCTCAAGAGCCTGGCGACCATCCAGGCGCCGGAGGCGAGGCTGCTGGTCATCCAGCCCTACGACCGCAGCTCCATGCAGGCCATCGAGAAGGCGCTGCGCACCGGCGACCTGGGCCTCAACCCCGGCAACGACGGCCAGCTGATCCGGATCCCCATCCCACCGCTCACCGAGGAGCGGCGCAAGGAGTTCGTCAAGCTGGTCCACAAGCACGCCGAGAACGCCCGGGTGAGCATCCGCAACATCCGGCGCGACGAGATCGAGCACATCAAGAAGCTGGAGAAGGCCGGCGAGGTCGGCGTCGACGATGTCGACCGGACGCTGGGTCAGGTCCAGAAAGTCACCGACCGTTTCACCGGACGGGTCGACGAGATCAGCCACCGCAAGGAGGCGGAGATCCTGGAAGTGTGATCGGGCGTCGCCGGCCGGCGCGCGTTCATTCGTGACGCGGAATAACCCCTGCTGGGTTGCCGAGGCGTCAGACTGGACGCACGGGGGCCGAAACGAGCCGTCGCCCGCGACCGTTCCCTCTCCACCTCATGCAACGACCGCCACATCCCGCCGCCGTACCGTTGCCGTCCCGGCCCGAGCTGCCGCGGCACGTGGGCATCATCATGGACGGCAACGGGCGTTGGGCCCGCCGCCGCCACCTGCCCCGCAACCTGGGACACCGGGCCGGCGTCCGCGCCATCCGGCCTGTGATGGAGGCATGCGACCGGCAGGGAGTCCACATCCTGACCGTCTACGCATTCAGCACGGAGAACTGGGGACGGCCTCGCAGTGAGGTCAGCGCCCTGATGCGGCTCTTCGAGGAGACCATCGACCGCGAGATCGACGAGCTCCACTCCAACGGCGTCCAGGTGCGGGTGGTGGGCCGCCGCGAAGCCTTGAGCGAGCGCCTGCAGCGCAAGATCCTCCGCGCCGAGACCATGACCCGGGAGAACACCAGCGCGGTGCTCAACGTGGCCATCAACTACGGCGGCCGGGCCGAGATCGTCGATGCCATCCGCGACATGGCCAGGCGCGGCGTGGACCTGGCCGCGCTGGACGAGAAGCAGCTCGCGCGCAACCTCTACACCGCCGGCCTGCCCGATCCGGACCTGATCATCCGCACCGCCGGGGAGATGCGTACCAGCAACTTCCTGCTCTGGCAGGCGGCGTACGCCGAGCTCTACGTCACCGAGACCCTCTGGCCGGACTTCGGTGAGGTCGAGCTCAGGAGCGCGCTCCAGTCCTTCTGTGAGCGCGAGCGCAAGTTCGGCTCGGTCCGCCACGACGACGTCGACGAGCCCCTGCTCGACGAGGACGCCGGCCACGACGACGACGCCCTGGCCACCGGCATCCCGGCGGCGCGGACCGGGTGACGGCAGCGGGGGAGGGTGCGTCGGTCGCCGGCGGGGCGGCCCGGGTGGCGGCCCGCGGCCGCGGCGGCATCCTCACTCGCATCGTCAGTGGCAGCCTCCTGGCCGCGGTGCTGCTCGCCGTCCTCTTCATCGGCGGCATCCCGCTCGACATCGCCGTCGGCGGCGTCGCGGCCGTCGGGATGTGGGAGGTGGCCGGGCTGGCCCGGCGCTGCGGGGCGCCGCCGACGCCCTGGATCCTCTACCCACTCGGGGAGTTCCTCGTCCTCCGATTCCTCCTCCCGGAGTCATTTCCCGCGCTGGAGTGGGGCCTGGGCGCTGCCGTGGCCGCCGGGCTCCTGGGCGGAGTCGTCCGTCGGCCGGGGACGGACGCCGAGGCGTCGGGCGTGACCCAGACCGACGAGACCGTTGAGCGTTCCTCGCGCGATCTCGTCTCCCCACCGCCGGCCCGGGCCGTGGGCGCCGTGCCCGGCCAGGTGCCGGCCTTCTTCGTGCGCTGGGCCGCGGCCGTGGGCGCCGCCATCTACATCGGTCTCTGCCTGGGCTACTACCTGGCCCTGATGCGCTGGCACCCGGCACCGGACGCGGATCGCTTCGGGCTCCGCATCGTCATCGTCGTGCTGGCCGCCGCCATGCTGGGCGACACCGCCGCCCTCTTCACCGGCCGGACCTTCGGCCGGCATCCGTTCTTTCCGCGGATCTCGCCGCGCAAGACCATCGAGGGCGCGGCCGGCGGCGCCCTCGTCGGCGTCCTGGTGGTCGCGCTTCTGATGCCGCCCCTGGTGGGGCTTCCCTGGTGGCAGGCGGGGCTGCTGGGCGTCGCCGTGGCCGTGATGGCGCAGGGCGGCGATCTCGCCGAGTCCGCCTTCAAGCGGGCCGCCGGCGCCAAGGACAGCTCGAGCCTCATCCCCGGCCACGGCGGGCTGCTCGACCGCCTGGACAGCCTGCTTCTGCTGGGGCCGGTCGTCTATTCGTTTCTGCGGCTGGCGGCGCTGCCGTGACCCCCGCAGACCGGCCGCCGCGGCGTGTCGTCCTGCTCGGCGCCACCGGCTCCATCGGCCGCCAGGCGCAGGAGGTCATGGGCCGCTTCCCGGAGCGTTTCGAGGTTGTGGGCGCTGTCGTCGGGCGCGACGTCGATGGTCTCCGCGACTGCATGGAGCGCTTCTCGGTGCGCAGGGGCGCCGTCGTCGACCCGCCCGCGGGGTCGGCGCTCCCCCCGGGAATCGGCGCCGGGGTGGAGGCGGCGTGCGAGGTGGCGGCGCTCGACGCCGACGTGGTCTGCGTGGGCATCACCGGGGCGGCGGCGCTGCTGCCCACGCTGGCGGCCATCGACCGGGGCACCGACGTGGCCATCGCCACCAAGGAGGTGCTGGTGATGGCGGGCGAGCTGGTCACCGGCAGGGCGGCCGCCCGCGGCGCCCGGCTGCTCCCGGTCGACTCCGAGCACAGCGCCCTGTGGCAGTGCCTGCGCGGCGAGTCGGCCGCCGGCGTCGCCCGGCTGATTCTCACGGCCAGCGGCGGCCCCTTCCGGGACCGGCCGCTCGCCGAGCTGGCGCAGGTCAGCATCGCCGAGGCGCTCAACCACCCCAACTGGGTGATGGGGCCCAAGGTCACGATCGACTCCGCGACCATGATGAACAAGGGGCTGGAGGTCATCGAGGCCCACTTCCTGTTCGCGGTGCCGTACTCGCGGATCGACATCCTCATCCATCCGCCGAGCGTGGTCCACTCCATGGTGGAGTTCGTCGACGGCGCCACCATGGCCCAGCTCGGACGTCCGGACATGCGCGTCCCCATCGCGCTGGCGCTGACCGGCGGCGAGCGCCTGCCGGGCATCTGCGCCCCCGCCGACCTCGCCGAATGCCCGGCTCTCGAGTTCCGGGCGGTCGACGCCGAGCGTTTCCCGGGGCCCGCCCTGGCCCGTCGCGCGGGTGAGACCGGCGGGGCGGCCCCGTGTGTCCTCAACGCCGCCAACGAGGCCGCGGTTGCCGCCTTCCTGGCCGGGCGCTGCGGCTACCTCGACATCGTGCGACTGGTCGAGCGCACCCTGGACGCCGCCGACCTGCCGGCGCAGCCGACGCTCGAGGACCTGATCGCCCTCGATGCCTGGGCGCGCGCTGCAGTTGATGCCGGCGTGACACCGACCGGGCACACTGTCGTCTGATGGGAACCGTCCTGCTCGGCATCGTGGCCGTCGCCTTCATGTTCGCCCTGGTGATCGGAATCCACGAGCTGGGCCACTTCGCCACGGCCAAGTGGAGCCGGATCCGGGTCGACGAGTTCGCCATCGGATTCGGCCCCCGGGTCTTCAGCCGGACGCGCGGCGAGACCGTCTACAGCGTCAGGGCGCTGCCGCTCGGCGGCTTCGTCAAGATGCCCGGAATGTCGGCCCTGGAGGGGGAGGATGGCGGCCCGCGCGGCTTCATGCACGCCCGGCTCTGGAAGCAGTGCATCGTGCTGGTGGCCGGGGTGACCATGAACTTCCTGCTCGCCGGCCTTCTCTTCGGCGTCCTCAAGACCCAGGGCACCGACACCGCCGTGTTTCCCAACCTGCCGGCGGCAGCCGCCGGCCTGAGCAGCGGCGACGAGATCTCGGCCGCCGGCGGCATGGCCATCGACACCTCCAATGCGCAGAGCCCGGCGGACGTGATCCATGCCGCCACCGACAGCTCCCGGGGGGCGCCGGTGACGGTGACCTACAGGACGGCGGGCGGGGCCACGGCGACGGCGGCCATCCGCCCCGCGCTGGCCATCTTCGACCTCGACGACAGCCAGCCGCTGAAGACCACCGACGGCACCCAGGTCGGCGTCGTGGTGGTCACCGCGGTCGACGGCAAGCCGGTGGGAACGGGTGATCCCGGAACGCTGCTCGGCGGCGGCAACCCGGTCCGCGTCACCGGCTACGCCTACGGCGCCGCGCCCTCCGACGCCAATGCCCGGGTGGACACCACCCTGTCCCGCGTGGTGACGGGCCGCCAGGCGCTGGGCAAGGTGGCGGCCGGCTGGTACCTCGGCTACGCCGGCGCCCAGCACGGCGAGGCGCTGCCGGCGGCCGTGTTCCACGGCTTCACCGGGCTGCCCAGCGAAGTCGCCCACCGTGTCAAGGACATCTACGACGTCATCGTCACCCCCAACAGCGGCGGCATCAAGAACTTCCAGGGCCCGGTGGGGATCGCCCACGTCACCAGCGCCGCCGCCAGCGCGGGCTGGGTCCCCTACGTGGAGATCGTCGCCCTGGTGAGCCTCTCGCTCGGTCTGGTCAACATCCTGCCCATCCCGCCCTTCGACGGCGGCCGGCTGGTGCTGGTCCTGGGGCAGGCCTTCCGGCGCCGCGGGTCGGGCGCCCGGCTGGAGCTCGGCCTCGTCATCGCCGGCGCGCTGGCGGTCGGCACCCTGTTCGTCCTCATCACCATCAACGACATCAAGGGCCTGTGACGACTGTGAGCACCCCCCTCATCGAACGCCGCCGCACCGTCCCCGTCAACGTCGGCGGGGTGGTCATCGGGGGCGCCTCACCGGTCAGCGTCCAGACCATGACCAAGACCCAGACCGAGGACGTTCGCGCCACCCTGGAGCAGATCAACAGGGCTGCCGAGGCCGGTGCCGACATCATCCGTGTCACCTGCGACACCAAAGACGCGGCCGTGGCACTGCGCGAGATCGTGCGCGAATCGCCGATCCCGATCATCGCCGACATCCACTACGACGCCCCGCTGGCGCTGATGGCCATGGAGGCGGGCGTTCAGTGCCTGCGCCTCAACCCCGGCAACATCACCGACACCGCCAAGGTGGCGGACATCGCCCGCGAGGCAAAGGCACGGTCCGTGCCCATCCGCATCGGTGTCAACAGTGGCAGCATCCCGGGCCGCAAGGACCTGGCCGGCGGCCGCGGCTCGAGTGTCGAGGAGACGGCGCAGAACATGGTCGATGCCGCCATGCACCACATCCGCATCCTCGAGGAGCTGGACGTCGGCCTGGGCAGCATCAAGGTGTCGCTCAAGGCCAGCGACGTGCCCACCAATCTGGCCGCCAACCGCTACTTCGCCGCCCTCGACAACCGCTATCCCCTCCACCTCGGCCTCACCGAGGCGGGCCCGGTCGGCAGCGGCAGCATCAAGAGCGCCATGGGAATCGGCATCCTGCTCGCCGAGGGCATCGGCGACACCATCCGCGTCTCCCTGGTCGGCGAGCCCGAGGAGGAGGTGCGGGTCGCCCGGCAGATCCTCCAGAATCTGGAGGAGCGGCCCAGCGGGCCCAATCTGATCGCCTGCCCCACCTGCGGGCGGCTCGAGATCGACATGAATCCGATGGTGGCCCGGGTCGAGGAGGCGCTGCGGCGCGTCAAGCGAGCGCTCACGGTCTCGGTCATGGGCTGCGTCGTCAACGGCCCCGGCGAGGGCATGCACGCCGACATCGGCATCGCCGGCGGCCGCCAGAAGGGTGCCCTCTTCCGCTCCGGCAGGGTGATCGCCAGCCTGCCCGAGCAGGAGCTCATCGACACCCTGGTCGCCGAGCTCGAGGCCATCGCCGACGAGGACGCGCGCCTGCTCGCCGCGGGCCGCCCGCTGCCGGTGGGCCTGGGCGGCACCGAGACCCCGCTGACCCGCCTGCCGGTCGCCTCGCACTGACCCGGCGCCGCTAGGATTCGGCGGTGAGCAGCGAACCGGGCGGCGCGCCCCCACCACCGCCTGGCTCAGGCCCGAGGGCGCCAGGGCCAGGGCCCGGCCCCAGGCCACCTGCCGGCGCCTCGCCGCAGGAGCTCGTCGAGTGGATGCGGGCCCAGCTGGCGTCGGGCACCCTGCCCCATGGGGCGATGATCCAGCTGGGCGGAAGCGAGCGGGTCAGCATCAGCGTCTCCTCCGGCCAGGGCGGCCCGGGTGCAGGCACGCTCGACGTGGCCGCGCTGGTGGCCGCGGCCCGCCTGGGCAACCGCGATGCGGTGCGCTCCATGGTGGCGTCGCAGCTCGGTGGCCTGACGGGAGGCGGCGCCGAGAGCATCTGGGACCACGACCCCGCCTTCAGCGAGGCGGACCTCACCGCGCGCGCCCAGGCGGCGCTGTCGGCGGTCATCGCCGCCCGGGCGGCGGGTGACCCGCGACCGGCCTGGCGCTTCCTCGAGGCTGCGCTGTTCGATCGCGAGCGGATGCAGATCGAGCTGCTGGCGAGGGGAGGCCGCCGCCAGGTGGTGCAGAGCTTCCGCGTCTCGAGTTGCTCGGTCGAGACCATGGGGGGCGGCCCGCACGGGGACCAGGCCACGGTGCGCATCGGCGCCACCGGCATCCCCCAGGTCGTCGACCGCAAGGGCCGGCGCGTGGAGGGCGAGAGGCGGGAGTCGTTCTGGCATGAGCGGCTGGTGCTGCGCCGCGCCCCCGGAGCCACGACTGTCCCCGGTGGCAGCCGCTGTCCAGCCTGCGAGGCCGTGGTGATCGAGGCGTCGGCGTGGACCTGCGCGGCCTGCGGCAACCAACTGCCCCCGGTGGCCTCCGAGTGGCTGGCCTCGACGATTCTGCCCCGGGAGCCCATGCGCCGCTGACGCCGCGCGCGGCAGCGGCGGCGCTTTTCAACGGCCCCCTAGAATCGCGCCCCATGGCAAAAGGCGGAACCCAGGGGCGCGACGAGAAGGCGATCACCCCGCAGAGCGTGGACTTCGACCGCTGGTACACCGACGTGGTGCGCCGCGCCGAGCTGGCCGACTACACGCCCGTTGGCGGCTGCATGGTCGTCCGGCCCTACGGATGGACGCTCTGGGAGAACACCCGCGACGCGCTCGACGCCATGATCAAGCGCACCGGGCACGAGAACATGCAGTTCCCGCTGTTCATCCCGGAATCGCTGCTGGTCAAGGAGGCGCAGCACGTCGAGGGCTTCGCTCCGGAGGTGGCCTGGGTCACCCATGGGGGGAGCAAGGAGCTGGAGGAGCGGCTAGCCGTCCGGCCCACCAGCGAGACCATCATCTGCACCCTGTACCGCGACTGGCTGCAGTCCTGGCGCGACCTGCCGGTTCTGGTCAACCAGTGGGCCAACGTGGTGCGCTGGGAGAAGCGGACGCGTCTCTTCCTGCGCACCACCGAGTTCTGGTGGCAGGAGGGCCACACCTTCCACGAGACCCACGCCGAGGCGGCCGAGGAGGTCGACCGCATGCTGGGCTGTTATCGCGAGCTGGCCGAGGACTGGCTGGCGCTGGCGGTGGTGCCCGGGCGCAAGACCGAGTCGGAGAAATTCGCCGGCGCCGAGTACACCATCTCGATCGAGGGCATCATGCGCGACGGCCTGGCGCTGCAGTCGGGCACCTCCCACCATCTGGGTCAGAACTTCACCCGCGCCTACGACATCCGCGTCACCGACCGCGAGAACGCCCAGCTGCACCCCTACCAGACCTCCTGGGGCCTCTCGACGCGCATGATCGGGGCGGTCATCATGGGCCATGGCGACGACTCCGGTCTGGTCCTGCCGCCTCGCGTGGCGCCCATCCAGGTGGTCGTGGTCCCCATCGCGCGGAGCCACGATCCCGAGGGGGTGGCTCAGCTCGACGCCGCCGTCACCCGGCTCGAGACCGAGGCCCGTGAACTTGGCGTCCGGATCCGTGTCGATCGCCGCGAGGGTATCCGTCCCGGCGAGAAGTTCGCCCACTGGGAGCTCCGCGGGGTGCCCCTTCGGGTCACCGCCGGCGCCCGCGACCTGGCGGAGGGGCTGTTCACGGTCAAGCGGCGCGTCGACGGAGAGGAGACCAGGATCCCGGTCGAGGGTCTGGCCCGCGAGCTGCCCCGGATGCTGGCCGAGGCGCAGGAGGCCCTCCGGGCCCGAGCTCTGCGCCTGCTCGCGGAGCGCACCCGTGAGGTCACCACCCTGGACGGCCTCCGCGAGGCTTTCGCGATTGAGGACGTCTTCGCCAACGCACCCTTCTGCGGCGCCGCCGAGTGCGAGGTGGCCGTCAAGGCCGCGGTGCACGCCGTCAGCATCCGCAACCTGCGGGCCGACCGCGCCGGCGACGGCGCGCCCTGCGGGGTCTGTGGCCGGCCGTCGGAGCACGTGGCGCTGATCGCCAAGGCCTACTGACGCCCCGCCTGCCAGCGGGTATTTGCCTCCGGCCTGGGTAGACTGAGTCCAGACATGCCCATCGCTGAGTTGCTGCCCAAGGTCGCGTACCTCCCGCCGGCCGACCGGGAGACGGTGGTGCGCGCCCACAACGTCGCCGAGGCGGCGCACGACGGGCAGTCCCGGCTCTCGGGCGAGCCCTACATCGAGCATCCGCTGGCGGTGGCCGGAATTCTCGCCGACCTCGGCCTGGATCGCGACACCATCGTCGCGGCCGTCCTGCACGACACCGTCGAGGACACCGACGTCACCTCGCACGACCTCGAGGTCCAGTTCGGCCCCATCGTCTCGCGGCTGGTCGAGGGGGTCACCAAGCTCGGCAAGATCCACATGCGCAGCCGTGAGCAGGTGCAGGCGGAGAACATCCGCAAGATGCTGGTGG
>JRHI01002746.1_pt1 | contig 11545 bp, 5 predicted proteins | sample 215371 | NCBI WGS metagenome assembly JRHI01 (sample SAMN02929681, study PRJNA255918) | sediment metagenome | biome: cave system; feature: Ice Cave; material: Sediment; isolation source: sediment from deep within a dark volcanic ice cave with no known source of... ... | reverse complement strand
CCAAGCCGCCGAGTCTCCACAAAACTCAGGGCGATTCAGCACGTCTAACTCCCTCGTCTCAGGAAGGGCTCGGGCTGGGCCCGGGCAGCGGATCGTTGCTGTCTTCGAACACGTCGTCGGCCAAAGAGTTGCCTCCATAGATCACGACCACCCGACGGTCGGGGTCCCAGGCGGCGGCGGCGCCGGTATCGGCGACCGGGGGTTGCTTGACGGTAACCGGTGACCACTGGCCGGCCTGGTACAGCCACGCGTCAGTGATGGCACGGGTCAATTCGGATCCGCCGCGCTGGAGCAGGTGGCCGCTGGCGGTCGGCAGCAGGAACCCGGAGAAGCGAGGCCTCGGGGTTACGGCTGAAGGGACCGGCTGCCAGCTCGAGCCGTCCCACTGCCAGGTTTGGTTGGCAAGGCTGTGGTCGTTTGGCAGCAGGCCGCCGAACATCACCACGTGGCCGGTGGCGGGATCGGTCCCCATCGCCGGTCCGATCAGCGCCGGCGGCTGCTGGGTCGGATACAACCGCACCCAGTCGGTGCCGTCCCATTTCCACGTCTCGGCCTGGTGAGTCGAGAGGCTGGCGCCCAGGATCAGTGGGTATCCTCCGGCGGTGTCGAACGCCCCCCGCACCCAGGCCAGTTGGGGTTGATGGACGGGATGGGCTTCTTGCCACCGGCAATTCGCCCAGATCCAGGTGTCCTGGTTGTCGTCGAAACCGGTGTCGGTGGCGGTCTTGCCACCGGTCATCACCACCTGGCCGTGGACCGGGTCGGAGATCAGCGCCGGCAGCTGGCGGGCGCGGGGAGCGACCGCGGTGACCGGCTTCTTCCAGGCCTTGCCGTCCCACAGCCAGGTGTCGGCGTAGCGCGTGAATGCCCCGTTCGTGAGGCCCTGGCCGCCGAACATGAGGACGGCGTGAGCGACCGGATCGTAGGCCATCGAATGCGCCCACCTGCCGGCAGGTCGGGCAGGTGCCTGGGGATCGAAAGTGCAGCCTGAGGAGGCCATGGTTGTAAGCGGTGGGCTCACCGAAACCGCCGGTGAAGGCGTGGCGCTCGGCGACGAGGCCGTCACACCTGGGGTCGGCGAAGCCGTCGCTGCCTGGTTGGGACCGGGAGTGAAGCTTCCGCATCCTGCCGAGATGGCCGCCACCACCAGGGCGGCGGCGGTTCCGAAACCGGCCCGCCGGCCGCGGGCCGTTGGCGAAGCATCCGGCCCCAAGGGATTCTGAAAACTCGACAACATCGCAGCCTCCGATCCCGTGAATCTCTCCGCTTCGCGGCCCGATTTTCGGACCAGCCTAAACATGAAACGCGCCTGTGTCAAGGGAGATCTCAAAGTCCCAGTTTTGGCTAGGGACAAGTGTCCCGGCGAACGCTCAATCCCGTCTGAGCAGCTCGTCTCCTCGAGTCCTGCCTTCGTGCATTCGGAACGACTCGCCAGCGGTGACGACCACGACGGTGGGTCAAGTCGCGCGAGGTGGTGTAAATCCGGTCGTGCGGTTGGGCATTAGGTTAAGCCGTCTCGAGCTCGAGCAGAGCCTTCACCACCTCCTCATTGCTGGGCTGAAAGAGCTTGTTCATGGACTCGGTACTGAAGTAACGTCGACCGACCGCCCACTCGTCGTTCTGCTCCTCCAGGACGGCGCCGGCGAGGCGCAGGAGCGCCGCCCGGTTGGGAAAGATTCCGACCACCTCGCAGCGGCGGCCAACCTCTCGGTTCAATCGCTCGAGGGAATTGGTCGACCAGATCTGGCGGCGGTGCTCGACCGKGAAGCCGTAGTAGGCGAGGACGTCGGTCTCAGCCTCTCGGAGGCAGGCGACCAACTGCGGATAGCGCTTTTCGAAGAGCCGGCAGACCCGCTCCACGGTTTCCTTGGCGCTGACATCGTCAGCCTGGGCGAAGATAGTGCGGAGGGTGGCGGCCACCATCTGCTGGGCCAGCTTGGGGACCGTCGCCAGAGCATTGCGCATGAAGTGGACCCGGCAACGTTGCCAGGTGGCTCCGACCAGGACCTCGGCGACCGCCTGCTTGAGGCCGAGATGGGAGTCGGAGGTAACCAGTCGGACCCCGCTCAGACCACGACTGACCAGCTGTCTGAGAAAGGTCCGCCAGAACTCCAGGTCCTCCGCTGGTCCCACGTTCACACCCACCACCTCGCGTTCCCCGGTGGCCTTGACCCCGACCGCGATCAGGACCGCCATCGAGATCACACGGCCGTTCTCACGGACCTTCTCGAAGGTGGCGTCCAGCATCAGGTAGGGGTACTCGGCGTCCAGCCGACGGGTACGGAAGGCGGTGACCTGGCCGTCCAGCTCCTTGCAGATCCGGCTGACCTGGTCCTTGGAGATGCCCTTCAGGCCGAGCGCCTCGGCCAGGCTGTCGACCGCCCTGGTCGAGACGCCGTGGACGTAGGCTTCTTGGACCACCGCCAGCAGCGCCTTCTCGTGTCGGCGCCGGGGCTCCAGCAGACTGGGGAAGTAGGCGCCTTGGCGGAGCTTGGGGATCTGAAGCTCTACGGTGCCCACCCTGGTGTCCCACTCCCGCTCCCGGTAGCCGTTGCGGTAGGTCAGCCGGCTCTCGCTCCGCTCGTGGAGCGCGGCACCAGCCAGCTGGGTCACCTCGGCGTCCATCAGCTCTTGGGCCAGCAGGCGAACGCCGTCGCGGAGAAAGCTGGGGTCAGCGCCCTGCTCCTCCTTGTTCAGCAGGTCCAGCAGTGTCATCCTGAGATTGGCCATCGTCGTGGTCCTCCTGGTGGTGGGTTGAAGCACTCACTTGGAACCACACGGTGGCCACCTTCGTCAAGGCGGCCCCGGATTTACACCACCACTCGCAACACAACTTCTGCGCGGCCTCTACGGCGCATCGCCTTCCTCATAGAGCGGTTGACGCCGCGAGTCCCGGCCAAGCCGTCGGAATCTGAGCGAGCCAGGCGATGTGGGCCTGCGAAGCCGTCCAGGGGACAAAGAGACAGGGGCCCTCTCACAACTTCGCAAACGCGGTCTGGGCTGCAACCCGAGACTGGTCGCGGCTGCATTCGTTGCCGGGCGCTATGATGAGATGCGCACGTCGAGGGATGCATGTTCAGCTCCATCGCTAGGTGCCTCCGCGTCGACAGTGTCGCTCTCTATCTCGAGTTGGGTCCCCGTCGGCTCCTCGCCGTCGTCTCCGCCCGAATCGTAGGGCTTCACCCACGTGCAGCCCTCGGGTAGCTCCTCGGGTAGCACGCCGTGCATCCCGAAGCGCCTGCGCGCGTCCGCGTAGGTTGCCCGCTTCACGGCCGATGGGGTACGGCCGCTGCGCTCGGTGTAGCGCCGCAGGTGCATCGGCACCCAGTGCCGGCGTGCGGCACGGGCGAGCCGGCCACCCGCCTTCGCCTGGCCGTAGGCGGCGAGCAGGCTGCGCTCGGACGCGCGCGTGTGAGCGGTGACGCGCGGGCGCCAGATCAGGTCGGCGTCGTCTCGCTCGAGGCCCATCGCCGCGAGCGCCTCTTGGAGCGGGCGCGTTGCCCCTGCCCCCCAGCCGGGACCGAGGATTACAGTCGCGAGCTCTGAGGGAGTAAGCGCGTGCGAGCCGTCGGCGCGCTTGCGACCGCGGAGGCGGAAGGTGCGGTTGACGAGCTCGGCGAGAGTCGGCGCGTTTCGCTTCTCGCTCGTCGGCAGCTCTTTCAGCCCGCGCTCGCGATCGTAGACGGCAAGGCTCGTCTCGTAGTCGAAGCTGCGTCCGTCGGAAGCGACGATCGGCGGGGTGATCGGGACGCTGCGGATCTTGACGACGCTACCGCTACGCTCGACGTTGCAGGTGAGGATAAGGCCGGGGTGGCAGTCCCACGGCCAAGGCACGCCGTAGAGCACGGTTCCCTCGCGCTCTACCGGGCAGCGCTCGCGCGTCCCGCCGTGAACGAGCGAGACGTCGACGGCGCCGGTCGCTAGCGCTCCGGCTGCCTCCCGGGTGAGGCGCAGACGGCGGAGAGCGCGGTCGCGGAGGGTGAGCGCGACGCGAAAGCTCGTCTGCGTCGCGCAGAGCGGCTGTTCGGCAGGTGTGAACGTCTCGACGATCGCGGGCTCGGGCTGAGACTCGAGGTATCCGAGGCCGAGCGGCAGCAGTGCCGGCACCGAGCTGAGCGAGTAGCGCTCGGGACAGTTGACCCGCTCAGCGCGCCAGATGCCCCCGGCCTGCCAGTCATCGTCGAGACGGAGGTGGATACCCTCGGGCAGGACGCCGTCTCGCTGCTCTCGCTCGAGCGCCTCGGCGACGTAGGTGTTGGCGTGGCAGATGGCCTGCACGTACGCGCAGCCGCGAACAAGCGCCTCCTCCTCCATCGTCAGCCCGTCCTGCTTGAGCAGATCGAGGATCCGTGGCCCGATCGGCGAGTAGCAGCACAACTCGCCGGTAGGGACGCGAGTCAAGCCCCGGTAGATCGTTTGCAGGTCATCGCGGCCCAGGGGGCCGTCGTCGCTGAGCAGAGCCCGGTAGTCGGCGGCGGGGAAGAAGTACTTCTCGCGCCAGCTGCACAGCTCGCGTGTCAAGAGCGCAACCTCGCGAACAGCGTCGAAGCTGCGCAGCAGCCCCTCGCGCAGCTCCTCGTCGCTCAGCTCCTCGCTGAAGCAGAAGGCGAGCAGCCCGTCGCGGTGTTCCTTCAGCAGGTAGTCGGCGTAGTAGTCGAGATCCTCAAGCTCGGCCTCGTCAGGGGCATACATCGCCTCGATTAGCAGATGCCCGTTCTCATCGAGCCAGCGCGCACGGCGGCAGAGCCGCTCGTACTGCTTCGGCCGGATACTGTTGCCGTTGGGGCCGAAGGCGGCTAGGTCGAGCACGAAGCGCTCGCGGACGATCTTGACCAGCTGCCCGGCGACCTCGTCGGCCACAGTCGCAGGCGCGCCGGAGAGCTCGGACCGGATCCATCCCCCGTCGAGCCCGGCGTAGGCGCCTTCCTTGTAGATCACCTCGGCCAGTAGGTCGCCACAGCTCATCTCGGTGTGGACACGGAGGAAACCGCCGACCGGCAGCGAAAAGGCTCGCGCTTCGGCGGTGCGAGTAGGGATCCGCTTCGGCTCGAGCTGGTCGACCCGGAAGCCGCCGTAGTCGAGGTCGTAGTTGAAATAAAGCGCGTTCCAGAGGTTCGTCAGGTGAAGCGGATGGCCGCGGCGGCAGACCAGCTCAACTAGGAACTGCTGCAACTCGAGCCTCCGCTTCAGGCTGAGTGCACCAGAGCCGAGCGTCAACTCCGGGTAGAACGTCCCCTGCCTCACGCCGCACCTCCTTGCCTGGGGACAACGATTCTACATCTGCGCACGTCTAGGCAGAAATGGCCCACGCTGGCGCCGGTGCACCTGCTCCGAACGCGGCCTTTCTTGCGTGGCCGCGCCGATTGCTGCCCCGACTCCGGAGCACACGGGGCTACTCAGGCGCCCGGACTGTTCCGGCCGCCGGCTCGCGCGCCACCGCGGCGGCCGCAGCCTGGTACGCCGCAGCTCAGGCTTGATCCTGGGCAACGTAGCGGCTGAGCCGGAAGCGGCGGTTGCCGGTCTGGCTCACCTCACCGCTCTCGATCAAGCGCTGGAGCGAGGCACGCAGCTCGTTCTTGCCGAGCGCCGGCTTGCGGCCGCGGATGCGCGAGAGGAGCAGGCGCGGCCAGAGCGGCTTGCGCCTCCGCTCGGCACGCGAGAAGTAGTAGTCCTCGCCTCGGAGGACGGCCCTGATGATGTTTTCGACGAGGCCGCCGTAGTTGTGCCAGAGGAGCTGCCAAACGAGCCGGTCGAGCTGCTCCTCGCTTCGTCTACGCCCGCGCGCGGTCGCCGACAGTGGTCGCAGGCTCGCGCTCGTGAACGCTTCGTAGAGCTTTGGCTCGACGGCATCGGTCGGGAGACCGGCACGGTTCCAGCACGCGGAGCAACGGCAGTCGTCGCTTGCGCAGGTGCCGGCCGGTAGCGCCTCTGCGGCGAAGTAGCTACGGAGGCCCTCGTTGCAGCAGGCGGGATCGGCGAACCAGCTGCGCAACAGCTCGACCTCGCGCGTTATGCGCCGCTTGCGCTCGAGCAGGCCGGGGAGGAGCGCCTCCGGAAGCTCGCGCGAGTGAAACTCGACCGCGGTCAAATGCTCGCGGTTTGGCCGCTGCGAGACGTCGAGATAGCCGAGCGTGTGCAGCTCGAGAAGAGTGTGCCACAGGGCGCCGGGGTCGGGCAGATCGTCGCCGAAGGCAGGCGCTAGCGCAGCGTGCAGGGAGGCCGTCTCCACCTTGCGCTCGGACGGGACGTGGCCGAGCACCGCTTCGACGAGTTCACGCTGCCCCTCTGTGTCGGGGGCATAGTCGCCGGGGCGGATCTCGATCGTGCGCGGGAAATCGCCGAGGTCGGAGACGATCCCTTGCAACGACAGCTCGGCGAGCAAGCGCAGGATTACCGTCTGGTAGCTTTCGATCGTCTCCTCGCTCGCCTCGCCCAGGCGGCCGGAGCGCAGGTCTTCGTCGGCGAGGTCGCGGGCGAGCGCGCTCGAGGAGAAGACGCACTCGGCCGCGAGCAGCTTGTGGGCCATCCGTACGAGCAGGTCGTCGCCAACGCGCTGGTCGGTCATAAACGAGATCGTGCGCTGGGCCCGCGGGTAGCTGACCGCAAGCCCGGCCGTGTAGGGGCCAGGCTCGTCGGGGCGGGCGGCGCGGTCGCGCCCGGCGCGGCCGAGCTGCTGGTAGAGTGCCGCGAGGTCGGTCGGCGGCGACACGCAGAAGACGGCGCGGATGTCCGGTCGGTCGATGCCGAGGCCGAAGGCGGCGGTGGCGACGACGACCATCCGCCGGTAGCCGTCCTCGCCCTTCGCTGCCGCCTGCTTGAACTGGTTCGCGGTGCCGGTCTTCTCGGCGTCGGTGAGGCGGCCGTGGTACATAAGCACGTCGACCGGGTGGCCCTGTAGGTAGTCGGAGAGGTGCGCGTAGAGGGCCACAACCTGGCGGACGGTGAGGCAGTAGAAGATCGCATGGCCGTCGATCTCGTCGATCACGCGCTCGACGAGGCCTGCGACCGAGGCCGGACCGTCCTTCCTCGGCTCCAGCACGCGCCGGTAGATCGCCAACTCCGGCCGCAGTGGGTTCGCTCGCACGAAGGCAAAGCCCGGGTGCTCTTCGCTGCGGCACAGGCCGAAGATCGCACTGCGGAGGCCATCGCGCACCGTCTCGTTCGCCGTCGCCGTCAACGCGATGAGCTGCAGCTGCGGGTGATCTCGCTTCAGGCGGCGCATGAAGTCCTCGGCGCGGCGCACACTCGGTCGGAAGTCATCGCCCCACTGGACGAAGGTGTGCGCCTCGTCGAGGGCGATTCGCCGCACGATACCGCGCTCCACGCCAGCGCGGATCCACTCCTGGAAGTGGCGCTGGCAGAGCCGCTCGGGCGAGACGTAGATGAGCTTGATCCCGTGCTCTGCCTGCCCCTTCAGCTGCTGCTCGACCTCGCTCTTGCCGGTGCGGCTGTTCGACTCGCGCATAGGCGCAACCAGCGCGCGCACGCGGCCGCCGATCGTCCGGTTCAGCTCGAGTGCCTGGTCGGTCATCAGGCTGACGAGCGGGCTGACGACGATCGTAACACCGGGCAGGACAAGCGCAGGGAGCTGAAACAAGTAGCTCTTGCCGTAGCCGGTGGGCAGGACGGCGAGCAGGTCCTTCCCCTCGGCAACCGCGCGCAGAGCCTCCTCCTGCTTCTCCCTCATGGCCATCGGCGCGCCAAGCGCCTTCAGCTGGCCTCCGATCACGCCAGCCCGCCGCACCAGCTCGTCCGCTAGGGTGCCAGCGGCACGGTGGGCTGCTTCCTCCTCGGGCGAGAGCTCCTGCTCATGGATCGCTAGTGTTTCCGGTAGCTCGGTGAAGCGGAGCAGGCTCTCGTCGCTTGAGAGCTGGTCGGCACGGTCGGGGTCGAGGATCCCTTCGCGCGCGAAGAACGCGAAGATGCGCTTCCAGCCCTCGCGCATCGTGCAGACATTACTGAGCCACAGCTCCCCTGTCTCCGGGTCTGCGCGCGTCAGGCCGGGGTCTAGCGAGCCGAGGAAGACCTGCCGGTAGAGCCGGCGCAGGCGGCTTGGGCCGGCGAGCTTGCGGTCACTGATGATGATCACGCCACGGTGCTCGCGTGTACGGATCAGCCTGCCGACCGCCTGGCGGAGCGCGAGCGCGGCGAGCGGGAGGTAGTAGGTCTCGTTCGCGTAGCTCTCCGGGTCGTCCTTGCCCAGCAGCGCCGCCTGCTCGACTTCAAGCGCGAGCCTGGCGCCGATCACAGGGTCAGCGAAGGGGGCGAACGGGAGCTTGTTGATCCAGACGAGCCGCAGCCGCTCTGCCTTGTCGATGTCGACACCCTGCCAGAGACCGCGGGTGCCGACTAGCGTGCCGCCGACCTGCTTGAACGTCTCAACGGCGCGCTGGTTGCCCTCGATGCCGGCGGAGATGAGCGGGTAGCTCTGCCGGCGATGGACGCGCAGACGCGCCAACCAGTCGAAGATGCCCGCCGCCGAGGCGCGGGAAGTTGTCAGCACAATTGCGCCGTTGTGGCCTTCCTCGTCCACCAGCTCGGCGGCATAGCCAGCGAGCTGGTGCGCGACCGTGTGCATCGCGGCCTCAGCTTGCTCCGACCAGGAAGGGAAGTCCTCGAAGCAGACGAGGGCGGCCTGCCGGGCGGCGTCGAAGGGCGAGGGCAGATTGATCGCCGCCACCTCGTCCTCGGGAAAGTCGAGCCGGCGGCGGACGAAGGTCCAGCGCTCGGCGACCCGCAGTGTCGCCGAGACGTAGTAGGCGCGTGGGAAGCGGCACCTGAAAGCGCGCCAGTCGGCCTCGCGCGCGAGCTCGATCGGCGCGGAGACGAGCCTGAAGCGGTACCGGCGCTCCTGGCCGGGTCTGAACTCATCCAGCTCTTCGGCGAAGACGATCCGATTCGAGCGGAGAAGGGTCGGCGCCGCCGCCTCGGCCTGCCCTACCTCCTTCTCGGACTCAACCGCCTCGGCCTCCTCTTGCGCCTCGAGCGCGATGAGCTCCTCGCCCTCCTCCGTACTGCCGTCCTCCAGCCACTCGACCTCGGCTTGGGCCATCCCCCCGGGCGCCGGGCCCAACACCTCGTCGAAGGATTGCACGATCGCACTCAGCGCCTTGTCGATCTCGCCTGTACGCGTCCTGAGCGCGTTGAAGCGGTCGAGCTCGTAGGAGTCGGCCGGAAGCTCGAGTGCGATCGAGCCGAACGCCATGCTGATCAAGCTGACGATGCGCCTACAGGTGCGTAGCTCGTCCCCAAGGCTTAGCATCGGCTGCACGGACGCGTCGCCCTGAAGCGGGCTCGCGACCGCGACCGTCCGCAGCACACTGCGTCCGAGCGGGTCGCGCTCGGCGGTATCGAAGGCACGCATCGCGGCGTGCGCCAGGCGTCCGTCCTCGAGGTAGCGGTCGAGGTTGGCAACCGCATCCACGAGCTGTGCCGCGCCGGCGAGCCCCACCTGATCCTGCGCCCACTCGGCCACTTGGGCCACGACCTCGGCGAGCCCGGCCGAGTCGACCTCCGGTGATAGTGCGCTCGTGGCTGCGTTCTCGAGCTCATGCGCCTCATCGACGAAGAGCAGGGTCCGCTCGCCGATCTCCGCGAAGTCGTTCAGGTGGGCGAGCAGGAGCGCGTGGTTCGCCACGACTAGGCGGCGCGCCGCGAGCGCCTCGCGCACCGTCATCGTGTAGCGGCCGATGCCGCCGCGGTCGCCGCGGTAGTCCTTGCTCTTGGCCTGCGAGAGCGAGTCTAGGTAGGCGGAGAGCCGTCGCGGACAGTAGTCGTCGAAAAAGGCTGGCACGTCGACGCGATCGACCGAGCGCGCCTCCCACTCCTCGGTCGGCTTCCCCTCGGCGACGAAGCGCAGCATGAGGTAGATGACGAGTTCCCGATATCGCTGGTCATCCGAGAAGCCCTCGCGGCCGTGGCGGTGCTTGCGCTCGGCCGGCTCGGTCAGCTCCGAGATGGCAAGCACGAGCGCGCGAAGGCTTAGACGGTTCGCTGCCCCCTTGACCATGTCAGCGGCCTTCACAAGATCCGGCATGGCCGCCTCGGTGAGCGCCTCTATGTCAGCTGCAAGCTGCGACTGGAGCTGCTTGGTAAAGGTCGAGATCACGACCTTGTTACGATCGTCAGCGGCAAGCCAGTCGAGCGCCGCCGCGAGCAGCGCGTAGCTCTTGCCCGTACCCGTCGGCGCCTCGACGAGCGCTGGCGCGCCTTGCTCGATAAAGTCGCGCAGCCGTGCCACCATGGCACGCTGCGCCTCACGCGCCTCGGCGCCCTCGCCCTTGACGGCGGCGATGAGTCGGTCAAGCGAGATGCGTCCGTCGTCGCCTCGCAGCGCCTGCGGGATGCGAATAGGGATCAGCTCCGGCGGCTTCGGCTCCTTGTCCTTGCGATCCTCTTCTTCCGCCGGCTTCGGCGGCGGCTCCGGCCGCAGCGGCTCCTTCGACGCCTTGCCCTCGAGGGCTCCCATTAGGACACCCGCTGCGCGGGCGTGGTCGAAGGGCTCCGCCTCGAGCTCCTCGCTCGCAAGCGCGAACAGGAGCTCCCAAGCGTCTGAGCCGCGACCGGCGGAGGCGAGTAGGCGGACGAGGTCAGGGCCAAGTGAGGGCAGGAGATCCCGAGCGCCGTACTCGAGTAGCTCGACGACCATCTTCGAGTCGTCGAGGGCGTCGTGCCAGTGCATCTCCTCGACGTCGATCTCAAGCCGCTCGAGGAGCTCCTTCAGCCGGTGCTGGCGAGGCGGGATCGGCCAGAGCGCATGCGCCAGGTAGAGACCGTCGACCAGACGCGGCGCGCCACCGCCGTAGAGGAGCGGAGAGAGACCGCAGCGGGCGTACTCCTCCCCGAGCAGGCGGAAGTCGTGAGCGACGCCGTTGTAGGCGACGACCACGTCAGCGCCGGCGCAGAAGAAGCGGAACTCCTCGAGCACCTCGGCGAGCGGCTGTTTCGCGCGCTCGTAGCGCTGGCGGAGCTCGTCCCGGTAGATCAGAAGCTCGTCGTCGGCGGTCGGCAGCGCCGTGAACGCACTAAACTCGCGCCGCCCACTTGCCCACTCGTGGTCCGGCCCGAATCGGACCGCGCCGATCTGGAACGCGTGCTGCTCTCGATAAGGCTCGCGGACGATCGGACGCGCAACCGACTCGAGGTCGAAGGCGACGAAGCGGCACGGGAACGACGAGCGCACCAGTTGTGGATTGTCCGACGAGGCGCACGTCCTGGCGAAGATCCGGTCCCTCTCCACTCGGACCGCGTCGGCGGCCGCTGCTAGGACCCGCTCGACGTCCGCTGGCTGCAGGTACGGGATTCGATCGCGCAGGCGGGCAAGGAGCGCAGGACGCGTCAGACCGTCCGACTCTCCTGCGAGCACCGCGAGGAGGAGATCCCTCTCCCCGGTCATGTGAGCATCATAGGGAGCGGCTTGCACGACAAGTAGCTGCATTCAAGTAGCTGGATTCGGCAACGAAGATTTCGAGGCTCCTTCGGGGCGTCGGCTAAGCTGTCCTCTCCCCGAGTAGACGCGACACCCGGAGGTCGCGCGAGAAGGTAG
>JRHI01002745.1_pt1 | contig 11546 bp, 5 predicted proteins | sample 215371 | NCBI WGS metagenome assembly JRHI01 (sample SAMN02929681, study PRJNA255918) | sediment metagenome | biome: cave system; feature: Ice Cave; material: Sediment; isolation source: sediment from deep within a dark volcanic ice cave with no known source of... ... | reverse complement strand
GCACCTGTTCAAGCCGCGGCCGGCGTTGCAGTGGGGGGAGCGCGCGTCGCACGGCGAGTCGGTCGCGCAGAAGCTGTTCGAGGCGCCGAGCCCGACCTTCGGTGCGGACATTCTCTATCACGTGGGCCAGGCGGTGACGGGGCCGGTGAAGGTGGTGATCCAGGACGCGCTGGGCGACACGCTGGCGACACTCAATGGACCGGGCCGGGCCGGACTGAACCGGGTGACCTGGAATTTCCGCGGCAAGACCCCGCCCTCGGTGGCGCTCTCGCCAGCGGCGAAGCGTGACTCGCTCAAGAGCGCGCGCCTGCTCGCCGCGAAGCTCGACACCATCGAGAAGGAAGGAACACTTCCGAAGGCGACGGTTGACCGAATCCGGAAGGCGATGGCGAGTCCGGAGGGAATCCAGGGATTGTTTCCCGGCGGTTTCGGCGGCGGTGGTGGTGGTGGGCGAGCCGGTGGCGGCGGGTTTGTCGAACGTCCGGGTGAGCAGATGACAGCCGCGCGCGGCGCGGCGGGCGCTCGTGCGAATGCTGGCGCCGGCGCTGGTCCGACGGCGGCTGCACCGACTGCTGCGGCACCCATTGCTGCCGCTCCGGGCGCAGCGGTTCCAGTGGCACCTGCACCGGGAGCAGCTGCAGGAGGTCCGTCGGCTGCAGCGGGTACTGAAGATGCACCACTCGATCCGCAGGCACTTTTCGCCGCGTTTGGTGGCGGCCGCGGGTCAGTACTCAACTCGCTCTTCGGCGGTGGCGGTGGCGGTGGCGGCCGCGCAGGCAATGCGGCTCCCGTCGTGACGACAGGCGACTATCTCGTCTCAATCACCGTGAACGGGCAGACGCAAAAGCAGCTGCTGCATGTCGAGCGGTCGAGCGGCACCGGTGGCGGCGGGGGTGGGTTCGATTCCGGCGACCGCGACCAGCGCTGACCTGACGAATTAACGGAACGGGGCCCGGTGTCAGTTCATCGACTCCGGGCCCCGCGTTCGTCCGGCGGCTACGGCTTGTAGTTCGGGTTGGTATTCTTTTCGTCGATCGGCGTGGCGAAGCAGAGGTCGCGCCCCGTCATGTCCGCCGTGATCGTGCCGGGCGTGCCCTTCGCTGCCCAGCGCCGGTAGTCTCCCAGCGTCCGCGCCTCAAGCCAGAGTTCGATCCCCCGTTCCTTCTTGAGTGCCGTCCAGGCATCTGCAGTGGTCGTGGCGACCCACGGGGCGAGGCCAAGTGCGACGCGATGGGTGTTCACCAGCGTCATCGCGCCCAGGATGTCGCCGCCTGAAAGCTTCGCCTCTGCCTCGATGAGCCGCATCTCCCAGCCTGTCGCCAGGTTGATCGGTGAAGTCAACGAGCTGTACTTCGTCTGGAAATACCAGGGTACCTTGCCGAGGTTGCCGACGGCGGCATCGCCAACCGGAAACTTGGGATCCTGACCCCACCCCGTGCGCGGGTCATTCGTGGTCCTGAAATAATCCTCATAAAAAGTCTTCCACACCGTATGGGCGCGGTAGGGCACATTCGCCGACGCCCAGAACACGCGGTTTCCCTGATTCAGGTCCGCCGTGAAATACGGCATCTTGTAAGCGAAACTGTTGGCGATGCCGTTCGCGTCGGCCGCCGCGCCCGCGAGATTCCCGAGGTCGAGCCGGACCTGCGCGCGGCCCGCGCGTGCCGCCGTCGCGAATGTGGTATTGCCTGCGGCCGTTGCCACGGCGATCGCGTCGGTGAACCGTGCTTCGGCGCGATCGAGGTAGACGGTGTAGGCCTGCTTCGCGCCGCCGTCGATGACCCCTTCGCAGAAATTCTCGCCGAGTACGCGATTGCTGAACCCCGCCCACACGAGCATCTCGGCGGCCAGCGGGCTCTTCGCGTACGTGGCATCGCCGAGCACGCGCTTGAGGCGCAGCGCCCCCTGCTCTGCTGTCCATCGCGCCTGCTGGGCCAGGTTCCACTGCGTGCCGACCTCGTCGTCGGTCAGTTTGCCGTTCTGCTGGTTCGGCGTGATGCCGAAACTCCCGGTGGAACCAGCCGGGAAAATTTCACGCGTATCGGCCGCGCCCGTATAGGCAATCCAATTGATGGCCTCCGCCAGACCGCGTCCTGCGCCGTTCACCAGCGCCGGCAGTGCGGCCTTGTCGTCGAGGAATGACGCGTTCACGGGGCCCGGATTCGTCACCTTCAGGTCGCACGAGGCCAGCAGCACGAGCGCGAGAGGCAACGCCGTCGTGCGGGCAAAGGAAGAAGTTCTGGTCATTGGCGTCTCTCCCTTTAGAACGAGATGCGCAGCGACGTCAGGAACGTCGCCGGCGCTGGAATGTGCTCGGAGATGTAGCGCACCGGGGCATTGAATCCGTCATTGCCGGACTGCTCCGGATCGAACATCGACAGGCCGTAGGTACGCCGGTAGAAGTTCTGCGCCGTGAACACGAAACTGCTGCTGCTCGTGCGTGGAATCAGGTGGCCGAGCGGTATGGTCACCGTGAGGTCGCGAATCTTGAAGAAGTCGGCCGGGAAAATGAACATGTCCTGCTTCACGTTTTTCGCGATGCACGTGGAGCTGTCCCATGCATTGAGGGGCTGCCCGGCCTTGATGGCGTCATACGCCTTGAAGCAGGTGGGCCAGAGCACCGAACGCTGGAGTGCCTGGAACGACGCGTCCTCATTGATGAACGCGCCGCCCTGATACTCCGCGCGGACCGCCACGCTGATGTTGCGCCAGGTGCGCATCGTGAGCGAGCCGGCCAAGATGCGGGTTGGTTGTGTCGGCCCGAAGATGTAGTTCTGGACGATGTCCGGCGTTGCCCCCACATCGAAGCGATTGCGGATCAGCCGGCCGCGGAGGCCGGGAACCGGTCCACCTTCCTGCACCCAGCCAAGCCGGCCGATGGCGAACGCGGGGGCTCCCCCGAGGCTGACCACCTCGCTGTGATTGGTCGTCAGCGATAGCGTGCCGGCGAGCCCGAGGTTCCGACGGTCGAGGAGTGTTCCTGCGAGCGTGACCTCGAAGCCGCTCTTGGCGAGCTTACCCACGTTACGCAGCTGGCTTCCCCCGAATCCCTGCGAGGGAATGAGGCTCACCGGCAGCAAGGCATCGTTCGTGTTCGCGTTGTAGTAGGTGACGTCGAGGTTCGCGTTTCCATTGAACCCCGTGAGATCAAAGCCGAACTCCACCTCCTTGGTGCGTTCGGGTCCGAGGTCCGGGTTGCCGACGTTGAGCGGACGGAATGCAGGCTTGCCACCCCAGCCGACGGGGTCCCAGGTCTGCACCGCGTCGAACGCACCCGGCGCGCGGCCGGCTTCTCCATAGGCGGCGCGCAGCTTGAGCGTGGACGATCGCCAATTCCACCAGGGCTCGTCGCTCGCCACCCACGACGCGCTCACCTTCGGATATTTCTGAAGGCCCAGATTCTTCCCGAAGGCACTGTTGCCGTCAATGCGAAGGCCGGCGGTCAGGAAGTACCGGTCCTTCCAGCCGAGCAGTTCCTGCACGAAGCCGCCGCCGGTGATCACCGTCTGGCGATTCTCGAAGGCGTTCTTGAGCGACGCCGCCGATACTGTCGGCGTGCCCGGCCCCGGGAATCCCTCGCCATACGCCTCGGCGTCGCTGACCTCGGAGTTCACGTACTGCGTGCCGAACGAAAATGTGCTGTGCACGTTTCCGCGAAAAGTGTGCTCCACGTTGTTCGCCCAGTCGAGGCTGATGGTGCGGTTCTGCCAGCGGTCGTCGCTGAGGATCCCCTGCGGCGCCGAAATGAAGCCGTAGGGCCGATAGTTCCGGTTTTCGACGGCCGCGCGGTCGAGCCCGAGCGTCAGGCGGCTCGACAGCCACGACACCGGAGTCCAGGTGGCCGTGGTGCCGAGCAGAAGCCGGTCGATGTAGCTGTTGAGCTGGTAGCTCAGCACCTGGCTCACGACGGGTACGCTGTCATTGCCGAAATAGTTCTTGTCGCGCCGGAACGCGTTGAGCGTAATCCCCGCCGCGTTGTTACCCGCTGGCGTGTTGCTGATGGCGTCGTTCGTGTACGAGCTGTTCCAGCTCACCGCAAAGTTCTTGAGCGGCGTGAAGTCGAGGTTGGCGCGGATGACGTATTTCTTGTCCTGGTCGTTCGGCAGCACGCCCTCGTTGTTGTCGGCGCCCATGGACAGGAAGTAGCGCGTGTTGTTGGCGGTGCCGCCGGAGACCTGCACGGCGGCGCCCATGCGGCGGCCGTCGCGGAGATAGGGATCCATGAAAAGATATTTCGAGGCATCGCCGCCCACCGCGAACGGCTGCAGGTGGTTGACCCCGGAACTGAGCTGGGCCTGCCACTTGGCCGCCCCCGACGCGCCGCGCTTGGTAAAGATCTGGATGACACCCGCCGCGGCATCGGTGCCGTACAAGGTGGCCGCGGCTGCACCCTTCACGATCTCTATGCGATCGATGTCCTCGGGGCTGATGTCGTTGAGCGGACTGGCGTTCACATGGCTGCTGCGCAGGTCCTGCCCTTTCTGCTGCGAGGCATTCTTCGGGTATTCCTCACTCCGCGTACGCACGCCGTCGACATAGATCAGCGGCTGGTTCGTCAGGGCGACGCTCGTCATGCCGCGCAGGCGGATCGACTGTCCCGCTCCGGCGTTTCCGGACCCGCCCGACACATTCACGCCGGCGAGTTTCGACGTGAGCAGGCTCGACACGTCGGTGGCGACGTCAGGAGTGTCCGACGTTTTCACCGAGCCGATCGAGTTGCCGACCTCCCGCTTGCGGGCAGCACCGGCCGTTCCCGTCACGACCACTTCGTCGAGCGCGAGCGGCACGGCGACCATCGAAAAATCGGCGGTCACCGAAGCCCCCGCCGTCACCGACACCACTTTCTCGATGGGCGCGAAACCGAGCGCTCGCACACGGACGGTGACATCGCCAACCCGGACGCCCGTGATATTGTAGCTGCCGTCGGAGCCGGACATCGCGCCCACACGCGTTCCCGTGATCACGGCGCTGGCGCCGGCCACCGGCGCTCCGGTGGCGGTGTTCGTGATCTTGCCCCTCACCCCGCCGGTGGCGCCCTGCGCTGCCGCGGTGATTGGAGCGATGGTGGCAAGCATCGTGAGCAGGCGAACGGTACCGGCAACTAGTCGACGACAGCGTGCAGGCATCTCTTCCTCCGAGACGGGTACAGGTGAACGACTGATAAAGATGGCGAGAAGGTCGCCGCGCTCTTGGTTCGGTTTGGCCCTGGCGGTCAGCCGTCCGCGTGCCCGCACGCCGTCCACGAAATATCCTACCCCCTCAGCATGTGCCGACGTCACGGCATGAGCGACAGATGACCACGCAGGGACAGCAGCGCCACCAGGGAGAAGCGCTTCCTGCTCGTAGTTACCGCCAGAGTGACTTCATTGTCAACGGCGCGAATCTAGATAGCCGTGCCGGCCAGCCGCGCCGCTGCGAGTTCGGCCACCGCGTTTTCACGCATCGAGTCGTCGAACGCCTGTTCGCTCCGGGAGATCACCAGCGTTGCCACGCCGTTACCGATGAGGTTGGTGATGGCCCGCGCCTCGCTCATGAAGCGATCGACCCCCAGCAGCAGCGCAATGCCCTCGAGGGGAACGACCTTCATCGCCGTCAGCGTGCTCGCGAGCACGATGAACCCCGACCCCGTCACACCCGCCGCGCCCTTCGAGGTCACCATGAGGACGGCGAGAATGCCGAGCTGCTGGCTGATGGTCAGCGGCACACCGTACACCTGCGCCAGAAACACCGTGGCCATCGACAGGTAAATGCTCGTGCCGTCGAGGTTGAACGAGTAGCCCGTCGGCACCACGAGCCCCACCACCGGCTGCGCGCAGCCGTACCGGGCGAGTTTCTCCATGAGGGGCGGGAGCGCCGCCTCCGATGACGACGTGCCGAGGACGATCAGGATTTCCTCGCGAATGTATTTGAGAAACGCCCAGAGGCTGAACCCGTACGCTTTCGCGATCAGGTTCAACACCACGAAGATGAAGAGAAACATGGTCAGGTACACGTCGAGCATCAGGCGGCCGAGCGGAAGCAGCGTGCGGAGGCCGAAAGTGCCCACCGTGAACGCCATCGCGCCGAACGCGCCGATGGGCGCGAGCTTCATGATCATGTGGACGATCTGGAAGGTCACCTGCAGCGCTCCTTCGAACGCCGTCGTCACCGCGTCGGCTTTCCGGCCCGCGAGGATCACCGCGAACCCGAACAGCGACGCGAAGAATACGATCTGCAGGATGTCGTTTTTCACGAACGAGTCCGACACACTCTCGGGCACGATGTGCGTCACGAAGTCGACGAACTTCATCGACTTCCCCTGCGCCGCGTACGACGAGATGTCGCCCTGAGGAATCGCGCTCACGTCGAGCCCAGCGCCCGGCCGCGTGATGTTCACGACGGTCAGCCCTATGCCCAGCGCGAACGTCGTCACGATCTCGAAGTAGAGAAACGCCTTACCGCCCACGCGCCCGATCTTCTTGATGTCGGCAATGTTCGAGATGCCGAGCACCACCGTGAGGAAGATGATCGGTCCGATCACCATCTTCACGAGCCTGATGAAGATGTCTCCGAGCGGCCGCATCGCCTTGGCCAGCGATGGATCGATGATGCCGAGCGCCACGCCGAGCGCCACGGCGACGAGCACCCGGAACGTCAGGTTCCTCGACAGGCGTCTCATGGGCGGCCTCGCACGAGTGAGGTCACGGAGCGCGCATGAGCACGGTGCGCGCCTCAGTCACCGACTCCACCGCGCGGCGGGAGTACTTCACGGGGAAATACGCGTCGTTCTTCCAGAGTTCGAAGAGGTCGCGGTAGTGCGGGCTCGACGGGTCACCCGACTGGCCCGGATTGTTCGTGCCGACGGCGTTGTCCCACTGGCCCGTTTCCACGATAAAACGGAACGAGGCGCCGGAGGTCTGGTTTTCTCCTCCGCCGGTGGCGCCAGGTGTGTTCCCGTCGCCGCTTCGCGGCCATGGCCCGACCTCGAGCTTCTGTCGCCACTCATCATTGAGCGCCGAACTGAGGGGATGGCGGAGCTGCGCGTGATGATACCGTCCCCATTCCCACCCGCCCGGTTCCGCCCCGAATCGTTTCGTGAGCTCCTGCACCGCCTCATCCAGGCTCGAGAGCAGCAGCGCGTCGCGCGCGGCCGCCGGATTCGCCCCGAACGTGGCGTCGGGTGTGTTGAGCCAGTCCACCAGCCGTTTCGTCGACAGTCCGCGCGCGAAGTTTCGTGTGCCCGGCGGCAGCACCTTCGCGATGGTGTTCGCCATGAGCCGGCGGTTCCATGCCTCATAAATCCCTGCGGCGACCGAGGACTTGTCGAGCACGAAGTTCCACGCCAGCAGCGCCTGCCTCGCCCGTTCCGTGGCATCCCTTGCGCTCCGCAGCTTCTGCAGGAGCGGCACAAGCGATCGCGCGGGGATGGAGAGGTAATCGGTCTGCAGCTGCATCATGTCCGCCATGGTCAGCGGCTTTCCGCCGCCCAGCACTTCGGAAATGCGCGCGAACCGGTACGGGTCGGCCCACTCCCATCCGATGGCATCACGGTGCGCGTATCCCTCGGGCGTCAGGTCGTTGTTGGCCGTGGCGATGAACCCGGCAGCGGGGTTCACGTCGTGGGGTTTTTCCTTGATTGGCAAGAATCCCGCCCATTCATAGCGTCCGTCACCAGGCACCGGCACGAGGCCGCTCCAGTTCCTGCGGATCGGCGCGGTGCCTACGGCCTGCCAGCCGATCGTGCCACCCGTGTCGGCCCAGATCATGTTCTCGCCGGGAAGGTTGCTGTATGCGCACGCGTCGCGGAACTCTTCCCACGACGCGGCCTGGTCCATGCGCAACGACGCCAGATATGGTGCAGCACCCGGCTCGAGCCACGCCGCGCGAACGGCATACGCCACATGATGAATCGAATCTTCATAAACCACGGGTCCGTGCCGCGTGTAACGGAGCGTGGCCGTCACGGGAGGCCGCCCTTTCACGGCGATGACTTCACGAACGCTCGTCATCGTCTCCCACCGGTTCTGGAACCGGTACTGCGCGCGATTCTTGGGGTTGGTGCGATACACGTAGAGGTCTTCGCCATCGGTCTCGAACACCGTCAGCCCCCACGCACCGACGGTGTTGTGCCCTATGGAAACGCCGGGCACCATCGGTTCGCCGCCACCTATCACGTTCCAGCCTGGCGCTACGAGGTGCACGAACGACCGGAGCGAAGGCGCGGCCTGCGCGCGGTGCGGGTCGTTGGCCATGATCGCATGACCCGTCGCACTCAGCCGTGCACCCACTACCCAGTTGTTGCTCCCGATATCGCGGCGCTCGTTCCGCTGCAGCTCACGCACCAACGAGTCATTCAGCGCGGCGAGGCGGCGGGCTTCCGCTGGGTCATTCCGGTCGGCGAGCCTGAGGTCCGCCGGTTCGAAGTGCACTGGGTTCCTGAACGCGTCGTACAGTTCGAGAATCGGCGCTCCAAGCAGCGACCTGTCGATGGCGGGGTCGAGGTCGAGCTGCGGCTCCCCGGGCCCGGGATGAAACCAGGCGATCCGGCGAAGCAGCGCCGAGCCGTGCTCGGCGACGAAGCGGCCGTACGCCAATTCTTCGGTCAGGTTACCGAGCAAGCCCTGGTGCCGGGAGATCACGACGTCGGGCGTCCACCGGCGTGGCGTGGCGCCCAGCATCCTGAGTTCAACCGGCACGAGCGCCGGATTTCGCGACGCTTCATCCACGAGCGCATTCACGCCCTCCACGAACGCCCCGACGATGGCCGCGCCCCGCGGATGATAGTGCGAGAGGTCGGTCGCGAGGCTCTTGCGGTACCGGAACAACCGTGCGCCGATATCGCGTTTCAGCTCGCGGGGACCGAGGAGCTCGGCCATCGTCCCGGTAGCCTGCCGGCGCCAGAGCTCAAACTGAAAGGTCCGCTCTCGCGCAGCGAGATATCCCTGTGCAAAAAAAAGGTCGTGCTCGTTGCCGGCGTAGATGTGGTTGATGCCCCAGCGGTCGCGCAGCACTTCGACCGCCTCACGAAGGCCTCGCGTTCGCATGGTATCCGCGCGCTGCGCACTGAGCGTTGCGCCCGGCAGTGCAGTCAGGGCCGCGCCGATCGCGGCGGTGAGGAGCGCCTTCGCGAATGCGCGGCCATGCGCGTGCACGCTGGAGAGCAATACCGGCACGCGAGGCCTCCTGGAATCCGGAACATGGGACTGCGCCGCGAGTTGGCGACTCGCTAAGATCAGGGGATGCTCTCTCCCGCGCAACACGTGGCGCTTGTCGCCGTGGCCCTGCTCGGCGGCGCCGCCAACGCGATTGCCGGCGGCGGCATGCTCCTGACATTCCCGGCGCTCATCGGGCTCGGCGTTCCTTCGCTCATGGCGAACGCCACGAGCACGGTGGCGCTCTGGCCCGGAGGTGTGAGCTCGTTGTTCGGCTACCGCGACGAGCTTGCGGGTGCGAAAGTGTGGGCGCTGCACTTTGCCCTGCCGAGCGCGCTTGGCGGGCTCGTGGGCGGCGTGCTGCTCACCGTGACGAGCCAACACCGGTTCGACCAGCTCATTCCGTTTCTCGTGCTGTTCGCGACGCTGCTGTTCATGTTGCAGCGACCCATCGTCGACGCATTGCGGCGGCGGGTGGGATACGAGGCACCGGAGGCGCTCGACGTGGTCACGAAGCGGCCGCCGGCCGCCTTTCTGGTGTTCCAGTTCCTGGTGTCGGTGTACGGCGGCTATTTCGGCGGAGGCGCCGGCATCGTGATGCTCGCGGCGTTCGGCCTGATGGGGCTGACGAACATCCACCAGATGAATGGCCTCAAGAATTTTTGCGCGATGGTGTTCAACATCGTCGCGATGACCGCGTTCGCGGTGAAGGGACTCGTGAACTGGCCCATCGCCCTGTACATGGCGGTCGGCGCCGCGGCTGGTGGATGGGCGGCGTCCGGGCTCGCGCAGCGGGTACCGCAGCGCTGGGTGCGCGGCGCCGTCGGCGTCATCGGTTGTGCGAGCGGCCTTTGGCTTTTCCTCTCGCGCGCCTGATCCCACCCGTTACGGAAGCCGAATGGCCACCGGATGGCTGGCATTCTCCGTGCGGTCGACGGCGGTCACCGCGATCACGTCGGGCCGTGACGACGGATCGCGCAGGAGCTGGGCGAGGCGCACCCGTCTCGTGGCGCCATCAATGACATGCGTCTCCCAGTGCCCTGCCACCCGCAGCTGGACCACCCACCATCGCAGGCTCTCGCGCCTGAACGGTTCGAGCGTCAGGGTCAGGCTGTCGCCTGGCTCCGTCATGTTCACCGCGGGGTCGGCGACGGTACGATTCGCCATCCACGGCRRCGGCGGGACGAGCGCGGGCTCCGCGTAGAGGAGCCGCTCGAAGGTCGTGGCGATGCTGTCGCGGTTTTCGAGCAGCACCTTCATGGAGAAATGCACATTGCCCGTCGCCCGCGGTTCCGCGCGCGTGACGTACACCTGCGCAATGATTTCCTCACGGCGCCAGCGGTTAGCGCCCGCCTCGCCCACGCGGCCCGTGTAGTTGCCCGGCCACATGTGGCGGTGCATCGAGTCCTGCTCCACCCACCAGCGCAGCAGGTCGGGATATTTCCGTCCTTCCTGCTCCATCGCCCAGTAGAGTTGCGGTGTGAAGTAGTCCGCCCAGCCAAGCCGCAACCATTTTCTCGAGTCGGCAAAGAGCTTCACGTAGGAGTCGAAGCCCGTGACCGATTCGGGATAGCCTGGCCGCCAGATGCCGAAAGGACTGATGCCGAACTTCACCCACGGTTTCGTCTTGGCCACTTGCACGTGGAGCGCTTCGATCAGCAGGTCGACATTTCGCCGGCGCCAGTCGTCGCGCGCGAGTGTACCGCCAGCCTTCCGGTATTTCTTCCAGCTGCGAGCATCGGGAAACTCGGTCGAGCCGTTCTTGCGCCGTTCCGGATAGGGGTAGAAGTAATCGTCGAGGTGCACGCCGTCGACGTCGTACCGCTTCACGACGTCAAGGACGACGTTGAGTGTGCGTGCGCGCACGGCAGGCTCACCGGGATCCATCCAGAGTTGCGTGCCGTATTCCCTGACGAGTTCGCGATGTGTACGCGCGAGGTGTGTCTTGGAGAGCGGGCGCTTCGAGCCCGGCCCGCGCGCGCGGTACGGATTGAACCACGCGTGCAGCTCGAGCCCGCGTGCATGAGCCTCCCTCACCGCGAAGGCGAGCGGATCCCAGAACGGTGCTGGTGCCTGTCCCTGCGTGCCGGTCAAGTACTCGGACCATGGTTCGATCTTCGAAGCGTACAAGGCGTCGCCGGCCGGCCGCACCTGAAAAATCACTGCATTGAGCCCGAGTTTCGCGGCCCGGTCGAGCAGGGCGGTCAGTTCCTCTTGCTGGAGCGCCGTCGCAAGGCCGGGCTTCGAAGGCCAGTCGATGTTTCCCACCGTGGCCACCCACACGCCGCGAAACTCGCGCGGGATCGGGGGCGCGACGCACGTACTGTCCGATTGCGGACAGGGGGAAGCCAGCGACGCGGAAGCAGGGACGCCCGGATTCTCGGATACCTGTGCATGCACCGCGCACGGGAAGAG
>JRHI01002744.1_pt1 | contig 11548 bp, 10 predicted proteins | sample 215371 | NCBI WGS metagenome assembly JRHI01 (sample SAMN02929681, study PRJNA255918) | sediment metagenome | biome: cave system; feature: Ice Cave; material: Sediment; isolation source: sediment from deep within a dark volcanic ice cave with no known source of... ... | reverse complement strand
CACGTAGCCCTTTGCGAACATTGTGTCACTGCGCTTCTGGGCGTTTGGCTACGTGGCTACGCTCGCGGAAGCGTTTACGTCACGACGTTCTGCGGAACGGCGGTTACGAACGCGTCAATATTATCGATTAACTGATCGGCCAGAACTTGCATCGCACCGCGGCTCGCCCAGGCGATGTGGGGCGTGACGATCAGGTTCGGAATCGACGGGTCTAGGAGCACGTTACCGTCCCGCGGCGGTTCCTCCGTGAGCACGTCGAAGCCGGCACCGGAGATTTCACCCGAGCGCAATGCTGCCGCGAGGGCGGATTCGTCCACGAGGCCACCGCGGGCCGTATTGATAAGAATCGCGTCCTTCTTCATCTTGCGCAATTCCGTGGCGCCGATCATGCTGCGCGTTTCCGCGGTCAGCGGAACGTGCAGCGTAATGACGTCAGCTTCGCGCAAGATGGTATCGAAATCGACGAGCCCTGCTTGCGGAAAAATGTCCGACGCGAGCACGCGCATGCCGAGCGCCTCGGCGCGCTTGGCGATCGCTTTCCCGATCGCCCCGTAGCCTACGATGCCGAGCGTGCTGCCCGCAACGTCGTCGATCGGGTGCGTGAGAAAACAGAACTGGCGTGCTTGGTGCCAGACGCCGGCCTGCACGTCGCGGACATAGGCCAGCAGGTTGCGCCGTAGCGCGAAAATCAGCGCGATCACGTGTTCGGGAACCGTGTTCAATGCATAGTTGCGAATGTTCACCACCGTAACGCCCTGCGCGGCTGCGGCCACTTTGTCGACGATGTCCGTGCCGGTCGCGGCGACTGCGATCAGCTTGAGGTTCGGCAGCTGCGCGAGCGTTTCGGCGCGTAAGGGTACTTTGTTCGTGATGCAGATCGTCGCAGCGCGCAAACGCTCGACGATCCGATCCGGTGCGGTCACGTCGTATTCTACGTAGTCGTGCGGAAACGCCGGCGGGCGCACCCTCGCGCCGAGCGTTTCGCGATCGAGAAAGACGATAGCGTGGCGCAAACTAGATCGCCGCGAGGGCGGGCTCCCCCGCGTGCGTGCGATAATACTCCTGCGCCGCAGCCGCTCCGCTGCCGGGCTCGACGGCGATACCGACGTCGCGCATCGCCATTTCGCAGCCGCCGATCGCGGCCAGGCACATCAGTTCGTTGAGATCGCCGAGGTGACCGATGCGGAACAATTTGCCGGCCATTTGCGAGAGACCGGCGCCGAGTGCCAAAGAGTAGCGAAAATGCGCGCGCTTGATGACTTCGGCGCCGCTCGAGCCCTCCGGAACCATAACGGCGCTGACCGTGTCGCTTTCCCATTTCGGCTCTTGCGCGCAGAGTTTGAGACCCCAACCGTCCTTCACAGCCGCGCGAACGCCCGCCGCGAGATACCGGTGTCGGACGAAAACGTTTTCCAGACCCTCTTCGAAGAGCATGCGCAACGATTCACGCAGGCCGTACAACATCGGCAGCGGCGGCGTGTATGGGAAATAGCCGTCCCTATTCTGTTTGACCATATCGTCGAAATCGAAGTAGCAGCGACGCAGCGGCTGTTTCTTGCGCGCGGCCGTTTGCGCTTCGAACGCCTTTGGACTGACGCACGCGAGGCCCAGACCCGCCGGCATCATGAAGCCCTTCTGGCTGCCGGCGATTGCGCCGTCAACCCCCCATTCATCCATCCGGAAATCGATCGAAGCGATAGAGCTGACACCGTCGACGAAGAACAGCGCCGGGTGGTTTGCCGCGTCGATCGCGTCCCGAATAGCGGCGATATCGCTCCACACGCCGGTTGCCGTTTCGTTGTGCACGATCAGAACGGCCTTGATTTCGCGGTTCGTGTCGCGAGCTAGCGCTTCGTGGATGCGTTCGGGTGAGGGTCCCGTACCCCACGCTTCTTCTTGGACGATGACGTTTAAGCCGATACGCTGCGCGAGGTCGATCCACAGGTGGCTAAATTGTCCGAAACGAGTTGAAAGTACCGTGTCGCCGGTACACAGCGTGTTCGTAAGCGTCGCCTCCCACGCTCCCGTTCCCGATGACGGGAAGATGAATGCCTGACCGGTCGTAGTCTTGAAGATTTTCTTAAGGTCTTCGAAGAGCGGCAGCGTCAACTGCGGGAAGCTCGGGCTGCGATGATCTTCCATCGGAACGTGCATCGCGCGCAGAATACGATCGGGAACGTTGGTCGGTCCGGGAACATTGACGAATAGGCGGCCAGGCATCGGGGGGATCCTCCCAAGAATCGGGGCGTAGGACTGCGGCGGCGGAGGCGGACGATTCCGCTGGAAGCCCCGCTTATATTAGGATCACCATGCCCTTTGCGCCTCCGCTCGAGCGCGCTTTATCACTTTACGATAACGAGCGAAAGTACGGCAAAGCTGGAGTTGCTCTTCGCCAATTTTCCGCGCACGCTGAACTCGCCTGCACGTATGAAGTGAAGAACCCCGCACGTCCTTCGCGCGGGGCTCTCCAGGCGGTCGGACCGAACGTCTGTCTAGTCGTCGGTCGCGGCGACGGCATCGTGCGGATACGGCACCGACATGCCTTTGATGCCGGTCCAGAGGATTCGGTTGAAGGCGTTGCTGTCGATACGATCCGGCGCGCTAAAATCCATGCCTTGCGTCATGGCGGCCCACCAGCTGCTGTCATGCAGCTGCCGGACCGCGGCGGTCCGTCCGCGAACGAGCGCCGGCTTCTTGCCGCATTCGTCGGGCAGGAAGTCGGAGGCAACCGGGGGCGCGCAGAGCGAACCCGCCAGCGACGCGGTATATGTCGAGTAGTTTGGCGTCGTCGTGAATGCGTCCGACATCGGGTTCGCATTCGCATCCTGGTCGTCGAGATAGTCGACCCCGAGGATGTCTTCGACCGTGCGTAGCGCATCGAGTTGGTTATAGGTGGTATGCACGATCGCACCGCGCCGCGTGTACGGCGAGATCACGTAGGCGAACGAGCGATGCGAATCGACGTGGTCGGGTCCGCTTTGAGAATCGTCCTCGAGCAGAACGATCGCCGTACTCTTCCAGAACGGTGACTTCGACACGTCCTCGACCAGGCGCCCGACGGCATAATCGTTGTCGGAAAACTGAAGCTGCGGCGTTCCGAGCCCTTCGAGGGCAGTACTGAAGCTACCGAAATGATCGTGCGGGATGGTCATCATTTCGAGATTCGGCAGATAGCCCGACTTCACGTAACCGTCAAATTCCCGCTCCCACTCGAGCAAACGATACAGATCGGGCACGTCCTGATCGAAGGAACGATAGTAAATGTCCGTTTTGTCGAACAACGCGAGCTTCTGCGGCGGTGACTGCGGCAAGTGCGATGCAAAGGGCGTGCGCGACGGCTGCAGGTAAAACGGCGACTTGTGATAGTACGTCTGATCCGTGTTGACGCCGTAGTTGCGGACGATCAGTCCAGCGCGAATCGCCGTATCCCAAATGTACCCGCCGACGACGCCCGCGCGCTCGTCGCCGTCGCCCGCCGGCGCGGCCGGATCTTCGAAACCGGGCAGGATAGCCGACGCGCCGCTCGGGTCGAGTAACGTCGAGCTACGCATGGAGAATTGCGGGAAGCCCGCAACCGTATAGCGCGAGGCGCCCGCCGACGGAAGCGCGAGGTTCTGATTGCGGACCGTCGCCTGATAATCGTACGTCAGGCCGTTGAAGCCGGAGTTCCCATAAAGCACGGACTGGCTTTTTTCCGTGAAGTCGTTCGTGTGCGCCTGGGTTACCCAGTTCCAACCGACGCCGCTCGATTCAGAAGCATCGTAAAACTGATCGAAGGTAGTGAATTCCGACTGCAAGCGATGGTGGTTCGGGCCGATCGCATACGGAAAAAGCGTCAACGCCGGATTCCCGTTGACGTGCGGCAGATCTCCGAGTGTCTGATCGAACGTGCGGTTCTCATCGACGATGTAGATGACGTGCTTGATACGTTCGTGCAAGAACGCCATGACGTTGTCGCGGTGACGCGTCGTGAAACCGTTGTTGTCGTCTACGAGCGCAGAGAGATGAGCGAGCTGCGTGCGATCGGGAATCGGGATAACCAGCAGCCCGGCCTTTTCCAACGCCCAATTGTATTCGTTTTTGTGCGTCGTGTTGGAAGCCTTTCCGGCATCCGTGTCGTAGCCGTTGGCAGGGTTGGGCCCGCTCGAACTTTTCGCGTTGACGACGTAGAGCTTCGAGCCGTCCGCACTCACCGTCACGGAGTTGGGATACCAGCCCGTCGGAATGCGACCGATGATGTGGTTGGCATGCGTGTCGATGACGCCGACCGCTTCTCGTTGCCGAGCGTCACGTAAAGGTAACGTTCGTCGGGGCTCAAGGCCAGCGCGTTGGGACTTGCTCCGCGATACCGGTCGCCATCGCGATAGACCGGAATCGTTCCGATGACGGTATCGGTCGAGGTGTCGATTACCGAGATCGTATCGCTGTCGCCGTTGGCGACGTACAGCCGGCTCTGGGATTTCGAAAGGATCATCCGGTTGGGTGCTTTTCCGGTTTTGATGTCGTGCACGCGGCCGAGAAGATCGACGCCGAGCACTTCATCGTCGCGCTGACTCGACACGTACACCTCGGCCGGCGAACCGGCAGTACCGGCGGATTCGTTCGGTCTCTTTGCGCTACCGCTCGGGCGGCCGATCTGCGCAGGAACAGCTTCGGAACTCGGCACCGACCGGACGGCGACCCAATACGGAAATTCGCCGCGCGCGAGCGTGCCGCCGGGGCGGAAAAACGGGATCTCACCAAGCACGCGACGCGTCTTTGGGTCGATAAGGGAAACGGAGTCGTTCTCGAAATTTGCGGCGGCCAAGAGCGAACCGTCGCGACTGATATCGAAACCGGCCACGACCGCCCCCGTCGAAATATGCGTAGCAGCCAGCTTCTTGAGTTGGCCGCCGTCGTAGTGCGGGAACGGTGCGTTTTGATCGGTGTTGTGACCGAGGAGCACGAAAAGTGCGGAAGGCGCGAACCTTGGTGTTGCGCTCGGCTCGGCCCCACTCGCGCCGTAGACGTAGATCCGATCGTCGATGCCGCCGGACACGTAGAATGTCTTGCCGCTCGGATCCCAGACGAGTCCATCGTACGTGTTGGGAATGTTGATGCGCTCCTTGAGCACCGGAACGCTCGCGCGAACGTCGTACACGAACACCCATTCGCCGTTCGACGAAGTCGTGACGGCCTTTCCCGTTCGCGGATCGAGCACGGGATGCACGATCGGCGTTCCCGCCGGCGTGTTGTACTTGTAGTTGTAGCCACTGGTAAGCACCAGTAGCGTCGAGCCGTCCGGGCTCAGCGCCGTCGTTACCGCGTCCGAAGCATCCGCATTTCCGTCCGGCCGCAGGCCGGTTTCGAGCGGCAGAAATCTCGAACCCGGCGCGGCGGTTGCCGTCTCGTAGTATCCGGTAGGTAAGAGCGCGGGACCCGCTTCAGGGCCGCCGATACCGACTGCAGAGCCATGCGTGCGCGCCGAAACCGGCGCTGCACAATAAACGAGCAACGCAAAAGCAACCGGCGCTGCGAGCGTACGTGCGCGTAAGAATGTCATCACAATCCCTCCTCCGACTTCGACAGTGTTGCAGAAGCGGCTTAAGTACCGATTAAGACTGGCTTACGAGAGGCAGTTGATTCGGCAAAACGATGTAACCTTAGCGCGCCGCCTGGTCCTCTTAGGCGCAAAAGGCGGCGGGGCGATCGTTGCCCTGACTCAGTGAAGAGCGCCCCTCGGCTGTACGCACGACCGATTGCCGTTGTCTACGGCCGCTCCCCTCACTATGCCGACGGGTCGCCGAAATTAGAACGGCTAAAACGCTTTTGTCCCACACGTCGCTAATGTGTCGGCTAGAAGCGACGCGTCAGCGAGAGCTGCCAAGCCCGGCCCGAAAGTGCGTACGCGTCGGTCGGAATCGGGCCGGCAATGCCGGCATAGGGAACGCCCGCGCCCCTTTGCGTGAATTTGCCGTCGTACACGTCGGTGATATTCGTCGCCTCAAGCCCGATATCTATACCCGCGAAGACCCAGTCGAGGCCGGCCCTCAGCGTGGCGAACGGCGCTTGATTCAACTCGTTGTATCGGCCTTCGTAGAGAAGCGCGGCGTTGTACGACACGCCGCTCTGCACGCGATGGTCGAGCGACAGCGTTGCCTTATGGAGTGGAACGCCGAGAAACTGCTCGTAGGGCACGAGCGTGCCGTTCTGCACCCGGGGTGCAACGTTTTGAGGATAGGTGCTATCGACGCCGTAACCCAAGCGCAGAACCGTGAGAGGATCGACATTCTGCTCGAGCTGAACTTCGGCTCCCGTATATACCGCGTTTCCACTATTGACCGGGTAGCTCGCACACGAAAAATTGGGCGCGCCTTGTGGGCACTTCGCCGGCGGTAGATAACGTTGCGAGGGCGTCCGCAGATTCGTGCGGTAGAAGTCGGCACTAACGCGCGTCCGATGCGTCCGGGCGCCGAGCAATTGCTCGAAACCGACGTCATACTCCGTAGCCCGATCCGCCCCAAGGTTGGGATTGCCGATGTCAACGTAACCGTTTGCATTCGGCTCCGGAAGCGCCTTGGGAACGTAGAGCCCCGTCAACTGCGGCGTTTGAAACGCCGTACCGGCGGAGGCACGTAACGCCGTCGTCGCGCTCGGCGTCCAAACGATGCCGACACGCGGATCCAGACTCTGCCCGAAGGTTGAAAACGAGCTGTAGTACGCCGCCGCCGTGTAGTGAAAGTGCGGCGTCGAATCGTACGTAAAGCGCAGCGCCACCGATCGTTGCGTCTGCACCAATCCGTCGAGCGCATTCGACATCGTCGTCGCCGCGCCTGACGAGCTAACCAGTGGCGCTGTTACGCTGCGCGCATCCAACGGGCTTTCGGTATCCAGCCGCTCCGAACGAAGCCGGAACTTGAGAGCGACCGTCGCGTTCGGGAAGCTATGGTCGATTTCGAACGTGTCGTCGGAGAGAATGTCGCGGTCGTTGTAATAATACGGCGATACACCGTCGGCCGGTCCGGCGACGGATTGAGCGGCGATTGAGGTTAGGTGACGAAAGAGGGCCGTCGTGTTCGCGACGCCGTCGCTGGCGGCTGGTCCGAGTGGAACCTGTACGTCGAGTCCGTAACCGGCACTGCGATCGAAGAGAACGGAACCCGCGAAGCTATCGTATCTGAGGGGAGCGAGAGGGACAAAATCGGCGAGGATTTGCCGAAACACGAGACTGATCTACGGGACCAGACGGCGCGGGCGCTATCCGACCGGGAAGCAAGATCGAGCTGAGCGCTGCCGAGACGTCGCGAATCGCGCTGCGGTCTCGGAACGTAAGCTCAGCGTATCCGTCTTTACTCTTTCCGAAGCTGTAGCGCAGTTTTGCGAGGGCGCTCGTGCCCGCAACGGAACTACCGACGACCGAAGTATCGCCCTTTGTGTCGATGATTGTGGAGTTCGAAACTTCGTTCTGGGCGCCCGTTCTATGCACCGACACGGCGTAACCGAGCCGGTCGGCAGTTCCGGTGCTTTGGAATGTCCCGCCGAACGAGTTGAAACTTCCGGCCGAAAAGCGCAGCAGCCCGCGCGTCGTAGCAGTCGGCTCGAGCGTCCGCACGTTGATCGCTCCTCCGATCGTACTCGGCCCGATAAGCGACGACGGCGCAACGCCGTAAACGACTTGCTCGTTTTCAAAGTCCGCCGGATCGAGGAGCGAAAGATCGAAGTCACCTGAATTTGAGTTGTTGACTTCGTGTCCATCGATGTCAATAAGCGTTTCCGTCGGATCGGGACCGCGCAGCGCGACACTCTCGGGCGCAGCTGGGCTACCGCTTCCCTGCCGCAGAACCGTCGCGGAAAGCGCGTCCTCGAGAACGTCGCCAACTCGAGTGAACCCACGCGCCGCATAGTCTTGCGTGTTAAGGATCTGCGCCGGTACGGAAGATGTCGAGATCGCCGCGGTACCGGTCGCGCTAACGCTTCCGATAGTGGTCAACGACGTCGAAGACCGGATGAGGACCAAGTCGATCGTGTTGTAACGCCAGCACGCACTTGGATCGGTCGTGGTGCGAGCGGATTGTACCCGCCTGCACACTCGCCGACGCGGCGTAGATGCCCGGAGCAAGGCCGCCGATCCAAAAGTGTCCTTGCGAATCGACGCGCACCGATTGCCTCGTTTAGCGGCTTGCAGCGTGACGGTCGCGCGCGCGATTGGCGTTGCGTCGCTCGTGGTAACGCTTCCCGCGACGGCGCCCACCGTTGCTTGGTCGGCGGCGCACAGCGGACCCGCGCATGCGATGAAAAGGAGAAATGCAAACGCAAAGAGGCGTAGTAAGACGTAATCAACGGAGAGTCTCACTGGAGCAGGGTATGCTCCGCATGCGCTTGGTTCACGGCGCGATGCTTACCGCCGGCGCGAAAGAAACCTGCCCTCTTAACATCGATTTAAAGTACTCCACACTCTGATTCGATGCAGCAGAAATCGGCCCACTACGGCGATGCGGGGCTTCGCTTGCGGAAAATGGAACAGCCCGCCATGAAGGTGCCGAGCCGGAACGCCGCATGCCCGTGCGGGAGCGGCAAGAAATCCAAGAAGTGCTGTTTCGCGTTGCAAGAGATCGCGCCCGTTGCGCCGGCGCCCCTCGTCGCCCTCGCGCCGTTCACGAAGAATGACCGCGAACGAGGGTTCGCGCTGCTGTATCAGTACGCGATGAGCGGCGCGTTCGCGACTGACCTGTCCGCCGTTGCGCCAACGTTTTGGGGCAAGCGAATGCTGGAGCGTACGGTGGACGAAGTGGAGCGCACGATGAAGAACGACAGCTGCTCGGCTGGTTTCAACACGTGGTTCACTTTCGATCATCCTCTCCGCGGCGGAGCGACCATTTGCGAACGTTTCCTCGCGCTTCGGAACGCTCCGCTCTCACCGCGCGAACGGCGCTACCTCGAACGAATGAGCAAGACGCGGATGGGGTTGTACGAAATCGCCGACGTGCAACGCGATGAAGGCATGACGCTCGTCGATCTGTGGACGAACGATCGACTCGAGGTGACGGAGAAACTCTTGACACGGCAGGTCTTTCGCTTCGATATCATCGGAGCGCGCGTCGTCCTGGGACCGTGCGCCACTTTGGAATTGGACGGCGCGGTTTACCCTTTCTCGCAGTCCGACAAAGAGCCATTGCTCGCCGCACTCGGCCGCGACGTCGTGCTGCAGGCGCGCCAGACGCCAGTTGCAGAGGAGATGACCGTTCTCAAGCGAGCCGCCGGTGCGACGATGAACCGCTATTTCGTCGAAACGATGCTGTTCCGTCCTTTTCCAAGAATCACCACACCGGAAGGACACGAGTTGATGCCGTCGCGCGTGATTTTCGATGTGCGGGACGATGCGCGAAAGAAACTGGCCGGCCATCCGCGCTTCGGCGAGAACGAGGACGATTCGCTGACGCTGTACGTGTCGCCAAAATCGTCACAGATCATTGGAACCCTTCGTTTCGGGGACGGCGGACTCGTCGTGGAAACGATGTCGGCACAGCGCGCAGATAAGGCGCGCCGGTTCCTCTCGAAGGTCCTGGGCACGTTTTGATCGTTTCGGAAGCTCGAAAGCGAATCGTTGGAGAGCGCGCTTGCAGCGTACCGGGAGAACGCCCCGCGGCCCGACGACTCTAAAGCAATCCCGCTCGATGTGCAAAAGCGTCTTCAGGACGATTTTTATGCACGTCACTATGCTGCCTGGCTCGACGAATCGATTCCGATGCTTGACGGCAAAACGCCGCGCGAGGCGGCGCGGTCCTCTGCATTGCGATCGCGGCTCGTGGTACTTATCAAAGATCTCGAGCGTCAATTGGCGCGCAGTCGTGAGAAAGGTGAAATCACCTACAGCGCTGGCTGGATGTGGGCGGAGCTTGGATTGGATCCGGATGCGACGCGGTCATAAACTGCCACTAACGCCTCTCGCGCCTCTTGCCGGGGCACGTCCAGCTCGCGATACTTGAAATCGATGGACGGCAACGACATTTTAAACCGCTCAAAGAGCTGCGCGCTTTCACGGAATTCAGTCTAACGCGGCTGCAGCATAGCATCGCCGAGCTGCGCTCGAGAGTCGATGCCCGCTTCGACCGGCTCGAGACGCGATACGACCGGCTCGAAACGCGCGCCGAGGAAGTCGTGACGGAATTGCGCTCCGTCAAGTCGGAAATGCGCTCTGGATTCAGCCAGGTCAACGAGCGACTCCGAGCAGTCGAGCGACCGTAAGCGAAGAGACGCCCGCGCCTAGCCTCGCTCACGACACGATCGGCGACGAGTGCGAGTTGCTGCTCGATCTGTACGACCGCAACTTCCGACGTCCCCGAGTGGCCCGCCGGAGCGCCTGCACGAGCGTTTCGGCGTCGTGAGGTTGAAGCTTCCGGGAGCGCCGCTGCGAGAGATGATCTTGATTCGAGTGACGTATCCCCTGGAGCAGGCTCTGCTCCGCACGAACACCCGAGCCGCATTGCAGGGTTCCTCGTTTCCGGCTCGATCGTCTCCCGAGTCAAATGACGGACCCGAGCATACGTATCGCTCCGCAGAGGAATGTTACGAGACTCCCGGCGCGATTCACCATGTTTTGGGAGCGCAATTTGTGATTGCCGATGCGCTCGATTCGGCATCGATATCGGCGGCGGTGGAAAAGATGCGTCCGCAGGCAATTATCAACGAGCTCACGGCATTTCCGAAGCGGCGCACTGCGGAAGCAATGAAGGCAGTGGCATCGGTCGATACAGACGTACGCTCAAGAGGCAATGCAGCGCTGCTTGCGGCAGCATCCGCGTTTGGCGTGCGCCGCGCGCGTCTTGCTTGTTGGTCGCTCGGCACGCTATCGTGTGGCTAAAGCCCGCCGCTGGCTAGCGATTCTGATGGTCACACCATGGCACGAAAGACATTTGGAGTTCCCAAGACCCGAGCGACGCTGGCGGACCGTTGAGCCGCGACGGCTACGTCGTCTTACCCGCAGTTCTCGACGATGCCGAAATTGCGACGATGCGCCTCGCGATCGACGACTTGCTTCAAATTGCGCGTCGCGATCCTTTCTGGCACGCCGGCGGCACGCTCCACCTCGACGGCCTCGCTGGCCCGCGAATTTAGGGCCGCGTGGACGTCAACACGGATCATGGTGAGTATTCGCGAGCTTCTCGGACCGCAAGCGCGAGTCGAGCGAGTCCACTTTCGTGCGCCCCAACCCGGTCATGGCGCACAGGCTCTTCACGCCAATGCTCCCGAACCGATCGCACCCGGGCATGAAACGAACGCGACCGCCATTGTGGCACTCGTGGACTTCGCCGCAACCAACGGCGCGACGCGAGTGATCCCCGGCTCCCACAAGCTGCCTCGCCTGGCCGTGCCGGCGAATCCCGATATTCCATTTCCAGGTGAACGTATCGTTACGTGCGCGGCCGGTGACGCACTCGTGTTCAATGCGTCCCTACGCCGCGGTGGAACGCGGAACCGGTCTACGACGCGCCGAGACTCCCTCCAAATAACGTTCTCCCGCTAGGGATACTCTGAACAAGCGGGGGTTTCTCTGCTATAATCATGGCAA
>JRHI01002743.1_pt1 | contig 11550 bp, 13 predicted proteins | sample 215371 | NCBI WGS metagenome assembly JRHI01 (sample SAMN02929681, study PRJNA255918) | sediment metagenome | biome: cave system; feature: Ice Cave; material: Sediment; isolation source: sediment from deep within a dark volcanic ice cave with no known source of... ... | reverse complement strand
GTGCCAGAAATACCAAGCAGGCGGCACGGGACAGAGACTGCCGGGTGGCCGCCGGCAGGGCCAACGCCTCGACTCCCGGCGCCGGAGCGTCGGGAGTCGGGCTGATCGTCGATGTCATGGCAAGTTCACCAAGTCCTTGGTGCCTAGAGGTATGCTGCGAGGGAGAGGTAGCGGGCTATGCCTGGCGGATGTGGCGGGCGGCGATCCTCGGGTCAGCTACGAAGTCGCTGACCGTGACGAGGAGCATGATGAGAAAGCCCACCAGGGCGCCGATGGCGGCGTAGAGGGCAATGGTGCTGACAGCCGACCACCCCCAGGCGTAGAGCAACAGACCGCGTAGCGTCTCGCCCTTGAACAAGGTGGCCACTTGCGCTGTCAACTTGGCGTTGGTCGGGTCGGCCTGAGAAGCGGCACTCATCTGTGAGTACGTTTTGCCGCCAGCGACGGAAGCGAGGTGGCGGTTGATAAACCCGTTGGCATAGGCCTTGGCCTTGGGACCGGTGTCCACCTTCTGGCCGGCGTAGCGCTGCAGGTCGGGGAACTCGGCCGGAGTCAACCCGGGGCTGCCCTTGGCGGGGAACGAGATGCTCTGCGCCGCGAGCTGCGTGTGGACCGTGTTGAGGCCGAAGTTGCTGCCGTAGAAGAGGAGGCCGCTGCCGACCCCAAGGACGAGGGTCAGGATGAGCTCGACCATACGACGGGTGGCGACGAAGCCGATCACCGTGCGACGAGCGACGACCTCGGGTGGCGCAGAACGGACGCCGTTAGTCGACGGGGCGGGTGCGGTAAGTGTGGACATGAGGATTTCCTTTGGTAGTTAAGAAGTTGAGACGTCGCGGCGCGTCACTTGGTGACCGTGACGACAGTGTGCATGCCGGCCACGAAATGGCCGGGGAGATTGCAGACGAAGAGGTAGGTGCCTGGCTGGGTGAGGTCGATCACCCGGGATTGGCTGGCGCCGGGATCGAGATTGTCACCGTCGCTGACCTTGAATCCGGGGCCATCCTCGGCCACCTTGCCATCGGCACCGACGGCGAGGTTCGCCGGCGCGGTGTCGGTATGAAACACCAGCAACTCGTGCGGGATCTTGCCGGAGTTCGTGATCGTGAGGGTGTATTTGCCCGACGCGACGGTTGTGGCCGAGGGTGTGACCGTCATATCGCCGAGGGCCACAGAGCTAAGCGCGACAGCCACGGGGGCTGCCGAGCGGGCTGCCGCGGAAGCCGCCAGCACATGTTGCTTCGACTCGCTTACTGCTCGTGCCCCAAGGCCGACCGCGATCATGCTGAACACCAGTGCAGCCACGGCGACGCCGAAGGTCATGATCGTCCAGCCGTCACGGCGGTCGGAATGCCGTTCGAGGCCGCGATCCAGCTCGGCGAGCTCGTCGACGTTCGAGCCCAGCGGGGCGTCCGGTGCCCAGGGAGGTTCGCTACGGACCGGGGTGAGTGTCGTTGTCATACCCCTACTGTCCTCCTACCCCCCCGTTCCAACCAGGGCCGGACGGTGGGACTCAGTAGGGTCGTTGGACCCCCCCTCGGCCCACCACGGAGGGGTGGCTAGAGCCGGCCGGTGAGGAGCGGAGCCCGCTGGGCGGCTACCGCAGGGTGTAGTCGTCGAGGTTCGGTTCCCGGGTAAAACGCCAGTAGTCGAGCAGGCTGAACGGCCAGTTCTGCGCCGAGCGTCCCGTTGCGTTCTTGTACCAGCTGTTTACCGACGAGACGCCCCATGCCATCAGCCGGTTCTCCTGGTCGACCAGCTCGTTGTATGCGTCATGCACCTCGGGTCGAGGGTCCATTCCGCTCGCGCCGAGCTCGAGGAGCTGGCGGATGCAACCGACGACGTAATGCACCTGGCATTCCGAGAAGTACGTGATGCTCCCGTTGGCCACAATGTTGGTATTGGGTCCGTAGAGCAGGAAAAAGTTCGGGAAGCCGGGCAGGGTGATGCCCAGGTACGCGCGCGCATCGCCGCCCCACTGCTGGCGCAGATCGGCGCCGCCCCGGCCCACCACCTTCATCGGGGTCAGGAAGTCAGACGCCTGGAAGCCAGTGCCGTAGATCATCACGTCTACCTCGTGCACCGTGCCGTCTGCGGTCCGCACGCCCTCTGGCGTGATCTCGTCGATGGCCTTGGTGATGAGCGTGACATCGTCGCGTTTTACTGTTCGGCCCCATATCCCGTTGTCACGGATGAATCGCTTCGCGAAGGGGGGATAGTCGGGGACGACGTGCTCGATGAGCTCTGGGGCGTCAGCGAACTCGGCCTCGAGGTATCCCGTGAGCAGCTGCCGAACGCCGTCATTGAGTTCGCTTACTGATCGGCCCGCGCCCTCCCAGGTGGGATCCACACGGGCGGCGGGCGCCAGTCCCTCGACGTTCCGCCAGAAGATCCAGAATCGATACCAGTTGGCGTAGCCGGGGACATTTCGGAACAGCCAGAGCGCCTCAGGCGACACCGGATCGTGGTAGTCCGGGGTCGGTATGAACCATGCGGGAGTGCGTTGGAAGATCGTGAGGTGGCTCGCTTGGTCGGCAACAATCGGAATGAACTGAGCGGCGCTTGCGCCCGTGCCGATGATCGCCACTCGCTTGCCCTCGAGGGACACGGTGTGGTCCCAGCGAGCCGAGTGAAACGCCGGCCCTTGGAAACGCTCAACGCCCGCGATGTTGGGAAGGTTGGGCCGGTTGAGCTGGCCTACGGCGCTCACCACGGCGTGGACCTCGACCGTTTCCTCTCGACCTCCGTCCGTCAAGACATCGAGCGTCCACGTCGCCGTCGTCTCGTCGAGTTGGATGGCGCTGACCTCGGTGCCAAACCGGATGAGCGGAAGCAGATCGTGCCGGTCGGCCACGCCGCGGAAATAGTCCTGGAGCACCGGCTGCGACGAGAAGTGCTCGGGCCAGTCGGGCCGGGTGGCGAAGGAGTAGCTGTAGAAGTGATTGGAAACGTCGACCCGACAGCCGGGATACGTGTTCTCCAGCCACGTCCCGCCGACGTCGTGATTTTTCTCGAGTACGACGACGTCGAGTCCGGCCTGGTGGAGACGGTGGGCGGCGGCCAGCCCCGACATGCCCGCACCAATTACCGCAACCCGGAATGGGCGCTGCGGCGCCAACTGCTCCTTGTGCCAGGCGGGGGCGCGCCGGTCCTCGCCCAGCGCCAGCTCTTCCCGCAGGAGCTCCAGGTAGTCGTCGAGCGGCGCGCCCCCGGAGACAAATCCGAGCAGCCGACGCAGCTCGTCAAGGTCCGGTCCCGGCCTTGCCGCCATGTCGGCGTCTCGGAGCCGCCTCAGGGCACCGAACGCCAAGATGCGTGCTTCGGCTAACTGCTCGGGCGAAAGCCCCGCGGTGGGATCCATCAGCACCGACAGATCGGGACGGAGGTGTTCGGGGATGAGTGAGAGGTCGCCAAGGGAGCCGGCGAGCGCGGGCAGAAGCGCCGGCACCTCGGCATGCTCGAGAGCGGCGCGGATGGTGTCGTCGTCGGTGGCGGCGAGGTCGGTTCCAAAATCGGGCACGTCGGCATGCTTGCGCACACGCGCGCTCGATGTCACGCCTGCCGGGGTTGCCGCCCCTTGCCCGGCCAGCGTCGTGGCTGGACAAGGGGCGACAGGGCGCACGCTAACGATCTTCTCGCCCCTCCCGCGTCTGTGGGACGATTCGGGCCGCGCCTGACGGACAGGAGTCGCTGTGCACCACGAGGTCCTATTGCGGAGTTCGGAGGCGTGCCCAACCGCTGTCGTCGCCCAAGCGACGACCTGGGAGGAATTCCCCAAGCTGTGGGGTCGCCTTCTTGACGAGGTCTACACGTTCCTGCGAGCCGGCGGCGCCACCCAGGCGGGCCACAACATCATGCTTTACCGAGACGACGTTCCGAACGTTGAGGTCGGCGTCCAGGTCAGCGGACCGTTCACGCCCAGCGGCAGGGTTGTTCCGTCTTCCCTCCCGACCGGCCAAGTGGCAACCACCGTCCACCGGGGGTCGTATGACCATCTTGACGCCGCCCACCGCGCCGTCCTGGCGTGGTGCGCCGCCCACGGGCACGAGCTCACCGGTACTCGCTGGGAGATCTACGGCGATTGGCACGAGAATCCCGACGAGCTCGAGACCGAGATCTCCTACCTCCTCCACTGATGACGAAGACTGAGGTCCGCCCGGCGACCGCGTCTGACCCCGCCGAGATTTACTCGATCTGGTACGAGACAGAGACCGTTGTGACGGCCAGGGTAGTGCTCGCCGACAATCGAGATGACGCCGCCGCCGGGAGCCGCCAACATGAGAGTCGTCATGTCAAGTGACGGTCGTGTTGATTTCGCAGTGAAAATCCGGGTCGAGCGTCCCGATGACCTCCAGGCTGTCGCTGAGGTGGTTGAAGCCGCGTTCGGGTCTCCGGCGGAGGCCCGGCTCGTGGTGAAGATCCGGGCGTCACCGAACTTCATTCCCGAGCTGTCGCTGGTGGCGGAGTACGAGGGACGGGTCGCGGGTCATGTGATGATCAGCTTCGCCTCGCTCCAAGCCGTTGGCGGGTCACATCGGATTGCGATGCTGTCGCCCCTCGCAGTCGCCCCGGACTTTCAAAGACGAGGGATAGGGTCAGCTCTCGTTCGGGAAGTGACCGTGCGGGCAGACGAGCTCGGCGAACCGCTCATCATCCTTGAGGGCAGCCCGGCGTTCTATGGACGGCTCGGGTTTGAGCATTCTGTGCCTAACGGCATCCACATCGCACTCCCGGCGTGGGCCCCACCAGAAGCCGCGCAGGTCATCCGTCTGCGCAACTACGACCCATCGCTTCGAGGCCGGGTGGTCTATCCGCCTGCGTTTGACGAGGTGGCCGAAGACTGATCGCTCTCGTGGGGTCCCGGCGGAGAGCCACCGGCTGCTGCAGGAGGTCAGGAGGTTGATTCTCCCCGTCCAGCGGCGCAGTAGCAGGCGATCGTGCGGAGCCCTATTCTGGCGAGGTGGATGATCCCGACGAACGCTCCAAGCCAAGCCTGGGAGCCGTCTTCTCGAACTGGAAGACGTATGAGGCGCCGTTTGGCACGAAGCTTCGGATGGTTGTTTCCAACAACCTGACCAAGCTGCGGACCAGGCAGGATTGCTGCGGTCACCACGGCCAACCTGGTTGTTGAGTGCCTTCCCAGTCGCCCCGTGCGGGCGACCACGACCATCACCACGACCACGACCACGACCATGATCACGACCATGATCACGACGACCACCACCACGATGGATCCGACTGACCCGACGGGGACCTCAGGATTCGGAGACCAGAACCCACGGCACGTGGTCTGGGCGGGCGTAGATCCCCAAGCACGATCGGGGCCACGGGCGTAGCGTTGGCCCATCTCGAGGTAGGAGGGGACAATGCCGAAGTACTTGCTTGAGGTCAACTACACGCTCGAAGGGATCAAGGGCGTGAAGGCCAAGGGTGGGGCGGCCCGCAAGGCCGCCGCCCAAGCCGCCGCCAAGAGCGTCGGCGGCAAACTCGATTCGTTTTACTTTGCCTTCGGCGGCACCGACGTCTTCGTCATTGGGGACTTTCCTGACAACGCGTCTGCAGCCGCGCTCGCGCTGGCCGTCAGCGCTGGGGGTGGTGCGACGGTTCGCACGACGGTGTTACTGACGCCAGACGAGATCGACGCGGCGGCGGAGAAGAACGTCAGCTACCGCCCGCCGGGCCAGTAGTCGAACCCGGAGGGAGCGACCTCATCCCTCGTCGAGCGCGGCCAGGATCAGACTCCACGAGGCCAGTCCGTGGTTGCACCATCGGTCGGGAGCGACGAGGCACTCGTCTGGGCACCGGCAGACACCGTCGGCTTCCCACTCGGCCAGCGTCTCTTCCGGGGGCGGTGCCCAGCCACTGTTTACCTCGAACCACGCGTGGGCGTTGCGCACGGCCTGCGCGGCGGTCATCCCCATGCGGACGACCGTACCGCACGACCTGTCGTATCTCGCTCGCCTGATGGCCGCCCCTCGGCGATGATCGCGGCGTGCAGGAAGGACTTGCTGGCCGCATCGCGGTGGTGACCGGAGTCAGCCGGCGAGGCGGGATCGGCTTCGCTATCGCTCGCCGGCTGCTCGCTGATGGGGCGTCCGTGCTGGTGCAGTCGTGGACCGCTCACGACGCCGACCAGCCGTGGGGTGCCGACCCGGCGGGGCTCGAGGCGGTGATCGGTGAGCTCGGCCGACTCGCCGGAGACGGTGCCCGCGTCGATCACGTCGAGGCCGACTTCGCCGATCCCGGCACGCCGCGGGCGGTGATCGAGCGGGCGGTAAGCCGATTCGGAGCCGTCGATGTCGTCGTCGCCAACCACGCCCGTAGCAGTGCCCAAGGACTCCTCGACATGACGGCCGCCGAACTGGACCTGTCCTGGGCGGTCAATGCCAGGGCTTCACTGTTGCTGGTCCAGGCGTTCGCGGCCGTACGCGACGCCCGGCGGGCCGGCGGGCGAGTCGTGCTGTTCACGAGCGGACAACATCTCGCCCCCATGTCCGCCGAGATCCCCTATGCAGTCTCCAAGGGGGCCATCCACCAGATGACGCTCACGCTGGCCGACGCGTTGGCGGATCGCGGGATAACGGTGAACGCCGTCAACCCCGGGCCCACCGATAACGGCTGGGCGACCGACGAGGTCAGAGCGCAGGTCGGCAGGGCCTTTCCCGCCGGCCGGTGGGGGACGCCGGAGGATGCGGCCGCGGTGGTGGCCTGGCTGGTAAGTGACGACGCCGAACGGGTAACCGGCCAGGTGATCAACGCCGAGGGCGGCTTCCGGCGCTGGGTGGAGTGAGCGCCGGCTTCGACCCCTCTGGCCGCCTGCGCGTACTATGACGGCAACGTCAGGAATCGCCCCGGGCCTGGATGGAGGCTGTTGTGGAGTTGCCGAAGATCGTTAGCGTTGATGATCACGTGGTCGAGCCGCCCCACGTGTGGCAGACGTGGCTCCCGGCCAAGTACCGCGAACGTGGGCCACGTGTTGAGCGGGGGCGCTGGGGCGACTTCCGGCTGAAGGCGGGCGCTCACTACGACATGACTCAGGACCCCGAGGGAATGTGGGGCGACTATTGGGTCTACGAGGACCGGATCATCTACGTACACAAGCGATTTGTGGCCATCCCGCTCGAAGCCACGCCTGACGGCGATGTCTCGAAATTCGATCGCACGAAGATGGTAATGACCGCGATCACTTACGACGAGATGCGGCCGGGGTGCTACGACCGCGACGCGCGGATCGCCGACATGGAGCTCAACTGGGTGGACGGCTCGCTCCCGTTCCCCACTTTTCCACGCTTCTGCGGCCAGACGTTCTATGAAGGCGACGACAAGGAGCTCGGGCTGGCTTGCGTCAAGGCCTACAACGACTGGATGGTCGACGAATGGTGCGGTCCCTCCGGCGGTATGAACATCCCCCTGTGCCTGATGCCGCTCTGGGATGTTGCCGAGTGCGTGAAGGAGATTCAACGAAACGCGGACCGAGGCGTACGGGCGTTCTGCTTCAGCGAGCTGCCCACCCGACTCAACCTGCCGAGCATCCATACCGGACACTGGGATCCCATGTTCGCCGTATGCAACGACGCGGGGGTCACTCTGTGCATGCACATCGGCTCCTCGTCGAGCAACCCGGCGTCGTCCGCGGATGCACCCGCGGGCGTCGGCGGGACCTTGGCGTTCAACAATTCGATGGCTTCTCTGGCCGATTACCTGTTCTCCGGCAAGATGATCCAGTTCCCCAAGCTGAAGCTGGCGTACTCGGAAGGCCAGATCGGGTGGATCCCGTACGCCTTGGAGCGGGCCGACACGGTATGGGAGCAGCACGACAGCTGGATCAAGTCGAAGGAGAAAATTCCGGAGCCGCCGTCCACGTATTACTACGGACGGGTGTTCGGCTGCTTTACCGCTGACTATCACGGGCTGCATTCGCTCAAGGAGGTCGGCGAGGACAACATCTGTTTCGAAACGGACTATCCGCACACCGACACCACCTGGCCCAATACGAAGGCGTACGTCGAGAAGATGCTGACCGACTTTGACGACCAGGTCGCCTACAAGGTGTTGCGCGGCAACGCCATCCGAATGCTAGAGCTCGACCGGCAGTAAAGCCGACGTCGAAGATGGATCGTCCTCGGCTCGGTGTGATGTACCGAAGGCACCTCCCGCCGGAGCGGCTGGCCGGAATGGCCCGCCTCGTGGAGGCGGAGGGCCTGGACGAGATGTGGGTGGTCGAGGACTGCTTCTGGGCGGGCGGAATGACCGCTGCGACGGCCGCGCTGGCCGCCACCGAGTCGCTGACAATTGGTCTCGGCATCGCGCCGGCCGTCGTCCGCAACCCCGCCATCGCGGCCATGGACATCGCCGGGATAGCCCGCATGTTCCCGGCCCGCTTCATTGCCGGCTTCGGTCACGGAGTCGCACGGTGGATGATGCAGATCGGCGCTCTCCCCGAATCCCAGATGGCCGCGCTGGAGGAGACCTTCGTCGTAGTCCGTCGGTTGCTGGCCGGTGAGCAGTTCTCTTTCGAGGGAGCGCACGTCACGATCAACGACGTCCAACTCGTCTTTCCGCCCGGCATCCCGCCGCCCCTGCTCTGCGGTGCCGTCGGACCGAAGTCGCTCGAGATGGCCGGCCGGGTTACCGATGGGGTGGTGTTGCCCGAAGGTTCGAGCCCTCCATACATTCGCGCCGCCATGGCCCGGATGGCCCAGCCGGGTGCGACGTGCGTCGCGTATGTGCTGTTCGCCGTCGCCGACGACCCGCTTGAGGCCCAGGCGGCCGTGCAACCCGCCATCGACATCTTCTGCTCGGACGGACTCGATACCAGGCTGGCCGCTCTCGGCATCACAGAATCCGTGAGCTCGGTCCAGCGCACCGATCGCTACGCGATCGCCGGCACGCCGCCGCACTGCGCCGCCTCCATTCGGGAGTTGTACAGCGCCGGCGCACAAACCGTCGTGCTGGTCCCCCAGTTCGACGATCAGGAAGCTCAGATTGTCCGGGCCGCCCGCGAGGTCTTGCCGCTTCTCTGAGCGCTCAGGCGTGCTCGTTCGCGAGCCTGTTGACCACGTCCATGCAGCGGGCCATCTCGTCGCCGGTGGTGTAGGGGGCGAGGCCGACTCTCACCCAGCCGCCGTTCGGCTGCGTTCCCAGTCGCTCGTCCAGGGTACTGGCGTAGAAGTTCCCGTCCCCGACAAACACACCGTGTTGGGCCAGCCGGGCTGCGACTGACTTCGGGGAATGACCCGCCATCGTGAAAGTGATCGTCGGTGTACTGGCCGCGTCTTCTGGGCCGTACAGCCGGAGGCCGCGTACTCCGACCAGTTGCTGGCGGAAGTCCCGGGCCAGGTTGTCCTCATGGTCGCGGATGGCTTCGATCCCCGAGAGGAGCTTCGCCCGCAGGACATCACCAGATCCGAGCGAGGCGAGGAAGTCGATCGCCCCGAGAAGACCGGCTAAGCCTTCATGGTTCTGTGTCCCGGTCTCCAGCTTGTCCGGCGCGGTCGTCGGGCCAGGCTCGAGTTTGAGGACGTCGAGGAGGTCGAACAGCTCGCGCCCGATGGCGACGATCCCAAGGTGGGGTCCGAAGAACTTGTACGCGGAACAGACGAGGAGATCCGCGCCCATGGCGACGCGATCCGTCGGTAGATGGGGGACTGCGTGCACAGCATCGACGGCTACCAGGGCACCGTGGGCGTGGGCGACGTCAGCGACCTGGCGCACCTCGGTGATGGTGCCCACCGCGTTTGACGCCCGTCCGACGGCGACCAGGCGGGTTCGGTCGGTGATGATGTCCTCCAACCGGGAAAGATCGAGGGTGAGCCGCTCCAAATCGACCCGTAACCATCGGGGCTCGACCCCGGCGAGGCGGGCGGCGCGAAGCCACGGGTCCACGTTCGCCCGATGATCAAGCTCCGTGACCACGATGTTGTCGCCGGGCTGCCAGGTTTGACCGAGAGCCGATGCGATCGAGAACGTGAGACTGGTCATGTTCTGGCCAAAGGCCACCTCGTCGCTGCGGGCGCCTAGGAGGGCGGCCGTAGCTGCCCTGGCGTTGAGCACCAGCTGGTCGGTTTCCTCGCTGGTCGCGAACGCGCCGTGGAGGTTGGCTACCCCTCCGGCCATATAGTCGGTCATCGCCGCTATGGCGCTATCGACCACCTGCGAACCGCCCGGACCGTCAAGGTACGCAACGGGTACGCCGTCGTGCGTCCGTTTCAGAGCCGGGAACCGGGCGCGGACCGCGGTGACATCCAGCGGGCTCACCGCGCCACGGCCGGTTCGCCGGCTGAGCGCGAGGCGAGGGCATTCTGAAGTGTTGCGACGGCCTCGTCCATAGCCTTGCGGGAGGCGTCAAAGATCGCATCCATCCCGAAGAAGCCGTGGATCATCCCGTCGTAGCGTGAGGCGGTAGCTTGCACACCGGACTGGCGCAGACGGTTTGCGTAGGCCTCGCCCTCGTCGCGGAGCGGGTCGAACTCGGCCGTGATCACGAGCGTGGCGGGTAGAGATGAGACGTCATCGGCGAAGAGGGGTGACGCGTCCGGCTGACGAGGATCGGTCCCAGCCGGAAGGTACTGACTCATGAACCAGTCCATCAGCGAGGCTGTGAGCAGGTAGCCATCTCCGTTGGCTTGGTGCGACGGCAGCGAGCGGGTCAGGTCGGTCCCCGGGTAGATGTGGAGCTGGAAGGCGATCGGAGGTGCCCCCGCGTCGCGCGCCCGAGCCGAGATCACGGCGGCCAGATTCCCGCCGGCGCTATCTCCCGCTATAGCCAGCCGCTGATCGTCTGCACCCAGCTCCCCGGCGTGTTCGGATGCCCATTTCGTGGCCGCGATGCTGTCGTCAACGGCCGCGGGGAAGGGGTGCTCCGGCGCCAAGCGGTAATCGACATTGACGACGACGGCGGGCACCCGGGTGGCGAGCTGGTGGCAGATGCCGTCGTGTGTCTCGATATTGCCGATGACGAAACCGCCACCGTGGAAGTACACCACTATGGGTATGACGTCGTCCGTGTCCGGGCGGTAGATGCGAACGGGAATATCTCCCGCGGGACCGGGAATCAGCCGGTCATCGGTGGCCGCTTTCTGGTGGGGTTGACCTCCGATGGTCGCCAGCATCGAATAGGCCGCCCGCGCCTCGTCGGCACTGGATTCCTCGAGCGGCGGAGCGCCCATTTCCGCGAGCTGATCGAGGAACGTGCGAGCCTGCGGATCCAGTGCCATTGGTAGCCTTTCTTGTCTTCGTGTGAAAGCTAGCCCCACCCCGTTAAGGTGCTCGGCTCCGGCCGGTAGGGTTGAAGTCTTACCGTGACCACAGGGCGCTCTCACCGGGCTCTCAGCGAGGATGGATTTACTGACGTGACAAGGCACGGCGCGAGCACGGCCCCCCTCCAACCACCCCTCTAGAGGAGCGGAGGCCATGGGCGACGGTAACGAATCTTCCCCGGACGAGGCTCAGACCTGGCACACGCCGGCCATACCCCCTCTGGGCGAGACCCCGACCTCGCGTGCCGCGCCGTACGGCGAGGCCGGCAGCCCGCCCCCGCCGCCCCAGCCG
>JRHI01002742.1_pt1 | contig 11551 bp, 9 predicted proteins | sample 215371 | NCBI WGS metagenome assembly JRHI01 (sample SAMN02929681, study PRJNA255918) | sediment metagenome | biome: cave system; feature: Ice Cave; material: Sediment; isolation source: sediment from deep within a dark volcanic ice cave with no known source of... ... | reverse complement strand
CCAGAATGCCGCTAGGGGGTCAAATCCTCGGTGCCGTTACCACCAGGTTGCTTACTGCATCCTGATTGGCCCACTACGCGAGCTGTGAGGAATGCGGCCGCGCCCCGGGCTTGAGCGATCCGCGGGCAAAGTTGCCGAGTCCCCGGGTGCGAATCGTTAAAAGTGTGGCAGAGCCCACGGACTTGCGGTTGCTCGGCGTTATTTAGGATCACGCGGTTTGCCGCGATAGGTGCCGAGCGCCCACTCCTAAAGCAGGGTCGCTCGCCCGAAACCCGTATCTTCGTATACCGTATACCGTATGTATTCACCCGAAGTAGCCCTCCAGCCGATCGAACCGGCCGAATCGGTCTCGACTCGGACGTACCAGGCGATCCGCCGGGCCGTGCTGCGGCGCGAGATCAAAGCGGGCGAGCGGTTGCTTGAGACGACGCTCGCCGCCCGGCTCGGCGTCAGCCGGACGCCCGTCCGCGAGGCGCTGACCCGGCTCGTCGCCGAGGGTCTCGCCGAAGAGGTCAAGAGTTCGCGTGGCGTCGTCGTCCGTGACGTGCGCAAAGAGCTCGATGACATCTACGCGCTTCGTCAGGTCCTCGAAGGCCACGCCGCGCGCATCGCGGCCGCGCGCATCAGTGCCGAGGAACTCGCGGAGCTCGAGCGGCTCTCGAGCCAAATCGCGCTGCGCGTCCGAAACGACGCCGAAGACGACGCGTCACTCCACGCGCACGCCGAGCTGACCAATGCGTTTCACTTGCGTATCGCCAAAGCGTCGCGCAACGATCGCCTGGTCCGCCTGATCACCGAGTTCCGCGACTATTTCCTCAGCGCCGATTTCCTGAAGATGTACGACCGCGCCACGATGGCGCGCTTGCACGAGCAGCACGAACGGATCCTCGATGCGCTTCGCCGGCGCGACGGCGACGAGGCCGAGCGGCTCGTGCGCGCGCATTTCGCCGACGCGTTGGCCGTGATTTCCGTCGATTCACCGGAGGAGTAATGCAAATCACGCTTCCCCACGCCCCACAAACGCAGGCGAAGCGGCTCGCCGCCCTTGAGCCGCTGCTCGGCAACTTCCGCAAACGCATGCAGAAGTACGACGAGATCGCGGAGTTCCCGGCGCCGAACTTCGAAGAGCTCAAAGGGCGCGGCCTTCACTGCCTCACGGTTCCCGAAGAATACGGCGGCGCGGGCCTGTGGCGCGGAAGTAAGTTCGCCGACTGGTACGAGATACTCGAAACGATGGCGCGCGCCGATCCCTCGACGTCGCAACTGCTGCAAGTGCACAGCCACGCAACTGGGATTCTCGCCTGGCACGGCACACCCGAGCAGCGCGCGAAATTCTTGCGCGAGGTCGTCGAGGAGGGGAAGCTGATCGCATCCGCCGGGAGCGAGGCCGATCCGAATTCGAAGACCGGCGAAGGGATGAAGTCGGAGCTTCGCCCGGCCGACGGCGGCTACGTCTTGAATTGCTTCAAGCACTTCGCCTCGCTCGGACCGGCGGCCGACTACTTCTTGATCTGGACCACGGTGCCAGGTACGACGCCGCTTTCACAGCGCCAGCTGTTCGCGCTCGTCCCGCGCGACGGCGACGGCGTGCAGCTCGTCGACGAATGGGATGTGCTCGGGATGCGCTCGACAGTGAGCTGGGGCGTCAAGATCGTCGATCACTTCGTTCCGCAGGAGCGCGTGATCGGCACTCCCGGCTGTTGGGTCAAGGATCCGCGCACGTTCACGCTCGCGTACGTGGCGAACCACATCGGCTCGGCCGAAGCCGCGTTCGACGTCGCGCTCGACTTCGTTCGGCAGCGTCCCGATCTCTCCGGAAGCGAGACGATCAAAGTGGCGCTCGGCGATCTCGCCTCGCGCATCTACGCTGCGCAAGCTGCGCTCTACACCGCGGCGCGCGAGTGGGAGGCCGCGGGCGCAGCGAATTGGGAGCGAGAGCAACACGACAAGGCCGAGCTGATGAGTCTGCAGGCGCTGCACGTTGCGAAGCGCGTCTCGCTCGACGTCGCAGAGCGGGCCTTCGACATTTGCGGAGCACGCGCGACGTTCCGCAAGCTCCCCCTCGAACAGATCTATCGCGACATCCGCACCTTCACGCTGCACTTCCGCGACGATCTCTACATGATCCGCCTGGCCGAAGGTCTGCTCGATCCGGGAACGTTCGAGGCCAAAGGGAAGTACAAGCGCTTGGACAACGCCCCGTTCGCCGCACCCGTCGGCGGTTGAAAACACGTCGCGACCGCGGGCCGATCGAGCTTGCGATCGGTCTCGCGATTCTGACCGTCATCTTCATCGCGCCGTTGCTTGCGCCACAGCCGCTGCTCGCGACCTCGGTCGACGTGCTGCGCGCGCCGTCGCACGAGCATCTGCTCGGGACCGACCGGCTCGGCCGCGACGTGCTCTCGCGCTTTCTCGCGGGCGGGCGGTTGATCGCGGTCCTTTCGATCTTGGCCGGAATGCTCGCCGCTAGCCTCGGCGCTGCGATCGGGCTCACCAGCGGCTATTTGCGCGGCGCGACCGATGCCGTGTTGATGCGCATCGTCGACGTACTGCTCGCGCTTCCCCCGATTCTGCTGATCCTAGTTGTCGCCGTCGCGCTGCCGAAGAGCAGCTTCGTTCTGGTGCTGCTCGTTGGCGTGCTCCTGACGCCGGGCGCCGCGCGCATCTTGCGCGGGCTCACGCAGCAGTACGCGGCGCGCGAGTTCGTCGCCGCGGCCGAAGCCGCCGGCGGCCGCTGGTACGGGACACTCCTTCACGAGATATTGCCGAATGTGCGCATCCGGCTGCTGCTTGAGGTCGCGCTGCGCACCGGCTTCGCCGTCGTCTTGATCAGCTCGCTCAACTTCTTGGGCCTGGGCGTCTCGCCGCCGACGCCGGATTGGGGACTCGAGATCAACGAAGGACGCGACGTCGTCACGCTGGCCCCATGGACCGTCCTCGCACCGGCGTTGGGACTCGCCTTCCTCGTCGGCGCAGTGAATCTCGTCGCCGATGGCATCGGACAGATGGTCGCGTGAGCGCCGTCGCGCTCGCCGCCGAGCACGTCCGCATCGTTCGCGGCTTCGCGCCCGACGGTTCGTCGCTCTATGCGGTCGACGACGTCTCGCTTGAGCTCCGTCCCGGCGAGATGCTTGGGATCGCGGGCGAATCCGGGAGCGGGAAGACGACGCTCGTCCACGCGTTCCTCGGCGACGTTCGGCGCGGCTTGCGCGCCGAATCCGGCGACATCCGCATCGAAGGCTTGCATCTCACGCTCGCGCAGCCCGCCGGCTTTGGGGCGGTTTGCGGTCGCGTCGTCGCGCTGATGCCGCAAAGCGCCGACTCCGTCCTGGATCCGATCATGACCGTCGAGGCACAGCTCGTCGAAGCGTACCGCGCGATCTTCGGTGGGGCGGTCGAGAAAGCCCTGATGATGCGCGAGCTACTCGCGCAACTGCGCGAGTTCGGCTTCCGCGAGCCGGAGGCGCTGATGCGTCGCTATCCCCACCAGCTCAGCGGCGGACAGCGTCAGCGGATCGCGCTCTGTATGGTGCTGGTCGGCAAGCCGGCCATCGTCGTCCTCGACGAAGCGACGACCGATTTGGACGTCGTCACCCAACAGGCAGTCGTGCGCTCGATCAAAACGGTGCAGCGCGAGCGCGGCTTCAGCACGATTGCGGTCTCGCACGATCTGCGCGTTTTGCAAGACATGTGCGACCGGCTGGTGGTGATGTTCGGCGGAAAAGTCGTCGAGAGCGGGCCGACGGCGCGCGTTATGACGGCGCCCGAGCATCCGTACACGGCGCGGTTGATCGAGCGCTTCCATTTACGCATCGCCGCGCTGCCGCCGCGCACGGGCCCAAAGGCCGAGCCGCTGCTCGCGGTTCGCGATCTTTGGGCGTCGCATCGATCGGGACTCTTCGGCCGCAACCGCTCGACCGTGCTGCGTGGTATCGATCTCGATCTCGACGACGGCGAGGTCCTCGGCATCGTCGGTGAGAGCGGGAGCGGGAAGACGACGCTTGCCCGCGTCCTGGTTGGCCTCCACACCGCCGACCGCGGCCGCGCGACGTTCGAGGGCGAACCGCTCGACCGGCACGCCGCCGCGCGCTCGATCGCGCTGCGCCGCCACCTGCAGATCATCTTTCAGAATCCCGGCAGTGCGTTGAACCCGATGCTGCGGGTGCGCGACATTCTCGGCCGCCGCATCCGGCTGTTCGAGGGGCTCGGGGGCGCGTCCGTCGCGGCGCGGGTCGCCGAGTTGCTCGAATGGGTCGGGGTGCGCGCCGACGCGATCGATTGCCGGCCCAGAATGCTGAGCGGCGGCGAGCAGCAAAGGGTCGCGATCGCTCGAGCGCTGATCGGCTCGCCGCGCCTTTTGATTTGCGACGAGATCCTTTCCTCGCTCGACGTCTTGGTGCAAGCGCGCGTCCTCGAGTTGCTGCGCCGCATCCAAGCGGAGCGGCACCTCGCGCTGATCTTCATCTCACACGACATCAGCCTCGTCGCAGCGCTCGCGCAGCGGATCGCCGTCTTTGCGGAAGGCGCGATCTGCGAATTCGGGCTGACGAGTGACGTTATCTCCCGACCGCAGAGTCCGTACACGAAACATCTCGTTGAAGTAGCCTACCTCTCGGAGGACGTACAGGTATGACAAAATCAAAGCTCAGCCGGCGCGATGCCATCGGGCTTGCCGGTCTCTCCGCTCTTTCGCTCACGATGCCGAAACCGGCGTCTGCCGCCGACGGTGGAACGCTGCGCGCCGCGATGGGCGCGTCCGGGCCCTCGGAACCAATCGATCCCGTCGCCGGCCTCAGCAGCCAAACGCTGGCGTTCGTCTGCTTCGATCGTCTGACGTGGGTGACGCCCGAAGGGCGGCTCGTGCCAGAGCTAGCGACGCGCTGGGAGCACAACGCCGACAACACGCAGTGGACGTTCCACCTGCGCACCGACGTCACGTTCCACGACGGCAAGCCGCTGGCAGCGAACGATGTGGTGCGCACGTTCCGGCGACTGCTGAACCCAAAGCTCGGCTCGCAGGCGTACCGCTTCTTTTCGATCGCGCTCGACGCCGACGGCGTGACCGCGGCCGACGAACACACGGTTCACTTCAACTGCAAGGCACCGTTCTGGAACTTGCCCAGCGCTGCGAGCGATAGCCACGCCAGCATCGTGCCGGAAACGGCGCCGCTCGACGAGCTTGTTCCCAAGCCCGTTGGCACCGGACCGTTCGTGTTGCAGGAGTGGGCGCCCGGCGACCATCTCTTCGCGACCAAGAACCCGCGCTATTGGCGCACCGGGTATCCGAAGCTCGACGCGATCCGCGTCTTTCAGGTCTCCGACGTACCGCAGCGCATCGCCGGCCTGATCTCGAACCAGTTCGATCTGATCCTCGACCTCAACCCGGTCGCGATCCAGCAACTCAAGGGGAACTCACGTTTCGTCATCGCCAGCACACCGTCGGGTAACTGCATCAACATCAACATGGTCGCCGACAAGAAGCCGTTCAACGACAACCGCGTCCGTGAAGCCCTCAAGTTGGCTTGCGATCGCAACAAGCTCGTGCAATCGGTCTTCCTCGGCGAGGCAAAGCCCGGAAGCGATCAGCCGATCTCGCCGGCGACGCCGATTTGGGGCCACGTCCCGATTCCGCCGTACAACATCGCGCGCTCAAAACAGCTGCTCGCCGAAGCCGGTTATCCGAGCGGGCTCGACCTGACGCTGACCACTTCGACGATCGCCGCAGGCGCGGTCGACACGGCGGTCGCGTACCAACAGTACGCCGCGGCGGCCGGCATTCGCGTGCAGCTCAACCAGGTGCCCGCGTCCGGCTACTACTACAACCTGGATCAGGGGAAATGGGACTTCTTCATCGAGCCTTGGAACATGCGGCCCGACGAGTTCCTGTTCTTCATCGAATACGCGCCGCGCGGAAACGTCTCGCCGCCGACTCACTGGACGCCACCCGAGTTCACGCAGCTTCTCGCCAGCGCGCGCGCCGCGACCGACGAGCGCGACCGGCTGACGAAGTTCGCGACCCTGCAGCGCTTCGTCAAAGATCAGGGCCCCTCGATCGTCCCTGTCTACGTCAACGTCATCGACGCGCATTCGACGAACGTGCAGAACTACCACGGAACTCCGATCGCCTTCTTGCGCACGTACTGGAACTTGGCGCTGGCCAAACCCTAACGCATCATCTATGCTCCGCTGGTTCGCGCTTCGGGCGTCGTTCGCGCTCGTCGTCCTGCTCGTGCTCAGCATCGTCGTCTTCGCGGCGACGACGGTGCTGCCCGGGAATGTCGCCGACGTGGTGCTCGGGCAGAACACGACGCCGGAGGCGCGCGAGGCGCTTATCCATCGTTTGCATCTTGATTTACCGGCGCCGGTTCGCTACGCGCAGTGGCTCTTCGGCGCACTCCATCTCAACTTTGGCAGCTCGCTGCAATCAGATCAGCCAGTGTGGCCGACGGTCGCCGTAGCGTTCGGACGCTCGCTGATCCTGGCCGCGGTCGGCAGCGTGGTGATGATCACCAGCGCAGTCGTTCTCGGCCTGTGGGCCGCGCTGCACGACGGATCGCTCGGCGACCGCGCGATCGCGGTGTTGACGTTCGTCGCGCTGTCGATGCCGGAGTTCGTCCTCGGCGCGATTCTGATCTGGGTGTTCGTGATCCTGATTCCGGTTTTGCCGGCGCTGAGCTTGGTGAGTTCGAGCGGCTCGCTCGGCGAGTGGATCCGAATGCTGATCTTGCCGGTCGCGACGGTCATTCCGGTGACCGGCGCCTACATCACGCGCACGATGCGCTCGGCGACACTCGACGTGCTGCATCAAGACTTTATCTCAATGGCGCGGCTGCGGGGTTTGCCGGCGAGCCGCATCGTGTGGCGGCACGTCCTTCCGAACGCGCTCGTGCCGATGGTCAACGTCCTGACCTTGAACATGGGCTGGCTCGTCGGCGGGATCGTCGTTGTCGAAGTCCTCTTCCAGTATCCCGGCATCGGGAGGCTGCTTCTAGAATCTGCGCAGACGCGTGACATCCCGATGGTGCAGGCGGCCGCGATGGCGGTCGGCACGGTCTACGTTTGCCTCAATCTCGTCGCCGACATCGCGATCGCGCTGCTCGATCCGCGCGTAGGAAGGACGCTCGCTTGATCGATTTCGCGCTGGTCAACGCGAAACAGCTCGTCACCGTCGGCGAAGGGAAGGGCGGGCCGCGGCGCGGCCCCGAGCAAGGGCGCATCGACTGCATCGCCGACGGCGCGCTCGTCGCCGAGAACGGGCAAATCGTCGCGGTCGGGACGACTGCGGAGATCCGATCGCGCTTCGATCTCGTCGGTACGCGCGTGCTCGACGCCTCGAAGCGCGTCGTCATCCCGGGGCTTGTCGATCCGCACACGCATCCGGTCTTCGCCGGCCTGCGGTACGAGGAGTACGCGATGCTCCTCGGCGGCGCGAGCAAAGAAGAAGTGGTGCGGCGAGGCGGCGGGATTTGGCAGAGCGTCGTCGACACGCGCGCCGCGAGCGCCGACGAGCTGCGCGGCATCCTCGACACCTATCTGACGCGGATCCTTCTTTCGGGGACGACGACCGTCGAGGCGAAGAGCGGCTACGGTCTGACGACCGAGACCGAACTCTTGCACCTGCGGCTGATCGGCGAGGCGCAGTCGCGTACGCCACAACGAATCGTGCCGACGTTCCTCGGCGCGCACATCGTCCCGCGCGACCAGCCCGACGCGGCCACGTTCGCGCGGGAGATCGTCGACGAGATGCTACCGAAGGTCGCGTCTCAAGGGATCGCGCGCTTCTGCGATGTTTCGACGAGCCCGATGACGTTCTCGCAAGAGCTTGCCGCCGCGATGCTCGACGCCGCGGCGACCTATGGTCTCGGCGGACGTGTGCATACCGACGGCGGCGTCTCCAGCGGCGGCTGGCGCTTCGCGACCGCGCACGGCGCCGTGACCGCCGATCACCTTACCTTCACGCCCGACGATGAGATCTCCGAGGTCGGCGCAACGGCGACGATCGCGACGCTCATCCCACCGGCCGAGCTGTACTACCGGACGAGCCGACGCGCGAACGCGCGGCACTTCATCGAGACCGGCGTCGCGCTCGCGATCGCGACCGACTTCTGCTCGAGCATTCATTGCCCATCGCTCTACCAGTGCATCCCGTTGAGCGCAGCCTGGTATCGGATGACGCCGGAGGAAGTGCTCGCCTCGGTAACGGTCAACGCCGCGTACGCGGTTGGAATGGGCCGCGAGGTCGGGACGCTCGAGCCCGGCAAGTTCGCGGATATGCTCGTCCTCGACGTCCCCGACTACCGGATGCTCGCCTTCGAGTTCGGCCGGGATGCGATCGAGCAGATCGTGATCGGGGGTAAGGTGATTTGATGTCGAGTGCCCCGCGGTATTTCGAGTTTCTGCGGCGCGAGCAGCGCGCGACCATTGAAGAACTCAAGCGCTACTGCGCGATCGAGAGCGGCTCGCGCGATAAGGAAGGCGTCGATGCGGTCGGCGCCGAGGTGCGCAAGGCGTGGGAAGAGCTCGGGTTTTCGATCGAGATGATCCCCTGTGCCGAGACCGGAAACCATCTCATTGCACGGCGGCGCGGAATGGGAAAACGCGGCCGGCTCCTCGCGCACATGCACCTCGACACGACGCAGCCGCGGGGTACGATTCTCGAGCACCCGGTCGGCGAACGGGACGGACGCGTCTACGGGCCGGGGATCCACGACATGAAAGGCGGCTGGCTCGTCCTGCTCGACGCGTTTCGCGCGCTCCGCGATGCGGGCTGGGATGAGCTCGCATCGACGACGATCTTCCTGTGCGGCGACGAAGAGCTCGGCAGCCCGACCGCGCGCGCACACATCGAACGCGAGGCGCGCAATGCCGATTGGCAAGTGATCATGGAGCCGGCGCGTGAGGGCGGGCACCTCGGAACATCTCGCGGCGTCGTCGGCGCGATCTACCTCACCGTGCACGGCGAGTTCGCGCACTCGACCTCCGGTCGCGGGGTCAGCGCGATCACTGAAACGGCGCATAAGGTGCTCGAGCTCGCGAAGCTCTCCGAGCCACAGCGCGACCGGATCATCAACGTCGGGCTGCTCGAGGCGGGGACGGCGCGGCAAGCGGTGCCGCAGAAGGCGTGGCTTAGCATCGACTTGCGCGCGTCGACGCAAGTCGACGGCGAGGAACTGGTCGCTCGCGTGCGTGCGATCGCCGAGAAAAACGTTTTGCCGGGTGCGAAAACGGTGATGACCGGCGGGATTACGCGGCCCGCGTTTCCGCGCAACGAGGGCAACGTTCGGATGTTTCGGATCGCGCAAGAAGTCGCGCGCGAGATTGGTTTCGAGGTCGACGAGGCGCCGATGCAGCGCGGCGGCTCCGACGGAAACTTTGGCGCGGCGATGGGACTCGCTTCCCTCGACGGGCTCGGCCCGGTCGGTGAGAACGAGGCCGGCCGTGAGTTCATCGTCGCCGATTCGCTTCCACAGCGCGCCGCGATGCTCGCCGGCACGATCGAACGCCTTCCGGAGACGCTCGCATGATCGCAGCGCTTCCGCGGTCCGTCGATTATCTGCACGACGTTCGCTACGCCGATCTTCCCGCCGCCGTTCGCGACAAGGCGATTGACGTGCTCCTCGACACCACCGGCTGCATGCTCGGCGGCGCCGCGACCGATCTCGGTGCGGCGTTCGTGCGCACGACTCGAGTGTTCGCGGGGCGCGGCGTTTCGACCGGAATCGGACTCAGCAGCGGTCTGGACGCGGTATCGGCAGCGTTCCTCAACGCAGCGCACGCCGATGCTCTCGACTACGAGGACACGCTCCTCGGGCATCCGAGTTCAACGATCGTCCCCGCCGCGCTCGCGGTCGGCGAGATGACCGGCGCGTCGGGCGAAGAGATCATCGCGGCGATCGTCGCGGCTTACGACGTGAGCGCACGAATCGCGCACGCGATCACGCCAACGCCGGAGCGCGCGCGTGACGTGGCGGTGCGTTTTGCGTGGCTCGGGTTCGGCGCCGCCGCTACGGCCGCGAAACTGCTGCGGCTCTCAAGCGACGCGACGCTCGGGGCGTTCGGTTACGCCGGTGCGTCCTCACCGTTGCCGGTCTGGATTACCAAATGGCCTCGTCCCCTGCATTGGGTGAAGAACAATCTCTCCGAACAGGCGCGCGCAGGGGTCCTCGGCGCGCTCGCGGCGCGCGAAGGGCTGGGCGGCCCGAAGGCGATTCTCGACAGCGATCTCGGCTTCTGGCGGATGGTCGGCTCCGATCGCTACGACCGCGATGCATTGCACGAGGGCCTCGGCTCGTGCTACCTGATTCTCGAGACGCACTTCAAGCCGTACCCGGCCTGCCGCTGGCTGCATACGATCATCGAAGCCGCGGAGCGTCTGCGCGACGAGCACCGCTTCGCGCCCGGCGACGTCGTTGCGATCGAGGTCGGCGCGCCCGACGAAACCGCGAAGTGGTTCGTCGATCCGTCACCGGCGACGCTGGTCGACGCCGAGTTCAGCATTCCGTACGTCGTCGCCGTAACGCTCTGCGGCATCACGCCGGGACCGCTTTGGTATCGTCCTGAAACCCTACGCGACGCGCGCGTGCTCGAGGTCGCCGGAAAAGTCCGCGTCCGCACGGTCTCGATCGTCGATCACGGTGCCGGCTCCGGCGGAGCGCTCCCGTGCGAGGTCGCGATCACACTGCGCGACGGGCGCGAGCTGCGGATCGCGCACGCCGATCCACTCGGCAGCCCACAACGCCCGCTCTCGCCACAGGCCTTCCGCGCGAAGTTCGACGCGCTCGCAATCCCCGTCGTCGGCATCGAACGTGCGGCGGCGTTGTGGGACTGCGGCCGCGATCTCGCCGCGATCCCCAACATCCGCGAGTGGACGGCGAATCTGATTTAGCCGAGTTCAGGCCGAGCCGGGGGAACCAGCTTGACCGTCGAATTCGGCGTGTTGTGGCGGACCTGCGTCACACAGTCGTGATCGAGCCTGATGACGGGGCATTTTCGGTCATGGTTCCTGCCTTCCCGGAGATCGCGACCTTCGGTGCAACATCGGAAGAGGCGCTTGAAATGGCACGTGACGCCATTCGCCTCTCCCTCGACTATCGTCGAGACAAGGGCTTGGAGATTCCGGCTTCAGACGTTGGTCAAACTAGAATCGAGCGCGTCGCAATCACCTACCCTGCCGCGTAGTCTCGGTTTTCGGTCATGAGCAATTTGCCACAGATCCGGGCCCGACCGGCTCATTCGGGCATTGCAGCGCGCCGGCTTCCGTATTGATAGAACCGCGGGTTCTCACGTCGTTCTCGAACGTGGCGATGGCCGCTTCGCGAACATCCCAATGCATTCGGGCCGAGATGTAGCCCTTTTTTTACGTTCTAGTCGAAGCGGCATCGGCCACGAATACGGACTTGATTGCCATACCGTCACGGTAGCGTGAGGCGACGACCCCATCACTCGAGCCGTAGAGACGTTGCACCGCGTTTGCGCGGTTGGCTCGACGCAGCCGACACCGTCTCCGGATCTCAATCTTGATCGAGCCGGTTGATCTCAAACGCGTATTCCA
>JRHI01002741.1_pt1 | contig 11553 bp, 12 predicted proteins | sample 215371 | NCBI WGS metagenome assembly JRHI01 (sample SAMN02929681, study PRJNA255918) | sediment metagenome | biome: cave system; feature: Ice Cave; material: Sediment; isolation source: sediment from deep within a dark volcanic ice cave with no known source of... ... | reverse complement strand
ATGACAGAGTGTAGCGAGACTCTCTTCCCGTTTGAAGCACATTTTTCGCGCCAAGTAGTAGCGCAGTTCGAGGGCAGTTGGCTGACCACCGAGGGTGGTGCTCTGCTGCTTCGTCAGGCGGATCGCAAGATCGACTTGTTGCGACGCGTAGCTGGCTGCTTTACGGACTACCGGCAACCAGAGCGGATCGAGCATCGCCTGGAAGAGATGCTGGCGCAACGGATCTATGGACTGGCACTGGGTTATGAAGACCTGAACGATCACGAGCAACTGCGGCAAGATCCACTCCTGGGGGTGTTGGCCGGGAAGCGCGATCTCTCTGAACCGCTGGCGGGCAAAAGCACTCTGAACCGGCTAGAACTGACCCCGGCCGGCTGTCCCGCTGCCGAGCGCTACAACAAGATCGCCTACTCCCCGGAAGCGATCGACGAACTGCTGGTCACGCTGTTTCTGGAATCCCATCGGAACGCGCCGCGGTCCATCGTTCTGGATGTGGATGCCACCGACACGCCCCTGCATGGGAAGCAGGAAGCGCGCTTCTTCCATGGCTACTACAACCACTACTGCTATCTGCCGCTGTACATTTTCTGTGGAGACCAACTGTTGTGTGCGCGGCTGCGTCCTTCCAACATCGATGCCAGTGCCGGAAGCCTTGCGGAGGTCGCGCGCATCGTCACGCAGATTCGGAAAGCCTGGCCGCATACGCAGATCATCCTGCGAGCGGACTCCGGGTTCTGCCGCGAAGAGCTGATGGCGTGGTGCGAAAAACACGCGGTAGACTACGTTTTCGGCTTCGCGCGGAATAAACGCTTGCGTAGAAAAATCGCAAAAGAGATGCGTCAGGCCAAGAAAGAACAACAGCATACCGGAGAACCCGCCCGGGTGTTCACCGAGTTCTTCTACCAGACGCGCAAGACCTGGAGTCAGAGCCGCCGGGTAATTGCCAAAGCCGAACAGATCCCTGGCAAGGAGAATCCCCGCTACGTGGTCACGTCGCTTTGCGCCTCTGCCTGGCCGGCGCAGGAGCTGTACCAGCAGCTTTACTGTGCACGGGGAGAGATGGAGAACCGTATCAAAGAGCAACTCAGCTTGTTCAGCGACCGCATGAGCAGCGAGAGTCTGCGGGCCAACCAACTGCGCCTGTACTTCTCATCCCTGGCTTATGTGTTGGTCGAAGCGCTGCGCAGAGTGGGTCTGGCGGGAACGGAATGGGCAGAGTATCAGGTCGAAACCATCCGCTTACGACTGCTGAAGATCGCTGCCCAAGTGCGGATCACCGCGCGAAAGATCTGGATCCGTTATTCCAAGGCCTACCCCTGGAAGAACACCTTCGTCTCGGCCTGGGCAGCGCTACGCTGCTGAAAAAAAACGTAGAATCAAAACCTAGTCTCGCTCTCCATCACAGAGGTGAACTACGTCAGAAAACGGCCGGAACAGGGTCTCCAGCGATCCATACCGCGGACCGACAAGCGTGAAACGGGTCAGACAAGAAAAGTGAACACAACAAATCCCGAATTGCTCCGTTGATCTATCTCTTGTGAGAAAAGGCGGYTARMCACATCTTGCGCCACTCGACGAAAGACGTGACCAGCAAGCACTACATCAAGCCGTCGCTGGAACGCAGCAGAGTAGCTCTGGAAGCCGTAGAGAAACGCTACAAAGCCATCAAGCGTCGCTAGGCGGCTCTACGGCGGCCATTCTCTTCCATCCACTGCACAACGGCGCTCAGCTTGAAGCGAAGCTCCCGACCGGCCTTGAGTTTCGGCATCGGGCGTCTGCCATTCTTGCGGTTGCGAGTCATCTCGTAAATCGAACTCTCGGGAACTTTAATCGCCGCCGCTAACTCGCTCGGCGTCAAGATAGGTTCGGAATAGGTTGACGGTGCTGGCGTCATGGCAGGCACAGCGGGAACGATAGGCACAATTTTCTTACGGCGCATTGGATAGAACCTTCGGGCGCACGTCGCCCTTTAGATTCCAGCCCAACAGCGGGGTTTTACATTTTCTCTCGCCGGTGCGACGAGTACAGCAGGCAGCAGCGTTACGACGCTGGATACGTCTTTTCAAGAAGTCACTGGTTCGGGATTGAACTGCCTTCGCAATCCTCTGAACTTCTTGACGTGCGGTTCCTACATCCGCCAATGAAGCACCTGTTACTTCGGGTGCTCAGCGAAAAACAATTTTACCATGCGGGATTACGAGTTCAAGCCCCCTGTGGTACAGATTTTTCGACCTGTACCTTTACGCGTGTTCTCCGTCACGCGCGTTCTTGGCGCTTCACGCGCGTTCTTGGCGCTCATCGAGCGCAGCAGCAAGTTCGCCGGTCGCACCTTCACGACTGGTGTTTTTCTTTTTAACTTTAAAGGCCATCCCAATCCCATGTCCTTATCGCCTTTCTTTCTGGGAGGTATTCCGGTTGCACACATACCAGTGCAACGCACGTTTTCTCCCAATCCCCGCAGCCTCTCAATACCCGGTAAAAAGTGCAGGAGCGCCCTGGGCTCACATAGGAGCGATGGCAGGAACACGTAGTAACATTCCCAATACCGCAATAGCTGTTTGGAGCGGTCGAGAACGCTGCCTATGACGTTTTTTGCTAACCTTCATATGACGTAAATCGGCCTTAATTTAATCCCATGCGAATTTTACCTACCCAAAATGTTACAAAATTACCCTAGTTTAGTTGTAAAACCCGTTTTCCCGCTTTTACCCAATGTAAAGTGGTTGATTTAAATACTCTTAACGGAGTGCGAGAGTGGCCCGGAAAATGCCAGTACTGATAGTACTAAGACATGTTATGCCTTCTTGGGTTGTAGAAAAGAGAGCCTTAAAAATTATGCGCGTACCTTTCACATACCGAAAATACGTGGGATCCGCAGGCCACAGAGAGCGCGGTTTTTCTATGGTGGAAATGGTCATCGTTGTGGGTGTCATTTTAATTGTTATGGCAACCGCGCTAATGAATATCGTGCCTGCTCTGAAAACCGCGAAATCTAATGCCGGGGTGGAACTTGTGCTGGGCGAATTGCGCCGTGCGCACGAACGAGCGGTTGATGAACGCCGCATATATCGCGTGACGTTTGTCGCGCCACAGACAATTCAAGTCGACATCGGGCAGGTGGCAAATATAGCCACAACGATCACAGGAAGCGCGCCGATATTTATCCAGGCACAGCCGCCGCTGACACTTCCAACAGGCACACAATTTGTGGTCGTTCCGGGAATTCCGACTAGCGCATTGAAGACACCCGACGGCTTTGGCACGGGCGCCGCTGCCATAGATTTCGATATCTCGAATGGAGGCGGGGGAACCCAAATCTATTTCCAACCGGACGGAAGAGCGCTGGATGCGGCCAACAGACTGAACGACGGGGTTATCTACATCGCCCGACCTAACGATCTCTTTTCGAGCCGAGCGGTTTCCCTATTCGGTTCCACAGGTCGCGCCAAGGGATGGTTCCTGTCGAACGTCGGTGGAGTCAACGGGTGGAGCCAATGAGATTAGCGCGTTGGCAGAGACTGAAGTTTCTAACTCGACACAATGGCTTTGGACTGATCGAAGCCTTGATCTCCACTTTGATTCTCGTAATTGGCTTGGTGGCGCTGGCGGGACTATTCGGGCAGTCGCTAACCTTTCTCCAATACACACGTGAAGATCTGATCGCAAAACAAAAGGCTAGGGAAGCTTTGGAGAGCGTGTATAGCGCTCGCAACGACGCAACGGTTGGATTTGCAGGAATCCAGAACGCCGCCTTCGGAGGGATATTCCTGAACGGATTTCAACCGCTTTTCCTTGCCGGACCGAACGGGATCGTAGGAACGGCGGGCCAATCGGGAATCCTTGATCGGCAAATATTGCCAGGGAAAGACGGCATTCTCGGCACGTCAGATGATGTAATTCTGCCGCTGAGCAACTTTCGGCGTCAAATTCTGATTCAGCCGCTCATCGATTCCACAGGGAATATTAGTCCAGACATCAGGCAGATAAGCGTAACCGTGCAAGTGACGTCGCCGGGCCGAGGTACGCGCAATTACACAGTGACCGGATACATTTCGCGCTTTCAATAAGGTGATAGGTATGCATCGTTCTTACAAGCAATCCAAAAACGGATTCACCATGGTGGAGCTTCTAGTGGCCATGGCAGTGACGCTGATTGTAGTGGGTGGAGCAGTTTTCCTGTTTGCGAGCTCAGTGCAAACCTCGAACCTGACGGTAAGGCGCTCTGAAGTGCAAACGGAGGCGCGGGCCGCGATTAGCCAGATGTCCCGGGATCTATCGCAGGCCGGCACAGCGGTACCTTTGAACGGCATCCCCATCCCCTCGGTGGGAACGGGCGGGGCGAATCCAAATTTTTCCTGTGATGCCACGCAATGCTATACGGGAGCGGCCGGCGACTACACGCAGGGACTGCTTTACAAAGTCACGCCAGGTAATGCCATCGGTCCCAATATTTCCGAGCCGAGTGATGCGATCAAAATAGTTTACGTAGATCCCACTTTGAATTGGGCAGCGTTCCAGGCAGCCACGATCACGGCGAATGGAAACAGCTTGACCATGCCGGTGGCCACGGTTCCGGCAGTGATGGATCCGGCAGTCGGCATCACACCTGGTGACGTCATTCTGCTGCAAAATGCTCATGGCTCTGCGGTTGGCGTTGCTACTGCCGTGGCCGGGCGAACCATCACATTCGGGGTGGATCCAGTAAACCTCAATCAGTCGGGCGCCCCCTCAGGAAACATCAAGTCTCTGGCTAATCCAAATTCTAATCCGGTCACCTATCCGGCCACCCAGGTTTCCCGCTTAATGATGATCACGTATTTCATCCAGGCGTTCGTAGGACCCAATGGACCCGATGCCCGGCTGATGCGACAGGTCGGAGCGCATTCACCGGTGCCGATAGCGGAACACATCGAAGATTTGAAATTAACATACGATGTTGTTGACCCGATCACGAACGCATTAACAGCCAATTCCCCCAACGCCGTAACGGGCAATCCTGCGGTTTCACAACCGAACCAGATCCGGAAAATCAATATCAATGTTACGGCTAGGGCATTTCGAGCGGATGCTGATGGAGATTTTCAGCGAATCAATCTGACAACATCTATTGGTCCCCGAAATCTTAGTTTCCGCGATCGTTATAACTAGGGATCTGCGAAGGTAAGGAGCGCCATAATGAAAATTAATCTATCTCCCGTAACAGCGAACGGATCAGAGCGAGGCGTGGCGCTGATTAGCGTCCTATTGTTGTTGACTCTTATGTCCGCGATGGCAGTAGCGCTCGTCTACAAAGTAAACCATGAGCAACATCTTCAAGCAGCGGATTCGGGAAATACCGCCGCGTACTATGGCGCAGAGGCGGGCATGGAAAAAATGATGGCGGATCTTTCGCTCCTTTACACCCAAGTAGCTGCTCCCACGAATTGCGACATTGCAAATCTGCAGGGTTCTCCACCACCCCAAGCGGCAGTCGGAACCACTTATCGAGAATACGTTTTCAATGTACCCCCACCCGGAGGGGGAGGTTGTGGGGCTCCGCCTTCCAGCGTCCAATTGATCAGCAGTGGACCCAATAGTGGCTTACAGGCCGGAATTGTTCGCATGGGTTTGCAGGTGACGGCAGATAGCCCAGGGGGTGATGAAGCGCGCTTGTTGCGCAACGTAGAGGTTGCGGAAATTCCTGTTTTTCAGTTTGGTATTTTTTCGCAAAGCGATCTGAGCTATTTTCCGGGTCCTAGCTTCGATTTTGCCGGCCGCGTGCAAACGAACGGCAACCTTTTTCTGGCCGAGGGCGGCGGCTCAACGCTCACATTTCACAGCCCCATGCGTGCTGCAGGAGACGTGGTGCGCGACCAGTTGGCGAATGGCGCCAGTACAACCGCCCAAGGGCGGACGGGAAACATCCTGATTCCAACTGCGCCAAATGGTTGCGATGGAGGACAGCCGGCTTGTCGGAATCTGCAGCTGAATCCCAACGAGGGTAGCTCGACAGGGGGACCCACGCCTGCTTATTCTCCTACCGGAACCGGAACTGTAAATCCGGCTTGGAATTCGCTGTCAACTTCTACCTATAGAGGCATGATATTGAGTGGAGCGACGGGAGCGAGGCAACTTACTCTGTCGTTCGTCCAGCCTGGCGTTGGCCCCATCGAAATCGTTCGTCGTCCTAGGCCCGCCGAGGTGCCCACATCCCTCGTAGGCGTGTCTCGACTTTACAACCAGGCCCAGATTCGTGTGTTACTTAGCGATAATCCGGCTGAGTTGCCCGGGGGCGCTGGGGACGCGCAAAATATCCGCCTCGCTAATGTGAAGAATGGCGGTGGAGCGCCGGATTACACTAATGGCGTTCCTGTCGCCGGACTGGTCGGCAACACGTTTTTTGCCGAGGCATTGCGAACAACCGATACTAAGAACGGCAATACTACTACGAGAGTCGGTTCCGGCGGCGAAACCAATTGGGCGAACGTCCCTTTGACTCCCCCGCCCGCCGAAGCCACGCTTGTTCCTGTGACTGCCCCGCTGTTGGCCTCAACGACCACCACAGTTGCCGGCACTACCACGGTTGCCCAGCCCTGGAATTTACTGGATGGATATCTGCGCGTAGAAATTCGCCAGAACGGTGGTAACTACGTAGGCGTGACGAAAGAATGGCTGGAGCTGGGTTTCGCTCGCGGGGTTAACCCCCCAGGCGTAGGCTTGCCCAATACCGTTCACCCCAACGCCATCTTGCTGTTGCAAATGCAAGCTGACCGAAATGGCGACGGCACAGCGTCTAACGTGGAGCTGGTTAAAGATGCGGGCACGAACACTGTCATCACCGGGCCAGCCACTCGCAACAATTGGTATCCCATCAATATGTATGAAGCTCGCGAGGGTGCGTTTCGCGAGAACCAGCGCGTGACCACGAGTTGCAGTATCGGTGGGATTTTGAACCTCGTGGATATCGACGTGAACAATTTGAAGCGATGGCTATCGGGAACCATCGGTGCATCTGGCAGCACCACCGAATTCACATCCCAAGATGGTTACATTCTCTACGTTTCGGATCGCCGAGGCATGATCTCAAGTCCCACGGCAGGCATCAAGAACGGCGAGTATGGTTACGAGGATGTGATTAATCCAGCGAGCGCCGCCGGCACGCCGGATCAAGTGCTAAACGTTGGAGAAGATGTCAATGCGAATGGCCAGCTGGATACCTATTCAGCGAATTTTCTGGGCTTAGGATTCGGCGTGGTCCAACCAGGCACTCTCCCCAATACGACCGTGAACTGTGTTAATACCGCCCGTCCAAATTGGGTCTCTGGTCCGCGCCATGCAGTGCGGCTGCTGAACGGCAACCTCGGAAACCTCCCGGTTCGTCCAGACAACAATCTAGGTGGCTTTACACTCGCGACCGAACAACCCGCTTATATCTTGGGGAACTATAACGCCAATGCCGGAGGTTTTGGGGATCCACACGCTGAGTCGGCAGTGATGGGCGATACAGTCACGCTGCTATCAAACAACTGGAACGATATTAACAGTTTTAAGAGCCCAGCTACCGTGGCGGGCCGCGCCGCAACAACGAGCTACTACCGTGTGGCCATCGCAACCGGCAAAAACATCAATTTCCCTCAACCCGGCTTTGCGGGTGTCCCGCAGGACTTTGGCACAGACGGCGGCGTCCACAACTTCTTGCGCTATCTGGAAAATTGGGGTGGGGCCACCCTGAACTATAGAGGCTCAATGGTGAGCTTGTTCTACGCGCAATATGCTACCGGGGTCTTCAAATGCTGCGGCACCGTCTATTCTCCTCCAACGCGAAATTACGCATTCGATACCGATTTTTTGGATCTTTCTAAGTTACCTCCCGGAACTCCCAAATTTCGCGACGTGGTAAACGTTGGTTTTCAGCAGGTCTACTAATGGCGGTTTTTGTATGGAGTAAATCCCCATGATTCCATTTACTCCATCGAATCCCGGTAATCGGCGACGTAGCCAGCGCGTACTGCTGCAAGTGCGCGTACGCATCGGTGCCGTTGGTTCTCTAGGTAAAAACCTCTACGAGTCCACCGAAACGCTAACTGTCAATGCACACGGCGCGTTGATTTTGTTGGAAGCCCGCCTTATCATCGGCGACAAAGTGCAATTGCAGCACAACTTAACTCAGGAAGAACAAGAATGCGTAGTCATGTTCGTCGGACCCACGCGTGGCATCAAACAAGAAATTGGTCTGGAGTTCACTTCACCCCGGCAGGGCTTCTGGCGCGTCGCCTTCCCTCCAGACGATTGGACCTCAAAAGATACCGACGCGCGGGCTATTGCTAGTGGTCGCATCGCCAAATAGGCTCTATTACCGGCCAACTAACGCCTGATTAAGCCGCACAATTTACCGGCCACGTACGCTTGGTCGTCGAACTAAAACAATCTATCGAGGAAATAACCAGACTTCGCCTTCTAATAATCCGGGACATAGACTCGCTTATTTTGAAGGCCCGAACGTGGCGCTAGAATTTCTAATTTGACTACCGTTCCGAGATCCCTTACAGCATCGAGCTTGTCGATCTCGCGACCGGAAACCGAAGGCTCTGCAAGAAGCTCGCCCGACGGACCGTACAGGAGTGTCAATCCAGACGAGAGATTGCGCCAGCGACGACCTACGATCGTAGGCATTTAGGCCTACTTCCAGGTGTCCAGTCTGTGCGTGCCGGAGGGCAAACAATGACTGGCGCGTCAGCCCGCAACACCAGCGCCTATGGCAAGATAGACCAGCACCGGCGGCCCGTCTAAGTTCCATTGCGGAGGAGGAAATGCATCGCCTCGGGCGTTTAACGCATGACTATTTTAGATTCGAATTTAATAGCGCGCGATCCGTGGCGCCTTTCGGTAAAGCGTCAGAGTGATGGCGTAATCGGGATAATCCATATAATTAAATTGCCGCGGGTAGACGTCTCTACGCCATTGCATGTTGGTCAATCTCATAGCCAGCCATTTGGAAGCGTCGCGATGAGTAGAACAGCCACAAGGCGTCGACGCTTTAGAATGGGATCAGTGTCGCCGTCGCCGTACTTGACCGGCCGAAGCGCATTTGCCGCTTCCACCATCGCAATTGCCCGAACAGCACTGACTGCCCTTACACATCTCGCGCCGTTCGGCCTGCAGGAGGCGGCGTCCAGCACCGACAAACAAACCACGTCGAACCAACTGCCGGACCTAATGCGTTATGTGGAGTTTCACAAGTGGAACGTAGTCGAGACCTACATCGACGAAGACGTGAGCGGAAAGAAAATTTCCCGACCCGCGTTCGATCGTATGATGCTCGACGCGCACTTGAATAAGTTCGATGTGGTTCTGGTCGTGCGCCTTGACCGGCTCAGCCGTAGCGTAAAGCATCTCTTGAGCACGCTCGAAGTCCTCGACAAGCTCGGCATCGGTTTCGCGAGCGTCACGCAAAATATCGACACTACGACCGCAGCAGGTAAGCTGCTCTTCACCATTCTTGGAGCGATGGCTGAATTCGAAAGCACTTTGATATCGGAACGCACCAAGGCTGGTCTCGCTCGCGTTCGCAAAGACGGCTCGAAGTCTGGGCGACGCATCGGAAGGCCCACTCGCGATATCTGCGCGTTAAAACTTACGCAGATGCGTTCGCAAGGCATGTCCGCGCGTCGCATCGCACTCGAACTCAACGTGCCACTTACAACGCTGCACAGGAGACTCGCATGAACATATCAAGTCCGGACTAGTATCAGCCAATGATTGTGACCAAGAATGGAAAGGGAAAGCCTATGGCGAACGCCGATATAGTGTTAAAGAGAATGATTGCGCAAGGGGTACCGTTGACCGTCTCCAACTACATCACGATCTCGCCGGCGAGAAAAGTTCTTTGGACGAGCTGGAAGGCGAAGAATGGGGCGCGGTGAACGATTTAATAGAAGATGGCCTGCTCGTTGACACAGAATCCAATACCACCCTCGGCATCTTTCTCTTCTTCGGCGCAACTATGGCCTTCCTGGCCGGGATAACGCTCACCAGGCCCGGCACGATACCCGATCGCATGTCCGACCTGGTCAGCGCTCTCACCGGCGATGTGCTCAGGGGCGCCATCGGGTTCATAATCGCTGGAGCGTTACTAATCTATCTTTTGCAGCCGAAAATCGGGCTGCATTTTGTAGCGGCAAGGATGCCAGTGCGCCACAATAATTCTACTCGCCGCAAATATCGAGCGTCGCTCGCATGACCACTCCCGGCTCGGCCGTCGAATACCTTGTCTGGCTCTTGATCGCCGCCGCCGTCATCGCCATCGTGGCCAAGTGGCTGCGCATTCCCTACACCGTCGCACTGGTCTTCGGCGGCGTCATCCTGGGAGCCGTTCATCTTTCCATTCTGTCGCCGTTGCAGCCGGGAAACCGCCCGGATTGGCTGACTCCCGATGTAATTTTGATCTTGTTTCTTCCGGCGCTGGTCTTCGAAGGCAGCGTAAAACTCGATATCAGGCAACTCCTCAAGAATACTTTGCCGCTGTTGCTGCTCGCCAATGTCGGCGTGCTCCTTGCCGCGCTGGTCACCGGATTTGCGGTGCACTGGCTGGTTGGCCTGCCCGTGTTGATTGCCATGCTCTTCGGCTCCATCATCTCCGCCACCGACCCGATTTCTGTTCTGGCCATTTTCAAAGATTTGAAAGTGCCGCATCGCCTCTCCCTGATTCTGGAGGGAGAGAGCCTGCTGAACGACGGAACCGCCGTGGTGCTTTTTGAAATTCTCCTTACCGCTATAGTTGCCGGGAACCTCGGCCTGGCCCGCGGTATCGGACACTACTTCCTCGCCGTAATTGGAGGAGCGGCTCTGGGTTCGGCGCTCGGCTACCTGGCCAGTCGCATCACTGCAATCGTCGACGATGCTCAGATCGAAATCACCCTGACCACAGTTCTGGCTTACGGCAGCTACCTGCTGGCGCATCGCTTGGACTTATCCGGTGTAATTGCCACCGCTTGCGCGGGATTGATGCTGGGCAATGTGGGTGCCAAGCGCGGCATGAGCCCGCGCACCCTTACGGCCATGCAGTCATTCTGGGAATACGTTTCCTTTGTCATGAACTCGCTGATTTTTCTCCTGATCGGACTCGAAATTCATCCCCGCTCCATGTTGGGAAATTGGTGGGCCATATCTTTGGCGATTGCCGCGGTACTCCTCGGCCGGATGTTGTCGATTTATCTCTTCGTGCCCATCAGCAATCTCTTCACCGAAAAAATCTCCTGGCGATGGCAGCACGTATTTGTCTGGTGCGGGTTGCGCGGTGCGCTGGCCCTGGCGCTGGCGCTCAGCCTGGACAGCTCATTTCCTTACCGTGAACAAATTCTGGATTTGACGTTTGGGGTAGTGATCTTCTCCATCGTGGTGCAGGGCTTGACCATCAAGCCGCTGGTAAAATTCCTGAAACTCTCAGAACCAGGCGCCTCGAAGTAAAGGCGTTCCTCATGTGGGCGCAAAAAAAAAAAAAAGACCCGCTCCAGCGAGCGGGTCTCGGTAAAACAGTTAGCCCGGAATTCTCACTAAGAATAAGAACGAATGGTT
>JRHI01002740.1_pt1 | contig 11557 bp, 5 predicted proteins | sample 215371 | NCBI WGS metagenome assembly JRHI01 (sample SAMN02929681, study PRJNA255918) | sediment metagenome | biome: cave system; feature: Ice Cave; material: Sediment; isolation source: sediment from deep within a dark volcanic ice cave with no known source of... ... | reverse complement strand
GATACAAAAGCAGTTAGGCAAGTGAATCATGTTGACAGCAGTGGTCAGGAGACTGTGCCACAACGAGGGAGAGTGCCCTGCGCAAATGGGAGAATCCGGCTCGGAGCGCATAATACCGCCGAATTCACGTCCCAAACGACCAACCGCCAACCGCAACCTGGCGCGTTCGGGACCATTGACCTGCTGATCCGCTTCTCCCTGGGCGCGCGGACGTTTCAGCTCGTCCTACACCTGCGCCTCCAGGATGGCCCGGCAGCTGCGGAAATGCTTCTCCTGGCAGGGATCGTATTGCGCCCCGCGCAGGTCCACCAGGTAGAAGTCCACACCCTTCACGTTGGCGTCGCGCAGGTCGGCGCCGCAAAGGTTCGCCTTGCGGATCTCTTCCGGTGATTTGAAATACTGTTCCTCGGAATCGTCGGTGTAGAAGCCGGTGCGACTCCCCTCCGAGGCGATGGGACTGAAGACCAGTCCACTCCGCGACGAGCCCGCATGGAAGCTGGCGCCGCGCAGATCGGCGCCGCGCAGGTTGACGCCCGCCCAGTTGACATCGGCCAGGCCGGCATTACACAGACGGGCGTTCTGGAAGTTCGCTTCCGGCATCCAGGAGCCGGTCAGATAGGCGCCCTTGAGGTAGGCGCCGCGGAAATCGGCGCAGGGAAGTTGCAGGTACTCCAGGTCGCAGCCATGCAGGTGCGCGCTGGGAAACCGCGCACCTGCAAAGTTGGCGACGCGCAGTTGTAGACCGGAGAGGTCCGCCTCCTCAAGGTTGGCGCCGCTGAAATCCGCCTCGGTGATGACAGCACCTCTGAGGACTGTCCGAGAGAGATCCGCTTCGACAAAGGATGCGCCTGCCAGGTTGGCCCCTGCGAACGAGGCGCCGCGCAGCACGGCGCCCTCCAGATTGGCCTGCTCCAGGTTGGCCTTATTAAAGCGCGCGCGCTCGGCCTTCGCCCGGGCCAGGTCGGCGTGCGACAGGTCCGACTCCGTGCCGCCGAATTGCTCGAGGACAGCACCCTGGAGGCATGCCTGACGCAGCACGCAACGTGCGGCGCTGGTCCACCCGAGTTTTGCTTCGTGCAGATAGGCGTGGCTCAGGTCGGCGTCTTTCAATTGGGCCCACGACAGGTCAAGGTAGGGCCAGGCGATCCCTTCCAGGTACGCTCCGGACAGGGTGGGCTGGGCGCCGTTCGGCGGCGCCCAGCCGGTATCCGTCGCATGCAGGATGCTGGCTGCCATCGGTTGCAAGCCTGGTGGGCTCGCCAGGCGCTTTTGCAGAGTGGCCAGGGCTTCTGGAACCCCGGCGGCGGCGGTGGCGGTTTCCTGGACCAGCGCCCGCGGCAGACGTTGCTCCAGGTAACGGCACGGCGCGGCGGTTCGCAGGTCGCGCACGATCTGCTCGGCGGCCAGCAACACCTGCACCGCTTCATGGCGCAGGACATGCACGAGCTGCGCGCTGCACTGGAGATGCCGCAGTCTGTCTTCGAGATGATGACAAACGAGACCTGCCTTGAGGAGGAACTCCAGGCACAACTCCCGGGCCGCCTGCTGCCGCTTCGCGTCGGCCAGTTCGCGCGTCAGGAACCGCTGGAGCGCGTGCCGCACGCAGGAGACCGTCTCGTCCTCGGCCAGCTCGTCCAGCACGATCCGCCACAACTCCGGCAACGGCGGCAGCGAACCGCGATCCGGAGCCGACCGCAGCCGCGCGATGACCGAGCCGCAGCGCTCCCGATGAGCGGCCAGTAGGTACTCGATCCATTCGTCCTCGCTCCACGGAGCCAAACGCAGCATTGCCAGGCAGGATTCCCGCCAGGGCACGCGATCCGCAAAGATGACCAGGCGCTCGTTCTGGCGATTCCTCTCCTTCAGGATGGCCAGGGGAGAACCATCCGCGAACGTCACCTGGGCCTGCGACGGCAGCACCGCGGCCAGGTGTCCCAGGGCCATCGTCTTGCCCGAGCCGGACGGGCCGATCAGCTGAATCAGGCCGCGCGCGCCCGCCTCCACGAACGGCAGGACCTCCTCTTCCAGAGGCAATGCCGTGCCGCTTCGGGGAGACAGCACGCGCGGTTGCACGAGAGCACGTTTCGGTTCGAGCATGGTTCCGCGAGCCCTGCGAGGCGAAGAAGATATTCGTCTTCTCGACATGTTAACGCGCGATCGGGGCAAAAGAAAGTCTGCTGGAGGTCTGCGAAAACGGGGCGGACTCTGCCGGCTACGGGGATGGCGCCATAGGTTCCCGCCACAGCAGGTCGGTCAACCCGTGGGACGGCTGCTCTCGCCTTGCTGCGGCCGGTACGATGGAGACGCCGTCGCCGCGGCGACGATGAATTAGATCTGCGCCGCGCGCAAGTTCGTGCAGCCGCGACGCGCAGCGGCGCGCGGGCTGGCTACACAGAGACCGGCGCAAGTTCCCGCGCGCTGGACGTTCTTCGGGCGGAGCAACGACGGAAGGGCAAGCCACTCTCGGCTTGCTTCCCGATCTCGGAAGGAGCAGACGCTATGACCCCTCGTTACTGGTCCCTGACACTGGCCCTGGGAACGCTACTGCTGTCCGGCAGCACCGTCTTCAGCCACGAGCCGGCCCAGGCGGACGGGGTGGAGGTCCTGACCCGCGGCCCGGTTCACGAAGCCTACGCCGAACCGGTCGATGCCCGGCCGCAGCCCTCGCCCATCGTCCCCAAACAACCTCCGCAGCAAATCGACGAATTGCCGCCCGACCAGAGACCCGATGGCGCCGGTTGGATCACCGGTTACTGGGCCTGGGATGACGATCGCAGCGATTTCATCTGGATCAGCGGCTTCTGGCGTGTGGCGCCCCCAGGCCGGCAGTGGGTACCTGGCCAGTGGCAGCAGGTCGAGGGCGGCTACCAGTGGTCCGCCGGCTACTGGGCGCCCCTGCAAACCGCCGAGGTCGAGTACGCGCCGCCGCCGCCGGTGTCGCTCGATTCCGGCCCGTCGGTGCCCGCTCCCGGCGACAACTGCGTCTACCAGCCTGGCACCTGGGTGTATCGTGAGACGCGCTACGCCTGGCGGCCCGGCTGCTGGATCGATTATCGGCCCGGCTGGATCTGGATTCCGGCTCACTATGTCTGGACGCCGTGCGGCTGTATCTTCGTCGAGGGTTACTGGGACTATCCGCTGCGCGATCGCGGCTTGCTCTTCGCCCCGGTCTGCTTCGCGCGGCGCCTGTGCCAGCCTGGTTTCTGCTGGACGCCCAGCTACGTCGTCTACGACGATTGCCTGTACGGGTCGTTGTTCGTGCGGCCATTGTGCGGCCACTACTACTTCGGCGACTACTTTGACGCCCGCTATCGTGGGCTGGGCTTCACCGCCTGGGTCGATTTCCGCATCGGCCGAAGCGCCTACGATCCGCTGTTCAGCTTCTACCTCTGCCATCATGCAGCCGATGTCGGCTGGTCGCAGGACCTGCGAGCCCTGTACGTGGGCCGGTACAACGGCGACTTCGTCCGGCCGCCGCAGACGCTGGTGCAGCAAAACACGCTGGTGCGGAACATCACGATCAACAAGAACGTGACAAACGTGACGAACGTGACGAACGTGACGATGTTGGCGCCGTTGCATGAGGTGAATAAGCAGCAGGTGCTCGCGTTGCAGGCGGTGCCGCAAGAAGAGCGCGTGCAGCAGCAACGTGCGGCCGCCCGGGTGCAGGCCGTTTCGGTACAGCGACACCAGGTCGAGAGCCGGTTGCTGAGCCAGGGGCCGGCGCCGGTCCACCCGACCGACACGGTTCATCGGGTGAAGCTGGACCTGCCGAAGCCACTGCCGGTCGCCCGTAACACAACCCTGGTGCGAACACCGCCGCCAGCGCCGGTGCCGCACGTCGAGGTGAAGCCGGTGACGAAGACGGAACGCGTGACGCCGGTGACGCCGAGGAAAGAGACGCCGCCACCGCCGCTGAAGAAGGAAGTCAGCCCGCTGCCCCTGGTGACGCCAAAGAAGGAGACGCTGTCTCCGCCGCCGCCACCCGTGAAACGCGAAGTGACGTCACCACCACCCGTGAAACGTGAAGCGACGCCACCGCCACCCGTGAAACGCGAAGTGGCACCGCCACCGCCGGTGAAACGCGAAGTGGCACCGCCACCGGTGAAACGTGAAGCGACGCCACCGCCACCGGTGAGACGCGAAGTGGCACCACCTGTGAAGCACGAGGTGGCGCCGCCGCCACCGCCGGTGAAACGCGAAGTAGCGCCGCCGCCCCCAGTGAAACGTGAAGTGGCGCCGCCGCCACCGCCGGTGAAACGCGAAGTGGCGCCGCCGACCCCGGTGAAACGTGAAGCGGCACTGCCAGTGAAGCACGAGGTGGCGCCATCACTCCCGATCAAACGGGAAGTGGCACCGCCACCACCGCCGGTGAGGCACGACGCTCCGCCGCCGCCACCGCCTGGCAAGCCGGCGCCGACGGGGTCGAACAAGGTGATGGCCGCGCCGGTCCATCACACGCCAGCGGCCGCCCCGCCGCCTCCGGTTCGGCACATTGAAGCAGCCGCGCCGTCGCCGCCGTCACACACATCCTCGTCATCGAGCCGGGAGGTGACGTCCCGAAGTGATGCGACACCGAGCGAGCGGTCGAAGCGTAAGTAAGAAATGGTGAACGCCAACGCCCCGGGCCTCGGACGTCAATCCGAGGCCCGGGGCGTTTTCTATGACCCGCGCGGTGTTGCGTCGCTCGATCTCGGCAGAGCATGGGTTGCGGCCGGTCTTGTATGTTTGTACACTGCTGGAGACGAGGCGGGGAAGGCTCGCCAGGACCAACGCCGAGGGGTGCGAACGTGTCGCAGGAACAGCAACCGATCCACGGACGCGGCACGGCCAGCAATCCGCCGAACCGCTTCGAACTGATCGTCCACGAACCGGACCCGGAGAACGCCGACCCCGACGGTCCCGCTCCCACCACGCGTTTCTACCGGGACGCGACGCGCTCCATTCTCGTCCGCAACGACAGCCCCGACGTCGGCTTTGAAATTAGCATCAATCCGTATCGCGGATGTGAGCACGGCTGTATATACTGTTATGCTCGGCCAACCCACGAATACCTGGGCTTTTCCGCCGGCCTCGAGTTCGAGACAAAAATCCTCGTCAAGGAGGACGCACCGGAACTGCTGCGGCACGAACTGTCGTCGCCGCGCTGGCGGCCGTGCATGGTCGGTATTAGCGGCGTCACCGATTGCTATCAGCCGATCGAACGACGACTGCGCGTGACGCGGCGTTGTCTCGAAGTATTCGCCGAGTTTCGCAATCCGGTGGCCATCGTCACGAAGAATCACCTCGTCACCCGCGATCTCGACCTGCTTCAGGAACTCGCCCGCCACCAGGCCGTCGTCGTGTTCCTGTCGGTGACCACGCTTGACGGCGACCTGGCCCGCGTGCTGGAACCCCGCGCGACGCAGCCGGCAGGCCGACTGGCGGCCATCGAGGAACTGGCAAAGGCGGGTGTGCCGGTCGGCGTCCTCGTGGCGCCGGTGATTCCGGGACTGACCGATCACGAACTGCCGTCAATCCTCGCCGCGGCCGCCGCGGCCGGGGCACGGCAGGCCGGTTACGTTATGCTGCGTCTGCCGCACGGCGTCGCGGGGCTCTTCGAGCAGTGGCTCGACCAGCACTTTCCCGAGAAGAAGGAGAAAGTCCTTGGCCGCGTCCGGGACATGCGCGGCGGCCGACTCAATGACGCCCGCTTCGGCAAACGCATGCGCGGCGAAGGGGCACTGGCGGATACGATCAAGAATATGTTCACGCTTGCCTGTCGCCAGCACAACCTGGCGCGGCGCGGCCTGGAACTGTCCACGGCAGCGTTCCGCCGGCCCCAGGGAGAACAGCGTTTGCTCTTCGAGTAGGTTCGCGCCACCTGAAAAGCCGCTGGCGGCCTGGCGATTTGGCAGTCCGCCAGCGGCGTGGCATCATTGTTCTAGCGTCAGCGTCGGCGCCTGTCGCTTCGTCGCCGGCTCGGCCGGTTCCGGCAGCACCTGGACGTTTGACAACCGCGGCCCCGGCGCCGGTCCCAGCTCCGGTTCCTTGACCGTTGTGACCACCGGCACCGGCTCGGGCATCTCGGGCAGCGGCGCCGGGCTCGGGGCCAGCGCGATCGCCTCCGGCGTCTGCACCATGGCGACATTGCCGGCCAGGTCGCTGGCCTCGGCACGCACCCAGAAGCGCGCCGGCAGGCCCGGCGGCAGCTTCCACACGTATCGGCCCGTGTTCTCCAGCTGCGAGATGATCGGCAGCCATGGCCCCTGCGCGTCGCGCGCCCAGCACAGGGCGATCGGCTCCGGGCTCAGGTTCTTGTCGCTGGCCTGCCACAGGATCGTCAGCGTCTTTGCCTGGGCGTCGTACTGGGTGCTTTCCAGATTGACCGTCGGCTTCGTCAGGTCCACCTCGACGCTGACCTGTGGTTGCTCGCCGGGCTGCGGCCGAGCCTTGCCCTGGCCGGCGCGATTGCGGGCCAGCAGCGTGAAGCCGTATAAGCCATCCGCGTCCACGTCGATGACGAAGGGCGGCTGCTGCGGCGCGGCGGCGTACTTCTGCCAGGCGCCGCCGTTGCGCGTGTACCACAGTTCGACCGACGCCAGACCGGACGGCCCAACGTCCTTGATTTCGTAGTTCAGCTGCAGGCGCCGGCTGTTGACCAGCGGCACCGGATGCCCCGTTTGCGTTTCGGCTTCCGCCGGCTGCTGCGCCGACGCCAGGTTCATCTCGCTCCCTAGCCGACCCGGAGTGTTCTCGTGCAGCGGGGCGGCGGGAGTGCTCGATGCCAGTGCCGCCACGGACGCGGCATTGCCCGCCTGCGGCCGACCACGCGGCGGACCCATGGCCTGCAGCGCCGCGTCGGCATTGTCATTCGGCGCCGCGGCGCCCTGCGGCCAGGTCGCGTTCCGCCGCGGCATGGCTGCGGTTGTCATCCCCGGCTGCGCCGGACCGTCGCCGAGCCGGCCCATACCGCGCGGATAGCCCGGGTACTGCCGGCCGGACTGGGTCATGTCGATCACTTCGGGCTGCGGCGGGGATGCGACACAGCCTCCCAGCATGCCTAGCACCACCAGGATTCCCGCTCTTCGCGTCATACCCTGACCCTCCGTTCTGCCGCCGCGGGACAGCCCCTCAAGGCCTGGCGCAAGAATCGCCAGGCCGCAAGCGGCTGCCGCCTCCCCTCCTTACACGTCGATAGGGGGCGGGGTATACGTCCCTCCAGGCGGCGCGTCAAGCCCAGGGCGCTGCCGCACGCGCGGTTGCAGCGATCCTGTCGATTCTGCCGATCGTGCGGTTGACGATGGCGCCGGCGCGACCTAGGGTTGGTTGGACTAAAAGTGATTGCGTCCACCTCTTCATCCTCGACAAAGGCAAACCCGTCGTAAGGCGGGGACGCAAAGCCATGGGCCCATCATTATTGGATGGGTCGCCAGGTTACCGAAGGGATGAATGCTTTTCCTTCTGAGGTTCTGAAGAGGTCGCTCGCACAGAACCCAGAAGGAGCCGTGCATGCGCCGCCGCCAACGCCGCGTCGGCCTGAGCGTGGAGCAGCTCGAGCTGCGCAACATGCTCAGCGCCAGCAGTGTTCAGACCCTCTTCCGCTCTGGCCAAACCTTTATCACCTGGCAGGAAGACACCAGCATCACTGGTGAGAAGTACAACGTCTACCAGTCCAGCCAGCCGATCACCTCGGCCAACCTGGGCCAGGCGACGTTGCTCACCGGCCGGTGGGGACCGCTGCCCAAGGGCACCTCGATCGACGCGAATGAACGCACCCGCGGCGCCGATGCCGTGCAGCAGAACTACATCATCAGCGACCTTGGCCCGCAGCTCTCCAACACGACCGGCCTGTTCGTCAACACGGCCCACGGCAACGGCCCGGAGTACTACGCCGTCACCGAGGTCGTCAACGGCGTCGAGGATCGCGGCATCACGCCCGGCCAAAACGCCACGACGACGGCGGTCAACGAGGTCGTCGAGACCCCCAGCCCGGTGCTCGTCTACCAGACGCCCGACGGCCGCGGCAAGGCTTACACGCAGTTCATGGACTATGCGCAGTGGAACCCAACCTTCGACGGCTACGCCTACAACTACTCGGTGGCCACGCCGGACGGCTACAACGGCTCGCAAGCGGTGCCGCTCATGGTCTACATGAACGGCTACGGCGGCCGCTACGCCGTCCACGACGGCACGCCCTACGGCTGGAACTCCATCTGGGTCGAGGTCGATGATCCGCATCAGTCGTGGTACTACGGCTTCGATTCCAGCTACGACTATCGCCAGGGCGGCGTGCCGGCCACGGGCACCATCGTCAACTTCACCGAGCAGCGCATCCTGCAAGCGATCGACGAGACATCGGCTCGTTACAACGTCGATCCGAATCGGATCTGGGGTCACGGCAACTCGATGGGCGGCTCGGGCCTGCTCGCCCTGGCCATGCGCTATCCCACTGTTTTCTCCGCGGTTTACGCCGGTCTGCCGATGACCAACTACGCGACCTCGGCCGACCAGGGCGGCACAAACTGGGTCGCCGACGTGACGCCGAAATGGGGCGCCCTGTCCACGAACCTGCCGATCGAGAACCTTGGGCCCCACGCCGCTGGGCTGGCGAAGTACAACGGCATGGGCGTCTGGGACTGGCAGAACCATCAGGAGCAACTGGTCAACCACGCCGGCGACTCGATGGCGTACGTCACGTTCGCTCACGCCATGCAAGACACGATCATCAACTGGGCCACGCAGGGCGCGCCGTTCGTCGGCGCGCTTGAGCAGGGCCGCATCGGCTACACCGGCGCCAACGTGCCCGGCGGCCATTCCTGGCCCGGTTTCATTGGTTCCGACCAGGCAATGATCGGCGGCCCGGGCGGCTTTGGTAATTTCCAGTTCGCCAAGAACATGAGCTTCCCGGCCATCAGCAAAGCCAGCAGCAATCCGCCGGCCAATCCGCCGGCGAGCACCACGACGTCGTATCTCTACAACCAAAACATCGAGTGGTCCACGCCCTGGAATTCTTTCGACCAGAACATCGTCGATCAGCCAAACCTCTATCGAATCTCGCTGCGCTCGACGGGCGGCAGCCAAACCGCCGACGTAACGCCGCGTCGCTTGCAGCAGTTCCAGGTCACGCCGGGCGCGACCTTCCAGTGGGAAAACCACCGCGTCAGCGATGGCGCCCTGGTCGCCTCGGGCACCGTGACTGCGGATAGTCATGGCCTGGTCACGGTGACCGGCTTCCAGATCAGCGCGGGCGGCAACCGCCTCGTCCTGGCGCCGACCGGCACCAGCATCACGCCGCCGCCGACCCAGACGCCGCCGCCACCGGCCGCCAATCCACCGTCTGCCCTGGGCCACCTGTCGGATACGAGCAACACCATCGGCCTGTTCGCCGACCAGCTACCGGGCGGCCTCTCGGACGCACTGGCGCGCTTCATCACCGCCCACTACGCCGGCACCCAGAAGATGCTCCAGAGCGACACGAATCGTTTCCGCGCCCTCAATCCGAACTGGGTCGAACTGCACTACCAGCTGGCGACCGCCTCCGGTCCGGTGCAGTACATCCACAACGGCCAGTGGACCTCCGACTGGAGCAGCGTCACCACGCATGAAGACTGGTTCATGCACAATCCGACCGGCCAGCGGCTGCACGACAGCCAGTGGAACTGGGACCAGAACGACATCAGCAATCCCGCCTGGCAGCAGCACTGGCTCGACACGGCGATCGCCGACATGCGGGCTGAGGGTTCGCTGGGGGTGTTCGCCGACAGCTTCGATGCCGGCGTCGGCAGTTTCTGGTACGACCAGACCGACCCGCGCTTCAGCGGCACGAACGCGGCCAATCCGTCCGCCTGGCCGAACGGCCAGAGCTGGACGCAGCAGCTGGGTAGCCTCATCAACTACGTGGAGGCCGGCCTGGCGGCGACGCCGGAGCATTTCCTGTATCTGCCGAACCTCGGTTCCCTGGTGACCAGCTGGGAGAACATCGACTATTCGCATGTCGATGGCGGCATGCTCGAGGGCTTCGGCGAATGGGGCGGCGGTTACCTGCACGGCTCGGCCTCCGACTGGGCGCTGTCGATGAACCGGGCACTGCCGCTGACCGGGGCGGACAAGTTCATCATCATGCAGCCGACGCTGGCGGGCACGCCGGATTCGGCGGTTGGCCAGTTGCACCGCGAATTCCTCCTCGGGACGTACCTGCTGCTCAAGGGCAATCACACGTACCTGAACATCGTTGGCGGCGGTGGCGGCCTCCAGGCCAATTACTTCCCGGAATACAACCTCGACCTTGGTTCGGCGACGACGCCGCTGGCAAACGACGTGTCGCAGTACCTGTGGAACGGCGTCTATCGCCGCGATTTCCAGAAGGGCCTCGTGCTGGTCAATCCCAGTCCGAACACGGTGACGATCAGTTTGGGCGGAACGTACCAGCAGGTGACCGGCAGCGGCGGCGGCCCGCTCGGCGACGGCAACCTCGACGCCCAGGGCAACTACGTCGGCGGCAGCCTGACGTACACCCCGGTCACGACGGTGACGCTGGCTCCCGGCAGCGCGGCCATCCTGCTGAACGGCACGACGAGCACGCCGCCCACGACACCACCGCCCACGACACCGCCGACGATCAGCAGCGGCGCGGGGACTCTGACGCTGCGGAACGCGCAGGACAACGTCCTGACCAACTTCCAGGACCAGCATGCGAACCTCGGCGCCTCGGACCAGCTGCAGTTCTTCAAGCAGGGCACGTCGGTTTATCGACCGCTGTTGCAGTTCGACCTGTCGTCGCTGCCGGCCGGCGCCACGATCACGGGCGCCCGCGTGGAGTTGTACCACCTGCAAGGGCTGTACGCGAACGCGCCGATGAACGTGGATACGTACACGGTGGCGAGTACCTGGGCGCAGGGGAACGGCTGGGACCATTTCAGCCCGGGCGCCGGTTCGAGCTGGCTGAATTCCGATACGAACACGCCCTGGAAGACGCCGGGCGGCGACCTGAACACGACGACCAATTTCGGCCACGGCAGCAACGGCCTGGTGTCGAGCACGACAATCGCGTCGTTCACGTCGGCGGGCTGGGTAAGCTTCGACGTGACGGCGGCCGCGCGGGCCTGGGCCAACGGCACGCTGGCAAACCATGGTTTGGCGTTGTCCATCATGAGTGGCGACAACACGGAGCACGACTTCGCCAGTTCGGAGTACAGTAACGCCGCATTCCGTCCGCGCCTGGTGCTCGATTACACGTTTGCCACGCCGCCGACCCCCGCGTCCTTGCAATCTTCCGGCGGGCAGACGCCGGTGTCCACACCGACCCCGCCGGTGGCGCCGTCCCAGCCGCGGACGCCGCTGCCGCCCTCATCCGCGCCGGCGCGGCACCACAGGGCGACTCATCGGCATTCGCGTCACGTCCGACACGTCACCCTCCACGTGAAGAGGTGATGTGTAGCCACGACGCGCGGCGGAGCGCGCAGGCCGCACTCCGCTGCGCCTCGCGGCTGCACAGTGCTCTCCATCACCGTTATCCCCATCAATCCCAGCATCTCAGCATAGTCGCCGTCCAAGAAATACTTCCAGGACTTTCTGT
>JRHI01002739.1_pt1 | contig 11562 bp, 8 predicted proteins | sample 215371 | NCBI WGS metagenome assembly JRHI01 (sample SAMN02929681, study PRJNA255918) | sediment metagenome | biome: cave system; feature: Ice Cave; material: Sediment; isolation source: sediment from deep within a dark volcanic ice cave with no known source of... ... | reverse complement strand
GGGATACTGCAGTTGTCACACAACAACATCCCAAATCAGGAGGGCACTTCGCAGATGAAGCGTACACACCGTCGACCAAGCCTGGTCGTGACCACCGGTGGCAAGGGCGTCGTGGCGCATGCGGGAGCGCGCCTGTTGTGCGATCTGGCCGATCGGCTCGGCCTGAGTGACGGACTCTCGGCGGCGCTCGCACCCACCAAGCAGCGCCGCCGCGGACACGACCGCGGCCGGGTGGCGCTCGATCTCGCCGTCGCGCTCGCCGACGGCGCCACGGCGATCAGCGACCTGCGGGCCCTCTCGGGCCAGCCGGCGCTCTTCGGCCCGGTGGCCTCGGTGTCCACCGCCTGGCGGACCCTGGACGCGATCGATGCCGCGGCCCTGGAGCGCATCGCCGCCGCCCGCGCGGCGGCCCGCCGCCGCGCCTGGTCTGCTGGGATGGACCCCGGCTACTACGTCATCGACCTGGACGGCACCCTGGTCACCGCCGACTCCGAGAAGGAGGAGGCCGCGCCCACGTACAAGGGTGGCTTCGGCTTCCACCCGCTCGTCGCCTACCTCGACCGGACCGGCGAGCCGCTCGCGGCGCTGCTCCGTCCGGGGAACGCCGGCTCTGGCACCGCCGCCGACCACGTCGCGATCCTCGACGCCGCGCTGTTCCAGCTGCCGGTCGACCCGCGCAGCGCCGAGGTCATCGCGCGGACCGACTCGGCCGCCTGCTCGCACGAGTTCCTCGCGGCCTGCCGGGAGCGCGCCGTGCGCTTCGTCGTCGGACACGCGCTCACCGCGGAGGTCGCCGCCCGGGTGCTCAAAGCGCCCCGATCGCGCTGGATTCCGGCTCTTTCCGCCGATGGCACCCAGGAGCGCGAGGGCGCCCAGGTCGCCGAGGTCAGCGACCTGGTCGATCTTTCGGGATGGCCGGCCGGCACCCGGATGATCGCGCGGCGCGAGGAGCCCCATCCCGGCGCCCAGCTCACCTTCACCGATGTCATGGGGTTCCGGTACCAGGTCTTCCTCACCGACCACCACAGCTCGGATGTCCCGTATCTGGAGGCGGTGTACCGCGGCCGCGGACGCTGCGAGTGCGCCATCCGCGACGCCAAGGACACCGGCCTGGCGAACCTGCCCTCGGCCGAGTTCAAGATCAACCAGGCCTGGCTCGCCCTCGTGCTCCTGGCGGGCGACCTGCTCGCCTGGACCAAGGGCCTGTGCCTCCAGGGCGAGCTCGCCCGGGCGGAGCCCAAGCGCCTGCGCTTCGCGCTCCTGCATGCCGCCGGGGTGATCGTGCGCTCCGCCCGGCGGGTGTTCTTGCGCATCGCCACGGGCTGGCCGTGGGCCGACGATCTCGTGGCGGCGTTCGGCCGGCTCTCGCTCGTCACCTGATCGCGTCGTTGCCGTTTTTCGCGCACGCCGCCGCGACGGCCACAGCTCACGCTGCCCGCGCGTCGGTCCGGACCCCGCCCGCGCGCGTCGCATTCGCCTCCGCGAGCCGCACGCCATCCCAAGCGCGCTCACCCGAGCGCCGGAACATGACCCGCACGCGATGAGCCCACCGGTCGCGCGCCTCACAGCGTGTTAGTGAAAAATCTGGGTTAAGCATCCCGCTTATCTGCTGTGATTTCCGGCGCCCTTTCCTCCAGGCTGCGCCAAAGCCCGCGGGGACGCGGTGATCGGTGGAGGATGCAGGATGAAGAGCCGTCAGCAGGTTGCGACAAGCGATTTCGTGCTTGCGGCCGTTCTCCTGCTCCGCGAGTTTCGTCTCGAGGCCGTCAAACCGGATCCTGCGGAGCCGCGGCGCCGCAGGTTGTTCGTCTTCCGGGGCGATGCTGCCACCTTCGCCGAGCTCGCAAACCAGCTCCTCCTGGACGACGTCGCAGTTCCTGCGCGAGCGTTTTCAATCGCCCAGCGACGCCTCAAGCGGCTTCTCTACGAGGAAGTGCCGCCGCCGGGCCGGCCAGCTGACAGGCCCCTGGGGGGCGAGCGGTGAGGGACAGGCCGTCGAACTGGCCGAAACCGCTCGSSSMCGCCGCCCTCCGCGGACTTGCCGGCGAATTTGTGCGGTTGGTCGAACCGCACACCGAAGCGGATCCGGTTGCCCTCCTCGCCCAGTTCCTCACCGGCGTGGGGAACCTCATTGGTGGGGGGCCGTGCTTCGTCGCTGAGCGCGATCGGCACGGCACGAACCTGTTCGTCGTTCTGGTGGGTGAGACCGCCAAGGGCCGCAAGGGCTCGTCCTGGGGCCAAGCCCACTATCGGCTGGCGCTCGCGGATCCCCAGTGGGCCGACGAGCGGATCCAATCGGGGTTGTCATCGGGCGAAGGGCTCATCTGGGCCGTTCGCGATCCAATCAGTCGCCTGGAAGCAGCGAAACCCAAGGCCGGCAACGAACAGCGTGAGGTGGTCACGGACCCCGGTATCAGCGACAAGCGGCTGTTGGTGTTCGAAGCGGAGTTCGCATCGACCCTGCGGGTCCTCGACCGAGAGGGAAGCACGCTTTCCGCCCACATGCGCCAGAGCTGGGACAACGGAAGCCTGCGGGTGTTGACGAAGAACAGCCCCGCGAAGGCGACGGGCGCACACATCTCGATCATCGGTCATATCACGGCCGACGAACTTCGCCGCTACCTCACCCGAACTGAACTCGGAAACGGCTTCGCCAACCGCTTCCTGTGGATTTGCGTTCAGCGCGCACGGGTCCTCCCCGATGGCGGCGCGATCGACATGGTCGATTTTGAGGCTTTCGAGGCTCGATTGCGCTCCGTCATTGCACGGGCGCGGCAGTTAGGTTGGACCGAACTTCGTCGCGATGAGGAAGCTCGTGCGCTCTGGCACGAAATCTACGAGGACTTGTCGGATGGCCGACCCGGCCTTGTTGGTGCGGTCACATCACGTGCGGAAGCCCAGACGATGCGTCTGGCCCTGCTCTACGCGGTCCTGGATGAGTCGCCGGTCATTCGCCGGATCCATCTCGAGGCGGCCTTGGCCCTGTGGCGCTATGCCGATGATTCAGCTCACTACATCTTCGGAGACGCTCTGGGCGACCCGGTCGCGGACCGCATCCTCGTTGCGCTCGCGGACGCGCCCAATGGCCTGACGCGTAGCCAGATCAGCAAAGGCCTCTTCGCCGGGCACCGGCGCGGGGAGATGTCCCGGGCGCTCCGGTCGCTTGAAGCGCGAGGGGCGGCGGTGGTCGAACGCGTGGAGACCGACGGGCGCTTTGCGGAACTCTGGCGCCTTGGGCCGGCGGAAAAAGCGACAGAAGCGGAAGAAGTCGGACTTCGTCGAGCGCTTAATTCGCTTAGTTCGCCTAATTCGCATGCTTCACCCGCCGAGGACCTCTTCGGAGACTTCGAATGAACTGGGGGGCTCCAACGGCCCTTGAACACCGTTCGGTTCCCTGCCGACGGACGCCTTCTCGGCTGGAGACAGCGGCCCCTGGAGCCCTAGGGACTGCGGGAGCCTCCAATGGCGGGGCGGCTACGGCCGCCGGACCAGCCGTAGGGGCCGTTGAATCCGCCGCCAGCGAAGCGATGGCGGCCGTAGGATGCCCTGCCGTAGGGGCCGCGGAATCCATCGGCGGTCGAGCGGCAGCGGCCGCAGAGGGCCGCAGGACCGGCCGCGGACAAGCCGCGGGAGCCCCCGTCCGCGACGATGACATCGAGCCGGGGCCTCCGCAGAAGATCGACCAGTCGGCAGTCATCCGCATCGCGTCCGTCGCACCCGCGGCCCTGCGTGAACTGTTGGCGCGGCTGAACCGAGAGGAAGGCCAGTAGTGCCGGCAGCAAGTCCGCTGGTTCGCGTCGGCGCTACGGCAAGCGTCTGCGAGATCGATGCTCACTGCACGGAACCCGCTGGCCCGGCGGCCACGTCCAGGGACGGCGCGAGCAGATGAGGTCGGCGCCGGAACCCGTAGCCGCCGAGCAAGCGGAGGACGCCCTGTTGCGCGCAATCGCGCGGATTCTCAGGGAAGCCGCATCCGCCGAGCCGTGTGGGGGTAACCTGCGGCTGATTTCAGCCGAGGAGGGACTGGGTGCCGGGGCGAGTACCCCTTTCAACACAGGAGTTGGCCGGCCTGGAGCGCGCGATCCAAAGGCGGGTGAAGGCCGACGACCCGCTACGTAGAGTTCCTGCGAGGCAATCACTCGATGCCGGTCTCGGAATGGCGACGCCGCCGAACAGTGGCGGAGCGCGCGCGAAAGGCCGAAGATCTCTTCATCGCCAAGCTATTCCGGAAGCTGGTCAAGTGACCCCGCAGCGCGTGGTCGAACGATGACCATCGCGGCTTCCTACGTCCGCGAATCCACGGCGGGGCAGGGCGACAAGTACGGTCCTGACGCGCAGCGTGCGGCGATCGCCCGCGCGGCGGCGGAGCAGCGGCTCGAGCTCGTCACCGAATACAGCGACCTGATCAGCGGCACGGGCGCGCTGAAGCGATCGGACTTCCAGCGGATGGTCACTGATGCTCGGGTGGGTCGCTTCGCGGTCCTCGTCGTCTATGACACCTCGCGATTCGCCCGCAACGAGGCCGACGCCTTCACCTATGAAGCGACGCTGCGCGCCGCCGGCGTGCGGATCTACTACGCACGCGAAGGGCTGTGGTCCGACGACAAGCGCAGCGCGCTGCACAAGGGCGTCATGCACGTGCTCAACGCTCAGTATTCGCGGGACCTGAGCGAACGCATCCGCGATGGGTACGCTGCCAAGTTCGCCCGCCACGGCCTGCCGGGCGGCACGCTTCCGTGGGGCTACCGGTGGACCAGTGCCGAGGCCCGGGCGGTCGAGCTCGTGCCCGACGAGGCCGCCTTGCGCGGTGAGGCGCTGACCCTCTATGCAACCGGCGCGTACTCCGCTGCCTCGCTCGCAGAGGAGCTCAACCGACGCGGGAGCCGAGTGCGTGGTCGACCGCTTAACGCGACGACCGTCTACGAGGTACTCCGCAACCCCATCGCGGTCGGCGTCGCCCGTCGGAAAGGGGAGGAGCGCACAGGCGCCGTTCCAGCGATCGTCGACCGGGGCACCTGGGATGCGTGTCAGCGCATCATGCGCGAGCGAGGGCATCAGTTGGGGAGCGCCGCCCGTCACGAGTTCATCTTCACGTCGCGTGCGCGACACGCCGCCTGCGACCGTCCGCTCTGGGGCCGCATGAGCTATCGGCCGAGGCGGACCGAGCGCCGCATCGTCCACAGCCGGCCGTCGTGTGGCGAGGCGTTCCAGCGCAGCGAGGTCGTCATCGAGCAGGCGTTCATCGCGTGGCTGCAGACATGGTCGCTCGACCCCAGGCGCCGAACGCGGCTAGCCGCTTTTCTGCGAGAGCCAACCGACGACGATGGCGACCGCGAGCCCCGCCGCCGCTCCGCCCAGGCCCGTCTCGAGCGAGCGCGCCGCCTGTACCTGCTCGGCGACCTCGACGAGGCCACATTCGAGCGCGAGCGTCGCGAGGCGCGGGCCGTCCTTGCGGCGACTGAGTCTGCGGCCGCGCCGACCACTCGGGAAATCACCCGCTACATGGCGCTGGCGGATGCTTGGCCCCTGGCAAGCGTGGCGGCGCGACGGGCGCTCGTCGAGAGCCTTACGTCGGAGATCCGCTTCGGCGACGACGACGTTGAGCTCGTCATCCGCCCTGAAGTTCGCCGGATGATCGCTGCGGTCGCGGCACACGAGGTCCGCGTAGCGCCACTCGGCCAGGAGCGCGTCGCCTCAGGCCGCTTCGGGGGCCGGTCGCGTGGACCCGGCTGGATTCGAACCAGCGACCCCCCGGATGTGAACCGAGTGCTCTAACCGCTGAGCCACGGGTCCGTCGCGATGCGTGCAGTCTAGATGAGGCACCGGTCGGGACGCAGCGTCAGCGGGCGGTCCAGCCGCAGTCGATGACCTGAGTGGCGCCGGTGATCCCGGCGGCGTCGTCGGAGCAGAGGAAGCTCACGTACGCGGCGACCTCGCGCGGCTCGAGGAGCCGCTTGATCGCCGCCGGCTCGAGCATGATCTTCGTGATCACGTCCTCGGCGCTCATCCCGTGGGCCACCGCCTGGTCGGCGATCTGCTGCTCGACGAGCGGCGTCCGCACGTAGCTCGGGCAGATCGCGTTCACCGTGACCCCGCGGCCGCCGGCCTCGAGGGCGACGGTCTTCGTCAGGCCGTTCAGCCCGTGCTTCGCCGAGATGTACGCGGATTTGAACGGCGAGGCGACCAGGCCGTGGAGCGAGGACACGTTCACGATCCGGCCCCACCGCTGGGCGTACATGTGCGGGATCGCGTAGCGGGTGAGGAGGAACGGACCGATGAGCATGATCCGGATGAGCTGCTCCCAGCGGTCCTCGGGGAAATCCTCGACCGGGGAGACGTGCTGCAGGCCGGCGTTGTTCACCAGGATGTCGATGCCGCCCCATTCGGCGACGATCCGCTCGACGAGCGCGGCGCAGTCGCCGCGGACCGCGATGTCGGCGCGCTGGAAGAGGGCCTCCGGGAGCGCCGCCGCCGCCGCCGCGCCGTCCTCGGCATTGAGATCGGCGAGGAGGACGCGGACGCCACGCGCGGCCAGATCGTCGGCGATCGCCTTGCCGATCCCGCTCGCCGCGCCGGTCACGAGCGCCCGCCGGCCGGCGAAGCCGTTAGATTGCGTCATCAGGTGGCAACGATAGTGAGTCCGGCGATCGAGACGCATGGCCTGGTGAAGGCCTTTGCCGGATTCCCCGCGGTCGACGGCGTCGATCTCCGGCTCGAGGCGGGGCTCGCGCATGCCCTCGTCGGCCCGAACGGCGCCGGAAAGACGACCCTCTTCAATCTGCTCACCGGCTTCCTCCGGCCGACCGCGGGCCGGATCCTGCTCTTCGGTGAGGACATCACCGGCTTCCGGCCCGAGGCGATCGCCCGCCGCGGCGTCGCGCGCTCGTTCCAGATCACCAGCCTGTTCGAGCGGATCAGTGTCGGCGAGCACGTGGCGCTGGCGCTCCAGGCCCGGGCCGGCGAGGGCTACGGGTTCTGGCGGACGGCCGCGCTGCTCCGCCGGTACGACGCGCGGGCGACCCTGCTCTTGGACGAGGTCGGCCTCGCACCGCTCGCCGGCCGTCCGGCGGGGAGCCTGCCGTATGGCCAGAAACGCGCGCTGGAGCTCGCCCTCGCGCTCGCCCTGGAGCCGCGGCTCCTGCTCCTCGACGAGCCCACGGCGGGGATGGGCGCCGAGGACATCGAGCGGACGATCGCGCTCATCCGCCGGATCCGGAGCGGGCGGAGCGTGGTTCTCGTGGAGCACAACATGGGCGTCGTCGCGTCGCTCGCCGATCGGGTCACCGTCCTGGCCCAGGGACGCGTCCTCGCKGAGGGCCCGTACGACGCGGTCCGGCAGGACCCCGCGGTCATCACCGCGTACCTCGGCGCCGCCCATGCTTGAGGTCTCCGGCCTCTCGGCCTGGTACGGCCAGGCCCAGGCGCTGCGAGATGTCTCGCTCGAGGTCGGTCGGGGCGAGCTGGTCACGCTCGTCGGGCGGAACGGGGCGGGAAAATCGACGCTCCTGCGAGCGGTCATGGGGCTCCATCCGCACGCCACCGGCGGGATCCGGGTCGGGGGCGTCGAGGTCTCCGGCTTCCCGGCCGACGAGCGGGTCCGCCACGGGCTCGGCTACGTCCCGGACGATCGCGGCATCTACGCCTCGCTTACGGTCGAGGAGAACCTGTTGCTGCCCCCGCGGGTCGGCCGGTCGGAGTGGCCGCTCGAGCGGATCTATCAGACCTTCCCGGCGCTGCGCGACCGCCGACGGCAATCGGGAGCCAAGCTCTCCGGCGGCGAGCAGCAGATGCTCAGCATCGCGCGGGTCCTCCGGATGGGCGCCCAGGTGCTTCTCTTGGACGAGCCGACCGAGGGCCTCGCTCCGGTCGTGGTGGAGCGGATCGGCGAGATGCTGCTCGAAGCGAAGCACGAGGGGGTGACGATGCTGCTGGTCGAGCAGAACCTCCGGTTCGCCACCCGGGTCGCCGACCGGCACTACCTCCTCGCGCAGGGCGAGATCGTCGAGCGCCTCGGGAACGCCGAGATGGTGAGCCGTGAAGGTGAATTGTTGCGTCATCTCGGCATGTGACCCGTAGAATTGGTCCGGCGCGCCCGGGACGGGCGCCGGGTCGAGGAGGAGTTGGGGCATGAAGCGGACGATCGGACTGCTGTTGGCGCTCGTGGTGCTCACCGCGAGCTGCGGCGGCCAAAGCGGGACGGGGGGCGGAAGCGCCGCGCCAGTCCAGGTCAAGCTCACCGACGGCAAGGTCGTCATCGCGGTCATCAACGACCAATCGCTCGTCTACGCCGACCTGTCGGGCAAGAACAGCGTCGAAGCGGTGAAGATGGCGATCGAGGACTTCAAGAAGAAGTACGGTGACAACGCGCTCGGTGGCCCGATCGAGGTCGTGACCGCCGATCACCAGAATAAGCCTGACCTCGCCGCCTCGAAGGCGACCGAGTTCTACGAGCGCGGGAATGCCGACCTCATCCTCGACGTCCCGCAGTCGGCTGCGGCGCTCGCGATCGCGAAGGTCGCCAATGACCAGAAGAAACTCTATATCAACATCACCGCGGCATCGACCGACCTCACCGGGAAGAGCTGCAACAAGTACACGTTCCACTACGCCTACGACACCTACATGCTCGCCGTGGGGACGGCGTCCGCCGTCACGAGCGCCGGCGGGAAATCCTGGTACATCATCTATCCGAACTACGCGTTCGGGCAGGACATGGAGAAGTCCTTCCGGGCCCAGATCACCGCGAGCGGCGGCAACGTCATCCAGTCGGACGGCTCGCCGTTCCCGAACACCACCGGTGACTTCTCGGCGTTGCTCCTGAAGGCGGGGCAGCTGAAGCCGCAGGTCCTCGGGGCGATGCAGGCCGGCGGCGATCTGGTGAACGTCGTGAAGCAGTACAACGAGTTCAAGCTCAAGGATCAGAACATCAAGCTCGCGGTCGGGCTCCTGTTCGACACCGACATCACCGCGCTCGGCCAGGACGCCTTCGCCGGGGTCCAGTACACGACCCCCTGGATCTGGTCGATGGACCAGCAGGCCCGCGAGTGGTCAGACCGGTTCCTCGCGCGGACGAAGATCCGGCCGACCTTCGCGCACGCCGGCAATTACTCCGCCGCGTACCAGTACCTCGAGGCGATCCGCCGCGCGGGCACCGATGACGCCGACGCGGTGGTGAAGGCCCTCGAGGGCTACAAGTTCAACGACTTCTTCATCCGCAACGGCACGATCCGGAAGGAGGACCACTGGGTGATGCACGACGCGCTCCTTGCCCAGGTGAAGTCCAAGGCCGAGTCGAAGGAGGCCTTCGATTACTCGAAGGTCGTGGCGACGATCCCCGCGGACAAGGCGTCGCGGCCGGTCGCCGAGGCCGGCTGCACGATGCCGTAGGACGCTCCTGAGGCCGGGGCAGGACGACCGGTCCTGCCCCGGCCGACGGTCCGATGGACCCCGGCTACCTCGCACTCCAGCTCTTCAACGGTCTCGCGAACGGGAGCTTCTACGCGCTCGTCTCCCTCGGCCTCGCGGTGATCTTCGGGGTCATGCGGGTGGTGAACTTCGCGCACGGCGCCTTCTACATGCTCGGCGCGTTCGCCGCGTATCTCCTGCTCCAGGAGCTGCAGGTCGGCTTCTGGCCGGCGGTCATCGTCGCCCCGCTCGTCGTCGGCGTCGCCGGCATGCTCATCGAGCGGCTGCTCATCCGGCGCCTGGCCCGGCTCGACCCGCTCTACAACTTCCTGCTCACCTTCGGCCTCACGCTCATCATCCAGGACACGATGCGGCTCCGGTTCGGCCTGCAGGGCCAGCCGTACCCGGCGCCGGCGGAGCTCGCCGGATCGGTCGCGATCGGCGGCTCCGGCTACCCGGTCTACCGGTTGTTCGTCATCGCCTTCTCGATCGTCGTCTGCGTCGCGGTCTGGTACGCGATCGAGCGGACCCGGATCGGCGTGGTGGTCCGCGCGGCGACGGAGCGCGCCGATCTCACCCACGCGCTCGGGATCAAGGTCGAGCGCTGGATCACCCCGGTCTTCGGCTTTGGCGTGGGCCTCGCGGCCCTTGCCGGGGTGCTCGCCGCGCCGATGCGGAACGTGTCCCCGCTCATGGGATCGGAGCTCATCATCTTCACCTTCGCCGTCGTGGTCATCGGCGGCATGGGGTCGATCGCCGGGGCGGTGAGCGCCGGCTTCATCGTCGGGGTCCTGGCGAGCGTCGCCGGGGTGCTGAATCCGGCGCTGGAGAACATGATCGCCTTCGCGCTCATGGCGGTCGTCCTCCTGGTCCGCCCCGCCGGTCTGTTCGGGTCGGTCGATGCGGCCTGATCGACGCCGGCTCCTCCGCCTCGCCGCGATCGGCGCCGGGCTGGCCGCGGCGCTCGTCCTGCCGCGCCTGATCTATCCGGTCCTCGCCCTGGAGATCCTGCTCTGGGGCCTGTTCGCGATGTCGGTCGACCTGCTCCTCGGCTTCGGCGGTCTCCTGTCGTTCGGACACGCCGCCTTCTGGGGGGTCGGCGGCTACGCCGCGGCGCTCCTCGCGCGCGCCTTCCAGCTCCCGTTCCCGGTCGCGGCGCTGGCCGGGACCGCGGCCGCCGCCCTCCTGGCGGTGCCGATCGGCTTCCTGTCGATCCGCCGGCGGGGGATCTACTTCGCGATGGTGACCCTCGCGTTCGCCCAACTGGTCTTCTACCTCGTGAACGAGTGGCGCTCGCTCACCGGCGGCGAGAACGGGGTCCAGGGGGTGCCCCGCCTGCTCCCCGGGATCAGCGTCGGCCGCTCCCTGGACTTCTATTACGCCGCGCTCCCGCTCGTCCTGGTCGGCTTCTTCGTGGCGTATCGGGTGGTCCACTCACCGTTCGGGCATGTGCTCACGGCGATCCGCGACAACGAGGCGCGGGCGCAGTCGCTCGGCTACGCGACCTGGCGCTACAAGCTCCTCGGCTTCGTCCTGTCCGGAGCGCTTGCCGGCCTGGCCGGATCGTTGTTCGCCCTTGGCCACGGGTTCGCCTCGCTCGAGCTGCTGCATTGGACGACCTCCGGTGAGGCGGTGCTCATGACGATCCTCGGAGGCATCGGGACGCTCTGGGGCGGCCTCGTCGGCGCGGCCATCGTGCTGCTCGTCCGGGACACGCTGTCGACCGCGAGCGAAGCGTCGGGCGTGGTCACCGGGGCGATCTTCCTGGTGATCGTGCTCGCGTTCCGCCGGGGGGTCCTCGGGACGCTCGGCGAGCGGCTCACCAGCATCCGCGAGCGGCGCGCGTCGTCGGCGCTCGCTGGGCCGCGGCGCTGAGACCGGCGCCCGCGCCGCGCGCCGGCCGGAGCTTCCTGAGGAGGGCCGGAGCTACTTGAGGAGCAGGTTCACCGCGATGTCGGCGACGACGAGCAGCACCACCATGAGCGCGACGACCGCGCCGATCCGTCGGAAATCCCGGATGACGTGGGTGCGCTCCCATTCGGCATTGCGCAGCAGCGCCGCCGACGGCTCGCCCGCGGCGCGCAGGGCGGCGGTGCGCCCGCCGCCAGCGCGCGCGCTCGTCGCCGTCGCGGCCGGACCGGTGCGGCGGGCCGTGGC
>JRHI01002738.1_pt1 | contig 11563 bp, 13 predicted proteins | sample 215371 | NCBI WGS metagenome assembly JRHI01 (sample SAMN02929681, study PRJNA255918) | sediment metagenome | biome: cave system; feature: Ice Cave; material: Sediment; isolation source: sediment from deep within a dark volcanic ice cave with no known source of... ... | reverse complement strand
GCCCCCAATGGCTTGTGTAGACCGCGTGATAACGAGCATATCGTTCAAACCGGATCCATTGCAGAAGGCGATCCATGCCGGGATGCTCGATCAACCCCTCGGTTTCCGCCGTCATTTGCATCTCCCCTGTGGGGCCTCACAAATGGATCGGCCTCGCCGAAAGTTCGCGCTCAACAGTCTACCCTTGTCTCGATCGGCGTCGGCGAAATGCCGATTTGATGATCGAAAAACGAACGATGGGCCATTCGCACCCACTCGCGCAACTCGGAAGCGTCCGGAATCAGTCGCACACCTCGCTCCACCAGAGCCGCACGGTCGTTGGCTACAATCAGGGCACAGCAAGCGTCGCAAGCCGCCCAGCCACTGTCGCTGGTAGCCACGACACTGCCACACACGGTTGTAAACGGTTGGGCCTCGAAGCGCCAAGATGGATTGGGCGCACTGCAAAAATCGCAGACCATTGGAAGATTCCTCCTTAACGTGCCGCTTTTGTGGCATGCTCTTCTTGTTTTTTGAATTGCACATCAGCCTTCATCAGGCACTTCCGTGAATTCCTCAAGTGCACCAGCAAGGCATCGGACTTGTACGGCCAGGTCCCCTCGATCCCAGTGCGTTAGCACGAGGCGCCCCGCACGGACCAGTTCCAACACTTTCGGCTCGGGGACTTGCGGACACCAGCTCGGTCCTGCGTTCGTGATCGTATCGCTCACCGACTCGACCCGATTGTCATCGAGGTGGATGACCCCGGTATCTCCGGTTTGATCACCTTCCCAACCGATCTCGCCGGAGAGCGTGTAGCCGTTCGGCTGAAAGAATTTCACGATCAGGAGTCGCAACCACTCATCCTGCGCCCCTCGGGACTCGCCTTCAATGCTCAGGCGACCGTTCGATAGTCGCCAATCACACCCGTAGTACAGGCCTTGCCAGTCTTGGGCGGCGATTCCCAAACCTGCGAGACTGTCTTTTGTGAGCGCTTCGTCCAAGAGCGCCTCATGTTCGTTGCTCAATTCAGGCGAGATGCCGATCTCGCCGTTGTAGTAGACCGAATACCCCATAAATCACTCCTGTTCGTGATCGCCGGCATGTGTCACCGGACTGGTCCACACCTCGCTGCGCGAACCACATGCGGGCTGTCTGATGTCAGTCCTCCGGCCGAAACTTACGGCGCGGCATCGTGATCACCATGGCGTCCAGCTTGGTGCCGATTTCCGACATGCCTGTCTTGAGCCTTGAGCGAAGATCAGCTGTGGTCCGGATTTCCTCGGCGGTTACGCCGGCAAGAAGCACCCGAGCCTTGTCCACCTGCTCCTTCAACTCGGCGTCGTTGGCGATATTACGGAAGTCAAACGTCGCCAGGAAATCGCCAAGGTTCGCGACCGTGGACTTCTTGAAGACCTTCGGTTTTCCATTCTCGGAGGCGTCAAGCCGCTCGACCATGTGATTGACGAGTTCCGACATCGACTCCCTGAGCAGAATCTGGGCTTCGGTCTGCGCTTCGGCGAAGCTTATAGCAGCCTTTTCCCGCTCCTCCTGCCAGATGCGGCCGGAAATCGTCTTGAGCTGTCCCGGCACTCCATAGGCTACGTAACGCCAAGTGAAGTAGAATCGCCCCTTCACCATGTCGATTGGAGGATAGTCGGTGGGGTTGTGCAGAACCCGGAGTCGTTCGCTCATGCTCTCGCATAACGTCGGATAAGAATCGAGAAAGCGGTCTACCAAATCGGCGCGTTCGCCTCTAAACTCGCGGAGCTTGCGGTCCACATCCTCGATCAACGGGACGGCCAGAAAACGCGTGCCGGTCTCAAACGGCACACACACGCCCTCCAGGTACTTCTTTACTTTCCGGTCCACCTGTCGGATGGCTTCGAACTCGGCTGACACCAGGATCTTCTTCGCAACCCGGAGCAACTGCTTGTCTGTATCGACTTCGACCTGCGAGTTGGAAACCTTGCGAGAGTCTCCGAGCAGACCGAACTTAACTTGCAGAATTACGGTACTTTGCGACAGGCTCTGCTCCTGTCCTTCGATGGGAATCGCCAATGCAGCCATGACACACTTCTCCTTTCGTTTTTCAGATGAATTGTTGAATTTGCTATCGGCCGGTCAGTTCGCCGTAACAGCGGAGACCAGTTCGTCGAACCACCAGGCTTGATGCGCCGTTGAAACGGGAAAGCCCAACATCTCCAGCGTGCGGCAGCGGTCGGCCAATTCTAAGGCAGCCTCATGGGCGTCCTCGTACCTGTCAAAACTGTAGTGGTCCACCTGGACGTCCTTCCAGTACAGGTACCCGTGATGGTCTTTCCGGAGGTTCTCAATGTCGTGGTACCAGGGCTGCACATAAGTGCCGCCCGCAACCTGGGTATAAAGCTGCTCAAACGCAGTCTGGCCCATTTCGGTGAGCATGTCGTTGACCGCCAGTTCAAGAAGCCTCAGGTGTTCTGGGGCAAGGTCATCGCCATCGCCAGTTCGTTGAAGAATCTCGATGGCCTTTTCGCAGTTCGTCATTCTAACCTCCCAGTTTCGAGATGGCGCGTAGACCAGCGCCATGAGGCCGGTCTGCTTCAGACATGGTCGCCGGCCGCCTCATTAAGACGTCCCGCAGAATCGGGCCGGGGGAGCCGGGACGGGGGCGCTTCTTCAGGAGTGCCCTGCCAGTCGCGGAGGTCGAACCGCCCGCCGCACTCTCGGCAGACGATGAACTCGTCGTTGAATCTTTCGTACGGTCCGCAATCCAAGCGTGGGTTTCGACTGACGTAGCAAACCGGAAGTCCCCATATGACGAACGGCAGTCTGGACAAGCCATTGCTGTTTCTCCTTTCATAGAAAACGCTTACGGAGAGGCACCCGACTGCTTCCCACGTTTTCGAGCCCATCGCCACGTGACGTTGCTTCGCGACGAGATTCAAGGGGCAGGATTCTATGAACCGGACTCCGTTGTCGCTCACCGATCAACTCCTGCTGCCAGGGCGTTGGGTGGAACGTTACTCCGGAATGCCCAATAGCGGGAAGCCGGTGACGGTGGTCACCCCATCTTGTTCGATTGACACTTCGACAAGCGGCTCTGCGAAATCGCTCTGCTGGTATCGGTTCGTGAACAGGTGCAAGCGTTGATTGCGACTAGATCGCAGGGGTAGCGCTGTCGGCGCAAGCCGGTTGTACCGCCCCATCACTGCAAAATCGAGACACGGGCGGATCAGTCGCCAGGTCCCGACCTTGTCTCGACAGTCCTCGAACGTGAAGTAGCGGCCTCGCTCCATCTCATGGAGCGTGTATCCTGTGAACATTCCGAAACTCAACGACGGTGCGCCAGCCTGCCGCAATCTTTCGATCAGCTCCAGCACCGAACCGGCTTGCTGCATCGGCTCGCCGCCCGAAAACGTCAAACCGTCGATGTCCCCGGCCCGGTGCAGGCCAATTATGCGCTGGATGATGTCATTCGCGTCGTCGGTCATCGCGCCTTCGAACGGATGGCTCGCCTGATTCCAGCATTCAGAACAGTTTAGAGTGCAACCTTGAAACCAGAGGACTGCCCGTCGCCCTGGCCCGTCGTGTCACTTCACCCATACTTTTGCCAGATTGGAAGCATAGTTTTGCCAATCATCATCATCATCATCATCACGCCTGCAAGCGGCTGGGCCATTCACAGCCTGGCCCGTGTTGCCCGAGCCGTCAGTCTACTGGTGGGAACCCGGTAATGATTGCAGTTGCACCGTTTGCACTGATCGTCACCTCGTATCCTTGTGGTTCCAGATCCTCCTGTGAGTAACGATCGCTGAAGAACGCTACCTCTTGGTTACGTGACCCGCACAGCGACTTGTTGCTACAAGCCATCGCCTGCCGAAACCGGCCGCATACGGCAAAATCGAGGAACTGCCTAATCTGATCAAACAGACGGGCATCACCCTTGGTCCACCCGCCGCCACTGGTCCGCCAATGCCAACGACCCTGGACCAATTCGGACAGCGTGTAGCCGGTGAACGCTCCAATGGACAAGCTCGGCTGCCTCACTTTGAGGTACTCGCAAATCAGTCGAAGCTCCGGGGCTTGCTGGAATGGCTCACCACCCGAAAAGGTTACACCTTGTATTTCAGGGCAGGCGAGAATCCATGCTCCAACTTCCTCTACCGGCCTGTTGCGGCTCTCATCGAATATGTGGCTGGACGGATTCCAGCAGCCGGCGCAGCGCAAGTCACATCCTTGAAGCCATACCACGGCGCGCTCGCCGGGACCGTTGACGGTGCTCCGAGGTAACATTGAGTGAACCAACATTAGTAATTCCTTTCCGGGCGTGAGGGGCACCATTGATGGCGAGCCCTGCGTGTTTTGAACAAGCGGCCAGAGCTGAGCCCGGCGATTCGATCAACGTGTTCGGGGATACCGAGACCCGACGCCCACAATGCCGAGATGATAGAGACCCACCGCACCGTCGCCCAAGAGGGTGAACTGTATCTCCTCACGGGCGAGACCGATCCATATCGCTCAGCCTGGTCCGGCAGCTTCCTGGAGCGCGAGAGACATGCCCACGACGATCTTCGCGGGGCGCTCGTTGGCGCAGTTAGGCGACTGACTGCTGGGCTGACAGACGAGCTGCTGCCCAAGGTCGACACCGTTTCGCTCACGCGTGCGAAGGTCGAACCGATGGTGCGCGGGCTATTCCCGCGGGTGGAGCAGGATGCGGTGCTCGCGACGCTCGAGCGGGCCGTCGTCTTCCTGACAAGCGCAAACATCGAGCCGCTCCTGCTCGAGTGTGCCTTCGATGGCTCTGCGTGGACGCTTGCGAACCTGTACCTCGCGAGTGTCGGCGCGAAGTTGCTCGGGGAGGACGCGCCGCGGCTCGTCGGCCTGAGCGAGGAGACCACCTGCTACGTCTCGCTGGAGTACTTCTCTCAGGATGATCCTTTCGCCGACTTCATCGTCCACGAGGCCGCGCATATCTTTCACAACTGCAAGCGCGCCACCGTTGGCCTACGTCAGACCCGAAGGAAGGAGTGGTTGCTCGAGATCGAGTACCGGAAGCGGGAAACCTTTGCGTACTCGTGCGAAGCGTATGCGCGTGTGATCGAGCGTGGGAAGAACCCTGCTGAGCGACGCGCGCTCGCGGAGGAATACGGCCGCACGGTGCACATCTCGGAGGAACGCGTGGACGCCGCCGAGGTCGCAGGCATCGTCCGGGCGGCTGCCGAGGTTCGGAACGGTTGGAAGGTCATCCTCACGCGGTGCGCGCCGAACCGCCGTGCGTAGACGGGCCTAGTGTGAGCGCCTCCATTATTTTGCCTGCGTGCGGAGATCGCCGGGCGAGTTGCTTTCCTTCCCGATTCTGCCGCCGGGCTTTCCTGTGGGTGTCCGATTCGCCATCTCGCGCCTGATTTCGGCCAGCACTTCACGTGCGATAGTATAGCCCAGACTGTGTGGTACTGACATTCGTTTCAGTATGCGATTCGGACATAGGTCCACGCCGTCGGCGTGCAATTGGTAAGCGATTCGTCGAAACTCATCGATTTTCGCCGCTCGCCGTTGTTCAATGGAAGCCGCGCAATGCTGGCGATACCGTTCCTGGATCGCTTTACATTGGTCAGGAAGATACTTCCGCATGATCCCGTAGCCATATCCGTACCGCTTCGCAAAGGCCATCAAGGACGGTGGGGGGACCTCTGTCAATGCAGCATCCATTTGCCGTGACGCGTCCCGGCTGTTAAAGGCCGAGCGTGGCTGCACCCATACGTTGCGCCATTGCGGCACGCCGGCAAGGCGTAGGGAATGAATCCTCGCCGGCGTGATACTTCCTGTGAGGAAATCCGCCAAAGGCACATTCAGCACCCGAGCCAGGCGCAGGTAGAGCACAAATGTTGGCTGCACGCCGATTTGCCATTCATAGACCGCGACAGCGCTGACTCCCAATATCCGGGCAAATTCGTTTAGGCCTACGAGGTCGCTTGCGATCCGAATCAACTTGGACAACTGCTCTCTCGCCATCAATGGCGGGTCGTTGAACCCGGCTTCGATCAACTGGGCAACCTGGTTCGCCACCCACATTTCCCACTCCGGCGTTTCCCGACGGAGTGCCGAATAGCGTTCGGAATCGTCCTTACCCGAATCTGAAGCAAGGGAGCGTTTACAACGGGCACAGAAGCCCACCCGCGACTGTTGGCCGAGCAGTCCTTGCGGAAGTTTGCAGTGCGGGCATGTGAGGCGCAGCGGACGCCGGTGGAAGGGACAGAACTTGACCACCTCCAACGTCCACAGGAGAGGTACATAAACGGTTTCGCCGCATTCTTCCCAGGCGATCAAACAGTCGGGACACCACGCGGCGGCGTTCCGCATCAAAAACTTCGATGGCAAGAGCGGCTTCCAAGGGATCATAGTGAGGTATTTCAGGTCTCCCCTGGCGGTCAGGTTTCCGAGCACGGAGGCAAAGTTGCCAGCCACGGTATCTTTTCCGTTGATGCCCGAAGTGTAACAACGCGCTCGGCCATTTGTCTTAAAGCTAAACATGTTTCGGGCGCCCGCGCCGTGGGGCATTAGCTCATACTGGTTAAGCGCGCCGGGCGAAAGGCAGTGCGCTTGGGCGAGTCGCGAGAAATAGCTTGTCAGGCACTCCACCATCGACGTGCCGAGACCGATCGGGCTGAGATTGAAAAGCCGACTACGGGGCGGAACTATAGGGGCCGTCAGGTCCCACGTTTCGTAGCCGACAAAACCGTCAGTGCGCATTCAAGCCGGCCCCGCTACCCCAACGAGATCCCGTACTGGCTTGCGTTGGCCAACTCGCGGATACCCGCGCGGAGCCGGTGGATTCGCACGGGCCGTTGTTGGCGCCGAGGTAGTGGGTCCCAACTGCAGGAGTAGCCTTAGACTTTGTCGTATCTCCTCCCTATCCGAGACGCCACTTTCGCCGTCGACCGCCTCCCGTGCCATTCTTTCGGACTGGTCCAGCGACCAAGCTGTCTTTTGGAGCATTTTGTGGCTCACCGTTCCGGCGCCTTGGTTTATGGCGAGAGCCAAGGCCCGTGTCAGCCAGTCTTTGACGAGCCCGACACAGCCGATCGAACGCTCATAGCAATACTCGATGTGAGGCAGAAGATCCGACTCGCCTGGCAAGGGCAAGTGGCGCTGGAGAGTGAAGACAACGTTCCGAAAGGCTGCATAATCTCCGCTGCTCTCAGCGCGGTATCGAGGAAAGTGGATATCGATGCTCCGCCGGCTTAATTGTGCGCTGAGGTTGCGGAAGGGCAGCAACTCGTATGTTCCGAACAGGACATGAACCGTATTGGTGAGGCTGGCCAGGGATTTGATCGAGTCGAGCTGGTCCTGCAGTTTGCGGCCACTCTTCATCTTGGCCAGGTGTTGGGCCTCGTCGATGAAAAACGCCTTTGGCCGACGGTGAATCAGGCCGTTTTCCAAAGCCAGGCGCAACTCAATTCCTGGCACACGAGGATCGCTGAGCGCTCTGCCTTGGGCGTTGCGGAATGAGGTGTGTGCGGCCTGCGTCAGCTTTCGGTCAATCAGCGGCTCCTCCAGCGCGACAAGCGCCCGCTGATAGTAGTCTTTCCAGCTGAACTGGCCGGAATCCGGCGCCGGCGCCTCCATGCCGACCACCGGCATCATACCGGGATCTTGCCGAAGTGCTTCCGTCATCGATTCCTTCAAATGCTTTTCCATTCGCCGGCGCAGGGTCGTCTTCCCCACCCCAGTCGGTCCGTAGACGAAGATCAGTGACCAGCCGGTAGGCTCCTGGATAGCTTGTTTCAAAGCCGCATCGGCATCCCTCAGAAGTGGGTGGGCAATCGTGAACGACTTAAAATAGCCGAGCCGGGCTTCGGGTGACTGGTCCAACAATTCGGGCGGGAATGCGTAGTCGGGCACGATTCAGTACTCTCCGTACAGCTCAGGCGGCGGCACGAGTCCACGTTTTTCCGGAGGTGGTTCGAGCCGGGCCGGTTCGGGTTCCGATTGTGATTCGCTCTCGTGCTGAAGCGTGGCGCCCTGCTCCCGGCGTTCGCCGGTCTCGCCGCTATCGAGGCGGATTCTCCTGGCGGCCGCATCCTGAAGACGTTGAACGAGGAGCGATTCTTCCGATTCTGCGGAGGCGACAAAGTCGGCGAGTCTCCGGGCAGTGAGCTTAAACTGGCGGGAATGATCCCGATATCGCTTATGCAGTTCGGCAGCCGCGATCATCATCTCTCGTTCCGAACGCCCGTGAAACAACGGGAAGTGCTCGGAATAGCAGGCAACCCAACGATTGCCAACGTAGGCAAACGCGGTACCCGCGTCATATGGATCGTAACGGACGGGCACGCGGGTGAGTTCGACGACGGGGTCGCGGAAAACAGCTGACCAGTACTGCAGATGATTTATCTTTACGCCCTTCCCAGGGGTGACCAGAGCGGTTCCCTTGGCGGTGGTTGGCAAGGTCATCATCCGAAACTCCTCGTCGTATGGGATTTGCCGATGAGGACGATTTCCGGAGCGCTCTAATCCGAGCGCGAAACAATCCCGGGGACTTTGGCCAAGGGCGGGATGCATCGTGGTGTCGTAGAATTCGTACGCCCACTCGCACAGGCGATTGTGCAGGAACTCCAGCGTCCACACGGCGTGATTCTTCGGATCGACACTCGCGGTTACTTGGCGGACGTTCTTGGTGATCTGGGTATTTCCCGCCAGACTGTAGATCAGCTGGGTACTGGTTCCGAAAAGCCGTTCGCACACGGATCCAAACCGTGGCTGAGCGGGTGGCCGGGTCTTCTTGGTGCATTCATAGCGCGCGAGCAGCGTCTCGAAGTAGACGCTTTCAAACTCCTTTCCGCCGTCGACGACCAGAATCTGCGGGAGACGCCCATGGCGGCGAACACATTCCCGCAGGACCATCATGCACGACCGATAGGATGGCGGGTCGAAGCACAAATAGAACGCCAGCACGCGTCGAGAAAATGCGTCGAGGAAAATCGTCAACCAAGGACGGCCAAGGTTCCGGCCGGTGCTGCAGCAAACGATCTCCACGTCCAGTTCGGTATGGTCGATATGACAGATCTGAAAGGGCCGCTCACCATGCCTCGGCGTGGTTAGGTTCAGTGCCAGATAGGGTGGTGCGAGCTGATATGCCGCCCGGCGGCCACACCGCTTCAACACGAGATCGCCCTGGAGCCGGCGGTCGACGGCGACAGAAAAAGTCTTGTAGCTCGGCGCTACGGTTCCTTCGGACTCACAGGCGCGAAGAAGCGCTCCATACACGTGGAATTTCCGCTTCTGCTTGAGAGTCTCGTAGTCAGTTCCGATGATGTCTGACATCAACGCCTGGGTCTTCTCCGGAAGCTTGCTATTCCGATTCCCRCAATTTTGGAAACGCGGTAGAAGCCCACGATAGCCATCGCCTTGCAGAGCCTCGGCATGCCGGAATCGTTGTAGCCAGTGTCGGACGGTCCGGGTTGAAACGTTTTCGTCCAGCGGCTCCCGTGCTTGATAAGCCCGGATCAGCCTTAATCGCCGATTTGCCTCCGCCATTTCACTTGGACCCATTCCCGAAAGGAGACCGACAGACGGGTCCGGCGCGCCTTTCCAAGCGCTGGAATCGATGCTCGCCGGCAATTGGCTCAAGTGAACATGAACCTTATCGGGCTCTGTCAGCGGAGCGGAAGAGAGGTCCGTTTCGAGAGGTCCTAGCGCGATCATGGCGAACAGTTCGTCGTGCGTGACGGCGCCCTCAGTCTCCTGAAAAAGATCGCTAAGCCGGATGGCCGGGCGGGCGGCAACCAGCGTGCGCACGCGTTCCTGGGCTTCTGGCCCAATTGGCAGTTCGGACCGAAGGTAGTCTTCGAGGAACTGAATATTCCCCTGGTACACCCAGTTGATTTCACGGGAAGAACGGACTCGGTAATAGAATCCAAGGTCCCTGGCGTGGACTTCACCCGGTGGGCAGCGCCACTGGCCGCTTTCGTCGGCGAGATATCGGTTCGGGCTATGCTTTGCCAGCTGTAAGAGATCCTCTTCGGTTTTCCATTCCTCCCAGCCGGCGCTGATCGTACGTACGACGAAAAAGTCCGGTGTATGGAGAACGCCCAGCCGCTTTCCGCCTGGGCCTTCGTAGTTCAATTTGATCTGAATGGCCTGATCGTAGAACTCAAGGACGTCCGCATCGTGCTCCATCTCATAAATGCCGGCGAGTTCGACCCGATGGCTTTCGAATTGAATCGTGACGCCCATCTTCCGGCTTGGGTAGCGGCCGCAGACATTCGATCGGCCACAGCCCACGCGACGAGCCGGATCAGATTTGCGAATTTGATCCATCAGCGCTCGGGCGTACGGCGCGATCTCAATCCCCTTGCACCAAGTTTCAAAGGCTTCCGGGCTGAGCATGGGCAATCTCCTCGAACAGCGGCGCTCGCTGCGGTCTAACCGCGCGCAGCCGTGGTTGTCGGCCCGCTACCAACACAGAGCAGGACAGGCTACCTCATTTTCGCGGCACCGGCGGCTCTTCGTTCTTAAGCGCGCTGACGTACCGCACCCCAGCTTCGTTGATCAATTCCTGCAATAAACGCCCATTCTCGACTGCCGTACTGACGTCGGTGACCAGCCTTTGAGGGACATAGATTGAAAACCGGCGCGACCCCCGACGTACGTAGAGGGCGTAGCTGCTATGGCCTTTGCCGGCGGCACATGCCGGACAATTCTTGCGGATACATGGCCCTTTCCTCAGCGACACCGAGCCGGTCGCGACTGGCCAAATTCCGCTGATCGCTTCTGCGAACCAGCGCCGGACATCTGAAGTGGTCTCCTCACCCGCCATGTTGTATATGTGCCATCATGCATGTATGCAGAACAGAAGTCAAGCATATTGTTTTGGAGCTATGCCCTTTGGTCGGATTTTCTTGGCCAAACTATGCCTCCACGTGCCAACTTCGGCCAAATTATCCTGCCAGCGCGTCTGGAAACCAAGGTCGCGGCTACGAGGAATCAAGTGCTTGCCGCTTCATCGAGCGGCAAAGATATGCTTCCAGCCTGGCAAAACATTGATTCAAGCGACACGTCGTTGGCGCGGCTGACAGGAACAAATCCGTGCAACAACATGTGCGCCTGCCTTTCAGCGGCCGGCTCTCACCTGATCTTCCGTCTGCTTCGGGTTGTAGAACGAGGTCTTCTTCCGTTCCATTTTGACCTTGTCGCCACCACGAAAGTCCTCAAACACCTTGGAGCAGCCGTTGCCGGCGAAGCCTTCCAAATCGAYTTCGCTGTTCCCGTTCTCGTCGATGATGATCGTTACTGTCTTCTGGGCCATCGTGCCCTCCTATCGAACGGCAAACCGCAGTTGGATCCGCTCGCCCTCTTCGGTCTTGAACACTTCCCGACCCTTGAAAACGTAGCCCTTCGCCTTTGCCGTAGCGATCGTTTGCTTCTCTTTGTAGAGCTGGTGGACCCGGTTCAGCCATTTCTGGTTGAAGCCGATTCGCTGATCGTACTCGCTTAGGCGGGCAACGTAACGCCCGTCGGACGCCCGCGCGAAGCCGATATCGTTGGAAGCGGAATCCAGCTGTTGCCGGCGTATGATGATGTTCGCCTTTTCCTGCCGCTC
>JRHI01002737.1_pt1 | contig 11564 bp, 10 predicted proteins | sample 215371 | NCBI WGS metagenome assembly JRHI01 (sample SAMN02929681, study PRJNA255918) | sediment metagenome | biome: cave system; feature: Ice Cave; material: Sediment; isolation source: sediment from deep within a dark volcanic ice cave with no known source of... ... | reverse complement strand
ATCTTCCGCATCGACCACTACCTGGGCAAGGAGACCGTCCAGAACCTGCTCGTCTTCCGCTTCGGCAACGGCATCTTCGAGCCGCTGTGGAGCCGGCAGTACATCGACCACGTGCAGATCACCGTGGCCGAGCAGATCGGGGTGGAGGGCCGCGGCGGCTTCTATGAGGAGGCGGGCGCGCTCCGCGACATCGTCCAGAACCACATGATGCAGCTGGTCTCGGTGGTCGGCATGGAGGCGCCGGCCAACTTCAGCGCCGAGGTGATCCGCGACGAGAAGGTGAAGATGCTGCGCGCCGTGCGGCCGATCCACCCCGACGACGCACCCAGCTGCACCGTCCGCGGCCAGTACGGGCCCGGCTACATCGACGGCGAGCCCGTGCCCGGCTACCGCGAGGAGAAGGGCGTCGACCCGCGCTCGCTGCGCGAGACCTTCGCGGCCATGCGCCTGGACGTCGACAACTGGCGCTGGGCGGGGACCCCGTTCTACCTGCGCACCGGCAAGCGCCTGCCACGCCGTGCCACCGAGATTGCCATCCAGTTCCGCCGGGTACCGCACTCCCCCTTCCTCGGCCACCGCGCCACCCCCGCGGGCGGGGCGCCGGCAGCGGGCGGCATCGCCCCCAACATGCTGGTGCTGCGCATCCAGCCGGACGAGGGCATCACCCTGCGCTTCAACGCCAAGGTGCCCGGCCAGACCCAGCGCATCCGCAGCGTCAACATGGACTTCCTCTACGGCAGCGCCTTCCTCAACGAGTCACCCGAGGCCTACGAGCGCCTGATCCACGACTGCATGCTCGGCGACGCCACCCTGTTCATCCGCGAGGACGAGGTCGACGAGGCCTGGCGCATCTGCGACGCGGTGCTGGACGGCTGGCGCGGCCACCCGCCCGATCCCGACGGCTTCCCCAACCACGAGGCGGGCAGCTGGGGGCCGCAGGAGGCCCACGACTTCATGGCGCGCGACGGCCGCGCCTGGCGCCGGCTGTAGGTGACCTCCACGCAGGGGGCCCCGACGGGGACCATCCGCACCGCCCACGCCAGCGGCCTGGGAGCGGTGGTGCGCGAGCTCGGCGACCTCCACCGGGCCATGCTCCGCGCCGGCGGCGACGAGACCGCGGTCCGGCTCAGCGTGATGACGCTGATCGTGGCCTGCACCAGCAAAGAGGAGATGGAGCGGGCCGGCGAGGTGGTGGCCGCGATCAGCCGCGAGCACCCGGCGCGGGCGGTGCTCCTGCTCGCCGAGCCGGAGGCGGAGCCGGGGATCACCGCCGAGCTCCGCCTGGAGTGCGGCGTCTCCGGCAGGAGCGCCGGCGTGTGCGCCGAGCTGGTCCAGCTGCGGGTCGGCGGCGAGGCGGCGCTCCACCTCGGCAGCGTGGTGGCGCCGCTCCTCCTCCCCGACGTGCCCGTTCACGTCTGGATCCCCGGCGTGCCCCGGCTGGAACAGGCGCTCTCGCCCGACACTCTGGCGCTCTGCGAGCGCGTGATCCTCGACAGCGCCGCCTTCACCGACACCGCCGCCACCCTGGCCCGGCTGGCGCAGGCCATCGGCGCCGGCCCCTCGACCCCCGTGGTGGACCTCGCCTGGCTGCGGCTCACCACCTGGCGCGAGCTGATCGCCCGCGCCCTCGACGCGGCCTCGCGGCGGCCGCTGATCGGTGGCGTCGACGCCGTGGAGGTGAGCGGGGCGCCGGCTCCCGCGGCGCTGCTGGCGGGCTGGCTGTGCTCCAGGCTGGGCCTCGGCGCCGGCGCGGTCCGCCTTGAGCCCGCGCCCGGAGCCGGCGCCGGGCTGAGCCGCGTGCGCATTCACAGCCGGTCCCCCACCGAGGCCTCGGTCAGCGTGGAGCGCGACGGCGACAGCCTGCGGACTCAGGTGGTGATCGACGGCCGTCAGGTGGCCGAGCGGGCGGTCCCGCTCGACGAGCCCACGCTGGTTGACCTCGTCGGCGCGGCCTTGCAGGAGGGCGGCCTCGACCCGGTGTACGGCGGCGCCCTGGTGGTGGCTGCCGGGATGTGCGGGTGAGCCCGGCCGACGCGCTCCCCGGCAGGGTCCACGTCGCGCCCGACCCCGACGCCACCGCGCTCGCCGCCGCCGAGTGGCTCCGCGGGGTGAGCGCGGCCGACGTGGCCGCCAGGGGCGAGTTCCACATCGCCCTCTCCGGCGGCAGCACCCCGACGGTTCTGTACCGCCGTCTGGTCTCGGAGCCGTTGCGGAGCCAGATCCAGTGGGAACGCTGGTGGGTGTGGTTCGTCGACGAGCGCGCCGTCTACCCCGACGCCCTCACCAGCAACTACAACCTGGCGGTGCGGACGCTGGGCGACGTCCTCGACCGGGTGGCGGCGGTGGTCCGCATGGAGGGGGAGCGCACCGACATCGACGCCGCGGCCGCGGAGTATGCGCAGCACCTGGCCGAGCACGTGCCCCGTCCCGGGCCGGACGCGCCGCCGCAGCTCGACTGCGTGCTCCTCGGCCTGGGCGAGAACGGGCACACAGCCTCCCTCTTCCCCGACGACCCCAGCCTCGAGGTCACCGATCGCTGGGCCGTCCACAGCCGTGCTGACTACGCGCCGTTCGACCGCATCACGCTGACCTTCCCGGTCCTCAACGCGGCGCGCCGGGTGGCCTTCCTGGTCACTGGCGACACCAAGGCGGAGGCCTTCGCCGAGGTGGTCGACGAGTCGGTGCCGGCGGGCTGGGTGTCCCCCACCGACGGGGAATTGCACTGGTTCCTCGACGAGGCCGCCGCGGCCACGCTCCCCTGACGCTCAGCGCTGCTGGCCGGGCCGGTTCCAGGGTGGCCAGGCCGGCGGCGGCGGCGGTGGCGGTGGCTGGGGCGCAGCCCAGGCCGGAGGGGCGGCGTCGATGGCGGGTGCCTGCCAGGCGTGGCGGCCGGTCGGCGGGGGTGGCGGCGGCGGCGCCTGGCCGCGCCAGGTCCAGCCCCCGGAGGCGCTGGGTTGGCCCCAGCCGGACGGGTAGAAGGTCGCGGCCGGCTGCGCCACCGCCGGCGAGCGCGAGTGGCGGCGAAGCCGCAGCACCAGCAGGGTGCCGCCGATGCCGGCAAGGAGACCGCCGGCGGCGCCGGCGCCCAGCCAGGCGGCGGCCTGACCGGCGGAGATGCCCCCGTCGGCGGCCACGGCGCCCGTGGGCGCCCCGGCGGCGGGCGGCGGCAGGATGCCCAGGGTCTGCGCATCGGTTCGGCAGCCCACCTGGACGGAGGCCAGCGTGGCGCAGTCGGTGAAGTCCCTGGAGGCAGTCGTCCGGTCGCCGTCGGCAAGGGCGCGCAGGCCGTCCCGCCAGAGCCGGTCGGCGCGGCCCAGCGAGTTGTCGATGTTCTGGCCCTGCATCACGGTGCGCACGTCCGCCGCACTCACCAGGTAGTTGGGACCGGCGGCCGGCCCGTAGCTGACCATGCCCACCACCTCGCCGCTGTCGTCGATTCCCGGTCCACCCGAGTTGCCGTGCTCGACGGTGGCGTCGGTGGCCACCACCTCGGCGGCGGCGGCGAAGCCCAGGTCCCCGGGACGGACGTCCAGCGCGCGGCCCGCGGTCACCGTCGGCACCAGCGGATCGGCGGCGTCCTGCCGGCTCTCCGGGTAGCCCTCGACGGCGATGGCGGCGCCGACCCGGACGGTCGAGGTGCGCAGCAGCAGCACCGGTGCGTCGTGCGTGTCCACCTTGAGCAGCGCCACGTCACGCTGGCTGCTGGCGCTGCTGGACAGCAGCGTGGCTCCCAGGCCGTCGGCGCCGGGGTCGAGGTCCTGGGTGATCACGTGGACGCGCACCAGCGCGCTGCTGACCCGGGTGGAGCGCACCAGCGCCACCTCGTACTGGGCCTCGACACTGCGGCAGGCGTCGGTCGAGGTGCGGCTGCAGTTGTGCTCCCTGTCGATGCGCTCGTCGACGAAGTCGAGGTGGATCTGTGCGTCGGTGGGGGCCGCGACGTGGGCGGCGGTGACGATGGCGCCGTCGCCGGAGACGAAGAAACCGGTGCCACCGAAGCCGAGGTCGTAGTGCGAGCTGTGGCTGCCGTCGAGGTCTGCCATGGAGCCGATCAGCTCGGTGGTGACGGTGACGATCGACGGCGCCACCAGCCGGGCGGCGTCGCGCAGCGGTCCGGCCGGCACCTTGCCCAGGTCGGGCTCCCTGGCTGGGGCTGCGGCCGGCCCGGCGGCGTGCACGGCGCCGGGGCGCAGCCCGGCCGCGAGGAGTGCCGGCAGCAGCAACCCGGCCGCCAGCACGGTGCCCAGCAGCGGGACCGCGGCCGGCCGCCTCCGGGACCGTCGGAGGGCGCGGGGCTGCACGCGCGACATTGTCGCGGATCGGCCGGGGGACCACCGGGGGGTCTGGCGTACCGGCCCACCCCACCGGCTGGCAGAATCCGCGCCCATGCCCAGATCCACCTGGACCCCCTGCGCCGGTGCCATCCACATCGCCCCCAGCGTGCTGGGTTCCGACCACGGAGCTCTGACCGCTGCAGTCAGGGCGCTGGAGGGAAGCGGCGCCGAGCGCATCCATGTCGACGTCATGGACGGCGTCTTCGTTCCCAACTTCGCGCTCGGCTCCGATGCTGTGGCCGCTGTCAAGCGGGCCACCGACCTGCCGCTCGAGCTCCACCTCATGATCGTCGAGCCTGAGCGTCACCTGGAGCGCTTCAAGGCCGTCGGCGCCGACGCCATCACCGTCCACTTCGAGGTCTGCCCCAACCTGCACCGCACCCTGACGCGGATCCGCGAGCTCGACTGCCGCAGCGGGGCGGCCGTCAACCCCAGCACGCCCGCCGGCAACCTCGACGACGTGCTCGAGATCTGCGACCTGGCCCTGATCATGACCATCAACCCCGGCTTCGGCGGCCAGAAGCTGATCCCCAGGACGCTGGGCAAGGTGGCCCGGGTGCGCGCCGAGATCGAGCGGCAGGGGCTGGTGTGCGAGGTCGAGGTGGACGGCGGCGTCGACGCCGCCACGGCGCGCGCCTGCGTCGACGCGGGGGCGGACGTGCTGGTGGCCGGGAGCGCGGTCTTCGGCCACCCCGACGGCCCCGCCGCCGGGGTGGAGGCGGTCCGGCGCGCGGCCGCAGCGGCCGGCTGAGGGGTCGCTGCAACATCCGCGCCAGACCGCTGTCTTTCTATCTCGGACGCGCGGCCGCCACCCATGTGTGACGGTCGCCTTGACGGCGCCGGGAGGGCTGCAATCACACCCGGTGCCTCGGCCCGCTCCCGCTGTGCGGGAGGCGGAGAGCCGTTGCGCGGGCCGCGCGTCCATCTCGCCGCCGGCAGCAGTAAGACGCCGCGGCTCAGTCCTCGGCAGGTTCCTCCGCAGGCTGCAGGACCGTGACTGCTCCCCGGGTCAACCCGCCGGGGGCGGCGGCCGTCTCGGCCTCGAGCCGCTTGCGCTGCGCGGCCCGCAGGGCGGGTGGCAGGGCGGTGCCCGTCCCCAGGGTGCGGGCCGCACGCCGCCGCGCCGCACTGTCGAAGAGCTCCTGGCGCAAGGCGTCGGGACGCCGGTCCTGGGGCCGGTCGGGCGCGGTGCCGGCCACGACCCGATGGCGGCGCGGCCCCGACCACATCGCGGGAGGGGCGTCGATCTCCTCGGCGATGGCGTGGGCGATGGACTCGTAGTTGATGCGCCAGCCGCGGAAGTGCTTCCAGGCCTCCGCCACGCCGCGCTCCGGCACCCAGCCGGCCAGTTCGAGGTGCCGGCAGGCGGCGCCGAACTCCTCCTCGGTCAGGGCGATGGGGTCGGTCGGCGCCGGATCGGGGTCGAAGGGGATGTGCAGCACCCGGGCGAGGTCGCGGAGGCAGGTGAAGCCCATGCGCAGCACCAGCCGGCACTCGCTCGGCGCCGTCAGCGGGTTGAGTGCCAGCTGCATGGCAGCGGCGTCGAGCATGGCCAGCAGGGCGATCAGCCAGCTGCGTCGCGGCGTCGGGCTGCGCGTGTACATCAGCACCGGGTACGTGGCATGCGACTCGGCGACGTCGGCGGCCCAGCGCTCCCAGTCGGCGTAGAGGACCGGCAGGTTGTCGACGATGTCGACAAGAACGTGCCGGGCCAGGATCTCCGGTCCCCAGACCGGGGTGCCGCCCCGGGATTCGAGCATGGTGACCAGCGTCTCGCGCCGGTTGAAGGCGCTGTAGAGCGCCGGCAGGTAGCTCACCTGGAGCGCCACCACCAGCATCCCTGTGGCCGCGCAGCACAGGGTGATGGCCACCAGGGCGATGCCGTCCCTCCCGCCGGAGGCAAATCCGAGGGTGAACATCGACGAGCCGCTGAGCCGCAGCGCCGTCGCCAGGTCGGCGCACCAGGGCCAGAAGACCAGGGAGAACCCGAGGTAGAACATGGCCAGCCAGGCCAGCAGCTGGACCAGCAGGTAGAGCGGCGCCACCAGCGCCAGGAACCGATCGCGGGCCTCGTACTCGCGCAACAGATCCACCGGACGGCTGCAGGCGGTGATGAGCATCCGCCCCAGCGCGCGCGTGAGCACGGAATTGGCAGCGCGCGGGACGATGAGCGTGGCCACCACGCTGGCGCCGGTGCCGACGATCAGGGCCACGCCCACGGCGAGGCCGATCCACGAGATCACCGCCCAAGGCTACCCTGCCGCCCTGCCGCGCCTGGTTCACCTCCCCGCGAGCGGCTGGCGGAGGCGGTGGTCCGCGACCTCGAGGAGCGCCTCGGCTCAGCCGGCGAGCGGCACCTCGCCACGCGGCGTGTAGCGCGAGCCGCCGGCCGCCGGCACCGTCTCGAGGAGCAACAGCCGCCGAGCGGTGAACGGCGGCAGCTCGATGGCCTGACCGGTCCACGCTCGCCGCCGCTCGCCCGACCGCGGCTCCGCCACGCGACCCAGAGTGCAGTGAGCCCGGTGGGGACGCTCGTCGACGGCCACCCCGGCGGCGGCGAGCAGGCCCGCGCAGGTATGGGCGAGGCCGGCGAGGGCGGGGCCGCCCCTGCCCACCCCCAGCCAGAGCACCCGCGGCGCGCCCCGATCCGGGAAGCAGCCCAGCCCCTCCAGGCTGACGTCGAAGGGCGCCACCACGCCGGCGGGTCGCACCGTCTCCACCAGCCGGTCGAGCTCGGCGCGGGGCAGGGAGCCGAAGAAATGGAGCGTCAGGTGCAGCCCCTCGGGCCGCACCCAGCGCACCCCGTCGTCCTTGCCGCGCAGGCGCTCCAGCAGCTCCGCGCCGGCCCCGAGGGCCGGCTCCTCGACGGGCACGGCGAGAAAGCAGCGGGCGCGCTCGCCGGAAGGCGTCAGGGGGCCGCGGACGGCGTCGCGGAGGCCGCCGCTCCCGGCGACGGCGACGCCGTGGCCGCCACGCAGGGGGAGGTCAGCCCCGCCAGCGTGACCGTGATCTGGTTGTCGGCGCAGTCCCCCTGGATGTCGAGGAAGATGAACTCGGCGAACCAGCCGGGCCGCTCCTGGACGGTATACGGCCGGGGGGCGGCGATGCGGATGACGTGGAAGGTCCGGCTGACAGCGTCGGCGGCGTCGAGGTACACCACCTCGTAGCCGCCGCTGTCGTGGATGGGCACGGTGGTCAGCTCGCCCGGCTTCATGGTGAGCACGGCCGCCTGGAAGGTGGGGTCGCTCCCCTTGAGCAGGTCGAGCGTCACCTTGCCGAGCGCGCCACCCCGGTCCCGGGTGCTCTTGTCGTCGCTGAACTGCCTGGCCGCCTGGTCGAACGGGGTGCCGGCCTGCAGCCGCGCGATCACGTCCTGGGCACGTTCGCGGGCCAGCTGGTCGACCAGGTCCGCCTCGTTGAGCCGCGAGCGCGTCCCGTCGTCGAGCGTCAGCCGGCTGCCACCGGCGTCCTTGAGCTGCTGGTCGAGCTGGCTCTGGCCCCCCGAGGCCTCCACCTGGGCGGCGATCTCGGCGTCGATCTGCGCCTGGGTGGGGAGCGCGTGGTGGATGCGAGCCTCCTGGGCGATGATGATGTCAAACACATAGCTCTTGAGCACACTGGTCCGCAGCGAGGTCAGGAAGGCGGCGTAGGACGGCCGGCTGGGATCGGGTGCACCGCCCTGCTCGGCGCCGGTGAGGCTGACACAGAGCCGGCCGTCGAAGACCGAGGACAGCAGTGGCGTGCCTCGCACCGCGCCGATGGCGCGATCGGGGCCGAGGGTCGGGCAGGCGACGCGCGTCGCCGGCCCGGCCGTGGCCGCGGCAGGGGCGCCGTCGCCCCGCGAGTGCAGCCACCACCCGGTCCCCCCGGCGGCGATCAGCACGGCCAGCCCGGCGGCGATGAGCACCCGGCGACCCCCAGGCCGGCGCGGCGTGGCCGGCGCGGCGGGCACGCTGGACCGGCTCTCGGACATGGGCCGCATCATGCCTCAGCCACCGGAAGGGCACGTCGCCGGAACCGCCCCACCGCCGCCCGCCCCGCCGCTGTCAGATGACCGCGGCCTCGGGTTCGAGCTCGGCCCCGCCGGCGAAGCGTTGCGGGGAGTAGGGCGCCAGATCGATGTCCGGGGTCTGGCCGAGGAGGCGCTGGGCCAGCAGGTGACCCATGGCCGGCGCCTGCATGAAGCCGTGGCCGCTGAAGCCGCAGCAGAGCCACAGCCCCATGACCTCCGCGGCGGGCCCGACGATGGCCTGGTGGTCCGGCGAGACCTCGTAGAGGCCGGCCCAGCCGGTGCGGATGGCGGCCCGGTCCAGCACCGGCAGGCGGTGGACGGCGTGCTCGATGAGGTGCTCGAGGGCGTCCCAGCTGACGTCGGTGTCGAAGGAGGGCGGCTCGGCGGGGTCGCTCATGCCCAGCAGCAGCCCGTCGCCCTCGGGATGGAAGTAGAAGGAGGTCTTGAAATCGACCGTCATCGGGACCGGCCGGGAGAGCGAGAAGGTCTCGGTCACGAAGATGTGCCGTCGGTAGGGGGTGACCGGAACCTCGACGCCGGCCATGCGCCCGATCGCCGCCGCGTGCGGGCCGGCGCAGTCCACCACCAGCTCGGTGGCCACGCGCCGCTCCCCGGCGCGGACGGCGGCGACGCGGCCGCCGGCGACGTCGATCCCGGTGACGGCAACCCCCTCGACCACGGTGGCGCCGTGCCGTCGCGCCGCCGCTCCATACCCCCCCGTCACCTCCCAGGGCCCGGCCAGCCCGTCGGTGGGGCACCAGGTGGCCGCCGTCAGGTCGTCGGCGCGCAGCTCCGGCACCAGCTCCAGCGCGCGCTCCACGTCGAGCAGCTCCACCTCCTCGAGGCCGGCGGCGTGCTGCACGGCGACGTTGGCGCGGAGGATGGCGGCCTCGCGCTCGTCGCTGGCCAGGAAGAGATAGCCGATCTTGCGGAGGCCGGCGTCCGTCCCGATCTCCTCGGGGAAGCGCTCCAGCATGCGACGGGAGAGCATCGAGACCCGGACGTTGACCGCCGTGGAGAACTGCTGCCGCACCCCCCCGGCGCAGCGACCGGTGGACCCGGCGCCCAGCTCCCCGCGCTCCAGCAGCAGCGGCCGCATGCCTCCGATGGCCAGGTGGTAGGCCAGGCTGCAGCCCACGGCACCGCCGCCCACGATGACCACCTCGGCGCTGTCGGGGAGGTCGTCGGGCATGGATACCTAGCCTACCGCTGGGTCGGGCGTTGCCTGCGCTGCGGGTTCGGTGAGGAAGCGGGTGAGCTCGCGGAGCTGCCAGGCCACCGACTCGCCGGTCCAGCCGTGACCGCCGCGGTCCACCGCCAGCCTGACCGCCGGCGCGGCGCCGACCAGCCGACGGACGCCGTCGACGTCGACCACGCGATCGTCGGCGGCGGCAATCAGCAGCGTGGGGCGACCGCGGTGCAGCACCAGGTCGGCGTCGTCGACCCGCATCCCGTCGCGCAGCCATTCGCGGGTGGCCCGCGGATGGGCCCGCAGCTGGTTGCGGAAGTTCGCCTCCGCGGCCGCCCGGTCGACGTCGTCGCCCTCCACCAGAAAGCGCTTGTAGAGGTCGCTGACCCAGCGGCGACGTGCCAGCCAGGACACCGCCGGGTAGAGGCCGGGGGCGGTCATCACCGATACCTGGGCGTGGAAGCGGCGCCGCACCAGTGCCGGCGCCAGCAGCGGGGTGTGGACCAGGAGGCGGCCGACGCGGTCCGGCCGGCGGCGAAGCAGGGCGCAGGCGACGGTGCCGCCCAGGCAGAGGCCGCCGAGGTCGAAGCGGCGCAGGTCGAGGTGGTCGAGGAGCGGTTCCAGGGCGGCGGCCAGGTTGGCCGCGGTGTGGGCGCCCGGCAGCGGATCGCTGGCGCCACAGCCGGGCAGATCGGGGACGACGAGCGTCCGCAGCGGCAGCAGCCCGCCGTACCAGGCGTCGAAGTTCTCCGCCGAGCCCAGGAAGCCGTGGCAGAGCAGCAGCGGCGGGCCCTCCCCGCCGGTCAGGTACCGCAGCCCGCCGTGGGGGACACCCAGGCGCCGCTCCTCAAGCTCCGTCGGCATCGACCGAGGGTACGGCCAGAACCCCGACCCGTGTCCTCGCGCGCCGGCGGTTACTGATCCTCCCCCGGGAGGGAAATCTCCGTAGTGCTACTGATGCGGCCGGCGCCGGCCGCCGCGTAGGCTCAGCCGTGTCAGGTAAGGGGTGGCGGCCCGGGAAGGGGGACAGGGACACAGCCCGCGGTGAGACAGCTTGCCGCGGGCTGTGTCACATCGCGCTGATCCGATCCCGTGGCAGCCCGGTTGCAGGAGGCACCCAGTGCTCGACGCACCGATGCGGGCCCTGGCCGCGCGGATGGCGCGCGACGCCCGGATGGCCGACGCAGTGAGCCGCGACCCGCGCGCGGTGGCGGACGGCCTCGGGCTCTCGGCGGGGGACACGGAGCTGCTCGGCGTCGTCGCCGAGGCACGCGCCTTCCACCGCCTGGTCAGACCCGCCCGGGAATGGCCATCCGGAGCAGCTCGACCCGAGAGCTGACGCCGAGCTTGGCGTAGGCGTTGGCGAGGTGGGTCTCGACGGTGCGGCGGCCGATGAACAGGCGCTCACCGATGGTCCGCGCCTGGAGGCCATCGAGCGCCAGATGGACGACCTCGCGCTCGCGTTGCGTCAGGGCGTCCCAGCCGCTGACCGCGCCCGGCCGTCGTGCGCCGGCGGGCTCCGGAGTGGCGCCCGGCGCCCGGATGGCCAGCGTGGCCTCGACCCGGTCGGCGATGGCCTCGGCGCGCCGGCCGAGCACCGGCATGCCCAGCTCGGCGGCGCAGGCGGCGGCCGCCCCCGCCAGGCTGCGCGCCGCGGCCAGGTCGCCAGGGCGCCCCCGTTGCTCCAGCAGCTCGGCGAAGGCCACCTCGGTGCGAGCCTGGCAGGGCCGCGAGCGCAGCGCCTCGCTGACCCGCAGCGCCGCGCGGAACTCCGACTCGGCCCGGTCGTGCTCGCCGAGCAGCGCCGAGACCCGGCCCAGCGGCAGCGCCGCCGGCCCGTAGCAGATGGTGGCGGTGCCCGCGGTGGCGGCCCGGTCGATGAAGGGGGCCAGCCGGTGGTGGGCGGCGGCCGCGTATTCAACGGCACCCACGTCGGCGATCAGCTCGCAGAGCAGCGCCATGCAGATCATCCGGGTGAAGCCGTGGCCCAGTGGGAAGCCGGCAGCGGCCATGGCGTCGAGCTCGGCTC
>JRHI01002736.1_pt1 | contig 11565 bp, 12 predicted proteins | sample 215371 | NCBI WGS metagenome assembly JRHI01 (sample SAMN02929681, study PRJNA255918) | sediment metagenome | biome: cave system; feature: Ice Cave; material: Sediment; isolation source: sediment from deep within a dark volcanic ice cave with no known source of... ... | reverse complement strand
TCCCGCTGGCTGACCCGTTCGTACCAGTTGACGATCTTCTCGAACTCGATCTCCTTCTGACACCAACATGACGGCGTCGTCAAGTAGCTCTTTCTGCGAGAGAACGCGCAAGGCACCGTAAGCCGCCGATGCGGCCTTGATTCTTCCTCCGGCGCGGCCTAGATTGTTGGTCCCACCCCGCGCGGGCGAGGTGAGTGGAGAGGAACCATGGCTCAGACGGTGGCCAGCCAGACCGGCTCCGGGGAGAAGGCACCCGAGCACGACGAGATCACTCGAGTCGTCCACCTCTACATCGACGGTTCGTCGAAGGGCGACGCCGCCAAGCTGAAGGACGCGTTCCACCAGGACGCGCGCATGTTCGGGTCACTGGCGGGCACCCGTTACGATGTGCCCGTCAGCGAGTTCTACCAGATGGCGGTCGACATGCCTGCCGACACCGGCAGCTACAGCGCTCGCATCGTGTCGCTGGAGCAGACCGGCGACGTTGCCGTGGTCGCGCTGGCCGAGGATGGGTTCTGGGGCACGGTGTCCTTTGTCGACTACTTCCTGCTGGCCCGCATCGACGGGGCGTGGAAGATCGTCTGCAAGCTGTTCGCGCACACCGGTGGTGAGCCGCCTACTCCCTAGCCGGTCGGGTTGCGCTCAGCAATGCGCAACGCGCGGCGCAACCACTCATCGCTGCGGCGGGTGCTGAAGCACCCCGAGGTTGTGCAGCGCGGGCCCGAAGCTGCCGTCGAAGTAGAGGGCGGCGCGGTAGTCCTGCTCAGCGAGCGCGTTGTCGCGGACCTGCTGCTCGATGGTGCCCAGGTAGTAGCAGCCCAGCTTGTTGCTGGGATCGTGGGCGAGAGCTCGTCGGTAATCCTCCCGCGCTGCGTCGGTGCAACCCTGTTGGTGGGCGTATTGCCCGGCGGTCAGGTACTCGCGGGCCCGAGCGGAATCGGCTTGCGAGGTGGTGAGGTTGGCCACCCCGGCGGCGACCAGCGCGAGCACAGCCAGCAGCGCCGGTGTCGCGACGAGGTACGAGGTGACCTGTGCGCGGGACCTCCGGTGGCCGGTCAGCGTGGGACCAGGTCATGATCCGCTGGCTGCTGGTTCGCTGCGAGGTGGGCCACGACGGTCCAGGGACCTCCCGGCGAGCCCAGGACGGGAATGTCGTCGTCGCCTCCGGGCGGATCGTCCGCATCGGCGTCAACGGATGGGGTCATGCACGCGATCGACAGTCCCGACATGACCAGGGCGATGACGACGCCGTTCGGCATGGAGACCCAGAGTGGCGCCGTGGTGATCTGGCCGATGACGAAGAAGGCAAGGATGGTCCCGACCAGGACCGACGCCGGGATCATCCAGAACCGCTCGCCGCCCCCGTTGTGATCGAGGCCGGACCAGCGATCCAGCTGCCGCAGCACTGGCCTGACAACGTTCCTGAGCCGCTGCGATCGGTTCATACGATGGGCTCCGTGGTTCTCGTACCGGCGTGGAAGGGAATTTATGGAGTTGTTACCCGTCGGCCATCCGTTGGAGAGGTATTTTTCGCCGATCCTGCGTCATGAACCTGCCCTCCCTGTCCTGACTGAAGGCCGTCGTCCTCGCGCCCCTTCAGCGCCGCCTCGCGCAGCTGCGTGACGATGAGGAGGAAAAGGGGATGGTCGATTACGCATTGATCCTGGTCCTGATCGCGGTGGTCGTGGTCGTCATCCTGACTGTCGTCGGCCAGCAGGTCAACAACGTCTTCTCCAACCTCAGCAGCGGCCTGGGTACGTAGCCGCGGGGTCGCTCTCGGAGCAGCGACAATCGTCAGCCGGGGACGGTCACCGTCACATTCGCGGCCGACAGTGGGGTGAGCGTTCTCCCCGCTTCGCTGCCGAGCACCACCCAGATGACATGGGTGCAACGCGCGACCCGGTTGTGACGATCACGCCCTGCCGCGCCGTCCACACGACCCCGGCCGCTGGCGTGGCGCCGTCGATCGACACCACGTAATGCGCCGTGTGGCCACTCGTATCCGAGGGGATGTCGGCAATCGTCACGCCGTGTTCGACGCGATCGGTGCGCTCTCTTGGGGGGCCGGCGAGCATCTGCTCTGCTACCGAGCCCGACCGCACCCGCGCTGACCAGCAGGTCATCGAGCTGACTGCGTGTACCGGTGCCTTCTCCCCGGCCTGCGATGGCCGTTACGAGATGGCAGCGTCACCATTGCGCCCCACTTCCACGCGCGCGTCGCCTAGCATGACGCGCGTGGTGCGCAGAGCCCTCGGGCCTTGGTCGGGGCGGCATGCCACGCGGGCGGAGTCCATGGGTTGGTGGTCGACGGGAAGCGATGCTGATGGGTAGACACATCCATGGGACGGTGAGTGATGCAGATGCACCAGGCGAGGTGATTCCGGCCGCCGTCAGCGAAGAGCGCCAGATCCGGGTCCTCATCGTCGAGGACCACCGGATGTTCTCCGAGGCGCTCCGCGTGGCGCTGGACGAGACCGACGACATCGCCGTCACCGCCGCGGTGGAGACTCGCGTGGCCGCGGTCCAGGCGGCGCGGGATGCGCATCCCGACGTGGTGCTGATGGACTATCGCCTCCCCGACGGCGACGGCGTCGCGGCAGCGCGCGAGATCAAGCACGAGTTCCCGGCCACACGCATCGTCATGCTCACCGCTACCTCCGACGACCTGGTGCTGCGCCAGGCCATCGAGGCGGGCTGCTCCGGCTACCTCACCAAAGACCACACCGTCGAGGAGCTGATCCTGGCCGTGCGCGCCGCCCACAACGGTGAGGCGCTGATCTCGCCAGCGATGCTCAACCGCCTGCTCGACCGGCTCGGTGACCGCACCCGGCCCGGCTCCGACCTCACCCGTCGCGAGACCGAGGTGTTGCGCATGCTCGCCCGCGGCCTGTCCAACCGGGCGATCGCCGCCGAGCTCGAGATCCGGCTGGCCACGGTGCGCAACCACGTGCAGAGCGTCATCGAGAAGCTGCGCGCCCACTCCAAGCTCGAAGCGGTGGCCACGGCAACCCGCCTGGGCATGCTCGCCCGCGAGGACTGATCCGCGGGCGCTCAGTCGCCCTCCAGATCGGTTGGAGTGGGGAGCCAGAAGCGCACCGTCGTTCCCGCGCCGCGCTTGCTGTCGATGGTGAACCAGCCGTCGGCCATCGTCGCCCGCTCGCGCATCGACTGCAGCCCGAGGTGGCCCGGCAGCGAGCGCTTACTGACCTCGTCAACGTCGAAGCCCAGACCATCGTCCTGCACGCTCACCAGCACGCCGTCGTCCAGCGGGCCCACGACCACCGTCACCCTCTCAGAGCGAGCGTGTTTGCGCACGTTATTGAGCGCCTCCTGGGCGATCCGGTACAGGACGGTGCGCGTCAGCGCCGGTGGCTCGTCGTCGAGGCTGGTGCGGAACATGGTGTGCGGCGGGGCCTCAGGGAACAGCTCCTCGACGTATCGCGCCAGGGCCCGGGCCAGGCCCATCTCGTGTAGGGCGGCGGAGTCGAGCTGGAACAGCAGTCGGCGCAGGCGGCCGACGGCCATCACCACCGTCTGCTCGATCTCGGAGATCCTATCGGCGAACTCCTGAGCCGGCGCGTGACGGCGCAACACCTGGAGGCGCAGGCTCACCGCCGCCATCGCCTGGATCGAGTCGTCGTGGACGTCGACGGCGATCCGCCGGCGCTGCTCCTCCTCGGCTGCCACCAGGTTGCCCATGAGGATGCGTCGCTGCACCTCGGCCCGGTGCAGCAGCTCGGCCGACAGCAGAATGTCCGCCTGGGTGCGCTTGCGCTCCTCCACCTCATCGCGGAGGGACTCGACGAGGCGTGTATTGTCGATGGCCAGCGCGGCGCGGTCGGCCAGCTCCTGCGCGAACTCCTGGTCACGGGCTGAGTGCGCGTGCCGGTCGCCGCGCCGCCACAGCCCAAGGGTGCCGATCACTTGGCCGCGGGCTCGGAGCGGACAGATCAGCATGGTGCGGACGTCCAGCTCCTGTATCCCGTCCTGGACCGGCTCGGAGTAGTGGCACGTCGAATCGGTCAGCGTCGTGCCGGTCAGAACGATCGAGTGAGCCTCCCGAATGGCACGGGCAAACGGGTCGAGATGGTTGAGTGCGGTCGGGATCATCTCGAGAATCGACTCGACGCGCATCTGCACGGCCATGTCGCTGTCGCAGACCGCGGCCACCTCCATGGTCGTGCCGCTCTCCTCGAGCAAGCAGATCACCGCCGTGTCGCCGAGGAAGTCAGAGATCAGCCGGACGATTCGTCGGAGCACGCTCTGGCTGTCGCCGATGGCCTCTGCCAAGCTGTTGGACAGCTCGCCGAGCGCCCGCGCTCGCTCGCCGTCACGCTGTGGCTTGGACGTGTCCGCATGGGGAGCCGTGCCGTGGACGCCGGCCTGCTGGATGGGAGCCGTCATCGGCCACCCCCGGCGCCATCGAAGTCCGCGGCCGCGCGGCCGAACGCCGCCTCGGCGCCGTCCAGCATCTCGACGAGGTCGATGACCAGCTCCTCGGTCTCGGTCAGGCTGAGGCCGAGATGGCCGTGGCCGGTGCGCTGGATCGCGTCGAGGATGGCGACGTCGCTGTCCACCCCCTTGACGAGGTACTCGACGACGCCGGCGCGGAGCATCTGGAGGACGATCCGCCGGTCGGCGTGGGCCGAGAACGCGATCAACCGCGCCTCCGGGACGGTCTCGTGAATGAGCCGAGCCGCCATCGGGCCGCCGCCGCCGGGCATGCGCACGTCGAGAAGGACGACGTCAGGCCGCGTCTCGGCGGCAAGCGCGGCGGCCGACGACGCGTCGGTGGCCACCCCGACCAGCTCGAGGCCGGCCGAATCGCGGATCAGGTCGCTGACTGCAGAACTCATAACGCTGTCGTCATCACAAACGATCACGCGCAGGTTTTCTTGCAATACCTGCTCGACTGCTGTCGTCACCGTGTCGGTCACAGTTTCCCCAATGGTTGCCGCCATACGGTAACAGGGTCGTCGGCGTTTGGCGCGATTCTGATCTCGAACACGGCTATCGCGCGGGGCTAGAGAAGGGGCGGCCGGACCCAGCTCCTGCCCAGAACATGCTCATCAAGGAACGCAATCACTGTCTGGTACCAGAGCCGCGCGTTCTGTGGCTTGAGCACCCAATGGTTCTCGTCGGGGAAGAGCAGCATCCGCGACGGCAGCCCGCGGCCCTGCAACTCCATCCAGATGTGGTGGGAGTTGCCCAGCGGCACCCGCTGGTCCTGAGCTCCGTGGATCACCAGCATCGGCGTGCTGAGCGACTCCGCGCGCAGGTGCGGAGACTGGCGGCGCCAGGTCTCCTCGTGGCGGAGGGGGTCGCCGAACTCGCGGTCCATGTCGAACCCGAAATCGCTGGTGTTTCGCTCCAGGGTGAGGTCCCAGACGCTGGCGTGGGTGACGATGGCGCGGAACCGATCGGTGGTGACCGCCAGCCAGTTGGCCATGTAGCCTCCGTATGAGCCACCCAGGGCGGCGGTCCGCTCGGCGTCGATGTCCACCCGGCCCAGGACGGCGTCGATCGCTGCGTGGATGTCGCCGGCAGGCAGCGTCGCCCAGTCGTTCCAGGCGCGGGCGATGTGTTCGTGCCCGTAGCCGGTGCTCAGCCGCGGGTTGGGCAGCAGCACCGCCCAGCCCCGGGCGGCGAGCAGCGATGCGCACCAGCGCCAGTGCCAGCCCGCCCACGAGGAGATCGGTCCGCCGTGGATGAACACCGCCAGCGGCAGCGGCTCTGCGGCAGATTCTGGCAGCACCAGCCAGGAGTGGAGCTCGGTGCCGTCGGCCGCCGCGGCGCTGACCTCCTCGAGACGCGCGGGGACGTACTGAGCGTCCCCCGGACTGCGCAGCGGCCGCGCGTGCTGGTCGATGCCGCTGACGTCGAGCATCACCGGGACGGGTGCCTCATTGATGTGCGAGCGGATCGCATAGAGGGTGACGCCGTCGGGGGCGACCGCCAGGCTGCTGAACGCACCGCAGGCGGTCAGGCGGGAGACGGCGCCATCGAGCCCGATGCGGAACACCGGCGTGTGGCCCCGTTCATCGGCGGTCACCAGCACCGCGGTGCCGTCCCCAGTCCAGCGGATCTCCGCCACGTGTCCCTCCCAGCGCTCGGTGAGCGGGCGCGACTCGCCGCTGGCCGCATTCACCAAGCAGAGGTGGAAGTGCGGCGGCTGGTCCGGTGCGCCGAGGTCGACGCTGGCCACGGCGACTGTCGACCCGTCCGGCGACCACGCCAGCGCGCCGTGCTCGCGGTCGGCGTCGACGAGCACCCGCACAGGGTCGTTGCCGGCGGTGCCCACGGCGGCGAGGTCGCACTTGAACCGGAAGCCGGCGTGCATCGCGGCCCCGAACGCGACGCTCGACCCATCCGGCGACAGTGCGAACGCCACCGCGTCGCCCTCGACCCAGCCCGGCCACGGGGGCGCGGGGGTGAGGTCGCGGACGGCGGAGATCTCGGCGTCGGCGCCGGCCAGCTCGAGTGCAAAGATGTGCGGCTGCCGGGGCCCGATGTCGTGGTCCCACCAGCGCTCGGGGTAGTGGTCGACGAGCCGTGCCGAAACGCCGGCGTCCTTGCGCGCCTGCTCCCGGGCCTCGTCCTCCTCGAACGTGGTGCAGGCCGGGTGGAGTGCTGCGCTGACGACGACGGTGGGGGAGTCCCGGCTGGTCAGCACCGCTCCCACGCCGGCGGGCGGCGCCAGCACCCGTCGCGGCTCCCCGCCCGCCGACGGGAGGACGTAGAGGACGTCGACGTCGGGTTGGCTGTCGTCCCCTGGCGCGGCGTCCCAGCGCGCGGAGGTGAAGAGCAGCGACCCGTCGGGCAGGAAGCCACGCGCCGTCTCGCCGCTGACCGACCGGGTCAGCCGGCGGGGAGGGCTCTGTCCGTCGGTGCGCACCTCCCAGATCGATCCGGCGAAGCGCTTGCCGTCGGCGGCCACCATCTGGACGGTGAGCGCCAGCCTGCTGCCGTCGGGGCTGAGGTGGAGGTTGAGCAGGCGCGGCATGGCCAGGAACGTCTCGAGGTCAAAGGCGGCGTCGGGCACGATGCGCAACCGTACTGGAGTGCGAGGATCGCTCGTCATGGAGCGGTTGTGGTCACCCTGGCGCGGCGCATACGTCACCAACGCCGGTTCCAAGGGCGGGTGTTTCTTCTGCGCGGCGGCCGGCGGAGAGGAGACCCAGTTGCTGGTGGCGCAGGACGCTGCCACGGTCACCCTGCTCAACCGGTTTCCGTACAACCCCGGCCACGTGATGGTGGCGCCGCGGGCGCATGTCCCCGACCTGCTCGACGCCGGCGACGCCGACGCCGCCGCGATGATGGTGGCGGCGCGTCGGGCGATGAGCGCGCTCCAGAGCGCGATGCGTGCGAACGGCTTCAACCTCGGCGTCAACCAGGGAGCGGTCGCCGGCGCCAGCGTCGACCACGTCCACCTGCACGTGGTGCCCCGCTGGAGCGGCGACACCAACTTCATGCCCGTGGTGGGCGAGACCAAGGTGCTGCCGGAATCGCTCGAGCAGTCCGCCGAGAAGCTGCGGGCTGCGTACGCCGAGCTCAGGCAGGATCGGCTATAGTCCCGGCCTCGTGGGTTCTGTCATCAAGAAGCGGCGCAAGAAGATGCGCAAGCACAAGCATAAGAAGATGCTGAAGAAGACCCGCTGGGCGCGCCGCACCTAGAGCGCGATCAGGCCGGCGGTCCCGTTCCCAGCGTGACCTGGGCGGCGTGAGAGTTGCCTCTGGTGTCGGTCCACGTGACCGAGACCGAGGTGCCGGGCGCGTGCTGCACGATCGCGTTGCGCAACGCGGCGTTGCTGCTGATCGCACTGCCGTTGAGCGCGGTGATGACCGAGCCCACCGTGATCCCGGCGTTGGCAGCGGCGCTCCCGGGCTGCACCCTGATGACCCGCACGCCGCCCTGGCCGTCCTGGGCACCGACCCCGAGCAGGGCGCGGGTGTTGCCGACGTGCACATTGCCGGTGCTCTGACCCGACTGGATCTGCCTGACCACACGCATCGCCTTGTTGATGGGGATCGCGTAGGCGATGGTGGAGACGCCGCCCTGGTTGAACTGATTGGACGACTGGGCGGCGGTGTCCATGCCGATGACCGTGCCGCCGGCGTTGGTCAGCGGACCGCCTGAATCCCCGGGCTGGATCTGGGCGTCGACCTGAATCAGGCCGGTGACCGTCTCGACGTCGGTGCCGCTCTGGTCGCTGGCGGTGATGGTGCGGTCGAGCGCGGTGACGGTGCCGGTGGTGACCGACGGGGCGCCATTCTTGCCGAGCGCGTTGCCCAGGGCCACCACCGCGTCACCCACATTCACCGTCGAGGAGTTGCCGACGCTGACAGTGGTGAAGGTGCCGCCGCCGTCGATCTGGACCAGGGCCACGTCGTCGGTGAGGTCGTAGCCGAGCACGTGGGCGGAGTACGTCTTGCCCGTGCTGGGCAGCTGCACGGTCATGCTCATCTCGCCGTCGATGACGTGGTTGTTGGTCAGCACCTCACCGGTGGAGGTGATGATCATCCCGGTGCCGGCGGCGCCGCCGTTGCCGCTCAGGGTGACGTTGATGTTGACGATGCCGGGGGTGACCTTGACGGCCACCGCGTTGGGATCGGCGATGGCGCCGGACCCGCTGCCGTTGCCGGTGTCTCCACCGCCACTGCCATTGCCGGTGGTCGGGGTGAGGGACAGGCCGGAGCCGGTGGGGGTGCCGCCGTTGGTGAAGTGGCCGGCGAGCACGCCGCCGGTGATGCCGACCACGAAGATCGCCGCCAGGGTGCCGGCGAGAACGCGGCGGGGGCGACGGGGCTGCTCCGCGGGAGGCTGCTGCCACTGCCAGCCGGCAGGGGCATGACCGGGTGGGGGCGGCGGCGGTGCCTCGCCCCAGGCGGCCTGCTGCCAGGGCACGGGCGGAGGCAATGGTGGCTCGGACGGCGGGGAGCCGCTGCGGCGGTGGGGATCGGGGAAGCTGCTGTAGGTCATGTCCTGCTCATTGTCACCGGTGAGTTCGTATGGCCATGGTGACGCACGCTGTCTTGCAGGAATCTGACGACCGGGGTGAAGTTGCTGTGAAGCCGGCCTATTCGGCCGCGGCGCCGAAGTGGTCGAGCAGCGCCCTCGAGTAGTAGTCCTCCCAGGTGCCGGGCTGGGGCGACGCGGTGTACTCCTTGTCGAGCTTGACCAGCAGGTAGACCAGCTCGCTGCGCACCGGCACCTCGCCGATCAGCTCGGGGAGCTCGGAGAGATCGACCAGCCAGTCGGCGTACCACGAAGCCCAGTCGGCGTCATCGCCGTCGACGATACGGAACACGCGATGATGCGTCTCGGCCGCCTCGTGCAACAGCTCGCAGATCTGCGTCACAGCGTCGGTCATCGTTGCCACCTCCGTGCGCGCATCCTAGTGCTTCCATAACCCGTCCCACCCCGCCGAGGACGTCGCCCACTCAGCGCCGGTGCGTTGCCCCGAACGGGTGCAGACCTCCGTCGCCGTCGAGGAGGTAGCCGCCAAGGCCGTCGGGCGCCAGTGCCAGCCCGCGCACGCAGCCGGCGGCCGGACGCGCTGCCCGCGCGCTCAGTGTGAGCGCGCGAGCAGCCGGCCGTACGATCAGATCGAGGCGACCGCCCGGGCGAGGTCCTGGTTGAACGTGTATGAAGGCGGAGTCACCTGCGGGGCCGACGCGGAGGCGCCGAACTGGTGCAGGCCGCCCCAGCCGTCGAGGACGTACCCGGAGGGCCTCGACGACGTCGCGTCGGGGGTGACGGTCACCGCGCGGGCGATGTCCCAACCCTGCCAGTACCCGCTCGGCGTGACGGCCGCCGCGCTGCCGAAGGGGTGCAAGCCACCGAAGCCGTCGAGGACGTACCCGCCTGGCGTCGACGCCGTCGAGTCGGGAGTGAGGGTCACGGCGCGAGCGATGTCCCACCCATACCAGTACCCGCTTGGCGCGACGGCGGTCGCGTCGCCGAACTGGTGTAGGCCACCCCAGCCGTCGAGGATCCAACCACCGTTGCCGCTCGGGGTGAGCGTCAGGCCGCGCGCGATGTCCCAGCCCGGCCAGTACGCGGATCCCGTCGGTGTGGGGTGGTTCTTGGCTGTGCCGAAGGGATGCAGTCCGCCGAAACCATCGAGTACGTAGCCACCCGAGCCGTCGGCGAACACGGCGATCCCTCGTGCAATGTCCCAGCCGCGCCAGTAGGCGGACGTGGCGAGCTGCGATGCACCGCCGAAGGGAGTGACGCCGCCCCAACCATCGAGGATGTACCCCTCGTTGGCGGTCCCAGGGACCAGCGCGAGACCGCGCGCGATCTTGAACCCGAAGCTGCCCGCCGGGGCAGCCAAGTATCCGGGGCCGGACACGGAGTGGAGGGTGCCGTAGGCGTCAATGGTGTCGAAGGCGCGCACGAATGTGAAACGGTCAGCGGCGGTCGCTGGGCTGGTGCCGCCGGCGGTCACCACATGGACGTCGTACGTAGTTCCCAGGTCGGCCACCGGCACGGCGGGAACGCGGAAAGTGATCTGGTCGTTGCTCTCGCTGAAGCATCCCTGCGCCGGAGCTCTGACCTGCGCGGAGGGGCACAGCGACCCGTTGGGGATCGAGACAGCGGAGCCGGATCCGCTGAAGGGCGTGAAGGTGATGCTGGTCGCGAAGTCCCAGCCATCGGTCTCGTTCGTGCCGAGCGGGGGGGCGAGCTGCACCGGGGTGCCGCTGGTCGCCGACGAGACACTGACACTCGCCGCCAAGGGTGGGGGCGCCTGATACGTGTACTGGTCGCCCGGCCTGATGATCGGGCTCAGCGTCCCACTGACCGAGACCTGGACGTCGACCGTCGCAGCCGCGTGTGGAGGGGTCAAGGTGTTTATGGTTGTGTCGTTGGCGACTGTGAAGCACCCCCCGGCGGGCGGCGTCCCGGGGCACGGGTGCAAGGTAGCCACGGAGGTCCCGAAGTCCACCGCTGTGGCGCCGGTGAAGCCGCTACCACTTATGACGACGGCGGTGAGTCCCTCGGTGGTCCCACTGCTGGGCGACACCGATGTCACTGCCGGACCCGTGGCGTGGACGACGGCCGCCCCCACCCCGGTCAGCACGGAGCCCGCTACGAGGGCGGCCGCGTACAGACCTGAACGAAAACTGAATGCCACCTTACCCAGAACCTCCCATGCCGGGTGTGCCCCCGGCCTAAACAATCAACTGCCCTGAGACCCCGCCTCCAGCGGAGCATACGCCACAGACGCTCCAAATGGAACCCCCTGCGGTCCCGGACAACGTAGCAGACATGTGTGTCCGCAAGCCCCCGGACGCCGCGGCCGCGAGCGTCGCCCAGCCGCGCCGGACGCGTCGCCCCCAGAGCGGCGCGCCCGGCGGGTGCTCAGCAGCCCGGCGCCGGGGTCTGGCGGGTGACGACGATGCCGCTGGTGACCCCCTTGATGATCCGAGACCGCCGCCACTGACGCGGTCGACGCGGACGTTGGTGGCCGGCCCGGTGAGGTACCAGGGCCACGGGGCTGGTGCGGCCGCAACTAGTGTCCTGTTTCCGAAGTAATTGATAAAATAGTGGGGCTCCGTCCA
>JRHI01002735.1_pt1 | contig 11572 bp, 10 predicted proteins | sample 215371 | NCBI WGS metagenome assembly JRHI01 (sample SAMN02929681, study PRJNA255918) | sediment metagenome | biome: cave system; feature: Ice Cave; material: Sediment; isolation source: sediment from deep within a dark volcanic ice cave with no known source of... ... | reverse complement strand
TTTTCTTTCCTTGCCTACCCACAACTAATTCATACACACATACACCTCCTCCTATTTGACACTCCGCCACAAACGCTCGACAAAAATGTTATCAAGTGCTCGTCCTCGACCATCTCGACTGATGCGAATATGAGCTGCTTGCAGCCGACTCGTAAACTCATGACTGGTAAACTGAACGCCGTGATCGCTGTTAAAAATCTCAGGATGTGCCACCTTCAAGGCTCGATCTAAGGCATCAAGGCAGAAATTCACATCAAGGGTCACTGAAATCTCCCAGGCGAGAATGTAGCGACTAAACCAATCAATGATTGCTACCAGATAGACAAACCCGTGCGTGATGCGAATATAGGGAATGTAGGATAGGAAGCCGACGAGTTGCCACCTGTGAGCGGTACTTTTTCGACTCCCCTCCCCCAAACTGCACGTGCGGGGTTTCCCAGCATGCAGCTTTCCAGCGTCGCCGTTGTGCAACGTTCATGAACTTGCTGTGTGTCGTGTCAACGGATGTCCATATTGGATATCCATATGGCACGTTCGACAGAGGACCAGCGTCTTTCGATAGCGTGTTGCCATCAGTTTGACCCATCCAGGCTTTTCACGCCCTGTGTAATGACTTAAATCTTTCAGTGCTCGGATATGATGGACTTCAATTTTCTCAGTGCGCGATGTTGCCCCGCACTGTTCGCACGTGTGTGCCAGGAGTCGTTTTTCCAATTCTGATCGACCGATCCAGATTTGCTGATGGGGTTGGTCCTCAAGGATTGCCTTGTTATCCCATTGAAGCGGTATCCCGCCCCACGTCGCTACGAGTGGTTTCTTGCCTTCTCTCAGCACGACTACCTGCAATCCTTTGTAGAGGGTGCCCTCTACGGGAAGGTCGGTTTTGTACTTGGCATAGATACGACGAACTGAGAGCTTATGTTTGTGTGCTAACGTCTTGGTCAGGGATTGTTCCATGACCCATTTCACGTCGTGCAACGTGTGCATATTGTAAGCCAGTCGGTAATAGTTGGCGAGGCCGCGAAAGGCTGACTGGTAGATGGTCATGATCGTGTAATCACTCTCATTGACTAGTTCCATTCGGTGGATCGCTTTCCCGTGTCGCTGATACCGTTTGCTTTTGCTCAACAGGACCTCGCGTGGAACACGCAGTCCAATTTGTCCATTGATACTTCGGCGTTTTCTGCCATTTTTGGTGGCAGTCCGCTTGGTATCTTTGTGGAGTGTGCTGATCTCATACCCAAGAAAGTGAGCTGCTTCGCTCCTCGCGTGAGTGATGAGTGTTTTGGCTTCGGACAGTTCCAATTTGAGTTCGTTCTGCAAGAACGTTTTGATCTGCTGTTTGATCTCTTCGGCTTCTGCCTTTGGCCCAACAAAACCCAGCAAAAAATCATCGGTGTAGCGACAGTATCTGAGGCGACGAAAGTGTGGGTCGTCTGGGTTCTGAGACGACAACTGTTGAAATTGTTTTCTCAGTTGCCTCGCTTCCTTCCCTCGTCCCTGCTTGTACAATACATGGGCTTGACTGACGAGTCTTTGGTAGGCAGGGTTCTTTTCCCGTACTGCCCCTTTGGTGTATTTGGGGATGAGGACGGTTTCCACAAACTTGTCCAATTTGTCGAGCAGAATGTTTGAGAGGACAGGGCTCACAATTGAGCCTTGTGGAACTCCGCTCCGAGTTCGATGGTACTTCCAGTCTTCCAAATATCCTGCATCCAGCAGCTTCTGGATGATCTTGATGAGCCGTCCATCATGAATATGTTCACTCAGCGTTGAGATGAGCAATTCGTGATTTAAATTGTCAAAACAACCAGCGATATCTCCCTCAATGAACCAGGTGGTTCCGGCCCCCTGGTAGTAGATTTCTTGCAGGGCAGTATGACATCCTTTCCCTGGTCGCGCATCCATGTGAGTGAGGGCTGAAGCGAGGCTCGAAGTAAGCCTCTAAGATCATGCGCAGGACTTCCGCTACCAGCTTGTCCGACCAGATGGGTAGTCCGAGCGGACGCTTTTTGCCATTCTTTTTGAGAATGTAGGTGCGACGTGCTGGCTTCCATTGATACCGTTCGGCTCGAATGGCCTCAATGATCGTATTGATCTTGTCTTCTGACATCCCGTCCACGGTTTCTTCCGTGATACCAGCAGTCATAGCCCCGGTGTTCCGATAAATTTTCCCATAGGCACTGAGGTACAGATTGGGATTGAATAATTGCCTGTAGACACGTTTGAGCGGCAACCCCTTTTTGCCTCGCTCACGAAGAAGCCCCAAGTAGACATTGGTGTCCTGCATTTCGCATACCTCCGCCGTTGAACCTTCGCGATACCTCCCCTGTCTCCTGGTATCAAGAGGAGACTCTAGCCCTCTTTCGAGGGTTGCCCCTTCGCCCTGCACACAGCTTTCCTGTGCTCTGACTACTATGGGGGTTCCGAACTCGTAGGACTCGCGTCCCGTAGAGTTTCCCGCGTTTGCGCCTATGAAACGTTGAGTACGTGTAGGTGTCCTTCTGTTCCTTCTCAAGCTCATTGCTTGTCACTCGCTGGAGAGAGTCTTGCACCAGCATCGATATCACCAGTGTATTCCAGCGTCGTCGCTTCAGATATGCTGTGACGGATGTGGAGATCATCGTCAGGAACTCGGATTTGACAGTCCCAGTCTCACCATGCGTACAGGACTTGCAGACCCATGACGTACATATCTTCCCTCATGTTCCGCTTTCCTGGCATGCTACGGTCCCCTTTCCCTTTCGGCATCAGGTAAGCCATTGTCCTAGAGGTTCATACTCTCGACCTCTCCTGTCTTTTGGCAGGAATTTCATAGGCCCCGACATGGCGCACATCAATGCCCCAAATATGATTGGGATACGCACTGGTGGTGTGACGTAATAAGTAGGGATAGCGATGAGCGTTGGCATCAGGCAGGCTTAAATGTGGCTTGGGATAAATCGCTTCGAGTCCCATCAGCCGCAAGAGTCGTGCGACGCGTTTCTCATTGACTGCATACCCCTGTGTTCTCAGCCACGCCGTCATGCGCAAAATGCCGTAAAAAGGCGTTTTGGTATATTGCTCATCCAGCAAACGCATCACATGCAGGTTCTCCTCCGTTTCTCCGATAGGTTGGTAGTAATAACTGGAACGGGCAAGTCCGAGCAGATCACATTGTTGTGCAATCGTCACCTCTGGATGCTCTGGCTCAATTAAGCGGCGTTTGTGCTCAAGAGAGCCGACCTGATTTTTTTTGAGCCAGTCCAACTGCACTTTGAGTTGCCCGATTTCTTGATACAGAGTTGCTGTTAATGCCTCATCGCTTTGCTTTTGTTCACTACGTCCCGATGAAAAAATCTGTGGCAGTTCATCCAGAGCTTGTTTTTTCCACTGAGCAATCTGACTGGGATAAACTCCATATTCAGCGGCTATCTCGTTGGTGGTTTTCTGGCCTTTAATGGCTTCTAAGGCAACTTTTGCTTTGATCTCGGCACTGTATCGTTTTCTTGGCATCACTATCATTTTCTCCTCGAATGAGTCCCTCTCGATACCGTCATTCTACCTTATTGCCTTGTCCAGGTTCTGGGGGATATTATAGGCTATCACGAACGTGATCACACCGGTGGTTAGGCTTCCTAATAAGACATCGCCACTCAATTTTCCTCCGGTGATGAGCGCAATAATGACGTAAATGATTCCGGCAGCCACGCCGGAAAGAAAGCTGTATAGGGCGCCGCGTGCTAGAATTCCGCTAAGTTGACTGTTCATGATGATCTCCTTTATCTATTGACTCTTCATAGGCGATCTCCAAGAGTCGCCGTGTATAGTCATATGAAAACATATTTGTGTGGTAATTGTGATCAACTAGGTGGCTGATAATTAGTCAACCATTGGGTGGATCGCAAAATCAACCGTTCGGTGGATTATTTTTCTGCTTTGCTCCGCGATACTCTTCTTGCACGAAAGAGGATGAGATGGTAGAGTATCTCCAATCCGTTTTGAATGAAATCTCAGCAGGAGCCTGTGTATGACCATATCTTCGCTACAACCATCTTCAACTTCCACTACTCCCGTCTGGATACGTTGGATGTTTCTTTGGCATGGAATTTTCTATGTGACACTGATCTTTGCGACCAGTGTAGACTTGATTGAGGGGTCACAGACGTGGCAACACACGGTCACGCTGCTTGGCCTCGCGTTGGTACTTGGCTTGTGGTACGGCGTCTGTGTCGCGGTATCTCCCTTGTTCTGGTATAGACACCCTTTGCTCACGATGAGCTATCTCGCAGTTGGCTGGATGCTTTGGTTCGGACTCACGGAACTCGATCCCGTCTACTTGTTTGTCCTGACAGGTCTCTATCCTCAAGTATTCGTGTTGGCTCCTCTGCCTGGGAAGATTCTGGGCGCATTCCTGCTCACCGCTCTGACTGCTTGGCAACAGGTGACGATGGCGGGCAAGATTGATGGAAACTTGTTCCTCACTCTGGCGGCTGCGATCTCTGGCATCGTTATGGCCCTCTTTATCAATGCGATTGTGGGGCAGAGTCAGCAACAGCGGCGTCTGATTGGTGAACTGGAAGAAACACGCTCTGCGTTGGCCGCTGCTGAACGGCAGGCTGGCATCATGGAAGAGCGTCAGCGCCTCGCACGCGAGATTCATGATACATTGGCTCAGGGCTTTACTAGCATTGTGATGCACCTGGAAGCCGCCGATGCATCGTTTCCTGATGAACCTAAGGCACTGCAACGTCACCTCGATCAGGCGCGTCGCAGCGCACGTGAGAATCTGGCGGAAGCGCGTCGCATGTTGTGGGCCTTGCAGCCAGCCGCGCTCGACCGCGCCTCTCTTGGAGAGGCGCTGACCCACGTAGCTGCACATTGGGCAGAGGAGAGTGGCGTCAAAGCCGATGTAACCATTACGGGGACGATACATAGCTTGCGCCCGGAGACCGAAGTGACGCTGTTGCGAGCTGCCCAGGAAACTCTGGCAAATGCACGCAAGTATGCCAAGGCTAGCCAAGTCGCGCTGACGTTATCATACATAGATGGTACAGTTGTTTTGGATGTACAGGATGATGGCGTTGGCTTTGACACGGCACGCCTGTGCATCTTCCCAATGGGACAAACTAGTGGTGGCTTCGGATTGAAAGCGTTACGTGAGCGTGTTGAGCAGCTAGGTGGTGTGCTTTCGATAGAAAGTGCGCCTGATGAGGGAACGACCATTGCAGTAGCTCTGCCAGCAGTAGGTAACGAGTCACCCTTATCTCAAGAAGTGGCAGAGGTGGTGTGTTGATGAAGCGTATTCGTGTGCTTATTGCGGATGACCATCCTGTGGTGCGTGCTGGTTTGCAGGGCATGTTGGTGAGCCAGCCCGATTTCGAGCTGGTGGGCGAGGCGACTACCGGCGTAGAGGCGGTCGTGCTGGCGGTGCAATTGCTACCCGACGTGGTGTTGATGGACCTACGAATGGCAGAGATGGACGGAGTGGCAGCTACGGCACAGATTCGGGCGCAGCAACCCAAATTGCCAGTGTTGGTGCTGACGACGTATGAGAGCAACGCGGATATTCTGCGTGCGATTGAGGCGGGTGCGACTGGCTATTTGCTGAAGGACATTCCATGGGATGAGCTGTTTGCGGCCATTCGCACCGCAGCGCAAGGAAAAGCGGTGCTGTCCCCTGCCGTTATGACGCATCTCCTCCGACAGCGGCAGATGCCAATTGAAGAGGCACTGAGTGCGCGTGAACTGGAAGTGCTGACCCATGTAGCAAAGGGTGCAAGCAATAAGGAGATTGCACGTTCCCTACACCTGAGTGAAGCTACTGTCAAAACCCACCTGCTTCACCTGTTTGAGAAACTAGGTGTCACGGACCGCACCGCCGCAGTAACGGTTGCGCTTGGACGTGGCCTGCTGCGGTTGGAGATGTAAATGTAGCAATCCGCACTCATTTTGCCAACGACGTGCTAGCACGTCGTTGGCAAAATGAGTGCGGATTGCTACATTTACTTTGTAACAGTGGCTTCAACATAGGTAGGTTCTTGAGAGCTCACGCGTTCTGAGAGATACTGCTGTAGACGCTCTTCGCCTCGTGAATTTACGAGAAATGTGACGGTATCACCGGGCAGAATGATGGTGCTCCCACGAGGGAAAAGGAGTTCACTTTCTCGACGGATGGAGACGACCAAGCACTCTGCCGGGAGGTGTGCTTCACGAAGGGGAACGCCTGCTAGTTGCATACCCACCTCAATGGTCGTTTCAATCATAACGGTGCCTTCGACTAAGCCGCGCATACGACGAGAGTCTTTCGTCAGCGTTTCACGGTAGATGCGAATGATGCTGGCTGCCGAAAGCGTGCCGATCACATATTGCTCAGTTGAAAGCGCTTCGACATCTACGACTGGTGCCCAACTGACGCGGTGACTGGTCAGTTGTTCAAGTGCTTCGTCGAGGGTGTCATCTGGGTACACTGCCAGCACATCCCGATTCATGACCTCTTTCACAACACGTTGCTCACGTTCCGCCAATGGAATGTGTTGGATGTCAACGAGTGCCAACACGCCTTGCAGGTTGCCATGTTCATCGACAATAGGCGCTCCACTCTCGACATGATTGGCTAGTGCTTTCTCGGCCTCTGCGACGGTCTGATTCGGTGTGAAACGCAAAGTGAGCGCGGACAGAGCTTGGCGTACTGATAAGGTTGAGAGGAGCGGAAACGACATCTGCAGACGGTGCGCAGGAGAATCCGCTCGTGTATCGACCTGACTTGTGTAGATGGTGTTTTTCCCTACGATAATAGAAGAGATGCCAACAGCAATCATGGCGGGTGCAAGCATGGAGAGATTTCCTGTCATCTCGGCCACCATCAACATGACAGCAAGCGGTGCATGTGCGATACCACCGAAGAGCGCCATCATGCCAACAATCACGAATGGACCAGGAGTATCAGGTATACCAGGCAATACATGATAACAGAGCCGCCAAACGACTGCTCCCACCATACCACCGATGACCATGCCAGGTCCAAAGATACCACCAGAACCGCCAGAGCCAATAGATAACCCTGTCGTAATAATCTTCGCAAACGGTAGCAGCAGAATCACCCACAGTGGCAATCCTAATAACCCTTGGCCCATACTGACCTGTACCCAACCGTATCCCATGCCAAGGGCTTGTGGTAGGGCTAAACCAATCAGACCGACGAACAGCCCGCCAATACCGGGTTTGATCCAACGTGGAATGTGCAGACGGTGAAAGATATGGGTGATTCCGTAAAATCCACGTGCGTAGAGTAACCCCATCAGTCCGCACAATACTCCTAGTACCACGTAATACAGAAGCTGAGGTGGGTTGGTGAATGCGAGATTGGCAGGGGTGAAAAAGATTGGACTCCAGCCGGACCATGAGCCAAAGACACTGTAACCGACAATGGAGGCGATCAAGGCGGGAATAATGGCCTCAACCTCAAGGTCGTTCTTATACAGAATTTCCGCCGCGAGAATCGCTCCTCCCAGAGGGGCACGGAAAATGGCGCCAATGCCAGCGCCAATACCTGTTGCCAGTGCAATACGTCTGTCCTGTACGTCTAGCCGTAAGATGGTTGCCAGGATAGAACCAAACCCAGCACTAATCTGTGCTGCAGGGCCTTCACGTCCAGCCGAACCACCTGTGCCAATGGTGATTGCCGACGCGACTAACTTGATAATGGGAATACGCGCACGAACGGCCTTGCCTTGGTGAAATGCTCCTATTGCGGCATCTGTCCCGTGTCCCTCGGCTTCGGGGGCCAAAGTAAACACGATAATACCGGCAACCAAACCGCCAGCAGTTGTTATAAGAGGAAGCAACCAGGGGCGTACGGAGGACCAGAAGGGTATTATAATGGTTTTTCCTTCACCGGCTGGATCGGGTGGCAAATATCCCACCAAATTTCCCAGGAAGGTTATCGTAGCGAAGTGAATAGCGGCGTAAAATGCAATAGCGCCAATGCCAGCAACCAAGCCAATGAGGGTGCTAATGAGCAGCCATTTGAGCAAGTAGCGTGGGCTTTCAAAGCTGCCTTTCACGCGCCGTATATGAAACAGGCGGCGTAAGAACGGGACAAGAGCGGTAGGTTTCATGAGTCTATTTCCTTATGAGAGCAAGGCATTTCACCAGTGGGTGGGCAGCCAACCAATAAAAAGACAAAAATAAAAGGTGGCAGGATTATGATGTTCCGATGCCATCAAGGATAAGACGAGCAACATGCGCCTCTTGTCGGGTGATCTCTTGCTCGGATTGCCCAAGCACCTTTGCTGAGAGCACATAGGACTCTGTTAGGGACAACACCATGAGAGCAGCAGTTTCGATGTTATTGCAACGAATTTCGCCATGAGATTGACTTTCTTCCAGTACCAGGGCAATAACTGCGATATAGTCGCGCAACAATTTCGTTGCCTCTGCCTGGAAGGCTCGGTTGACTCCATATAATGCGCTCATAGACACATTGAAGTTATCGCTCTCCTCTTCTGCGAGATGTGCGAAGGTGCGGAACAAACGCTCCAAGCGTTGTTGTAATGTGCCATCAGTTGCCAGGGCTGTGCGAACGGCCCCTAATTGAGCATGGGCAATATGACGCAACATGGCGAGAAAGAGTTCGCGTTTATTTTCAAAGTAGAGATAAATAGTGCCTTTGCCAATTCCTGATTGTTCCGCGATGGTGTTAATATTAGCTTGATCAAATCCCAGGCGAGCAAATTCGCTCGCCGCCTCACGCATGATGCGGCGACGCGTTGCCTCGCGCATCTGCTCATCAACGATTTTGGGCATTGAACTTCCCTTCATACAAACAAATTATCTCAAACCCACCCTGTTTTTGGTGGGTGAATAGTCAATATAAAGATAGTATATAGTAGGTATGGGGTAATTGTCAAGTTGATCACTCATCAGAGAGCGATTAAGAGCTAGCCTCCCAGTGTCGCTACAAGAATAGCCTTTGTCGTGTGTAATCGATTCTCGGCTTGGTCGAAGACGATAGAGGCTTTCGATTCGAACACCTCATCCGTTACCTCTAGCGCCTCAAGGCCATATTGCTCGTAGATCTCTTTGCCAACCTTGGTATCGGTGTTGTGGAAAGCTGGCAGGCAATGCATAAATTTCGCATTGGCATTCTGTGTCATTGCCATAAGCTTACTATTCACTTGATAGGGAAGCATCTGCTGAATCCGTTCGCCCCACAGATTTGTGGCTTCGCCCATGGAGACCCAGACGTCGGTGTAGAGGAAGTCGCAGCCTCGAACTGCTGCCTCTGCATCCTCGGTTAACAGAATGTGGGCACCAGACTCTTTGGCAATAGCATGTGCTAAGTCAACGCGGGTGGTTTGGGGCCAGCTTTGTTTAGGACCAGCCATGCGAATGTTCATACCCAACTTTGCGGCACCGATCATGAGAGGGTCTCCCATGTTGTGACCAACATCTCCAAGGAAGCAGAAGGAGACAGCTTCAAGGGGTTTGTAGGCGTGTTCACGCATCGTGAGAAAGTCTGCCATAACCTGTGTTGGGTGAAATTCATTGGTTAGCCCGTTCCATACTGGTACGCCGGCGTACTGGGCAAGTTCTTCGACACGCTCTTGTGCAAATCCGCGATATGCGATGCCATCATACATGCGTCCGAGGACGCGTGCAGTATCCTTCATCGTCTCCTTATAACCGATATGAGAGCCGCTTGCACCTATATAAGTAAGATGAGCACCTTGGTTGAAGGCTGCAACCTCAAAGGCACTGCGTGTACGTGTCGAGTCCTTCTCGAAGAGCAGGGCAATCTCTTTGCCTTTCAAACGTTGCACTTCCGTTCCGGCGTATTTCGCCGCTTTCAGTTCGGCGGCAAGTTGTAAAAGGAAGCCAATTTCCTGTGGTGTGAAATCGTCTAGCTTCAGAAAATGTCTATTCTTCAAGTTGAGTGCCATGGTCATCCTCTGCTTTCTTTGACTCCTCAGCATCTGTGATACTTCGCTAGGCTTTTTTGTGGGTTCTGCGGCCTGTGCAGCCACTGGCTGCACAGGCCGCAGAACCCACTCAATGGATTGTATCAAGCAAACCCCTCCTTCATTCCACTCTCTTCCTTTGATGCTGCTGTTATACTAGTATATACAGCAAAAATGAGGCATGTACATAGCTCTATAAGAGAAGCTTCATATCCTGGGCGAAAAGAAGACGCGTGTTTGGTCAGTGGCCTTCAATGCTGATGGTACGCTGCTTGCGAGTGGTGGCAACGATCACCTTTTGCATCTCTGGGATGGCAAAACAGGAAAATCACTCAGAGACATTCCTCGGACATACTAATCGCATCCTCGTAGTGGCATTCATCTATTAAAATGCACGTATCTATATGTTGCTATTAACCATGATTTTATGTATACTAGCAGCGGTTATAATTTGTGCAAGGCTCTCTTTATCGTAATTTTAGAGAATGACAAATCCGTTCATCCTATTTTGGATAATATTGTTGATATCGAACGTTGTTTATTGTAGGTTTAATCCAACGCACGTATGTATACTTTTGACAGCAGGTGGTTCATATGGGTGTTATGTTGCGAGCCGTAGTCGTCGGCATAGATGAGTATAAAGACCAGCAGTACGGTGAAAAGGCACGTCTTCGCTTTGCAAGTAGTGATGCAAGAGACATTGCAAGCCTTTTACATAACTCTAAAGCATTCACAGTAGAACGGGTTACATTACTCCAAAATAAAGAAGCTACTAGGAAAATGATGCAGACTAGCTTAAAAGACACGTTTTCCTCGCGTAGTTTTGATACAAATACGATAGCCCTCTTCTATTTCGCTGGACATGGAATCGTGAATCCGTATGATAAGCGCATTTCTTTATGTAGCCACGACGTTGATTTTACCGACCCGGAAGCAGGTGGTATTCGCTTGAATGATGTCTATGATTTGCTAGCATCAAGTAGTGCTGAATGCGTAATTGCTATTATTGACGCCTGCTTCAGTGGTGGTATGGTTGTGGGTCATGTTGATCACCTATCAGCGGCTGAAAAGGCAGCGCAAGCTATTGAACTACTACATCATAGGGAAGGCAAAACTATCGCCATCTTTGCAGCGTGCGCAAGTGATGAAGCAGCGCGAGAGCGACCAAGACTCGGTCATGGTATTTTTACCTATGAACTGTTACGCGGTTGGCGTGATGGTGCGGCGCAAGAGAAAAGTGGCTATGTCTATCTTTTGGGATTAGCAAATTTTCTGACACAAGATCTGACGAAGTATACACAAAAACCGCAGATTAGCATTCGTGGTTCACGTCCCTTTGCTCTCTGGTATGTGGACTCCTCTGTACCACTAACCTCACCGCCTCTCGCACCACCACCATCGGCCCCTTGGGTGATACCAACACCTAAGGCAAGTACAACAGGGATGGTATATGAGCAATTTACACTGCCAACCACCACGCGCCAACAATTAACCCCAATACAGGAGCGCAATCGGCTTATAATAATCTTTCTTGTTCTTGCTATGCTTGCGCTTATCATTCTAGGCGCGATTGTTTTCTTCGTTATTCATCTTTTTGGACATTGAGAGGTGTGAAAGACACTGTCAGGAAC
>JRHI01002734.1_pt1 | contig 11573 bp, 9 predicted proteins | sample 215371 | NCBI WGS metagenome assembly JRHI01 (sample SAMN02929681, study PRJNA255918) | sediment metagenome | biome: cave system; feature: Ice Cave; material: Sediment; isolation source: sediment from deep within a dark volcanic ice cave with no known source of... ... | reverse complement strand
AAGTTGCCCTCGGCGCCGAGCTGCATCATCAGAGCGGCGTCGGCGGGGGTGGCGATCCCGCCGGCGGAGAAGTTGACGACCGGGAGCTTCCCGGTGCGGGCGATCTCGGTGACCAGCTCGTACGGGGCCTGGAGGCGCTTCGCCTCGGCCATCAGCTCGTCGGAGCGCAGCGCCCCGAGCCTGCGGATGCCGGACTGGAGAGCGCGCATGTGGCGCACCGCCTCGACCACGTTGCCGGTGCCCGCCTCGCCCTTGGTGCGGATCATCGCCGCCCCCTCGCCGATGCGCCGCAGCGCCTCGCCGAGGTCGCGCGCGCCGCAGACGAAGGGGACCGTGAAGCCCCACTTGTCGATGTGGTGCTCCTCGTCGGCCGGGGTGAGCACCTCCGACTCGTCGACGTAGTCGACGCCGAGCGCCTCCAGCACCCGGGCCTCGACGAAGTGGCCGATGCGCGCCTTGGCCATGACCGGGATCGTGACCGCGGCCATGATCTCCCTGATCAGGGTCACGTCGCTCATCCGGGCGACGCCGCCGTCGCGGCGGATGTCGGAGGGGACGCGCTCCAGCGCCATCACGGCGACCGCCCCTGCCTCCTCGGCGATCCTCGCCTGCTCGGCGTCGACGACGTCCATGATGACGCCGCCCTTGAGCATCTCGGCGAGGCCGCGCTTGACGCGCAGGCCGCCCGTGGAGGAGGCGGTCGGGGGCGTCGAGGCCCCGTTCTCAGTGGTGCTCATTGCGCTGGCTCCCATGACTGACAGGCCCATCCCCCCCGACTCGTGAACGGAGGCGGACGGTCCTCGGGCCATTGTAGGCAGGGTGCCGCGATCGACCGGCCGGGCGTCCGGAGGGGTGTCAGCCGCCGGTGGCGACGTGGAGCCCGTTGGAGATGTTGCTGTAGAGGGTGTTGGTGCCGTGGCCCAGCGCCTGGACGGCGACGAGCACCGCCATGGCCATGAGGATGAGGATGAGGGCGTACTCGACCATGCCCTGACCGCGCTCGTCCGGCCTCGACACCGCCGGCTCGGGGGCGGCCGGCGGGCAGATGTCGGGGATCGGCTCGGCGGTGGTCGGTTCGGTCATGGCGCGATCCTACGGGCGTCGTCGGGGCACCGCCCGCCGGCCGGCGAACCGTCGCCCCGCCTTCACGGGTCGTTGCACGCTCGCCGGGCGTTCACCACCGCACATGGGTTCGGGGATCAGCCGGCCCAGATGCCCCGTACGAAGCGATCGAGCATCCAGAGGTTCATGGCGATGCCGCCGGCGATCGCCAACCCGGTCGTGAGCATCCAGGTCCTCGGTCCGCGGCGGCTGAGCAGCTCCAGGAGGCCCAGCCAGAACGGCAGCAGGGTGACCAGGTAGCGGGACTGGGTGCCGACCCCGCCCGCCAGGAAGCACACCACCATGACCGCCGCGGCATACGGCGCGGCGGCTCCCAGGCGGCGGCGGAACACCACGAGGGCCGCCGCGGCGAGGTAGAGATCCCAGTATCCGAAGCTGACCACCGACTGCCAGATCGCCGCCGGCTGGCTCTGGGTGAGCACCCAGCGCGCGCCGTCGGCGAACCCCAGGGTCCGCAGGCTGGTCCACCCGGCCTGCGCATGCACGAATGCGAACGGGTCGCCTGCCGCCAGCATGTCCACCACCATGACGAGGCTCACAGCCACCCCGACCGCCACGACCGAGGGGATCATCGAGCGCCATCCGTACCCACGTCGACGGAGAACCGCCAGGACGAGGAGGAGGAGGAGGGCCCCGGGAGGCCGGTCGAGGGTCGCCAGGAGCACCCCCACCGGCACCAGCGCGCTGCGCCGCTGGTCGGCGAGCGCCCACACCGTCAGCGCGGTGGCGAGCAGGAGCAGCGGCTCCGAATAGAAGGTGGCGTAGAAGAACGCCGAGGGAAGCGACAGCACCACGGCGACGGCGACGAGGCGCCGGCCGCGAGACCACGAGGCGAGGGTTCGGTCGATGAGGACGGCCGCACCGACCACCGCTGCGCCGTTGACGGCGAGGCCTGAGGCCGGCACTGAGAGCAGGGGGATCACCCCGTGCAGCGCCGCGGCGAGCCCGGGAAGCAGCGGAAAGAAGGCGTAGAGCTGGTAGCGGCCGGGCATGGGGACGTAGCCGTGGCCCGCGATGGTGGCGTAGAAGTAGCCGTCGAATCGCACCAGTGGCTGGAGCGATGTGGCGCCGGGAAAGATCGGGGTGTCGGGGTTCTGCGCTCCGTGCGGCAGCAGCAGCGCCGCACCCACCCACAGGGCGAGGAATGCGGCGGCCACCGCGACGGCAGGCAGGGCGTCGACGAGCGACGGCAGCCATCCTGCGGTTCGCCCGATCACCCTGACCCGCCGGGACGTGGTCACCTCGAGGGACGACATCATGTCCGGCAACCGTAGTCGAGCCCCGTGCTCCGGGGATTGACATGGCGGTCACGGCTGAGCACCGTCATCCACCTGTCACCCGTTCGTCGCAAGGCCTGGGCGCGTCGGCAACCGTGGTCGGCCCGCGACGTCCACGTCACGGGGTCATGCCCGTGGGCACCAGCCCTCGGCCAGATAATGCGCCGGAATGGCTCGACTTCAATTGCCGACGGGATCCCGACTGCCGGTGATGCCGACGCCCGCCGCGCCGGAGCCGTCGACCGACGACGGCGGCGACGCGGACGGCGATGGCAGGAGCTTCACGTTCGACCTCGCACAGGCGGTCCGAATCACGGTCGGCATCCTGTGGATGGCATGGGCGCTCGCCTGGCTCGGCCTTCAGGGAAAGGTGTCCTACGCACCGTGGATGAACCTCGCAGCCCTGCTGATCGGCCTGGCTGTGATCGGCGTTGCAGCCCGGCCTCACACTCCGGAGTTCTGGCGCAGGCACGACCGGGTCGTCTTCGCGACTTCGCTCATGTTCGTCGGACTCTTTCTTGCAGCGTCCTCGACCTCCCACATGTACGAGACCGACGAGGTCACCATCGGCCAGGTCTCCGCGACCGCCCTCATCAACGGCCACAACCCATATGGCCGCGACATGACGTCGGAGATCGACGCCTTCAACCTGCCGCCGACGGTGGCGACGCCGACACTCGATGGCCGCAGCGTGGCAACGGCGACCTATCCGGCTCTCAGCTTTCTCTCCTATGTCCCCCTCGGCCTGCTTCTCGGAACCCAAACGTCGTACGCCCTGCTCACCGATGCACTCTTCTACATCGGCTTCCTGCTCCTGCTCTGGAGGCTGGCGCCGAAGAATGTCAGACCGCTGCTCACAGTGATCGCGCTGAGCCCGTTCTTCGCCGCCTTCGTCGACTCCGGTGTCACCGACGTCGTCTACCTGCCATTCATCCTGCTCGCGCTCTACCGCTGGGACCGGTTCGGCGTGCAGAGCGAGCGCAGCTGGGCACGATGGATGGGTCCTGTGGCGCTCGGCCTGGCCTGTGCCGTGAAGCCCACTCCCTGGCTGTTGGCGCCGCTGCTCGCCGCCGGGATCGCCATCGAGGCACACCGTCGCGGCCCGGGCTGGTGGCGGCTGCCCCTGCGCTACGGCCTGACCGCCGCCGGCACCTTCACCGCCATCAATCTCCCTTTCATGGTCATCAGCCCCGCCTCCTGGTTTCGGGGTGCGTTCCTCCCGATTGTCGAGCCGCTGGTCCCACTCGGGCACGGCATCGTGCTCCTCTCGACCGCCCTGGGAGTGGGCGGCGGACAGCTCCGGTGGTTGACGCTGGCGAGCATCATCGCGATCGTCGCCAGCATCGCATCCTTCGTGGGTTGGCACCACCATGCCAAGAGGATGCTGCCACTTCTCGCCATGCTCCCCCTCCTGGTGGCCACGCGCTCGCTCATGAGCTATTTCCTGTACGTCCCGATCCTGCTGATCATCTCGATCGGGACCAACCGTGACGGGGCGCTCTGGGCACTCAGGCGCGCCGGCGCGACGACGCGACATGCGTCGCGGGTGGTCGCCGTCGGGGCCGCCGTGGCGATGACGGCATGTGTCGGCGGATTCATCGTCGCCCAGGCCCCGATCCAGGTCCGGCTGGTCGAGCAACTGCACAGTGTCGCCGGGGACGATCGGGAGACGACCACCCTCGTGGTCACAGCGAGGAACCTGACCGACAGGCCGATCCGGCCGTACTTCACCCTGAGCACCGGCGTGACGACGAACGTCGGCTTCCGAGCGGTGTCCGGGCCTGCCGAGCTCTCGCCGCACGCGACGGCGACGTACAGAATCGAGCCGGTCAGCAAGAACGCGCGGCTGGGGACGGGCGACCTCTACGTCATCGAGGCCTTCAGCGCGAATCCGGCCTCGATCAGCATCTCTCGGCAGTACGTCGCGACGTGAGGTCGCACACCTCGTGAGGATGTGGTCACGAGGGTGTGATCAGTGCTCAGAGCCAGACCGCACGGCGTAGATTCGAGTGCAGTCAACGGCACAGACGGCGGGCTGCTTCGGACAGCGGCCCTTTCGGTGCGCAACTCGGGAGAACCATGCTCGGGATGGACGCCGCCCAGAGGCGGACATTGGTCGTGGTTCCCACCTACAACGAGATCGGCAATCTGCCGACCATCGTGACCGGCATCCTGGCACAGGGCGACAGCTATCACGCGCTGATCGTCGATGACAACTCCCCGGATGGCACCGGTGTGCTGGCCCGCGAGATGGCGATCGCCGATTCCCGCGTCTCGGTGATGCACCGCACCCGCAAGGAGGGTCTCGGGCCGGCGTACGTCGCCGGACTGCTCCACGGTCTCAGCCTCGGCTACGGCCGGCTCGTCACCATGGATGCCGACCTCTCGCACGACCCCGCCGATCTGCCTCGCCTGGTCGCGGCCGTCGACGCCGGCGCAGACGTCGCCTGCGGTTCGCGCTGGACATCCGGCGGTGGGACGGCGGGATGGCCGCTGCACCGCCGGCTCCTCAGCCGCGGCGGCTCGCTGTACGCGCGAACGGTGCTCGGGCTGAAGATCCGCGACGTGACCGGCGGGTTCAAGTGCTTTCGACACAGCGCGCTCGCGGCCGTGGACGTCGCCAGCATGCACTCCACCGGCTACGCCTTCAACGTCGAGCTCAACTACCGCGCCGTCCGCCTGGGCATGACGGTCGTCGAGGTGCCGATCGTCTTCACCGAGCGTGTGGTCGGCGAGAGCAAGATGAGCACCGGCATCGTGCTCGAGGCCCTGCGCAAGGTGCCGGCCCTGCGGTTCGCGTCCGAAGGTCTCGCCGCCGCCGCGGCCCAGTCGCCGCTCGCGGTACCCGCGGACAGCCTCTCGTGGAGCGGCGGAAGTCTGGGCGAGTTCCAGGCCACTCACCAGCCCAAGGATCACTCCGTCGCCCCGACGCCCATGCAGCCATCCGGTGCGAGGCGGGTGCCGTTTCGGGCCGCCTGAGCTCGGATGGCCGGCTCGCCTGGCGTCCCGCGGTCGCCTAGACGAGCTTCTCCGTCTGCGCCCTCAGCTGCTTCACCGACGTCTCCAGGGTCCCCTTCAGGACCGGCTCCACCGCCTTGGCCAACATCTTCCCGGCGATGCCACCGGGAAGGTCGTACTCCACGGTGAAGGTGGCCTCGGTGCCGTCGCCCTTCTCCGTGAAGGACCAGGAGCCGTCCTGGCGGAAGCCCTTCTTCGTCTTCCAACCGATCGCCCTGTTCTCCACCCAGGTGTCGATCTCGACCTCGCCGTCGATGTTCAGGGGACCGGCCTTCATCGCGAGGGAGAAGCGTGAGCCCTTGCCGTGGGTCTTGCCGCCCACCGGCTCCCACTTGGTGAGGTCCTTCATGTACTTGGTCGTGTTGCGATAGTCGTCGACGTACCCGAACACCGTCGAGACGGGAGCCTTGATGCTCTCCGTCACGGAGATGCGGCCCATGTCGCCCTCCACACTTCCGCTGGCCGCGACGGCGCCGCCGCCGGGCGAACGCGAGGGTAGCGCGTCGGTCCCGGGGTCGGCAGCGAGCGTCATCGCGGTCACGGGGTGGTCACCATCACCTGGCGCGACGGTTCCACCGAAGCCTCCACCCTAGAGTCGAAACGCATGCTCTCCGCGCGCCTCCCGAGCAGCCTGAGCACCGGCCTCGGCCGGGTCGCCCGCCATCCGGTGCTCCGGCTGGCCGGCGGCCCGCTGCTGGCCGTGATCCTGCTCGCACGCCTTCTCTACGCGCCGCTCCAGGCGCTCCACGGCGCCGGCTCCGACTACGTCTCGTTCGCCACCGGCTCGCGCGTCCTCGCATCGGGCTCGCGCTGCCTCTACTGCCTCTCCACCCAGGCGGATGCCCAGGCCGCGGTGCTCGGCTACCGGCCGCCCGCCTCCGCGACCGGCTTCCCTCACATCTTCGTCAACCCGCCGCTCGCCGCGTGGGTGCTGCGTCCTCTCGCCTCGCTCCCCCTGGCCACCGGGCTCGCACTCTTCCTGGTGGCGTCGCTGGCCGCACTGCTCGCCGGCGCGCGGCTGCTGGAGCGGTGGCTGCCCCGCTCGATCCCCGAGGGCCGTCGGGGCCTTCTGGTGATCGCCGCCACCGCCTCGCTGCCGGCGGCGATGACCCTGCTCCTCGGCCAGTGGGACGGGTTCCTGCTGCTCGCCGCCGCCGGAGCGCTCTGCGCGCTGGAACGAGAGCGCCCGCTGACCGCGGGACTGCTCCTCTCCGTCCTGCTGGTGAAGCCGCAGCTCGCCTGGCTGGTCCTCCCGATGCTGCTGGCGGCCTCGCGCTGGAGGATGGCCGCCGGCTTCGCCCTGGGCGCTGCGGTCTGGTTGGGGAGCGCACTGCTGATCGTGGGGCCCCGCCAGCTCGTCGAGATGGTCGCGCTGGTGCGAAGCCGAGAGCCCGCCGAGGGCGTCTTCACCGCAGGGTTGCCCGCCCTCGCCGAATCGATCGGTGGGAGCACCACCATCCTCGTCGCCGCGCTGGTCCTCGGGACCGCCGCCATCGCCCTCACCTGGCGGTACCGCGCCGCGCTGCGCCGCACCTCACCGGCGCTGGTCATGTCCCTCGGCATCTGCGCCTCGATCCTGTGCGCTCCACACGTCTTCTCCGACGACCTGCTGCTGGTCGCCGTGCCGCTCGTGGTGCTCGCCACGGCATCGCCGCGGGCGGCGCTCGCCGGAGCGGTGGCGCTGAGCGCCGGCTTCGTCCTCGACGAGTGGGTAGTGAACGTGGGCCCGCGCTGGGCCGAGGCGGCGGTGGTGCTCGCGGTCGCCGCCTGCCTGCTGCGCATCCCACTCGGCACCGTGCACCGGGGGCTCGACCGGGCGTCAGCGGGGTAGCAGCGCCGTCCCCACCACGTGCTCCACGGTGCGCAGCGCGGGCTCGACGTCGCCGCCGGTCTCGAGCAGGTGCACCACCGCCTCGTTCACGGCGCCGACCACCGCGTAGGCGAGGGTCTCCAGGTCGAGGCCCGCGAGCGGCGATCCGTCGCGCGCCGCCGCGGTCTGCGCCTGGGCCAGCACCATCGCCGCGAAGCGCGCGTGGAGCGCCCGCCGCCGCTCCTCGATGGTGGCACTGACCCCCACCGACTCGATGAGCAGCACCCGGGCCGTGGCCGAGTCGGCGACGCAGCCGCGCACCGCCGTGGCCACGCCCGCGGCGACGCGGCGGCGGGGATCGACCTCGGCCGCGACCGCCTCCACCACCGCGCTCAACAGCCGCTCGCCCTCGCGCTCGAGCAGCGCGGCGAAGGCGTGCTCCTTGCCGGCGAAGCAGGCGTAGAACGCGCTCTTCGAGCAGCGCGCCCGGGCGACCACGTCGTCGACCGCGGTCTCGTGATACCCCTGCTCCGCGACCAGCGAGACGATCGCGTCGAGGATGCGCTCGCGGTGATGGGCGACCCGTTCGGGGCCGCGCGCCGCGGCCGTGTCGGTGCTCATCGCGGCTCGCTGGCGCCGCCGCTGATGGCGCGCGCGATCACCCGCCGCTGGATCTCGCGGGTGCCCTCGAAGATGGTGTAGATCTTGGCGTCGCGGTGCCAGCGCTGCACCGGCAGGTCGCGGATGTAGCCCCAGCCGCCGAGGATGCTGATTGCCTGGTCGGTGACCCAGTTGGCGACCTCGCCCGCCTTCAGCTTGGCCATCGAGCCCTCGGCCCGGGTGAACGGAAGCCCGGCGCGCCCCATGGAGGCGGCCCGCCAGCAGAGCAGCCGCGCCGCGTCGATCTCCATGCACATGTCGGCGAGGGTGAACGCGATGCCCTGATTGGTGATGATCGGGCGGCCGAACTGGACCCGGTTCATGGCGTAGTCGAGAGCGTACTCGTAGGCGGCGCGGGCGATTCCCACCGCCTGCGCGCCGACGATCGGCCGCGAGAGCTCCAGGGTGCGCAGCGCCGAGGAGCTTCCCCGCTCGTCCAGGGTCCCGGTGCGCGCCCGCTCGCGCGCCCGCGCCATCCGTCCCTCCAGCCGCTCCTCACCGCCGAGCAGGTTGTCGGCCGGCACCCGGACGCCCTCGAGCACCACCTCGGCGGTGTGCGAGGCGCGCAGCCCCAGCTTGTGGTGCCTGTCCCCCATCGACAGCCCGGGCGTGCCCTTCTCGATCACGAAGGAGGCGTGCCCCGCGTGGCCGAGCGCGGGGTCGACGGTGGCCACCACCACGTGGACGTCGGCGATGCCGCCGTTGGTGATGAAGCACTTCCGGCCGTCGATGACCCAGTCGTCGCCGTCGCGACGGGCGCGGGTGCGCAGGCTGCCGACGTCACTGCCGCTGTCGGGCTCGGTGATGGCGTAGGCGCCGAGGTGGACCTCGTCGACAGTCCCGTAGCAGCGCGGGATCCACCGGAGGACCTGCTCGGGGGTGCCGGTGGCGAAGATGCCGGCGCTGGCGAGATGGGAGCCGAAGATGCTGAGCCCGATCCCGGCGTCGCCCCAGAACAGCTCCTCGTTCACCGCCGCCATCAGCAGGCCGGTCTGGTCCGCGTGCATCGTCTGCAGCATCTCGACGCCGTAGAGGCCGACCTTCGCAGCCTCCTGGAGGATCGGCCAGGGGGTCTCCTCCCGCTCGTCCCACTCGGCGGCGGCGGGCCGGATCACCCGGACCGCGAAGTCGTGCACCCAGTCGCGAACGGCGACGCCCTCGTCGCTGAGAGCGAGGGTGAGGGGGAGGGCCGGCGCCGGAAGCGTGTCTGGGCGTGCCATCGCGAACCCTCGTGACCGATCAGACCAGTACGTACCATTCTAACCCGCGCCTCGACGTGGGCGTGGGCGGGTGCCGCGCATGTCCGTGACCCATGGCCCTGCTGTGACGGGACGCCCGCATTCCGGACGAGCCCGGTGGTGGAGCACGCTTCGCCCCATACAGTGGAGGATCGATGCTCCACCGGCTGCTGTCGCCGAGAAACGTCCTGGCCGTCACCGCGGCCATGGTGCTCTGCTACCTCGCCATCTGGCTTGGCTACGATCCGCACCAGCGCGTCGACAACGATTTCATCTCGACCTATTTCGGGTCGTGGCTGCTTCGCGGCGGCCATCGCACCGACCTCTTTGACCCGGCGGTGCAGCGGTGGGCCCACGACCTGCTGGTCGGCCCCACCCCGTCGACCCAGGCCTTCATGCCTTTCGTGAACGTGCCCGTCGCCTCCGTGATCGCACTCCCGTTCACACTGCTCGGCCCGGCGAGCGCGTACATCGGCTGGAGCACGATGCAGTTCGGTCTCCTGATCGCCGCCGTCGCCATCGCCTACCGCTCGGCGCCTCGCGCCGCCGGCCGGTCGACGATCGAGGCCCTCGGCATCGTCCTCCTGGTGCTGAGCGCCTACGTGACGCTCGACCTGCCGCTGGCAGGGCAGTGGGACGGCCTCAACGCCCTCGGCGTCGCCATGGCGTACCGCTGCTGGACGCGGAATCGGTTCGCATCGGGAGGTGTCTGGCTGGTGGCGACGATGGCGCTGGCAAAGCCCCATCTCGCCATCGGCCTGCTCGCCTTCATCGTGGGTTGGGGGAACCGCCGCGCCATCGCCGGCGCGGTGGCAGCCGGGGTCACCGTCGCGGTGGCGTCGCTCGCTCTGGTCGGCGTGACCGGCCTCCAGGGATGGATGCACCTCGTCGGTTCCGACGCACACGCATGGACCGTCCGCGGGCAGTCGAGCATCGTGGCCCTCGCCGGCGGATGGACCGGCGACGGCCCCCTCACCTTCCCGATCACCTACGCCGGCATCGTCGTGCTCGCCGGGCTCTGCCTGACCCTCGGCCGCCGGCTCCGCCGAGGACGCGTGCGTCTCCGTCCGGCCCTCGCCGCGGCCACCTGCCTGAGCCTGCTCGCCTCGCCGCACAGCTTCGTCTACGACACCGCCATGATCGCGCCCGCGATCACCTGGCTCCTCGCGGAGCACTCCCCCTTCGCCATCGACCAGGTCACTCGCAGGCGCGCATGGATCGTGGTGCTGCTGTGGCAGGGCGCGACCAGCACCCGGTTCCTGAACCAGATCATCTCCCCGACGATTCTGCGCGTCGGCACCCCCATCGTCTGGATCGAGATGGGTCTCGCCGCCTACCTCTGGAGGAGCGCCCACGCGTCGGGTGGTGAGGCGAGACCGGCGGCCGAGGCTCGGACCGCCCGGCCGGCCGGGCGTCGACCCGATGCTAGAATGGCGCCCTTCGGGAAGTAGCTCAGCCAGGTTAGAGTGCACGGTTCGGGACCGTGAGGTCGCGAGTTCGAATCTCGCCTTCCCGACCATGCGCCCCTCTGAGGCCTGATTCGTATTCGGATCCGGCCCTCAAGAGGTCCCCCGTCGGGTTCCAGCCGGTGGGTCACCGGCGAGGAATCGGAGGACTGATGCCCACCCGGCTCGCGGCGGAGTCGGGCACGGTCATGGTCGGGTGCGGGATCTCGGCATCCGTCGAGTGACCACGTTCAGGCACCCTCGAGCCTCCGGGTGCGGAGATGGGGGTCCCGCATCCGCCAGATCCCGGAGGGCAGCACACACGCATTGGACGCCCCCGGCTTCACCCGCGCATGTGAATGCTGACCCTCGCCGCGCCTCGCACCCCCGCGACAATCCCGGGGTAATCGCCGTGGTTTCCGCGGTCACTGTCCGCCAATTCCCCGCTGTATCACCATGGCGACCGCGATCACTGTTTGCTCGACAGAGTCGCGGTGTCATCACCGGAGTGATCGCCATCGGTGTCTTCCACTGCGCGCCCCCCGCCGTACCTGCAGTGGTGACCGTGATCCACCGTTCGCCAGAGGTTAACAAATCTTACAGATCTGGTATCTTACGTTTGCGCTTGGCGAACCGCGCACCAACCGCCGCCGTAGACGGATAGGTCTGGTCGGACGCGACGGACCCGCCGGCTCGGGCAGAGGACCTGGTCGCACTTGCGGGCCTGGTCACCCTGGCCAGCTCGAGAGCGGGAGGACGACGCACGCGATGACATGATCGAGGATGCCCACCGCCGGCGACGCCGGCGATGGGTAACCTCCCGTCGAGCCAGCCGACGCCCAGCACCGGCCGACCTGTGGGGGCGATGCAAAGCGCCGGTTAAGGGTTCGTGTTCGCCACTGACAATCCCGAGTTGTCTCTTGACGTGGAGGGTCGGTTGCGGATCAACTGTTCCCCAGAGAGTTGGGTCTTCCGGCATGGATGTGGGTGCGGCTGAGGATCG
>JRHI01002733.1_pt1 | contig 11576 bp, 11 predicted proteins | sample 215371 | NCBI WGS metagenome assembly JRHI01 (sample SAMN02929681, study PRJNA255918) | sediment metagenome | biome: cave system; feature: Ice Cave; material: Sediment; isolation source: sediment from deep within a dark volcanic ice cave with no known source of... ... | reverse complement strand
CTATGCAATCCAACATAATGTTTCCGGTCAGACTCTAAGATACGACGCGATGGACCGGTAGAAGACATCACCGGGCGAAGGCTCTATTCCCCAGTCACCTCGTGCACGATTGCGGCGAGGCGGCCGATGTCCTTGACGAGTAACGCGCTGCCCTGGCGCTCGATGATGCCGAGGCGCGAGAGCCGGTTGAGTTCGCGGGTCACTGCCTCGCGATGCGTGCTGATCCGACTGGCAATTTCCGAGTGCGTCGGAGCAGCCGCGATACGGGCGGTTTTGCCTTCGGGGGCAGCAAGCTTGGCCAGGCGCAACACCTCCGCCTGAATCCGATTGCTGACGGCGAGCGCGCTGAACTCGTAGACGCGCGTGGTGAGCGTGCGAATCTTTCCAACAAACTGCCGCAGCAGAGCGAGCATCACTGCAGGTTCTTGGTGCAGCAGCTCGCGGAAGGCGGCGCCCGACATGGAGGCAACGTGACAGTCGGTGCGTGCCTCGATGGTGGCCGACCGCCTAGCCCCGTCGATCGCGGCGTACTCGCCAAACATGTCGCCGGCCCCGAGGTCCGTGAAGGTGACGGCCTTGCCGGCAACCGAATAGATGCTGACGCGGGCCTCACCTGCGGTGATGAAGAAGACGTCGTTGGAGGTGTCGAGGTAGTCGACGATCGGCTCGCCCGGCTCATAGCGCCGCCAGCCGCAGCGTTTTTCGATGCGCGTGAGCGTCTCCGCTGGAAGGCTAGCGAACACGGCGACCTTGTCGAGTGACTGTGTACCCTGTGTCTTCTGAGATCGCGTCATGACTGCCGCTCCCCTAGGTCCCTCGATACAAGCCCGGCCTGCGGGCCAATTGCGGTGCCTGCGGGCCACTTTCCGTGGGTTCCGCCCCGACGGGCGGAGCGCCCGAAGAGAAACTGGTTGTTCCTCGGGCGATCCGGCTCCGCACGCCGAGTGTCACGTACCCGACGGATAAGCGGGGATCTGCACTTCGGCCCTGACCACCAGCTCCTGAGCGTGCGCCTGGCATGCGAACTCCAGCGATTTGCCCTCGGCCGTATCCATGCGCGCTCTTTCGCCGTCTCCGATCGCAACGTCGAAGCGGACCGTGGTCGAGAGCGGGACATCCTCGCCGTTAAAGGCTTCCGCGACCATCACGGTAAGCCGGCATAACCCGTCCTCGTTGAAGAAATAGCTGACTGCCTGCTTGGTCCCAACCTTGGTATCGAGCAGGAACGGTTGGTTCTTGCCCGACGCCCCTGGACCCGACATCGGCTTTAGCGTCACGACGGCATGAGCTTCTTCGGCATGCGGCATCGGCTGGTTTGCGAGACCGGCGACGGCGAGAAGTGCAGCGGCGATAGCAAATTTGCGGATCGTGTTCATGGCAACTCTCCATCGATAATTTGTTTCGCCTCGTTTCGCATCGCCATTCACCCCTGAAATGCGATACGATTTCGTAAGTTTACACGCACGCGCGCGCTTCCGCTGTGGCGTTTGCCACAGGATTGCAAATTCCAACCCTATTGGGAGATCATTTCGACGAATGGCCAATGCCGCGAAAACAATAAGCAGCGAATGCCCGCAAATAATTGCCGGCATGGCTGCATTCGGCATTTAAAAAACAGCTAGTGAAACAGGATAGCGAAAACATTAGAAAACGAGTGGCGAGTTCGGCAGCAGATATTCAAAGTGCCAGGCACGGAGTGTGGGACCGCGTCGACGCGGGGCGCAAGCGTCGTGCGGCCTTGTGCTAGCGGCTAGCTAAAGGCGGCGTAGTGAAACGGTGCCATGCATAAACGGCGCGCCGACATGCAAGACACGCACGTGGAAGGAAGCGGAAACCGCCCCCTTCCATGTTGATGGTAAATCGGCGTCAATCATCACTTCGCCACCCCGTCGGCATAGACGGCGACCTGATCGATCTCGTTGACCAGCATGGCCTCGGCGTGCGCTGCGCATGCAAAGCGCAGCGACGTACCCTCGGCCGTGTCCAGGCGGGCGTCCTTACCGCCCTCGATGGCGAGATTGAAGCGGACGGGCGTATCGGTCGGAATGTCATCGTCCTTCATCTGATCGGCGACGACCACGGTCAGTATGCAGCGGCCGCGTTCGCTGAGGTAGTAGCTCACGGCGTGCTTGCTGCCGATATCGAAGCTGATCCCGGTCAGTGGCTTCACCGTCCACGTGTCGCCGGCATGCGACGCGGAAACAGCGTTCACCGACAGAATGCCGGCCAGCGCGGTCGCAGCGATCATGTTGTTCACAGAGTTCATGACACACGGCTCCTCTGAAAGGTTGCTTCATCATCTCGGCGCATCCTCGCCGCTCTGGCGTTTGATGCGGTGGGTGGAGGATGCCCGGTCGCGCGGCGCGGCGCTGTGGCAATTGTCACAGGGTGGTTTGGCTTATGCTGTCAGGTTGTCTGCGCGCTTTATTGTGGGTGCATCCGGCCACGCTCGATCTGAAGTGCGGTGCGTGCTAGAAGTCGACGACAATTCCTCAGCTCACAAATTAACGTCCGTATGTTCTTGCAGGTCATTCCGGAGTCGCTCGTATGGCGATCAAGTCAACGCGGGATTTTGCGGGCCAATCGGCTGGACCGACGGCCCCAGGGTCTGCAGTCGGGCACAGCGCAATTGAGTCGGAGCTCATCGGGGCCCGCCAGCGTATGCAATATCTGCTCGCTGTCAGCCCCGCCATCATCTACACGACGCAGGCGACTGGAGACGGATATGCCTGCACATTCGTCAGCGAGAATCTCCAAGCTATCATGGGGTATTCGCCTGATGAAATGACCACGGATCCCAAGTGCTGGCCCGAGCGGCTGCATCCGGAGGATGCTCCCCGTGTCATCGGCGAATTGGAGCCGTTAATTGAACAGGGCGGCGGGACGGTTTCCTATCGCATTCGCCATAGAAATGGTCACTACATTTGGATCCAGGATACTTTCAAGGTCCTTCGCCACGATGCCGGCAAGCCGCTCGAGCTGATCGGCGCTTGGGCGGATATCACCGAACTCAAAGGCGCGCGCCAGCGTCTGCAGTTCCTGCTCGCTGCCAGCCCGGCGATCATCTACACCACGCGCGCTTCGGGTGGTTACACCTGCACCTTTGTCAGCGAGAACCTCCAGGCGATCATGGGCTACGCCCCGGAGGAGATGACGACCGACCCCAAATGCTGGCCGGAGCTGTTGCATCCAGAGGATGCGCCGCGGGTCTTCAGTGAGTTGCCGCCGTTGATCAAGGAGGGCAAAGGGACGGTCGCATATCGTTTCCGCCACCGCGACGGCCACTACATTTGGATTCAGGACACCTTCAAGGTCGTCTGCGACGAGGCGGGAGAGCCATTGGAGCTCGTCGTGGGCGGATATCTCCGAGCGCAAGCAGCGTGAGCAGGATGCCCTCAAAGCCAACATCGAGCTGCTGGAAGCCAAGCGGTACCTGACGCGCCTACTTGAAAGCTCGAGCGACGCGGTCATCTCGACCGACAAGACGGGCAACGTGGTGCTGTTCAACGAGGGCGCCGAGATTCTGCTGGGCTACCGCGCAGATGAGGTCGTAGGGCGGCGGCTGTCGTTCTTGTACGGAAGCGAGGAGGGCGTCAAAGAAGTCTTCCGCGAGATGCGCAAGCGCGGGGGCACCGCATCCGCGTTCGAGAGCACGCTCAGGGCCAAGGACGGCCAGGACATCCCCGTCCTGATCTCCGCCTCAGTTCTCGTCGACGAGGTGGGCCAGGAGATCGGCACCGTCGGCTTTGCCACCGACATCCGCGAGCGGCGCCGGGCCGAGGCCGAGCTGCAAAAGGCGCATTACGAACTGGAGCAGCGGGTCGAGGAGCGGACCGTCGAGCTGAAGGCCGCACGCGAGCGTCAGAGGTATCTGATGTCGGTGGCACCGGGCATCATGTACACGAACCAGGCCTCGGGCGCGTTCAAGTGCACGTTCGTCAGTGATAACGTCGATCCGATCATGGGCTTCTCGGCGTGGGAGATGCTCGAGGATCCAAAGTTCTGGCCCTCTCGCCTGCACCCCGAGGATGCGCCACAGGTATTCGCCGAGGTCGGCCGGCTGCTCGCCGCGGGTGGAGGAACCGTCGAATATCGATTCCGTCATCGTGACGGCAACTACCTATGGATTCAGGATACGTTCAAAGTCATCCCGGACGAGAACGGCAAGCCGCTCGAGGTCGTCGGATCGTGGGCGAACATCTCGGACCGAAAGCAAGCGGAGCGCGCGCTTGGCGAACGCCTCGCCATCATGAAGGACCTGCAGGCGCTGGTCGCGGCCAGTCCTTCGGTCATCTACACGACGCAAGTCTCCGGCGATTTTGCCTGCACCTTCGTCAGCGAGAATCTCAAATCGACCATGGGCTACGCGCCCTGGGAGATGCGCGATGATCCGAAGTTTTGGGTCAAGCACCTGCATCCTGATGACGCGCAGCGCGTGTTCTCCGAGCTCGATCGGCGCATGGGGCAAGGCGGTGGAACGGTCGAATATCGCTTTCGCCACCGCGGCGGACACTTCATCTGGATCCAGGACACTTTCACGGTCACCCACGATGGCGACGGCAAGCCCAAGGAGCTCATTGGGTCGTGGGCGGACATCTCCGACCGTAAGAACGCCGAAACCGAGCTCGAGCGTCTCGCCAAGGAGGTCGAGCTGCGCAACCGGTTCATCCGGGAGACCTTCGGCCGCTATCTGACGGATGACGTGGTCGCGACCGTTCTCGAGACGCCGACGGGGCTGCAGGTGGGCGGGGAGAAGCGGAAGGTCACGATGATGATGACCGATCTGCGCGGCTTCACGTCGCTGTCGGAGCGCCTGTCACCGGACCGGGTCGTTGCCATCCTGAACCGATACCTCGCGGCCATGGTGACCATCATCAAGCGCTACCAGGGGACCATCGACGAATTTATCGGCGACGCGATCTTTGTCCTCTTCGGCGCTCCCGTCTGGCGCGAGGACGATGCGCAACGCGCCATCGCCTGCGCTGTGGCGATGCAGCTGGCGATGGAGGAGGTCAACGAAGAAAACCGGAAGGACGATCTGCCGGAGGTGGAAATGGGCATCGGCATCCACACCGGTCAGGTGGTGCTGGGCAATATCGGATCCCCCGAGCGCATGAAGTACGGCGTGGTCGGACGCCACGTAAATCTCGCGTCGCGCATTCAATCCTATACGACCGGCGTCCAGATTCTAATTTCCGACGTGACGCGCCGCGAGGCCGGCCCCGGGCTCAAACTCGGCAAGCAGTCGGCCATCAAGGCAAAGGGCATCGAGCACACGGTGACGGTTTGCGAGGTGCTGGGAGTCGGCGGCCGTTATCGGCTCGTGCTGCCGGACACGGCCGATGTGCTGACGCCCGTTGTGGACACGGTGCCCTTCAGCTCTGCGATCGTCGAAGGCTCGCATCTCAGCGGCGAGATGCTGAAATGGCACTTTACTGAGCTCTCCCTGAAGCAGGCGGTCGCGAGGTTCGATACCGCCATTCCTGCCTTCACCAATCTCAAGATGCACGTCATCGGCCCCCAGAGCCACGAGCTGCCGGGGGCCGTATACGGCAAGGTCATCGAGACCGCGGCGGCTGCGGGCGCCAACGTGTCGATCCGCTTCACATCGATGGCGCCCGAGATCGAAGCCTATTTTCGCGGTCTGCTGCCGGCGCGGCCAGAGGCTGCGCCGTCGGTTCCTCGCGCGGCTCCGAGCTTGTCCGGCATGGGTGGGTCAAAACCGCGCGCCGAGGAAGCGGCCCAGGTCGAGACCCAAAAGCCTGCCGCGCCTGCAGCTGCGACGGCGTCGCCCCCGGCAGCATCGTCGCCGCCTTCGCCACCGATAAAGTCCACGCCCGCCGCAGCAGTCCCTTCTGCGGACATTTCCTCGTGCGCTGCCACCATTGCGGCCGAGCCTCCGCCGCGTATTCCTGCCGACGCCGCGCCTCCGGCGGAGAAGAAGCGCGGCTGGCTGCGGACGCTGCATCGCTAGCGCGCATCCGGCACTGACAGAGCATGTCATCGCTTGCGGTCGAAGAGGGCCGTAAGTCGCTCGCCCATGCTGGCACCCTTTGACGACTCGACCTCGCGCCGGCCGGACAGTCCCGCTTGAGGCTGCAGGAGTGACGCGTGGATCTCCTTCAGCGCTGCAGCGATGGGCTCCTGCTCTTGCAGCAGGCGCGCCCACGACGCGAGCATGGCGTACTGCGCCACAAGATAGTGCTGGACGACCTGCAGCGATGTCCGAACCGTCTCTTGCACCTCCGGCTCGGCAATAGCGGCGAGGCCGCTGATTTCCGCGATCATGCCTGCCGTCGGGGAGCGGCTGCTTTCGTCAGGGGTGCAGCCGGCGAGAGCGAAGATCTGCTCGAGGCGCCTGATGCGCTCTCGTGTGCTTGTCACGTAACGATCCAGGAATGTGTCCGCGCCTTTTTGGGCGTCCGCCGGCATTGCGAGGCTGCCGAGAGTGAGCCGCTCGGCCGCGTGGGTTTCCTGCAGCTCCTGCAGGAAGAGGTCTTCGAGAGTTCCGTTGTTCATTTCCGAATTTTCCAGGGTGAGATTGCGAAACGACACCCGAGGAAGTCCCGCACTGTGCACAGCGGCGATGTGGCAATTGCCACACCGACGGGTTGGACTTTGGTAGGCGAGACTTTCGTCGCAGGAGCCGGAAAGGCCCGGTTCTGCGCATCAACTGTGCGTTCTGGCGGCGTCGAAGGCAGCGTAGCGCGCGTTGTTGTCGCGCCCTCATCCCGCCCGCGCCGACCGCGCCGGGCGGGCTCTGCCAGCAATCTTCAGGCGTGTGGCAAATCGCACAGCGTCGCGGCGTACGGCAGCGCATGATCCGGTCATCGCATCAACGCCGGATGGTCCGGACGAGATGCAGGGGATGCAACACCCAACCGAAGGAGACCGCCATGACCTCGACCAAGCACATCGCGATTGCCGCCGTCCTTTCCGCGCTCGTTTCTCTCGGCAATCTTGCCGGCGCCCAAGCCGCCGACGTCGAGACAATGAAGCCGCTGCAGGGCGTGAGCTTCCACGCCGGCACGACCCATGCCGCCGGCTACTACGTGCGCGACGACAGCGCCTGCCGGCTCGTCCTCACCGTCGCCGACGATGCGAGCTTCGCCCCGAGCCGGTTCGAGGCCACCATCGAGACGGGCCGCTCCACCCGCTACCAGCTCAATGGCAAGGCGCTCCAGTTCGCCTGCCAGTCGAACGGCCAGGAGCTTGCCGTCACGACCCTGCAGGCGACAGCAGCGAACTGAAGCATCTTCCGGCTCGAAACAAAAAAGGGGCGCTCGGACGCCCCTTTTTCCTTTCGCGAGGACAAGGATGAGCGTCGGCCGCGCTCCCCGCGACCTGGTTCGATCGGCAACGGTCCGGCTTGGGTTAGGACCCGATCTCGGCGCCACAACCGCGACTGGATCTCCCTCAACAGCGGACATTCTTGACCGCATGATCGGCGTTGTAGTCGGTCGGATCGTTAGGGGCGAGCGCAGTTTCGCGGCGCAGCTCCCGAAACGAGACTAGACGCCGACGGTCCTCGTCCCAAAGAGCCAGACGCACACAGCGCAAGCTCTCGAGAAAGGTCAGCCGGCCGACGCCCGAAAGCTCAGGATGGTCGCGCAATACCTGCGGCAATCGATAGAAGGGGATGCGGCTGCACAGGTGGTGCACGTGGTGAACGCCGATGTTTGCCGTAAACCAGCGCAACACGGCGGGAAGATCATAGTGCGAGCTTCCGTGCAACGCCGCCTCGTGCACACTCCAGCCAGGAGCCCCGACCCAGGTGGTCCCCTCGAACTGGTGCTGGACGTAGAATAGCCACACGCCGATCGAGGCGGCGAGCAGCGTGATTGGCATATGCACGAGCAGGAATTGCCCGACACCGACGAGCCACATCATAGCGCCGACAAGAATGGCAACCGCTACATTCGTCGCCATCGTGCTGACCCACGGCTGCCAGCCTTTGCGCATCAACCCGACGGGTAACCGATGTTGCAGCAGGAACAGGTAGGCTGGCCCGATGCCGAACATCATTAGGGGATGACGATAGAGACGGTATTGGAGCCGCCCCCACCGTGGGAGCGCGAGATACTCGCTGACAGTGAGCGTGGTGATATCGCCAATGCCGCGGTGATCCAGATTGCCGGAGCTTGCATGATGGATATTGTGGCTGCGGCGCCAGAAATCATAGGGCGTGAGTGTCAAGGCTCCGATCACGCGTCCGACCCAGTTGTTGGTGCTGCGATTGCGGAAAAACGCTCCATGCCCGCAGTCATGCTGGATCATGAAGAGACGAACCAAGAACCCTGCCGCCGGAATCGCCATGAGAAGTGTGAGCCAGTAGCCGAACTCGAGTGTCATCCACATCAAGAGCCAGCAGAGCGCAAACGCGCCCGCAGTGAGGGTAAGCTCGAGAGCGCTTCGCCGCGGATCTGGATCACGATAACGATTGAGGTTCAGCGCCAAGTCTCGCGCCCTGGTGGTTCGATCTTGTGACGCCATCTGTAGCAAGGACAAGCTTCCACCCTGGGCCAGCGTTGTAAGGCTAATCCACCCGCTTACCGGCCGATTGCCGCGTTCGTGTGGCGGCGCCGGGCGAAGAGAGAGGCGGCAAGCCCCGCCCGAAACGGCGGCGCGAAAAGCAGAAATTGATTGGAGCCGTCGCTATTGAGCGGGAGCGCTCCAACCCCCGATCACTTCCCGCGAGCGGTTGTCGAAGAAGTGCGGACCTAGCGTTCATTGAGCCAAAGCGTCGGCTCTTTGACCCTTGTCAGACCTCTCCGCGTTCGCGGTGAAGCCCGCGGTTGAACCCTCGCGCGCCCCAAGGCTTGAACTAGCATGCGCCGTATGGTCCCTTTGTCTGAGCGACCTATGAAGCCGGCGTGCAAAATAGTTCGACAGGAGAACTGATCCGTTGCAGCCAAGATCGCTCCTTCTGGGCATCGCCTACATCGTTAGCCTTATTATCATCATCATCGTCGCCCTGCCGGGTTCACTCCGATCTTTGGCGGCGGAGCAACCTTTGGATGTTCCGGCCTGGCTGCAGGCCCATGTTGGAGATGGCGAAGCTCAGATCGCACCAGTAGTTTTGCAGAGGGCGCGCGCGCTCTACCTGCGGAAAACGAGCGACGGCGCGGCCAAGAACCCCTGCTACTTTGCCATGGACGCTACGCGCCCCAGCGCTTTGGGCAATGGCAATTTGGGGCGCCGGTTTTACGTTATCTGCGAAGCCGATCGGTCGTTTCGCGCGATTTCGGCCGGACACGGCGGCGGTCGCAATCTGGAAGGCATCGCGAATTTCGCAAATGGCAAACGGTGCGCAAAGAACTTCGGCAATGCGATGGGTTCCATGCTGACGACCGGCGGGGCTTATGTGACGGGCGAGGAGATCACGTCTTTCAAGGGCTATTATCGCGTTTCAGGAGGAAAAGACGCGGCTCTGATACGCTCGTTCGTGCAGTTTGACGGCGAAGGCGAAACTGCAAACGCCAGACAGCGCGAGATCGGTGGTCACCCGGCCGTATTGTTGAGGGGAGTGTGTCTTCAAAAAAAGCCGGACAGCCCGTACGCGGACCAAGAGGGCCACGTTCCGTTTGGAATGCTGGAGAACTACACCGACGGGCGCAGCAGCGGCTGCACCAGTTGGTCGCCGTCGGACGCCGAGCAAATCATCCCCATGTTGAAGGACAAGCCGACGACGCTTTACATTTATCCTGAATCAACCGACATCGACGCCATCGCCCAAGCGGTGAAGGCTGGCCGGTCGCCATCGCGCGCCGGATTGTATTGGAACGCCTCCTGCTTGAGAGAAATCCGCTCGCCGAAATTTTGGCCAAAGGAAACCCTTGAGCCGATCCTCGTTCAATACGAGAAGGATCATCCGGCACCGCCGCCGCAGCCAACTCCGATTTGCAAGGGGCGGTGAAACCTGTCCCCTGCACGCGCGTCAGGATGTAGCCCAACGCTAGCCTGCTCATGCGCGTTCGCGCGGGCAGTTCTTGGGTGCGAAGCCGTCGCCTTCCCACGCGGATGACGGCTCCTGGCCCTTAGCAGACGTCCCAAAGACGGCAGACAATGCTCGAGGCAGCGCATCCGCTCGCAAACTACAGCTATGCTAGAATACCCTGGCCGCATTACTCATAATTGGATGGCAGCCAAGGCACCTCGAACATCTTGGCCGCGGCGCGCGGATATCGATGATAGCTACTAGTCGCCCTGGGGCTATTGCTCCTGCCTCGCTGGATTGAAGCGCCCCGGTCCCGAGAGCTCGCAGGCAGCGCAGGCCTCTCAGGCTTGGCCTCGGTAATGTCTTCCGAATGGTCTGTATTTACGCTCGCCGTTACAGGGGGTTCGGGCTTGTTCTCCACGGCGGTCTGGGTGGGTTCAGCGAGCGGAAGCGACGCGCTTTCAACGGTACGATCCGCAATAGGATTCGCGGTCGAAATCTGAGCGGGCACGGGCTCAGCGACGAACTGCCTTGTTGCAGTTTGAAAGAGCACTGCAAGGCCGAGAACGGCGAGGGTAAGGGTGCTGACGAACAGACCCGCAATATACCCCCGTCGTTCGCACGTCGGCTTGCGCACCAACCGCACAATCCTTGCTGCGCGTTGCGGTCGTGATGGCCCGACGTGACCGCAACGGCCGTTGAGGGCGACCAACAAATTCGCGTCGACGGTGCAGTCCTCGTCAGCGCAACTGAACGAGCCTCGTGGAGGTGTCCAACTCGAACTACGCATTGCTCTCACCGCCAACATCCGCAGCATCTAGCGCCTGTTTAAAACGGTGCCACGCGATTAGTGAATTATTCGCCAAAGCTGGCGCCCTGCACCTAGCACCAGTTCCCTCGCGCCAGTGGCGAGGGGTTGTCCGCAAACATGGGCCAATAAATGCTGGATCGGCCTTATGAAACGTCCGCGAGTGACCCTCAGCAGACATTCCCAACGGCAGCCGCCGCGAGTCGGACGAGCGCCTCGCAGTTCCCGAGCAGATTTTCTTGGGCCTTAGGGCAGCTCAGCTCATAGCGCCTTGGCATAAGGAAGATCAATACTCCCGACGCTAGCGGGCGTGGTGAGACGACGAGTTGTCTCGATCATCACGCATTGCGCGTCTCATGTGTTATTCAACTTCGACGGCTGGCACCTCCAGCGCTTGATCTGCCACTGCGGATGCTCCTCGGCCCACCCCGCGAGAACTGGCTGCGCCGCTATCGTGCAGTACTTGGCGGGCATTTTGAAGTCGACCTGGATCTTGAAGTCCCGGCACTGCTCGGGATTGGCGATCAGACACGCCGAAAGGATGATGCTTAGCATTGGGGCGCGGCTCCTTGGTCGCTCTCGGCATCGATTGTGAATCGCCCCGGTACCATTCGGCGCCAGTACCGGGGCGCGGCTTGGATCGGTTTTAAGCTCGATCCTTGCCGGGACTCTCTGTTGTGGCCTTTGCCTCGAGCCCGCGTTCTGCAATTTGCCGTTGTTGCCTACTCCCCGGGCGACAAGATTTTCAGAATGTCGCGTCGATGGAGCCCGCCTGCACCGTTCCGGGAGCAGCGTTAGCGGTGCACCGCTGACACCTTGACGGTATCGGCG
>JRHI01002732.1_pt1 | contig 11579 bp, 9 predicted proteins | sample 215371 | NCBI WGS metagenome assembly JRHI01 (sample SAMN02929681, study PRJNA255918) | sediment metagenome | biome: cave system; feature: Ice Cave; material: Sediment; isolation source: sediment from deep within a dark volcanic ice cave with no known source of... ... | reverse complement strand
CCACCAAAAAAGTGGCTTAGCATCGTACGTAATCAGGATACGATTTGATTGTCCGCTGTCGTTGTCGCTCCCGCTCCAATTGCGGTCGAGTTCGCATTCGAGGTTGCAACCGTCGCGCCGGCACCGATGGCGGTCGAATTGGCAGCGTTGGCCACCGCTCCCGTGCCGACTGCGACCGACGACGCGCCCGTAGCACTTGCGCCCGCCCCATAGGCCGCCGACGATGGGCCGCTGGCAACCGCCATCGCACCTGCCGCGATTGCCCCTATGCCTGATGCTGCCGATTGAAAGCCGAATGCCGACGCACCCGTTGCGGTTGCCATGGCGAGCTGGCCGACAGCGGTACTGGAATCGCCTATCGCCAACGACGATACACCGAGCGCCATCGATTGGTTGCCGGCGGCGATTGCACCGCTGCCCATGGCGATGCCCTGTGACGCGCTGGCGGTTACCAGGGCGGTATCACCGATAGCAATCGAGCCGGCTGTCAGGGCCTGCGAGCCATTGCCTTGTGCCACCGCGCCTTGACCTAAGGCCATGTTGAGATTGCCGATCGCAACTGTCCCTTGTCCGACGGCGAGATTGTCCGCGCCCATCGCCACAGCGCCGGTGCCGATCGCGATGTTAGGATCACCGATGGCGACCGCGCCGTTGCCGTTGGCAATGTTGAGGTTCCCGATCGCGACCGCGCCGGTACCGCCGAGGACCAGCGATGTTCCGCCCGCGAACGAGCCCAGACCGGCACCCGCGAACACTGCGGCTCCGTTGCCGATCGCCACCGTGGAGTCCGCTTGAGCCTGCGCACCATTGCCGACCGCGACTGAGGAGGCGCCCAGAGCCACCGCGCTGGTGCCGAAAGCCAGCGATGATATGCCAGCGGCCGTGGCGCTCGTGCCCATGGCGATGGCGTTGGTGTTCGCCGCCCACGCACTTTGACCGACCGCGACGGTGCCCTCGGCGCTGGCAAGTGCTTGGTAGCCGGCCGCGAATGAGAACCTGCCGAGCGCAGCGGCGTTGTTGCCCAGGGCGGTCGATGACTCGCCCTGCGCCGAGGCGAGATAGCCAAAGGCTGCTGAATTGTCGGCAGAAGCCAGCGAGTTGGTGCCGAATGCCGACGCATTGGCTCCCAGTGCGAACGCAGAGCTGCCTACCGCGGTTGCGCCGACCGGAATGGCCATGGCGTTCGCCCCGATCGCGGTCGAATTGACACCCACCGCGAGGGTGTTGAGACCTAGTGCCAACGAGCCGGCCTGCATCGCCTGTGCATTGTTGCCGATGGCAATTGCGTTGGGATCACCGGTAAAAGCCTGAGGTCCGCCGATGCCCGCACCCGACAGGGCACCGCCGCCAAGAGTGATCCCGCTCGAATAGGTGACGCCGTTGGGGTCGCCGATGAATATTCCGCCGCCGTTGCTCGAGATGCCTTGTGTGGTGAATAACCGGCTACGGGTGATGTTGCCACCGGTATAGAGATTACCGACAATCCCGAGGCTGTCATTGAAGATCGAGTTGCCAGATATGTTCGGCCCGCCGTAAAGACCGGTCAGGGGATTCACCACGGAGGTAATCGTCCCCATAACCGAAAGGTCACAGGCAGGGAGGTTGTTCTGAGTAACGCTCACTCCCAATGCTGCGGCCGCGAGCGCATCGCTTGCAAGGTTAGTACCTCAAGCCCCGACCTGGATCGCTTGCCCGACAGTCATTGACGGGTTGGCGATGACGATGTTGGTGGCCGCCCCCGTCATTTCAGCTATTACGCCCGCCAGTCCGAGGCTGTTGGCAACCTGCGACAAGGCGAGGCCGGTTGCCTGCAACCCGACATTCAGATTATCCAATTGACTGCCACAAACGGCGGCGCCGACGTTGGCGGTAGGTGGAAAGTTTGTGGGGTAGGTCTGAGGCGTCAACGGCGGCGGCGTGGGCTGGGCCGTCGGTTGAGTGGTGTTCGAGCCAGCAGCACCGACTGCTGTCGCGGTGATGACAAGCATCAACGTAGTCGGGACTATATGCCGGATGACGGCCAGTCTGAGGTAACTCGAATTCAACCGAGCCTGCCGCTTGAGATCCGGTTTGGCATGAACGCCGGCTCGCGGTTCCGCTCCGTGGCGATGCCAGTACTCTTGCCTAGCTATCGGCATTGACTGTCTCTTTAGCGAACTCATGTCTCTGCGGGGAAACGGCATCATTGCGGTCACCCCTTCAATGCAGCGGCAGGTGAACTTGGGCCTTGGCGGTATAGGCCTCGTAGCCCTTGGAGCCGATCCCGTCGTAGCTGCCCGACATCTCCACCGCGATCCCCCTCGACGTGGTCGCACGCTGGCCTATTTCAATGCGGCCGCGCACACCCTCCGGGCCGGCATTCTGGCCTGCGATCACGCCCACATTTGCGCCGGCGAAGTTGTAGATCACTTGGATTCCGACGTGGGGCTCGATCATGAGATCGGGACCGAACTGATAGCGGTAGCCGATCTCGGGTCCCGCCTTGGCTTGTCCAAGTTGGGATTTGACCGAGGGAATCACGATGCCGAAATGGTCATTGTAGCTTAGGGACACGTCCTCCATGTAAGCCACTGACACCGAGGGCCTGAACATCCAGGGCCCCATGCCCCAACGCCCCAACAGCGTCGAGGAGGCAGCCAACGCTGGGTCGCGAACTGGTCGGTATAGGTCCCGAACGGATTGACCTCGTTGCTCGATTGGCCCCAGGCCCCTCGCGCCTGCAAGAACACGTGGTCGCTCAACCGCAGCGTCGCATACGGCCCCAGCATCCAGCCCCGACCGCTAGCCTCGGTTCCCTGCGTGTGAGAGATCTGGGTCATGATATCGAATTGCGCCATCACACCGACCAGCAGCCATCGGTTCAGCACGTAGTCGGCGCCCACGGATAGGAGCCCGAATTGGCCGTCCATCGCGTTGCTGGCGCTGTTGATGACGCTGTTGTCGCGGAAGTTCGTGTACTTCCCCTCGATCCAGATATCGAACGGGTTGAAGCGGGCCGCTGCGATTGATCCTTGCCCCGCTGTGAACCCTGCTCCCGCCTCGGCGGACTTGCTCGCCTCCGCCGCCGCGGCATAACGGGCCATTTCGCGCAGGCTGGTCGAGAAGCTGAACCTTGTCACGCCGTCGGCGCTGCCCGTCAGCCGCATCGGCCCGGCCGTGACGCTGCCCCCACGTGTCGCCGGATCGCTACCGGAAATGCCGAAGACGCTCGATGGTGGCGAGAACGGGCTGCTGTCCGGCAATGCCGCTCCCGGGCGGTCGCGCATGCCGAACCGCATGCGTGAGAGGTCTCCGGCATCGGGGCCGTCGCCGAGCCGCGCTGCCACCCCCGCGAACGCCGGCGCGCTAGGCTTGCTGCCGACAAATTCACCGTCGGCTTCGGCCAGTCGGTCGACCTGGCGGTTCAAATCCGGCTCGCTCGACATGATCAGGTCGTTGCGCCGGCTCATGAAATTGCCGATCGTCTGGGTCGTCTTGATGGTTTGGTCGTTCACGGTCTGCACCAGCACGGGCGAGATGGAGGGCAGGCACTGTAGTGCGCTGCCGGAATACGTCGCTTGGAGCTGATGCGCTCCCGGCGTCGTGAATTTGACCGTGCAGGTTGCGAACCCATCTGCACGCCGTCGGGCCTACCGCCCTGGTCGCGATGACCGATAATGCGCACGTTGTGCACGTAGTCCGGGCTTCGGCAGGTCGGCGCTCATCGATAGGCGTCCAGAAAGTTCGGCACAGCGATCCAGTCCAACATGGCGCGCGGATCCTGCAGCAGCGCGTGCATGGCACGGTCCTCCTCGGTCTGCAGGTTGACACCCATGTGGGTGCCGAGCTTGCGGCTGTGCTTGACGATGGTCTCGCCGATCGGCTGGCGTGCGCGGTTGTATGCGGCGAGCGCGGTATCGATATCGTCGTGGTCACGCAGCGCATTCGCCAGCGCCTGTGCGTCGCAGCCTGCCTTAGACACGCCGAAGCCCATGTGCGGGCGCGCGTTGGATGCCGCGTCACCGACCAGCGCCACGCGGCCCGACACAATATGCGGCGCGATGAAATCGTAGATCGGCGTGAAGAACGGCTGCTCGATCACCCGCAGGCAATCGTTGATGGCGGGAGGCAGCGCGTCCTCCCCTTCGTCCCGCAAGGCGGCAATCAGGTCCTTGCGGATCAGCGGCGGCGGCACCGAATAGTCGTGCTGGTTGCCGCGGTCGTCGACGCACATCTCCTTCAGCAGGTCCGCGTCCGCCACACGATACCAGATGAAGTTGAAGCGCCGGTGCCCCGGTCGCAGGTCGTCGTTGAGGCCCGCGATCGGATAGCAGATCACCTGTTGCTGCTGCGGCAGGAAGAATGAGAAGTAGGGAAATACCTCCGCCAGCGCGCGTGGCGACAGATCGGCCTCATTGGGTGCGCCGCGCCAGATGTAGTAGCCGGCATAGATCGGCTGCACCTCGGGCTCGATCGCGCCGCGCACTCCGGAGCGGACACCATCGCCGCCGATGAGGATGTCGCCATCTTCGACTCGCACGCCGGAGAAATGCACGCGCACGCCGGAGCCGTTCTGCTCGACGCGCTCGAAACTCCAGCCGAGGTGGTAGTGCGCGGGGTCGATGGTCTCGCGCAGCAGTCGCTGCAGTCGGTCCCAGGAGGTCAGGATCTGCGGCAGGCGTTTCTCTGCAATCACGCGCCCGGTACGGTCCAGCGCGATACGCCGCTCGACCTCGACGCCGAGATTGTGGGTGCTGGCGCCACTGCCTTCAAGCGCTTGCAGTAGCTCCGGGTGCGTGGTGATGCCGGCGCCACGCCCAACCAGCTCGACCGTCGAGCGCTCGTAGACGTCGGCATCCCAGCCGATTTGTCGCAGGAATGCTGCCGCGAACAGGCCCGACATCGAGCCGCCGACGATGATGGCGCGACGTTGGCGTGAAGAAGAAAAAGCTGACATCGGACCGGACGGGGCAACTGGTGAAGTGTACACTTTACGCGGAGGCAGTAAGGTCAGGCCATACCGCGTCGGCGTCAACTTTCTCGTCGCGCTACCGCCTCAGCGTTGTGTACATAGGGACCTCCTCTGGCACGCCAGTCGCCTGAGCTCCTGACCGTCCGTCAGCGCCGGCGTGTACCCCTGAGCGCCGAGCGGATCGGCACGCTATTCTTCGTTGCGTCGAGGAGGGTAGAAATCCGTAGCGCGGTTGCCGACGTTCCCGATGAAGGGCGTGGTTGGGCGAGCGTGCGCGAGTTGGGTCGGCACGGATACGGCTTGATCCCCAGTCTTCTTGATAGCAATCGGTGCAGTTCGGATTGGGGAACTTCGATCACGTGTCAGAGCTACTGGGAGTGCCGATCGATGCGCGGCTCGTTGCAGTCTTTATTGCGGTGACGATTGCTGGCTTGTTGCGCGGTTTCGTTGGCTTCGGCGCGGCTTTGATCTCGGTGCCTGTGTTCAGCCTAATGCTGGGCCCACACGCCGCCATCGCCGTCAACAATGTGATGGGATTGCCCGCCGTGTTCCAGCTGTTGCCAGAGGCGATCCGTCGGGCCGAGCGACCCGTTGTCCTGCCGATCTGCATTGCGACGTTCGTCGCAACGCCGATCGGAACCTGGGCTCTGGTTGCGGCCGATCCCGCCTTGATGACCGTTGCGATTTCCGCGCTCGTCCTCCTCATGGTCACCATTCTTGCCAGCGGATGGCGGCTGAGGGGGCACATCGGCATGGGCAAGCTCATCGCGGCCGGGGTAGCCGGTGGTCTCGTCCAGGGAGTCGCAGGAGTAGGAGGACCGCCGGTCGTCGCCGTGGCGCTCTCTCGGACAGGCGAAGCCTCGCAGCAGCGCGCCAACGTGCTGGCATTGATGACCGCCGTCTCGCTTTCGTCGATCCTGCCGCTGCTCTACTACGGGCTCTTTACGCGGCAGACCGTGGTCATTGGTCTGGTGCTCATCCCACTCTACTCGGCGGCGACCGCGCTCGGCGCCCGCTGTTTCTCGCACGGTGGCCAGAGGCACTATCGCCGGGCGGCACTCGCGACGCTGGCTGCAATCGGCATCGCGACACTGATCGCTTCGCTGCGTGCCTACCTGAAGGGGTGACTGGAAGCTGCACGAGGCACCCCAGACGGCAACGTCGAGCGCACCATAGCTGTACCCCCGATAGCTGCCGAAGATGTTGCGCTGGCGAAGTTCTCGGCCTCGTGCCATGCTCGACAACCGATCCAAGAGCCCATTCTGTCCAGGGAACCTCGAACAATACGGCTTTTCTTTACCGTGAGCGCCGGCTGAGTCTCGGGTCGAGCTGAGGTGATGGCCGCGCGGGCCCTTTTTGATGCCCCCGCATGCCGCGGCGGGGGCCTTTTGCTCGACGCAACACGGACTCCACCGACGCACACGAACTCAAGCGGGCGCAGCCGCCACCCGCTCGAGCTGCACCAGGCGGCGCATGTTATAGCCAAGGTTCATCATCCCGATCTTGAACCTCGCCCGCGCCATGCCGATTGTGCGCACGATCTTGCGGCCCATCGAGTTTTCCTGGTGGCCGAACACATGCTCGACACGCGCGCGCACCCTCGAGCGGTTGGTGTTGGCGGTCTCCTGCGTCGGCGAGAGCGGACGATTGCGCGCGGCGCGCCGATGGATGCGGCTCTTCAGGCCCCGCGCCTTGAGCTTTTGCTCGATCTCGGCCGAGCGGTAGGCGCTGTCGGCCCACACCTGGCTGCCGGTGTTGCTCGCATCCAGAATGTCGTCGAGCTTCTGGCTGTCGTGCGGCGAGGCGTCGGTGGCAGCCCACTTGCGGATGATATTGTGCAGCTTGTCGACACCGATGTGATTCTTGTAGCCGTAGAAGCTCTGGCCACCCTTCTTGGTCCAGCGCGCATCCTTGTCCTTCTGGGCGTTCTTGGCCGGTTTCTTCTCCCACTCCTTCGGCGTCCTGCCAGCCTTGACGGCCTCGTTCTCGTCCTTCGAGTTGCGCTGCTTGGGCGCCGACACGATCGTGGCATCGACGATCTGGCCGCCGCGCGCAATGTAGCCCTTGGCTCGCAGGTGCTGGCTGAAGCGGTCAAACAGCTTGTCGATCAGCCCGGCCTCGACCAGCGCCTCGCGGAACAGCCAGATGGTGGTGGCGTCCGNCACAGCATCCTCGAGCCCAAGGTCGAGAAAGCGCATGAACGAGAGGCGGTCGCGGATCAGAAACTCGGTGTGCTCGTCGGACAGATTGTAGAGGCTCTGCAGCACCACGATCTTGAACTTCAGGATCGCATCGTAGGGTTTGCGGCCGGCGTTGCTCTTTTTCTCCTCGGGCTTCGTCTCCGTCACCGCCTCGATGTCGGCCCGGAATGCCTCCCACGGCACCGTCGTCTTGATCGTCTCCAGCGGATCGCCCTTGGCGCTCAACCCATCGAGCCGCCGATCAAGATCGAAAAAGCCTGGCTGCCCCATGGATCGCCCCTCCCGATCGCTCATTGCCGCGTGGGCTAACCGAATCTGATTTGCTCGGCCCTGGCCAGGGGCTATTTTTCGAGGTGCCCATCACCTGCGAAGCAACGGCAGAAGGTTTCATCCCAGTTCTGGCTAGGCCGCGTTTGCTGTTTCGACGCTCACATCCGCCGCGGCATCGATCGCAATCATCTTTGCAATTTCGTGCGCTGGCTTGGGCACGCTGTACAGATAACCCTGCACTTCGGTGCACCCTTCGGCGCGAACAATGTCGAGCTGTGCCGCGGTCTCCACGCCCTCAGCGGTCGTCGACATGCCAAGGCTCAGGCCCATTTGCGTCATAGCTCGGACGATTGCCACCGCCTCCGTGCTTCCGTCCGACAGGCCGTTAATGAAGGAGCGATCGATCTTGATCTTGTTGAAAGGAAAACTGCGCAGATAGCTCAGCGAGGAATAGCCGGTCCCGAAGTCATCCAGGGCGATCCTGATGCCGAAATTCTGCAGCTTGCGCAGGGTCTCCAGCGTCGCTGCGCTGTCGTGCAGCAAAACTGTCTCGGTGATTTCAAGCTCCAGCCGGCCGGGGCTCAGTCCTGAGGCCACGACTGCGTTGACAACTGTCTGAACAAGATTGCGACTTTTGAACTGGTTCGGCGATAGGTTGACGGCAATCTTTAGGTGGCTTGGCCATTTGGCCGCTTCCGCGCAAGCCTCGCGCAACACCCACTCGCCGACCGGCACAATGAAGCCCGTCTCCTCCGCGAGAGGGATGATCTCGGCCGGCGGGACCATCCCGCGCTGTGGATGGTTCCAACGTAGCAGCGCCTCGAACCCACAAAGTGCATTGCGTTCGAGGTTATGGATCGGTTGGTAGTAAAGCTCAAACTGACCTTCGACGAGAGCTTTGCGCAAATCGATTTCCAATGTGCGCCGCGCCTGCATGCGCACATCCATCCCCTTTTCGAAGAATCGGTAGGTGCCACGGCCCTCGCTCTTGGCGCGATAGAGCGCGATATCCGCATTCTTCAGCAGTTGCTCTGGCTCGGTGCCGTCATGAGGTGACAGAGCAATGCCAATGCTGCCGCCGATCAGCATCTGGTGATCTTGGACGACGAACGGTGCACTCAGCGCCTCGACGATGCGCGTTGCAAGCGACGTCGCGTCCAACGGCTGGGCGGCCCCGTTTTGTAGAATGACGAACTCATCACCGCCCATACGGGCGATGGTGTCGCTGTCTCGAGCGCAGTTGCGCAACCGAATGGCCACTGCCTTTAACAACGTGTCGCCCACGGTGTGTCCGAGTTCGTCGTTGACCTCTTTGAAGCGATCGAGGTCCAGGCACAGCACCGCAATAGCCTCTCCCTTCGCAGACCTACCTAGCGCATGCTGCAGGCGCTCGGCCAGCAGCACGCGATTGGGCAGATCGGTGAGCGCGTCGTGGTGCGCCATGTGGGTGATTTTCGCTTCGTTGTGACGCCGCTCGGTGAGGTCGCGGATCGCGTAGACCTCATTGCCGCGCAACCCCGAATGGAAAGGTTGGCAAACCACCTCGACGGCGATGAGCTTGCCATGTGCGGTCTTGAGCGTGGCCTCGACGGTCTTGGACCCCGATTTTGGCGCGATAACCATCTCCTCCAGCAGTCCGCCACCGACCCTCTTGCCGATAAGGTCGTCGGCCTGATAGCCACAGAGTTCGGCAACGCGTCGGTTGACATTAATCATGACGCCGTCGGCGGCAATCACGATGCCTTCGCTTGCGGCGTCCACCAGTTCGCGGATGCGCTCAACGCTGTTCTGGCTCGTGTGCCGGTCAATAACCGCTGCAGCAAGACCTGCCACCATGACCAGGACGGTGAGCCCGGCGATGGCGAGAGCAAGTGTCGATGCGTCGGCCGAGAACCCATCGACGGTAATCGTCGGATCCGGCACGATGAGTGCCGCGCCCATCGCTGTGAAATGCAAGCCGCAAATTCCTAGGGTGAGCAGGCCGGCGCCCGCGGCAATGGCTCGAAAGCCTTCGAGCCGATGGAACATAGTGGTTGCGGCCGATGCCAGGGCGATGCCGACGACAATCGAAACGATCACCAGCGTCGGGTCCCACTTGATCGTCCCAGCCACAATCAGCGCGCGCATGCCGGTGAAGTGCATCAAGCCGATGCCGAGACCTACGATGGCACCTCCAATCGCAATCTCGGGGCGCGACCACCCAGAACACACGAAGTACCCAAGGCTAGTTGCCACAATTGCAACCAGTAGCGAGCCTGCGGTGAGCACCGGATCATAGGCGGTCTGCGCGCCCGCCTTGTACGCCAGCATGGCGACGAAGTGTGTGGCCCAGATCCCACTCGCGGTGCATACCCCGGTCAGGAACAGCCAGCCGAGCCGCATCATCTTCTGCGCGTGGGCAACGCGGGAATAGATGCTGAAGGATGTGAACGTTGTGGCGGCGCAGATTGCCGCCGCCAGAAGGACGAGAAGATAATCGTGCTGAACCGCCAAGCAATTGAAGACGCGATACATTCCGCAACCCCCCGTGTAGGAGCGATAGGGGTAGCAGTCATTGCTCAACAGCCCGTAAAGCCCATCGCCGACGAAATGCTGCTATGACTTCGGTTCGTCCCGGTCGGGAACAGTTATTCACCCATACCTAAGCCCGCCACAAATCAACGCTGATCGGCCGACTGCCGTCGCGGCTGTGCATCGGCGCTCGGCAGCGCACTCCTCTATGCCACCGCAAAGCCGGGGCACCAGCTATGGGGCCTGAGCTTTGGCGGGAACCGCCTTCGCCCCCTGCATTTACCTGCCATCCATCAAACGAGGCCAGCGCCATGAGTCACAAACTCGACAAGACCCAGCTACGCGAGCTCTTTGACCGCCAGACCAAGCAGCTCGAAGGAAGGCCGGTCGAGGCGGAAGTCGCCTCGCTCCAGCTTGGCGATCAGATTCAGGCGGAATGGATTCCACTCCTCGGCCTCACCTACGATCCACATGATGATGCCATTGAAATCATGCTCGAAGGCATCGACATAACGGTGCCCAAACCCCGCGAGATCCATTTCGACGGCGCGGCTGGGCAATGGAACGCGATGGATATCCTTGATGCCGAAGGCGTGTCCCACATTGTTGAACTCAAAGAGCCGCTAATGCTCCCCGCCGCCTAGCCGTCTTCTATACATGTCGACACTACTGTCTGGCTAACTCTCGAACAGATTCAACTGGTTGCCATCCTGCCCCTGTTCGGGGCTGGGCTGCTCCTGCGAAAGAGCCTGTAGAATGGGCATTCTCTCGAACAGAGTGAGCGAGAGGATCTGTAGCAATGTGTAGAGGGATGCGTCGAGATCGAGGCGCTTCCTGACGATGGCGACCAGGACGTAGACCGATACGGCGATCCAGATTTGCGTCTTCACCGCATTCTCGGAGGTGCCGTAGAACCGCTTGATGCGCAGATGCTGCTTGACCCACTTGAAGAACAGCTCGACCTGCCAGCGGCACTTGTAGAGCGCGCAGATGGTCGCGGCCGGCAGCGTGCGCTGGTTGGTGATGAACACCAGCGTCTTGCCCGTCTCGGCATCCTTGAAACGGATGCGTCGTAGGTGTTCGGGATAGAGCTGGCTGGTCTGGATGCCGGCCAGCGCGATGGTCTGGTCACAGATGATGCCTTTCGAGCGATCGGACGGTGCGGAGTAGAGCCGGCGTGCATGCATGTTCGACTTGGCCCGCGTGATGAAGAAGGCGCCGATCTGGTGCAACACATTGAGCCGCGCGAAGTCGACATAGCCGCGATCCATTACGTAGATTGCACCGGGCTCGGGAAGCAGCAAATCGAGAACGTTCACGTCGTGCAGCTTGCCGTCCGAGATGTGGATGAAGCTTGGAATGCTGCCCCGCAAGTCGAGCAAGGTGTGCATCTTCACCGCCGCCTTGGTCGTGCGGAAATGCGCCCAGGGAAACACCGACAGGCACAGGTCGATGGTGGTCGAGTCCAGCGCATACACGGTGTTGTCGAGATCGAGCCCCAGGCTGTCGCCGCCATAGAGCCGTCTCGCCTGGGCGATCAACCGCTGACCGAGCTCGGCATAAATGCGCCAGTCGCGTGCCTCGTTGGCATCGGCCAGCGTCGAGCGCCGCACGGGCTCACGAAAGCCCATGTGATAGAGCTTCGG
>JRHI01002731.1_pt1 | contig 11579 bp, 12 predicted proteins | sample 215371 | NCBI WGS metagenome assembly JRHI01 (sample SAMN02929681, study PRJNA255918) | sediment metagenome | biome: cave system; feature: Ice Cave; material: Sediment; isolation source: sediment from deep within a dark volcanic ice cave with no known source of... ... | reverse complement strand
GTCGAGGGCGTCGACGCGCCCGAACGTGGTCGCTGCGTCTTCGCCGCCGACGACGATGATGCTCTCCCCGGCGGCGACAGCCTGAAAGCTTGAGCGGGCGAGCGGCATCGGCGCCATCGACTTCCAGGCCTGGGAGTCGGGCGCCAGCCGTTCGACGTCGGTGAAGTTGCCCTGGCCGAGGGCGCGGCCGCCGAGCAGCCAGATCGCGCCGGCGGCGGCGACGGCGACGACGTGCTCGCGGGCGTGGTGGAGCCGGGGGCCGAGTGACCAGCGGCCGGTGTCGAAGTCGAAGATCGCCGTGGTCGCGATCGTCGTCTGGGTGTCGCTGCGTCCACCGGCGACGTAGAGCCGATGTCCGAGCACCGCGGCGCCGGCCGCGGCGCGCCGGAGCGGCGCGGGCGGCATCGCCGTCCACCGTCCCGTGGCGGTGTCGAAGCGCCAGAAGTCGCGGACGGCTCCGGCGCTGGTGTCGGCCGCCTGCGAGTAGCCGCCGACGACGTAGAGGGAGCCGGCATACCCGACGGCGCTCATGTGGTTGAGGGGGATCGGCAGCGGCACACCGCTGCTCCAGCGCCCGCTGACCAGGTCGAGCCGCTCGACGGCGGCGGTGCTCTGAAGGTCGCTGGCGAACCCGCCGACGACGTAGGCGACCTGACCGACGACGGTCGCGGAGACCTCGCTGCGCGAGAGCGGGGAGTGCGGGCGGGTCACCCAGCGCCCGACGGGGATGGATTGCGCCAAACGCCTGGCTGCGGTCTGGCGCACACCGGAGCCAGGTGAGCTAGCGGTGCTCGTCCTAGTCTGGCTCCCGGCGCCACCGCCACCACTACCGCGGCTGCCGCCGCCGCCGATTAGACCGGTCACGACGGCGAGGAGCAGGATCACGGCGAGCGCGCCGAGCAGGGCGAGGAGGCGGCGGCGCCCGTACTGCGGTGGAGGGTTCGGCGCAGCCACGAATGGCATCGTGACAGGCAGCGCGGACCACCGGACGCCGTGTCGGCGCACACGAGGGGTAGGTTGGCGGCGTGAGCGCGGACGGCCGGGTCGCAGCCGAGGAGAAGATGCGCCTGGCGGGCGAACCTGAGCCTGCGATCGCGGCCTTCCGCGACCGCTGCCGTCAGGTTGCGGCGGGCGGGGCCGGCCTGATCGGCGAGAGCGAGATCGAGCCGCTCGGCGAGCTGCGGCGCCTCGAGGATCTGCCCGAGCGGGCGACCACGGACGGCGCGGCGACGGCGCTCGATCGGACCGTGGCGATCAAGATCAACGGCGGTCTGGGGACGAGCATGGGCCTGGCCCGCGCCAAGGGGCTCCTGACGGTCAAGGATGGGCTGAGCTTCCTCGACATCGCTGCTCGCCAGGTCCTGGCGCTGCGCCGGCGCCACGGCGTGCGGCTGCCTTTGGTGCTGATGAACTCCGCGCGGACCAGGGAGGATTCGCTGGCGGCCCTGGCAGGCTACGGCGAGCTGCCGGTCGACGTTGCGGGCGACTTCATGCAGGGACTCGAGCCGAAGCTGCTGACCGGCGACCTCAGCCCGGTGAGCTGGCCTGTCGATCCTGGACTCGAGTGGTGCCCGGCCGGCCACGGAGATCTCTACGCGGCACTGCTCGGCTCGGGGATGCTCGAACGGCTGCTGGACCGCGGTTACGAGTACGCGTTCATCTCCAACACCGACAATCTGGGCGCGGTCGCCGATCCGCGGATCCTCGCGTGGATGGCCGCCGAGGAGCTCGATTTCGTCTCCGAGCAGTGCGACCGGACGCCGGCCGACCGCAAGGGCGGACATCTGGCACGAAGCCGGGCCGACGGGCGCCTGGTGCTGCGCGAGACGGCCCAGACCGCGCCGGAGGACCGAGCGGCGATGGAGGACATCGAGCGCCACCGCTTCTTCAACGCGAACAACATCTGGGTCCGCCTGACGGCGCTGGCCGGGCTCCTGCGCACCCACGGGGGGGCGCTGCCGCTGCCGCTGATCCGCAACGAGAAGACGGTCGACCCGACCGACCGGTCCTCGCCGGCGGTCTACCAGCTCGAGACGGCGCTCGGCTCGGCGATCGGCCTGTTCGAGCGGGCGGGGGCGCTGCGCGTCGGGCGGGACCGCTTCGTGCCGGTGAAGACGACCGACGACCTGCTCGCGCTGCGCTCGGACTGCTTCGAGCTGGCCGACGACGCCCGGATCGTCGTCTCTCGCCGACGCCGACTGGCGGAACCCGTATACGTCGAGCTCGATCCGGCCCACTACAGGATGCTCGACGACTTCGAGGCGCGCTTCCCGGCGGGTCCGCCGTCGCTGGCGGCGTGCGAGCGCCTCGTCGTCCGCGGCGATGTCGTCTTCGGGCGCGGGGTGAAGGTCAGCGGGACGGCAGAGGTCGACAACGCCAACCGGCCGCAGCTGCAGATCGCCGACGGGGCGCTGATCGGCGAGGCGCCGTGAGCCGGGCTACTTGACGGGCGCGACCGCGGGCGTGTCGATGTCGACCGCGTCGGTCGGCGCGGTGAGCGTGACGGCGGCGTTCCAACGGTCGAAGGCGATCGTCGGCCCGCTCGGTCCGCCGGTCGCGATCTGGACGGGGTAGGGCTGGCCGGACGTGGCGACGCTGAGCGTCCCGCCGAGCGGGTCCTTGACCTCGATCGCGCGCTGCCCGGCGACCGTCGTGGCCGCCCCCTTGACCAGCTTGAGGTGCGGCTGGCTCGGCAGCACCTGGTCGAGGACGGTCTGCTGATCGCCGAACCGCCCGACCGCGGCAAGCGTGCCGGTTGCCGCCTGCCCCCGCAACCACTTGCCGCGCAGCCGCCGGGCGGTCGCGCCGGTGAAGCGCCGGTAGTAATCGGGGGTGCCCTTGACATAAATCGTCGGGCCGATCCGAATCAGCTCGAATGTCAGACCCGCAGCGGAGATCGTCCCCCGGCCGCCTTTGCCGCGGACGAGGCTTACGTCGAACGTGGTGGGAGCGCCGCTGGCCGCGATCGAGCCGGCAACGTGCACCGAGGTGGCGGTCAGGGCGGCCTGCTTCGCGGCCGCGAAGATCGCGGTGGGCTTCTGCCCGGCGACGCCGTTGCTCGAGGAACCGCCGCAACCGGCGAGGGCCAGCGCAGCGGCGAGGCCAACAGCGCGGGCCGCGCTGGCTGGGAGGCGGCCGAGCAAGGGCGCGAGTCTAGCCGACGCCTTGTGACTCCAGGGCGTCGGGATGGACGATCAGCCCGGAGCCGGCCAGCCTGAGATCCGCCTGCTCGCCGACGACGAGCCCGTCATAGCGCCCGCTGGCGTCGTCGAATGACGCGGCGTACGCAAATGGCGGCCGCTCCGCGCCGATGCCGTGGAGGACCGCGGCGGCGAGCACGGCAGAGCTGCGCAGCCGGGGTAGCTCGAGTGAGCTGGCGTAGAGCGCCCAGACATCGGCGAGTCGGGCGTGCCGACCGGCCTGCCAGAAGTCGAGCCGATCGAGGTCGGCGCGGAGGCGGTCGCCGGGATACTCGACGTAGAGGTTCCGATCGGCGCGGAGCTGGCTGCTCGCGCGCATCGCGAGATCGCCGCGCCCTGGTGTCCGGATCGTGCGCCACACGCCGGCGGTGGGCACGAGCAGCCACGTCCAGGCTGCGAGCGGGTCGCCATCGCCGAGCGCCGCGGCGTCGGCGGCGAGGAACACGAGCATGTTGCGATAGACCCGCTCGACCCCGTCGAGCAGCGCGCGGGCGCGGACGAGCCCGGGCGAGTCCGCGCCGCCGTCGTGGTGGTGCTCGGGGCCGAGCACGATCAACCACGCCGCGGCCTGATCGGGCACTTCCTCGGGCGACTCCGGCCGCGTGTGAATCCCGACGAAGTCTCCGCGCATGCGTTGGGCGGCGAGCAAGCGGTGAATCTCCTCAGCGTCGGGCACGGGTCCCATCTCCGACAGCGTAGCCCGGCCCACGGGCGGCCGGGCTAGAGTTCCGGCACACCGCGCCTTGCGAGAAAGAAACGGAGCACCATCTTTTGAGTTCGATCAAGACCCTACGCCTCGTGGCGCTGGCCGAAGCGACGAGCTTCCTCGCGCTGTTGGTCGCCGCGATCTATTTCAAGCGAATCGAAGGGCTCTCGGCGGGCTCCACCGCTGTGTCGATCCTTGGCCCGATCCACGGCGTCATCTTCCTCGGCTACGTGTTCCTGACGATCACGCTCCGCGCGGAGCAGCGGTGGAGCAACGCGACGACGTTCTACATCCTGCTCGGGGCCGTCATCCCGTTCGGCGGCTACTACGTCGACTGGTGGCTGCGCAAGAACGCTCGTTAGTGGCCTAGGAGCCTGGGCCGGTGCGGCGGATCGGGGTCGACGAGCGGCGGGCTAGGCTGGCGGTCCGCCATCACCTCGCGCCGCATGCCCGGGCGGGCGGGGTCGTGGAGCTGGCCGGCGACCTGGCCGGCCTGCACGCGACGGACCCGGTCTCGGTGATGCTCGCGGCGCGCAGCCGCGTCGATCGGGTTGACGTCGCGGCGATCGAGCACGCGCTATACGTCGAGCGTTCCGTCGTGCGAATGCTCGGCATGCGCCGAACGATGTTCGTCGTCCCGGTCGAGCTGATGAGCGTCGTCCAGGCGGCGTGCACGATCGCGCTGGTACCGGGCGAGCGGCGCAGGCTGGTCGCGATGCTGCAAGACGCGGGGATCGCAGAGGACGGGGCGAGTTGGCTGGCAGGAGTCGAGCTGGAGGCGCTTTCGGCGCTTGCGGCGCGGGGCGCGGCGACGGCGTCCGAGCTCGCCAAGGACGTCCCGAACCTCGCTCGCCAGATCATCGTGGCGGCGGGCAAGAGCTATGAGGGACGCCAGAGCGTGGCGACCCGCGTGTTGTTCCTGCTCGCCGCCCAGGGGCTGATCGTGCGCGGCCGGCCGCTCGGCTCGTGGACGAGCACGCTCAACCGCTGGGTGCCGCTCGAGCTCTGGCTCGGCCGCCCGACGCAGGAGCTCGAACCGGAACGGGCGGCGGTGGAGCTCGCGCGACGCTGGCTGGCGACGTTCGGGCCGGGGACGTTCGCGGATCTGAAATGGTGGACGGGCTGGAGCGCCGGGCGGCTCAAGCGGGCGCTCGCGGAGATCGGCACGGCCGAGGTCTCCCTCGACGGCGGGGGGACCGGCTTGATCCTCGCCGGCGACGATCTACCGACGGCGGCTCCCGAGCCGTGGGCGGCGGTCCTGCCCGGGCTGGACCCGACGGTGATGGGCTGGTTCGAGCGCGACTGGTATCTCGGGGAGCACCGGGAGCAGCTGTTCGACCGGACGGGAAACGCCGGCCCGAGCGTCTGGTGGAACGGCCGCGTCGTGGGCGGCTGGGCGCAGCGGCCGGATGGAGAGCTGGTCCACCGCCTGCTCGAGGACGTCGGCGCCGAGGCGGGCGCGGCGATCGAGGCCGAGCTCAGGCGCCTGGCCGACTGGCTCGGCCCGATCCGTCTGACGCCGCGCTTTCGCACGCCGCTCGAGCGGGAGCTGGCCGCGTCAGCCTAAGTGGACGTGCAGGTTCGCCCCGACCAGAACCAGCGGCCAGAGGACGACGCCGAGCGCGGCGGAGAGCACCTGGGCCAGTGTCCGCAGATGCACGAAGTAGGCGTGCTGCTGGGCGACCACCGCGCCGACGATCAGGTAGATCAGGGAGACGATGCCGCTCACGCCGGCCAGCTTACAGCTCGGACTCGCTTCGGTCCAGGGCGGCGCGAAGTTCGCCAGGAGATCGAGCGGACATAAGCCCGTGAAGAGCGGTAGAGAGCGCGGGGTTTCGGGTAGCGCGTAGCCATGGCGGAATCGACCCAGGGCCAGCAGCTGCTGGCCCCCCCGGCGCCGGTCGTGCCGCCACCGGCACCGGCACCGAGACCGACACCGACACCGACACCGGCGGTGACGCCGTTGCCGGTCTCGGGCGCGCCCGCGCCGCGTCCGCTCGTCCGACGGTCGCCGGCGTCCGGCACGGCGCGATCCTCGCGCCCGGGCAGAGCGCCGGCTGCCGGCTACGGGAGCATCACCCGCGCGCGCTGCGTCGCGATCGGCAGCCTGACGACGATGTTGGTGTCAGTGGTGATCATCGCGGCGACGTCGGGGGGGTCGCTGCCGCAGCCCAAGCTGGCGCCGGCCGCGTCAGCCACCGGGCATCCGCGCACCTGGACCGTTCAGGCCGGCCAGACCTTCTCGTCAATCGCGGCCCGCGAGGGCATCAGCCTGAGCGAGATCGAGCGTCTGAACCCGAAGCTGATCCCGAACGACCTGGTCGCCGGCCAGCACGTTCAGCTCCCCAGCTGAGGGCCGCGCGATCCGCGCGCCAGGCAGCCTTGATCGGGGCTCGCGGTGCAACGGCACATGCAGGCCGTCCGGCGGAAGCCCTAGCTTCACGAACACATGTTTGCGCCCGAGCGCTGGCTCGATCATCTGAACCCTGAGCAGCGGGCTGCCGCCACGCACGCCGCCGGCCCGCTGCTGATCCTGGCCGGAGCGGGCACCGGTAAGACGACGACGCTCTGCTCGCGGGTGGCCTGGCTGGTCGCTGGCGGGGTGGCTCCCGAGCGGATCCTGCTGCTGACCTTCACGCGGCGTGCGGCTCGGGAGATGGTGGCACGGGCGCGGGCGCTTGCCGACCACGCGGCGCCGGGAGCGGGGCGGATCGTCGGGGGGACGTTCCATTCGCTCGCGCACCGGATGGTCCGAGCGCACGCTTCGCAAGTCGGCCTGGGTCCCGGCTTCGGCGTGCTCGACGCCGGCGACGCGGCCGGGCTGCTCGACCTGGTGCGCGAGGAGCGGGGCCAGGCTGCGGGGAAGCGGCGCTTCCCACGACCGCCGACGATGCTCGACATCTACTCGCGCACAGTCAACGCCCAGCTCCCGCTGGACGAGGTCCTGGCCGAGTCGTTCCCTTGGTGCGCCGAGCACCGGGAGGCGCTGGCCGAGACGTTTCGGGCGTACGGCGCCCGCAAGCGGGCGCTCGATCTGCTCGACCTCGACGACCTGCTGCTGTACTGGCGGGCGCTCGCCGCCGATCGGGTGCTCGGACCGCGCCTCGAGGCGGCGTACGACCACGTCCTGGTCGACGAGTACCAGGACGTGAACGGGCTTCAGGTCGACATCATCAAGAGTCTGCGCGCGACGCAGCGGGACCTGACCGTCGTCGGCGACGACTTTCAGGCGATCTACGGCTTCAGGGCGGCGAGTGCGCGTCACATCCTCGACTTCCCGGTCCACTTTCCGGATGCCGAGCAGGTGACGCTCGAGCGCAACTACCGCTCGACCCGGCCGATCCTCGCAGTCGCGAACGCCGTGTCCGGCCAGGACCGCGCCGGCTTCCGCAAGCAGCTGTGGACGGAGCGGGAGGGTGGGGTCGAGCCGGAGCTCGTCTTTCCGCGCGACGAGGCCGAGCAGGCGTGCGAGGTCTGCGACCGGGTCCTCGAGGCACGCGAGCAGGGGATGGAGCTGCGCCACCAGGCGGTCCTCTTCCGCACGGGCCACGATTCAGCGCTGCTCGAGCTCGAGCTGGGCCGGCGGGGCATTCCGTTCGTCAAATACGGCGGGCTGCGCTATCTCGAAGCGGCACACGTGAAGGACTTCGTCGCGCTGCTGCGCCTGACCGACAACCAGGCCGACGAGATGAGCTGGTTTCGGCTGCTCCAGCTGCTCGACGGGGTCGGCCCGATTCGCGCGCGCCGGGCGCTCGAGGCGCTTCGCGGCCCGGACGGAGGCGCCCCCGAGCTCAGCCGGTGGGGAGCGGCGGCGGAGCACATCCCGCAGACGGCGCGCGAGCACGGCGATAGGCTGATCGCGGCGCTCCGAAACGACACCAGCGAAGTGGCGGCGGGGACGCGGGCGGAGCGGCTGTGCGACGCCGTTGCTCCGTTGATCCGCCTGCGCTATGCCGACGCGGCGATTCGCCTGATCGACCTGGAGCAGATCGTGCAGGCGGCCGGGGGTGCCGAGGATCTGCGCCATTTCGTTTCCGAGCTCGTGATCGACCCACCGACCTCGACCGGCGACCTGGCGGGTCCGCCGCATCTCGACGAGGATTTCCTGGTGCTGAGCACCGTGCATTCGGCGAAGGGTCTCGAGTGGGACGCGGTCCACGTGATCGCCGCCTACGACGGGAACTTCCCGGCCGACATGAGCACGGGGAGCGCGGAGGCGATCGCCGAGGAGCGCCGGCTGTTCTATGTCGGACTGACGCGGGCCCGCCGGGCGCTGGCTGTCTACGTCCCGATCCGCTACTACCATCGCCCGGGCGACGACGCCCACGGCTACGGCAAGCCGTCCCGCTTCCTCAGCGACGAGGTCCAGGGGCTGTTCACGATCACTCGCACGGTTGAGGCGGCGGCGGTCGTCGCGGTGGGCGGCTCGCCGGCCGACGCCGGGCGGATCGAGGTCTGCGTCGACGCCCTGTTCAGCTCGTAGTGGCCCGTCCTGCAGCTCAGATGCTGTGCGTCATGCCGCCGTCGACGAGCAGCGCCGTCCCGGTGATGTAGCCGGCCCGCTCAGAGCAGAGGAAGGCGACCGCGGCGGCGAACTCCTCGGGCGCTCCGAGGCGCTCGGCCGGTATCTCGGCCGTGCCGATCGACTCGGCGACCTCCTTGGAGCCGAAGAGGTCGAAGAGGCGGTCTGTGGCGATCCGCCCGGGCAGCACGGTGTTGACGGTGACGCCGTCGGCGGCGACGTCGCGGGCGATCGTCTTGAACGCGGCAAGCGTCGCCGAGCGGTGGCTGTTCGAGAGCATCAGCGTGGCGGACGGCTCGCGCATCGTGGACGAGCCGACGTTGACGACGCGACCGAAGCCGCGTTCCTGCATCCCGGGCATAACGGCGGCGACGAGCATGATCGGGGCAAGCACGAGCGTGCGGTAGGCCGCCTGCCATTCCTCCGTGGTGTGGTTGAGGGGCGCCGGGCTGGCCGGCGGGCCGCCCGTGTTGGTGATGAGGATCTCGATCGGTCCGAGCCCGGCTTCGACCTCGGCGACGAGCTGGTCGATCGCGTCGAGGTCGGCGTTGTCGTGAACGAACGCGTGGACGCCGAGCTCCCCGGCGGCGTCGGCGAGGCGATCACGCGAGCGGGAGCTGATGGCCACCCGGGCACCCTCGGCGGCGAGCTCGGCGGCGATCGCCCGCCCGATCCCGTTCGACCCGCCGGTGACCAGGGCAACGCGCCCGACGAGGCCGAGATCCATCAGCTCTGGCGGGCTGGCGGCGGGTCGTAGAGGTTCATGCGGACATTGTTTCAGGCTGCGGGCGAGACCCTGAGCCGCCGGGATACTCTGATCGGCGACGGCGGTAGCCGGGGCGGTTAGCTCAGCTGGTTAGAGCGCCTGCTTTACACGCAGGAGGTCCACGGTTCGAGTCCGTGACCGCCCATCGAGAAGTAGCTGCATTTCGCGGCCTTTTTGAGCTGATCCAGCGAAATGCCGGTGGACATCGCCGTCCGAGTCCGGCGTTTGTGCCCATTTGTGCCTATTGCTCGGGGTTTGTCGGCTCTACGAGGCGCCGGCGCTGGCAGCCGGCTGCTCGTTCGGCGGCCGCGGTGGTCAGACCGGCCGGCGACCGGCGACAAACGCGACCGGGGCATGCCACTTTCGCTGCACCTCGTGGACCTCGACGAAGCCCGCTTTACGGATCATCGCGCCGAGCTGTTCGGCATCGGCGACAGATCCTCCTGAGCGCAGGACACGAAGGCGCGTGACGGCGTCCCCAAGCGCGTCCTCGGGGCCGGCGAACCGCCCGAAGAGCAGCCACGCTCCCGGCATGAGCGCATCGCGCAAACGCACGAGCGCACCCGGGATGACGGCCGGGGGCACGAAGGGCCCAGCGAGCCAGGCGGCGTCGAACGCAGCGCGGTCCGGAAGATCCTCGACACGCATCGGTCTCAGCTCGACGCGATCGCCGACGTCGCTGGAGGCGACCTGCGCCTCCGCCAGCGCCATCGCGGGAGCCCAGGGCTCGAGGGCAACGACGCGAAGTCCAGGCCAGGTCTCACACAAAGCGATCGACAGCGCGGCGACGCCCGCACCGACATCGAGGAACTTCGCACCATCGCGCTCGAGGGCATCCTTCAATCCGTCGAGCTGTGGCGCCATCTGCGCGATGACGCTGGCTATGTTCGCCGAAAGCTGGCCCGTGCTCAGCAGCACGGCCGAGTCCTCAAACGCCCAGCCGGGCGGGCGACCGGGATCGGCGAGAAGGTCCGCCGCCTGCAAGAGCAGGGCCCGGGCGGACATCGCGACGCGGCGCCGTCCCTCTGGGGTCATCGCCGCGGCGTCGACGCCGAGCCGATCGACGACCGCGTCCAGCCCGGCCGCGACCTCGGGCGAAAGCTCGGGTCCGTCGGCATCCGCCCCCAGTCTCGCGGCAAGGGCAGCCAGGGCCTCGGCGCCGATGCCTAGCCGGACAACCTTTTCGAGCGTGTCATCCATCGAGGTCACCGGGTCAAGTTTACGAAGCGGACGCGACCGCAGCAACGCACGCGGCGGGGGACGTCCCACGCCGTCGAACGCTGCCCGGCGGCCGGCCGGCGGCAAGCGTCTTGCGCGACTTCGCCCCGCTCGCTGGCGCGCTTGCGACGAGGCTCGCGAGTGCGCTTTCCATGCCTCGAGCGCAGGGCACCCGACGGGCGCCCGGTTCCGTTGCCCGGGGCAAGCGCCGCCTCTCGGGTCGCCTAGCCTCCGAGCACGGCTTCGACGACTTCGTCCGCGCTGCCGCCTTCGTCGGTGCTGTCCCGCCGGGCCAGCGAACCGCGCAAAAGGACGTGGCCAGCGTCGGCGGGAACGAGCGCGGCGCCCAGGCAATAGGCGACTGATACCGGTTTGCCTTGAAATCGGCGATTCCGCGACCGCGGAACTTGATCGATCCAACTGCGGCGCGCAGCCGACCGGTCAAGGGCGGCCCGTCAGGGCCGAGCGCAGCGAGCCGCGAAGCGGCGCCCTTGAGGGGGCGGCGAAGCGGAGCTATGTGCGCGACCTGGCGACCTGTGGCGACCTGGACAACAGGCGCCCGCGCCGAGCGCCTCCGAGACCCGCGCTGTGCACGGCCTTCGCCGCCGGCGCCGGCTGCGCTTCACCCACACTCGACCGGAGCCCCGCAGAAGCCGGGGGTTGGGTCTCAACGATGTGCTTCGATGCTCGTTAGTGCTTGTCGAACTCGCGGATCCTGTTGCTGAGGAATCCCGACGCATTTTGTGCGCGCACGAAGACGAGATGGCGGGGCGCTACCCCACCGGGAGATGGGCGGGGACTACGGGACGAAAGGATGCATTCTGGGTGGCCCGAAGCGATGACGGCCGAGCCGTCGGATGCGTCGCTTTGCGGGTCCTTGCCCCGGTGCTCGTCGAGGTCAAGCACCTGTACGTCGAACCTGCGGCACGACGAGCCGGTGTCGCCAGCGTTCTCATGGACGCGCTCGAGGCGGAGGCACGGCGGCGCCATTCGGCAATTGTGCTCGAGACCGGGATAGAACAGCCTGAAGCTATCGCCCTGTACCGGTCCCGGGGCTATCAAGAGCGGGATCGATATGAGGAATGCGATGCCGACGGAGACGGTTCCGTCTACCTGGAACGGCTGGCTGCGCTCAATCCGTAGGACGCCGTGTGAGCCATGGGTGGC
>JRHI01002730.1_pt1 | contig 11580 bp, 8 predicted proteins | sample 215371 | NCBI WGS metagenome assembly JRHI01 (sample SAMN02929681, study PRJNA255918) | sediment metagenome | biome: cave system; feature: Ice Cave; material: Sediment; isolation source: sediment from deep within a dark volcanic ice cave with no known source of... ... | reverse complement strand
GGCTTCCACGCGGCCCCATTCTTTTTTCCGCCGCGCCCGCAGTCGCCGCGAGCGTACTAGCAGCCCGCGCTCTCTCATCACCCGTAGCACGCGTTTACGATTCACGCTCCGGCGCAACCACCAGACCACACGGACCAATGCCGCTGACACTATCGTCGCCGCGTCGTCCTGGCCAAGACAAACAAGTCTCAGAGACATTGAAAGACGTACACCTGTACGCCGTCGCAGTAAAATGTTATAAGCGATTAATCCGGAGTGCATCTGGGTATCTGAAAAATGATGAATGAGATGAGCGATTCAGTATTGAGTGACGCAACTTTCGCTGAACCCAGAGAGCCAACCCAACCGATAACAGATGCGCTGAGTGTGGATGTAGAGGACTATTTTCAAGTCGAAGCCTTCGCCGATCGAATCTCGCTTGATCAGTGGGCCACATTTCCTTCCCGCGTCCGTCGAAATTGCGATCGGATCCTTGAGCTCTTTGCAACACACGGGTGGCGCGCAACATTTTTTGTGCTCGGCTGGGTGGCTGAACGTAACCGAGCGTTGATCCGAGACATTGCAAACGGTGGTCATGAACTTGGATGCCACAGCTACGCACATCGCCGTGTTTTTTCGTTGAGTCCTGAAGAATTTCGAAATGATCTGCGGCGGGCGCGCGGTTTAATCGAAGATGCTGCGGGCGTTCGGGTTCTTGGATATCGCGCACCAACTTTTTCGATAGCCCAACGAAGCGCGTGGGCCCTGGAAATTCTTGCTGAGGAGGGTTTTCTCTACGACTCGAGTATTTTTCCGATTCGCCATGATTTGTACGGGTACCCGGAATTTCCACGTTTTTTACAGCGCGTGAAGTTGACTGCTGGGCGGGAGATTATCGAGGTGCCGATGTCCACAATCCGCTTAGGAGGATTTAACTGGCCTATGGCGGGTGGAGGCTATTTAAGAATTCTCCCAATGAATTATACTCGCTGGGCGATACGGCGGGTTCACGAGCGAGATCGCCAGCCGGTTATTTTGTATTTGCATCCATGGGAACTCGATTCGCAACAACCGCGGTTAGTAGGAAGCTGGAAGTCGAGGATGCGTCACTACACCGGCCTTTCCCGGATGGAGTCTCGCTTTGAAGAACTCCTTAGGGACGGCCGATATGAGCCTGTAGGAAACCTAGTGGCGCGATTTCGGGCTTCTACACCAGTCCTCCATGACCTGATGCCCGAGAAACCACTAGCTCTGCCGAGGGCAGTGTTTTTCTAATCGCGTACAAACGCTCCGACATCGCCAAGAATTAATTTCTTAACGCCATGCAATCCGCATAGCGGTATAGAGCAGCTTCGCCTGACCAGAATCCCCGAACGCATGGACCGCTCCCTCTTAGCGCGTTGACTTCTTGTCTGGTCGCACCCTAATATGACCAGCCTAAGGCCTTGCCATCTTATGATTGGGCGGACCGTTTCCCATTATCGCATTCTAGAAAAGCTAGGTGGCGGCGGCATGGGCGTGGTCTATAAAGCCGAGGATCTTCGACTTGGCCGCTACGTAGCGTTGAAGTTTCTAACCGAGGAACTTTCTCAAGACCCGCAGTCGCTTGAACGCTTTCAGCGTGAAGCAAGGGCAGCCTCTTCCCTGAACCATCCCCACATCTGCACCATTTACGACGTAGGTGAGTATGAAAAACAAAAGTTCATCGTCATGGAATTTCTCGAAGGGCAAACTCTTAAACATCGCATTGCGGGTAGGCCTATGTACCTGGAGCATGTACCGGAATATGGCCATCAGATGGCAGATGCACTCGAAGCTGCTCATGCGAAAGCGATTATTCACCGTGACATTAAACCAGCGAATATTTTTTTGACCGATCGCGGCCAAGTGAAACTCCTGGATTTTGGTCTTGCCAAGTTAGTGCAAGAGCACAAAGGCACGAGTCGAGCGGCGCAACAAGCAGAAGCCTTCACCGCCACAACCGAAGAGGCTCATCTTACAAGCCACGGAGTCACGCTGGGTACCGGAGCTTATATGTCCCCCGAGCAGGTTCGTGGCGAAGAACTCGACGAACGTACCGACCTTTTCTCACTGGGACTCGTACTGTATGAAATGGTTACCGGCCAGAGAGCTTTTTCTGGCAATACCTCCGGAATGGTCTTCGATGCGATTTTGAACCGTGCGCCTACACCCCCGGTGCGATTGAACCCGGCGGTCTCGATTCAACTGGAACAAATCATAAGCAAAGCGCTCGAGAAAGATCGGGAGTTGCGCTACCGGACGGCCTCCGACTTGAGAGCGGACCTGCAACGATTGAAACGCGACACAGATTCCGCACGTGCTTTGCCATACTCGTCCGGTCAGTTGACGCGTCAAAACCTACGAAAGAATTGGCCCCACCTTGCGTGGGCAGGATTTTTTCTCGTCCCGGCGCTTTTGTTCTTGCTCAATGTAGACAATTTGCGGAATCGCGTGTTTGGAGCCACGGACCAGTCTCGAATCGAATCGATCGCCGTCCTGCCGTTCGCCAATTTAAGCAACGACCCGAAAACGGAATATCTGAGCGATGGTATTACCGAGAGCCTTATCAACAGCCTATCTCAATTGCCAAATCTCGCGGTAATGTCTCGTAATACGGTTTTTCGCTACAAGAGTCATCCGGTCGATCCTCAGCGAGTAGGACATAACCTTGGCGTTCGAGCCATACTCACCGGCAGACTCATTCAGTCCGGCGACGATCTGATGATCAGCGTCAGCCTCGAAGATGTGCAGAACAGCCGCCAGATCTGGGGGGACCAGTACAACCGGAAAGTATCAAGTCTGGTTGCGGTTCAGGAAGAAATTGCCGCAGACATCTATGGGCACTTGCGATCTAAGATCGCCGGCGAAGAAAAGAAATTGCTTTCAAAACGTCCTACCGAGAACGTGGAGGCTTACCAGCTTTATCTTCAGGGCCTTTTCTACTGGAACAAATGGACCGAGGCTGATTTCAAAAGGGCTGCCGATTTCTTCAGCGAGGCTACTCAGAAAGATCCGCGCTACGCCTTGTCCTTCGCCGGGCTTGCCGACACGTACAGTCAGCTGGGTGATGCGGGCTATCTTCCTCCCGCGGAAGCTTGGCCGAAGGCAAAAGCCGCCGCGATGCAGGCCCTCGAGATCGATGAAACCCTTGCCGAAGCCCACACTTCTCTAGGCCTTGTGAAAGAACATTTCGAATACGATTGGGAGGGCGCGGAAAAAGAGTTCAAGCGCGCCATTGAGCTCAATCCAAATTCAGCCACCGCGCATCACTGGTATGGCGATTACCTCGCCAACCTGGGTCGATCGGAACCTGGATTGCGCGAAACGAGAAAAGCACTGGAACTCGATCCCCTTTCCCTGATCATCAATACCACCGTGGGCTGGCAACTCTATCTCGCTCGCCAGAATGACCCAGCCGTCGAACAGTTTCGCAAAGTTCTGGATATCGACCCGAAGTTTGCACCGGCCCGCCGAAGCCTCGAGGAAGTCTACGCGCAGATGGGCAAACAGAAGGAAGCAGTGGCCGAACGCGCAAAATTCGTCTCTCTCTCAGGGAGTCCGGAGCTCGCCGCCTCCATCGAGGATGACTTTTCCAAATCCGGTTACCGTGGAGTCTTGCAAAGTTGGCTGGCCGGGCTGACCGTTCTCTCCCAGCACGGCTATGTTTCTCCCTACAACATTGCGCAGGTGTACATGCGCATGAACGAGAAGGAGCGTGCGTTCGTGTGGTTAGAAAAGGCCTACGAGGAACACGACAGCGGACTGGTTTCCCTGGGCGTCGAGCCCGTGTTCGATGGTATACGTTCTGATCCTAGATATCGCGACCTTCTGCGTCGCATGAAGCTTGCGAATTGAGGACGCCAGCAATAAATCCCTGATTGCCGTTTTAAGGTTTACTACATCTTGTTAGTGGAGAGGATAATCCTTATCTCCTGGCATGTGACCATCCACGCGTAATACTTTCAACCCTGGGTGTACGTTCCGGGCGTCCACGAAGCCAATGGCACCGGGTATGGCGGAGACAAATTCATACTGAAGAGCGTTTGAATAGACAATTTTCGGAGGCGATGCTGCCTCCGCGCGAAAAATTTTTGCTACCCAGTATTGTTTGAATTGCGCTTCACTCATTTGATAGATCACGCGTAATACGACATCTCGTTCGCGCGCGACAGGAGCTCGAATGAGCAATACCACCGGGAGTTTCGAGTTCCAGTATTGCCTCTCGCCGAGAAGGACCTTTCGAACCTCGGAAAGGCTCAGATCAGTAATGGGAGTGTCCGGATGAACAACCACGGCGATATCAACCGCGCGCGATGTCTGGGCCGCCGAAGGGTGCTGAAGAGCCATGCAGATCAAGATCGCGAAACAGCACAGGGCCGCGACGCGTTTTTTAATGGCGCTCATTAGGTTGCTCGCTTAGAACGTGAAGTCCGTCTGCAGAAACAAGCCGTTGACACGCGGTTCTCCAGGCAAACGCATCGCATTTCGGTATTCGCTTTTGAAAGCCGCATAGTTTGAGATGTCATAGCGGAGACCGAGAATCGAGCCCACCAGGTCCTGATTTGTGAACACCTGCTCGCCGAGCGGAATGTGGGTGTGTTCGAACCGGTAATACGGCTTCACTGTTTTTTCAAACCACGGGAGTCGGTAGCCAATCTGGACATAGAACGCCTGGCTGTTAGTGACAAAGTTGGTGAGTATATTGCGATGGTTCACATTGGCGAATTCCGCGAGGAACTCGGGGCTTTCCTTCGTCCAGACTATGTGCGCTGCCGAAATCCACTCCCGGAAATCAGGCCCTTTAGCCAGGGTGATTTTATCCCGATACACTGAGATGCCGAGCTGCAATCCATAGAGTTTCACTGGCCGGGCATAGAGGTTCGCCACCCAGGCCCGGTTATTGTTATTGTCGCCTGCGTCTCCCGGGCGGCTGATGATCGTACCCCGCCCATTCCCGACGCCTAAACTGTAGCTCAGCCCCGCGCCTCCAGAAGGTATATTGCCTTCGGCGAGAAAGCCCACGAAGTGAACCGGGATAAATGTGCCTCCCACCCTCACCATCTCGGGTCGGCTAATCGTCGTCTGCAGCCAAGCGCCGTGATGGAACGCGGTGTTCCAATAACCGATTGGTGTGTGATAACGCCCGAAGGAGAGCTTGAAATAGTCGTTGTAGTCGTACCGAATGATTGATCGCTCCACCTCTACCGTGTACCCGGTAGGCTGGGCGTTAAACGTGATTTCACCGAAGTAGCTGACCTTGCGAGAGAGGGGCGAAGCCATGTGGAGATCTAGTTGGCCTAGATTGAAGCCACTCGAAGTCCCGTGCTGGTCCGTGGCGGAAAAATTGACGTCCCCAAAACCGCGAACTTGCAACGAAGGATAGCGCGTTTCGATCTGACGCACCGCTGCCTGTTGCTCCTGCATTTCATGCTGTTGTGCTGGCAGAACAGGCGCAGTTGTCTCCGTAGGCTCGGGCTTTTTTGGGGCAACTTCGTTCTCAGCCTTCACCGTAATAACCGGAGGTGCTGCTCCCTTGGTCTCGAGCTCGGAAACACGCTTTTCCAGCTGTTGGATCCGCTCGAGCAGTCTCGCCTGCTCAGCTTGATCGATCGGTGGCGAGCTTTGCCCGCATGCCGCGCTTGCTCCAAGAAACATTGCCAGGAGGACACTCCATCGCTGGAACATACTGTTTCTCCCTCAGTCCGACCGTGTACAGGGAACGGGGAATTGCCGTTGTAACACGGAAGCGGACACGCCAGTCCTGTCCGGCGAGCAACGTATTCTTTGTTGAGGGTCCCGGTAAACTGCAGCTGCCGGACAGTTCGACGTATTCTATTCCCAGTAATTCGAATGTCAAAACATACTTATGGCGAGGCACGGTTAACTTGGGCCGCCCATCGATACGTTGACTGAGTGCTTCAAACGCCCCCACATCAATGGCGTTGTGCCATCGACGAAGGTCTGTCGTTGTACTAATAGTTATAGAACGTTTCCGCAGTGCTAAATCTGATAAAACGCTTGGATTTAGGGAGTTTTACGTTGACTTGTGCTTCATTTTAGCCTAATAAGATACAGCTATTCGGCCGACATAGTTCCAAACGTTTACAGCGCAAACTACGTCGTTCGCCATTCCAGCTGTGGTCTTGAGTCAGTAGGAACTAAGTGGTTTTAAAGGAGGCCGAGTATGAAATCGGCTCGTTTCTTTTTGGTAGTAATACTGCTGCTTGGAATTTGCCCATCTTGGGTGTGTGCTTCCGCGATACCAATTGACCCGACCTTGATAATTAACAAGGGGACAGGCTATCCAGCATGTTTAGACAGCCCCACTTCAGACTCGACTCCTACATGTCTACACGGTAATACGATTACAGAGTCTTTCAATAACGGGTCGTTTTCATTTGATTTCGCGTATGTGAACCAATCTGTGGATCTGACCACGTTATTCATTACAATTACAGGTGTACCCGTCGGCACACCGTATTTTTGTCAAAGCGACATCTGGAGTGCATGTAACTTCGGTGGGGACGGTGGAGTTTTCAACTTTGCCCTCAGCGGTGGAGATAAAACACATCCTGGTTTTATACCCAAGTTCATACCAGGTACTGCGCCAGCCACCTTCGGGGTTGACGAAGTGCCTTCGGCACCCACGCCCGAACCCGGCATGTGGCTACTTTTTGCTGCAATGTTAGCTTTTTTGCTGACCAAATTAGGACGTAAACGCTGGGGCACACCTCTTCTTACTTAGGGCTTGAAGGAACGGTTCTTTTAACCAAGATCTTAAAACTGGGATCGTTTTGGATGTTACGCAGTTCGGGGTCGGACTCGGCGTAAGCAGCGGGGAAGTGCTTTTCGAGAGACTCCTGCAGGGCTTTAAGCGCTTCTTTCGTCCGTCCGGCGAGTGCGTGAATTTGTGCGCCGGCATAAATGTAATTCACATTATTATTGTCGATTGTGCGGGCTCTTCTGATGAATGTGTCCGCTTGCTGGAAATCGCCCGTTTTAGCATAAGAGAGCGCGATTTGGGCCATTACCTCCGCGTTTTGCGGGTTCGTTCCCAATTCCTTGAAACCTAGTGATATAGCCTTCTGATACGAAGTGCGCGCCTTGTCTTCCAGACCAGAACCACGATAGGCATCCGCCAAATTTACCTCCACCATGGTGTCGTTGGGGTTCAGCGCAACCGCCTTCTCGAACATTTCGACTGCCTTGGAGTACTGCTTTAGGTAGAAATACGCGGTACCTAGATTAGAGTAGGTGGAAAAATAACGTTCCCGTTGCAGGGCCTTTTCAAAAAAAGGAATACATTCCTGATATTTCCCGTTTTGGAGGTAAATGTTGCCGACATTTTCATAACCCACATCGAGGTCAGGTTCAAGAACGATGATTTGCTGGAATGCCTCGAGGGCCTTGGGATATTCTCCCAATTCATAGTATGCATTTCCCAGTTCGTTTTGATTTAGCCAATAATACGGGTTGAGCTGGACGGCTTTTAGGAACGCTTGAATGGCCTCCGCACCATTGCCACTTTTTAAATAAACTGCTCCAAGACGCCGGTAGCCTTCGTCGGACGTGGGTGCCAGCGACATGGCGCGGTTCAATTCAGCAACGGCCTCAGCATATTTTCCCGTCTCGCTATAAACGCTTCCCAGCACAAAGTGGACTTCCGGTAAACTGTCGTTTAACTGCTCAGCTTGCTGACCGGCAGACAATGCTTTCTGGGTCCAGAAACTATCCTTTTTAATACCATTCATCCGTAAGCTAGCATCTGCGATCCCGGTATAGGCTAGTCCGAATTTCGCGTCAGCCGCCAAAGCTTTATTGAAAAAATCGAGCGCTTCCTGGACTCTCTTGGTGTCGTGAGAGCGCAGTGAATTCCGTCCCCGAAGGTAAAGATCGTAGGCAGCGGCGTTTTCGGTCGGTCGGACTTTCGCATTCGCTAGTTCATTATTTGACGGGTTGAGATTCAAGGCGGCTAGCAATTGATCGTAAATTTGATCTTCCATGGTTAAGAGATCTGCAGAAATTCCATTGAACTCTTGAGTCCATAGGCGCTTTCCGGCTACGACGTCCTCGAGGTGCATCGTGACACGGATTTTATCCCCGGCGCCTTGAAGCGTACCTTGTACGAGCAAATTGGAACCTAACGCGCTCGCAATTTTAGACAACGGTTGCTTTTGATTAGCTTTGTCAGATGCTTCACTTGGCGCGACTCTGACGTCTTTCAATTCAAGTAGCTTGGCGGAAAGAGTTTCCTCAATGCCTTGAGCTATGTAACCAATCTGAGTGGGGTCACCCAGAACTTGAAGGGGCAGAACCGCAACGAATCGTCCGCTCGAGAGGGGCGGAACGCCACTTACAGTTGGTCCCCGTGCTGTTCCAGTTCCAGCACCGCCGAAAATGAAGAGACGTATTCTCGGAACTGCCAAAATTATAAGCAAGAGAACAACAATGCTACCTGCGGCCAAGATCCAAGGCCTATTCGCGAATTCGGGGATCTGTATTTGTACAGTCGAGCCGCGACGGGACAAAACCCGAGAAACACCGGTTCCGGGTGGCGAAGCCTGCAGGTCCGACAGAATTTCGTACGCGTTTTGGTATCGATCGCCCGGGTCCTTCTCTAGGCACCTCATGATGATCTGAACCAGCCAGTTTGGGAGCTCCGGATTGACTAACTTCGGGCTCTTCGGTTTCTCTCGGAGTCGCTGATACATCACACTGATAGTAGATTCGCCGGTAAAGGGTACGTCCCCTGTCACCAGTTCATAAAGAATTAACCCGAAGGCGTATAGATCTGACCGCCCATCAGTCGGTTTGCCTTCGACCTGTTCTGGAGACATGTACCGCGGTGTTCCAAGAACAGCCCCAGCGTGGGTCATCCCGAGAGCGCCCTCCGCGAAAGATTTTGCGAGCCCGAAATCCGAAATGTAAATCTGATCGTTCTTGTCTAACAAGATATTTTGTGGTTTCAAATCGCGATGCACCACGTCTTCCGCATGCGCGGCTGCGAGCGCACCTGCGAGTTGCGTAGCGAATTTCAATACTCGTTCAAGGGGAATTTTTGGACTGGCTTTTAAAAGTCCGTGAAGATCCTGGCCTTCGACGTATGCCATGGTAATGAATTTCACGCCGTCGACTTCGCCCATGTCATGAATGCGCAGAATGTTTTTGTGCGAGATTTTGCTAGCGAGGATTAGTTCCTGTTTAAAGCGGTTCAGCGCGTTCGACTCCGCCATGACACCTTGGCGGACGACCTTAATCGCGACTATCCGATTCAGGTCTTTGTCGTACGCTTTATATACGCGCCCCATTCCGCCCTGCCCCAGGAGTGCCTCTATCCGATAACGGGGACCAAAATCGTTGCCGGGAACTAAAGCGGAAAGATCGACGACCTGAAGTGTTTCGGCAAAACCGACAGGCATGGGAGTACTGCACTTCGAGCAGGTTACCTCGAAGTCCGAGTTAGAAGTCTTACAGTGGGGGCAAATCACCATATCAGTTAGTGAGACCGAAATTATGGCTTGGACTGCGTGGAATTATCCGACATAGCAACTCGGGCTGCAACTGATGGCGCGTGATTTTTGCTAAAAAGGGAATTGATTGGTCTACCGATTTTGCTAGCTCGCGCATGCCCCATATCTTGCCCGACGCGAGCCGCGAGTGTAGCAAAAATAAAAAGGATGACCCGTAAAGGCCATCCTCCATACAGGCGAGAACTGGCTAAACTTCAGTTCGATCCGGGGCTGTGTACCTGGGCTTTCGTCATGAATTACGCTTCGAACTTTCGGAGCGAGTTCAGGAATGATGTCTTGCATATTGTGTTGGCCGTTGTTTGAACCATTCTGATGATACTGCTGCTGGTGATTTCCCCGCCCCCATTCGGGCACCGCGTTCGTGACTCCAGAACTCCCCAACTCTTCGACCGAGCAGATCCCAATACCGTAAGCCTTGCGGAGAGCCCGGTTCACCGCCCGAGTCTCTGCTACCCTCATCTCTGAGCCGCGTACGAGTGATGAGACATTTGATGGATTGGCTTCACCGTATCCTACGAAGCCCTTCGATTTTGGCGATTTGAAGACTGTGGCTTTAAATACCCACTGGCCAATGGTTGCGTCAGAAAAACTGCCCTCTATCTTTGTTACGAGACTTGAACATCCTTTCCTGTGGGCTATCCGAAGCAGACCAGCATGGGTCACGTACCACCGCCCGTCCAAGAATTGGATATCCCCTTGTGCCTAAGGCTTCGCCCACATCGCGGGAGCTGCGAGGATCCCCTCGGACGTATAGTCGATCGGCACAACGCGAAAGCAATAAACCATTCCGTGAGCGCCGACGGCGTGACCGCTATCAGGTCGGAGTATCCTGAACGCTTCCACCGATGCAGAAAAGCCGATATCGCGGGTGACCCAAGGCTGGGATATTTCCATTAAGGAAGAGTAGTCGGGGCATTCCGTAGTACTGGGCCGATAGAGACCATAAAAGTTTATTTGAGGAGATCCGGGAATGGACATGCAAAACCGAAGGGCATTCCTGCAAACTTCCGCAGGGGCGCTGGCGTTCGGTCTGGTTCCCGGGGCAGACGCTTCGGAAGCGATTGCCGCCTTTCGTGGGATGGGCTCTACGTCGGATTCGAAACAGACGGCTCCGGTTGTGGCATCGAACGCCGGCAAGAAACCGCTTCGATTGGGGTTGATCATCGCAGTAGAGAAAAACCCTGACGTGACCATGCGCAAACTGGTAGACCTCGGATTGTACACTGCTCAACTCTATATCGACGATTTGGATCCGAAGAACGCTGCGCATCTTCGCCAGTCTCTCGAAAAGCACAAGATCGAAGCGACGGCGTTGGTAGTTGGTGGCCCGAGTCTGGGACTTTTATGGCGGACCGCTCACGATAGGCTTGGTTCCCGCGGAGACTCGCGCTGCGCGAGTCTCCCATATTATGAAAGCTTCCGATTTTGCGAAGCTTGCTGGGATACCTGTCGTTCAATCGCACTGCGGATTCATCCCTGAAAACCCAAACGATCCAGTTTATAAAGCGACGGTCGAAGCGATGCGCGAGGTCGCAGCCTACTGCAAGAGCAATGGACAGAACTTCCGCTATGAGACGGGCCAGGAAACTCCATCACCCTTATCCGGGCGATTCGAGATGCGGAAGTGGACAACCAGGGAATTAACTTCGACCTCGCCAATCTCATCATGTACGGCAAAGCCAACCCTGTGGACGCCATCGAACTGCTTGGTCCATACGTCCAAGGCATTCACGCGTAGGATGGCATCTGGCCCACCAATCCCCACGAATTGGGCGAAGAAGTGCCCATTGGCAAAGGTAAGGTAGATTTTCCTCGCCTCATCGCGTGCCTCAAGGAATTGAACTATGGGGGTGCAGTAACAATCGAACGAGAAGTTTCCGGCCCGGATCAGATAAGAGATGTCCGGGAAGCAAAGGCGTATCTCGAGAAATTAATTGGCTGAGCCGTTCAGCTGAATCAAAGGGCGAGCTTTCGCCGAATTTTGAGCTGGAGGTTGAACGCATCTACCAAGCTCTCGATGGGCGCCTCTCGTTCTACTATGGCGACACGC
>JRHI01002729.1_pt1 | contig 11587 bp, 9 predicted proteins | sample 215371 | NCBI WGS metagenome assembly JRHI01 (sample SAMN02929681, study PRJNA255918) | sediment metagenome | biome: cave system; feature: Ice Cave; material: Sediment; isolation source: sediment from deep within a dark volcanic ice cave with no known source of... ... | reverse complement strand
GTCAGCGGCGTCGAAGACGAACGTGATCTTGTCGTAGCAGCCCGTCGGCTGGGCGGTCGCGTCGATGAGGTACTCGGTCCGGTCGACGCGGGGCGCGACCTTGCGGGTCAACTCGCTCGCCGCGACGGACCGGCAGCCCGGATCACCTCCGCCCGACGAGCCGCGACGGTTCCCCGCGGCGCTCCCCCCGCCGCCCGTGCACGCGGTCGCGACGACCGTCGACACCGCGACGAGCGCGACGAACCGGAGTCGAGAACGGCCCATGTGCGCCGACCGTAGCGCCCGGTACCATCGGCGGCATGGCAGGCCGCCCGAACGCCGACGTTGTCATCGTTGAGGCAGTCCGGGCACCGCTCGCCAAGCGCAACGGCGGCTTGGCGACCGTCCATCCCACGGACCTGCTCGCCACCGTGCAGCGGGCCGCGGTCGAGCGGGCCGGGATCGACCCCGCCGACGTGGGACAGGTCATCGCCGGCTGCGTCTCCCAGACCGGCGAGCAGACGTTCGACATCGCCCGCACCGCGTGGTTGACCGCCGGGCTCCCGATCGAGGTGGCCGGCACCACGATCGACGCGCAGTGCGGATCGTCCCAGCAAGCCACGAACCTCGGGGCCGCACTCGTCGCCGCCGGCGTCGTCGACGTCGTCCTGGCCTGCGGTGTCGAATCGATGAGCCGCGTCCCCCTCGGCGCGGCCGTCACGCAAGGGCCGGGACGCCCGTTGCCGAAGTCCTACTTCGAGCGCTTCGAGTACTCGTCGCAGTTCGAAGGGGCCGAGCGGATCGCCGACAAGTGGGGAATCGGCCGTGAGGACTGCGACCGCTTCGGACTGCGGTCTCAGCAGCTGGCGGGCGCCGCATGGGACGAAGGCCGGTTCGAGCGGGAGGTCCTCCCCATCGACGCCCCTGATCCCGACGAGGACGGCCAACCGGCGACCTCCACCCACCGCGTCGAACGCGACGAGGGGTTACGGGAGACGTCGCTCGAGGCCCTGGCGAAACTCAAGCCCGTCGGTCGGGAGAACGGCGTGCACACCGCGGGGACGTCGTCGCAGATCACCGACGGTGCCGCCGCGGTCCTCCTGGCGTCGGCCAGCCGGGCCGAAGAGCTCGGCCTGCGACCCCGGGCCCGCATCGTCGACCAGTGCCTCGTCGGCGTCGACCCGGTCCTGATGCTCACCGGGCCGATCGATGCGACGCGCCTCCTGTTCGAACGCACCGGCCTCGGCATGGGTGACCTCGACACGATCGAGATCAACGAGGCGTTCGCGTCCGTCGTGCTCGCCTGGGCTCTCGAGGTCCAACCCGACTGGGACATCGTGAACCCCAACGGCGGGGCCATCGCGTTGGGCCACCCGGTCGGGGCGACCGGCGCCCGGCTCGTCACCACCGCGCTGCACGAGCTGGAACGAACCGACGGGCAATACGGCCTCATCACGATGTGCTGCGGCGGCGGGTTGGGCACCGGCACGATCATCGAGCGGCTCGCGTAGCCTCACGGGCGTGACCCCACTCGGGCCCGGAACCCCACTGACCGAACGCCTGGGGTACCCGCCCGACGCCCGGCTCGTCATCATCAACTGCGATGACCTCGGATCGTCGAGATCCGCGAACGTCGGGACCTACGACGCGTTGCGCAACGGCGTCGCCACCAGCGCCTCGTTGATGGTTCCGTGCCCGTGGGCGCGCGATGCCGCCGCGCAGTATCGGGGCGAGGACGTCGGCGTGCACCTCACCCTGAATTCCGAGTGGGACACATACCGGTGGGGCCCGATCACATACGGCCCGAGCCTCCTCGACGGTGACGGCGGGTTCCCTCGTACCGTCGAGGACACCTGGGACCACGCCGACCTCGAGGAGGTTCGCCGGGAGCTGCGCGCGCAGATCGAACGGGCGATCCTATGGGGATTCGATGTCAGCCACCTCGACAGTCACATGGGCACGCTGCAGCTGCGCGCCGACTTCTTCGGTGTCTACCTCGAGCTTGCGCTCGACTTCGGTCTGCCGCTTCGGATGGGACCGGCCGGAGGTGAGCGGATCGTCGGCTTCCCGTACCGGGATCTCACCAGCGCCGAAGGCGTCATTTACCCCGACCACTTCGTGCTGTATCGCGGTGTCGGTGCTCGCCGCCACGTCGAACGGGCGCTGTTCGAGCTCCGCCCGGGTGTCACCGAGGTCTACCTGCATCCCGCGGTCGACGCCGACGAGCTGCGCGCCTCGCATCCGGACTGGGCGGGTCGGGTCGAGGACCATGCCTTCTTGTGTGAGGACCCGTCGCTGCCCGACTTGGTCGAACGGGCCGGCGCGACGCTGATCGGCTTCCGGGAGCTGCGAGAGTTGCAGCGCGCCGCCTGACCCGCTCCCCGTGGGGATGGTCAGAACTCGGTGATGGCGCGGACCTTGTCCTGGAGGGCGCGGTACTCCGGTGACATCGTCAGCGGCATGAGCTGCATGAGCTTCGCCATGTTGCCCGTCACCTTGGTCTTGCCTTGCATGAACGCGGCATTGGCGTCGAGGTCGCCTTTTTGGATCGCGACCGAGTCCGCGTAGCCGGTCGTGAGCGTCACCTCGGCATCCGGCAGCTCGCCGAGGGTGGCTTCGTTGAGGACGCCGTTCTCGAGCACCCAGTAGTACCGGATGTCACCATCAGGACCGCCGGTCACGGCGAATTGCATCGTCGCGCTGGCGCCAGGCCGCTCCGGTTGATCCTGCGCGAGGGCCCGCGCCTCGTCGAGCCATGCCTGGGTGAGGTACTTCGACACGGAGCCTCCCCGTCGCGGTCCCGTCAGGAACGACGCGGCAGTGTATCGACGGGCTCACTCGACTCGGAGGCCCGCACGCCGACGAACAGGTCGTCTTCGGTGTCGCCCTCGGCGGGACGGCCGACGAGCGAACGGGCCAGCATGAACTCGTCCCAGGGGAACACCTCGCGGATGACGTCGTCGGGGAGGCGCATCCAGAACCCTTGCGGGTCGACCTGGGTCCGGTGGGCGAGGAGCGCGGCCCGACGGCGGGCCAACCACGGGCCGACCTCCACGAACGTCGTGAAGTGGTGCTCGTGTTCGGGGAGCCCGCGTTCGAACCAGCGCCCGTAGGGGCTCTCCTCGCCGCGGGCGAGGTGCGCCGCGTGCAGCGCTTCCACCCGCCGACGCGAGAATCCGGTGTAGTACATCTTCGACGGCTGCCACGCAGGCCCGCTATCGGGATAGCGGTCGGGGTCACCGGCGGCGTCGAAGGCCGGGAGCGACACCTCGTGGACCCGGATGTGGTCGGGGTGCGGATAGAACTGGCGGTCGTCGGCGTACGTCACGATGACCTGGGGACGCTCCGCCCGGATGATCCGCACCAGACGACCGACGGCCTCATCGAGCGGCGCGTTCGCGAAGTTGTCGGGGCGGGCGTTCACATCGGTGTCGGGCATGCCCGAGTCGTGGTAGCCGAGCATCTGCAGCTCGTCGTAGCCGATGGCGTCGACGCTCGCCTGCAGCTCCTCGAGCCGCACCTCCGAGAGTCGGGCCCGGACCTCGGGGGCGTCCACGGCCGGGTTGAGAATGTCGCCGGCCTCGCCGCCGGTGCAGCACACGAGGACGCACCGGACGCCTTCGTCGTGGTAGCGCGCGACCGTTGCGGCTCCCTTCGACGCCTCGTCGTCGGGATGGGCGTGCACGGTCAACAGCGCGAGCGGTTCACCGTCCCGATCACGTGGAGTCATCGTCTCCGACGGTACCGCCCCTGGCCCCGATTCCCCACATGTGGTCGGTACAGTCGCACCCTTGTCCTGGCGCCCAGCACTCGCGATCGGCGCGCTCGTCGCCGTCGCGACGGTCGCGACGCCGGCTCCGGCCGGGGCGGCCCCGCCCCCCTCGGGCGGCTCGATCGTCTGGAAATCCTGCGGCGGCGGGTTCCAGTGCTCCACGTTGTCCGTGCCCGTCGACTGGTCCCAACCCACCGGGGCGCACGTCGCGCTGGCCATCGCCCGCCGTCCCGCGAAGGATGCTCGGCACCGCGTCGGTTCGCTCGTCATCAACTACGGCGGCCCCGGCGATCCGGGGACCACGTCGTTACGGCTCGGCGCCAGCAGCCTCCCCGCGCCGGTCCAGCAGCGCTTCGACCTGGTGAGCTTCGATCCGCGCGGCACCGGAGCCTCCCGGCCGATCGCCTGCGTCGACGACTCGACCTACGACCGGATCCTCGCTCAGGACCCCACCCCCGACGCGTCCACCCAGCTGCTCAGCTTCTACAACGGCACGAACGGACCGGTCGACCTGGTGCAGGCCTGCGTCGACAAGCAAGGCGCGTGGCTGGCCCAGGTCGGCACGCGCAACACGGCCCGCGATCTCGAGGCGCTCCGCGCCGCGCTCGGCGAACCGAAGCTCGACTTCCTCGGCTACTCGTACGGGACGGTTCTCGGCGCGGTCTACGCCCAGATGTACCCGGACCGGATCCGATCGATGGTGCTCGACGGAGCCGTCAACCTCTCGGCCACGGCGGCGAGTGAGCTGCGGGACAACGCCACCGGATTCGAGCAGGCGCTCGACGCGTTCCTCAGCGACTGCGCGGCCCACACCAGCTGCGCGTTCCACCAGCACGGCGACCCTCGCGCCGCCCTCGAGCGGCTCCGGCAGCAGTTCGAGGGCGGCCTGGAAGTCCCGGTCGGCGACGGGCGAAAGGCGGGGGCGACGATCTTCTACCTGGGGCTCGCCAGCGGCCTGTATGACCGGTCCAACGGATGGCCGTTCCTCGCCAAGGCCCTTGCCGGGGCGACCCGCGGGTCGGGCAGCGGTCTGGCGGGGCTCGCCGACCCGCTGAGCGGTCGAGGACCCGACGGTCACTTCGACGACCTCCAAGAGGCGTTGGCGACGATCAAGTGCGACGACCGCCACGACCCGCTCGTATCGTTCAGTGACTTCCAAGCCACGTTCGCGCAGTACTCCCAGCAGTTCCCGACGTTCGGGATGTTCCTGGCCTCGTCCCCGTTGGGCTGCGATCCACGGCTGCCGGTCCCGCCGGCTTCCGAGCAGGTCGGCGACGTCCGGGTGAACACCGCGCCGCCCATCCTCGTCGTCGGTACCACGGGTGACCCGGCCACCCCGTACGCCGGGGCGCAAGACCTGCAGCAGCGATTGCGCGGCTCTCGGCTCCTCACCCTCGTGAGCACCGAGCACGCCGGGTACGGCAAGGGAATCGCCTGCGTCGACGACCGCGTCGACCGGTATCTGATCGGTCGGACGCTCCCACCGCTGGGGTCGCGCTGTCAGGCGTGAGCCGACACCGCGTCAGCCGGTCCGGGCCGGCGTGGAATCGAGCCGGTAGACATCGATCCGGCCGATGCCGCGCACGCGTCGGCGGGACAGGCGCCGCAACGCGAACTGCGGGTCGCCGTCCAGCGCCGCCGCGAGATCGCTCGAGACCAGCACCGTGCGGGGAAAGGCGAGCTCGGTGAGCCGGCTCGCGAGGTTCACGACCGGGCCGTAGTAGTCCCCTTCGCGGGACAGGACCGGCCCGTACGCGAGGCCGGCGCGGGCGTCGGGCAGCACGTCATCTTGGGTGGAGGCCTCGGCCAGTCGCAGCGCAATGTTCGCCGCCACGGCCGGCTCCTCGGTGATGAACATCACCTCGTCGCCGATGGTCTTCACGATCCGTCCCCCCGCGGAGACCACGGTGTCGTGCGCGAGCGCGGCGAAATGCTCGACGAGGGCGCCAAGCTCCTGGTCGTCGAGCCCTTCGGCGAGGGCGGTGTAGCCGACGAGATCGACGAAGCCGACGACGGCCTCCACCGTTCCCGGGCTTCCCGGCTCGCTGCCCGCGAGCTTGCGCCACACCGCGGCGCGCAGCTGGAGCCGATGGACATGGTCGATGAGCCGGGCGATGAGCTTGAAGTCGAGCCGCTCGCTGAGCAGCTGGGCGAGATCCTCGTCCGAGAGGCCGGCCCGGCGGGCCTCGTCCATAGACCGGGCAACGTCATCGCTCTCGGCGTCGGCGATTCGCGCCAGCGCCGAGCTGAGCACCCGGGCCTGCGGGATCGCGCGGTCCATGCTCCAGTCGTAGAACCAGGGCTCGCTGACGCGCTCGACGAACACGCGGAGCGCGTCGACGTCGGAGTCGGTGAACGCGGGCTCATCGTCGGGGAGATCGGGGAACCCGATGGCGCGCCACACCGTCCGGGCTGTGTCGAGGTCGGTACCGGCCCGCTCCGCGAGCTGGCGCAGCGTGTACGTGCGGGCCCCGGGCATCACGAGACGCTCGAAGACCAGCAGCGTCAGATATCCACCGGCCTCTGCCTGCTCGATCTCCTCGAGGCTGGCGCCCTGACGGAGTAGGAAACGGCGAAGCCGTCGATCCATGAGTCGTCCTCAGACCGACCGGGGGACGTCCTTCCACGCGACGTCCTTGGAGTGGTCGGGCTCCTTCGGCAAGCCGAGCACCCGCTCGCCGAGGATGTTGCGCATGATGTTCGACGTGCCACCCTCGATGGTGTTGGCCTGCGCGCGGAGGAAGCCCCGCGCGATCGCGGGCCGGTCTTCGCCCATCCCACCGAGGTACGCGAGCGGACCCTCGGTTGCCGCCGCACCCGTCGGCTCCCACGCGACTCCGCCGACACCCTCCATGTCGACGGCGAGCTTCTGGAGGCGCTGGTTGAACTCGGCCTGCATGAGCTTGGTGATCGACCCTTCGGGCCCGGCCTCGGCACCGCGCTTGCGCTTGTCACCGGCTCGCTGGTTGTTGAGTCGGATCAGTCGTCCCTCGATGTAGAGCTGCACGACCCGCTGGCGGAACAGCGGGTCCCGCATCGGCTGATGGCGCTTGATGAGCGACGCGATCGGGCTTCCTCCCACCGCGTCACCGGCGAGCGAGCCGGCACCCGAGAGCGCCACGCGTTCGTTCATCAGCGTGGTCACCGCGACGCGCCAACCTTCGCCTTCGGGGCCGACCCGCATCGACTCCGGGATGCGGACGTTCTCGAAGAAGACCTCGTTGAACTCAGCGTCGCCGGTGATCTGCACCAGCGGCCGGATCTCGACCCCGGGGCTCTGCATGTCGACCACGAAGTAACTCAGCCCCTTGTGCTTCGGGACGTCGGGGTTCGTGCGGGCGACGAGCATCCCGTACTTCGCGATGTGCGCGAGCGTCGTCCAGACCTTCTGGCCGTTCACGACCCACTCGTCGCCGTCGCGCTCGGCGCGGGTCGACAGGCCCGCGACGTCGGACCCTGCGCCGGGTTCGCTGAAGAGCTGGCACCAGATCTCCTCGTTGGTGGCCAAGCCGCGCAGCAGCTGATGCTTCTGCTCCTCGGTGCCCCACGTGATCACCGTCGGGCCGCCCATCCCGATCCCGATGATGTTGAACGGGCGAGGCACCCGATAGTGGTTGAGGACTTCGTTGACGGCCTTGGCCTGGGTCGGCGTCAACGAGAGGCCGGCCCCGTACTCCGCCGGCCAGGTGGGCGTCGCGTACCCGGACTCGCCGAGCCGGGTACACCACGTGCGGTAGTCGAGATCACGACGCAGCGCCGAGAACCGCTCCTCGTCACCCTCGTCGATCGCCTCCATCCATCCGTCGGGAAGCTCGTCGCGCAGGAACGCGCGCGTCTGCTCGCGCAGCTGCTCGTCGGTGGGTTGAGCGGTGTCGATCGCCATGGGCCCTCCGGGGTCTGGCCGTGTCGGGGATCGTACCGGGAGTCGGGATAGGACGCGGCCCAAGAGTGGACGAACGGGGCCGCGTGTCGGGTCGTGCAGAACACGAACGATGGCGCGAGTCGCGGTCGGGTCCGCCAGGCCGCAGGTATCCTCGGCTGGACACGTCCGACGACGCGACGCACGCATGCCGATCGGACGCCAAGGACGGAGGCGGGATGCGGGTCCATCATCCGGAGCGCCACCGGTACGCGCGTGTCGGCTGGTTGCGGGCCGCGGTGCTCGGCGCGAACGACGGCATCGTCTCGGTGGCGAGCATTGTTCTCGGTGTGGCCGCGGCGACGACGTCGCAGAGCCAGGTGGCGGTGGCCGGGATCGCGGCGATCGTCGCGGGAGCGATGGCGATGGCCGCCGGTGAGTTCGTGTCGGTGAGCTCGCAGCGTGACACCGAACGGGCCGACATCGCTCGGGAGCGCCGCGAGATCCTCCAGAATCCCGATCACGAGCTGACCGAGCTCCAGGAGATCTACCAACTCCGGGGTCTCGACGAGAGCTTGGCTCATCAGGTCGCGCAACAGCTCATGGCCGCGGACCCGCTCGGTGCGCATCTGCGGGATGAGCTCGGCATGACGGCGATGACCCGGGCTCAGCCGCTGCAGGCCAGCGCGAGCAGCGCCGTGAGCTTCTCGCTCGGTGGCGCGCTTCCTCTGGCCGCCGCGATCCTGACGCCGAGCAACGCCCGGGTGCCCGTCGTCGCCGGGCTGGCGCTGGTCCTGCTGGCCGGCGCGGGCGCGCTCGGTGGCCGCTTCGGCGGCGCGCCAATCGGGCGAGCGGCCGCCCGCGTGCTGGCCGGGGGTGGCGCAGCGATGCTCATCACCTGGCTCGTCGGCGCGATCGTCGGGACCGCGGTGTAAGAGACCGGGCGTGTCAGGCGCTCGCGGACTCCACACCTTTCGCGAGTCGTCGTTGCACGAATCTGCTGGCGCGCCAGCCGAGCTCGATCAGCACGATGCCGACGATCGCGATCCCAGCGCCTTCGGCGACGATGGGTCCGCTGGGCAGCGCGAGGGCGTAGAAATCACGGAAGGTGGGGACGGCGAGAATCGTCGCGACCGAGACGACCATCGCCGCGACGAGAAGACCACGCCACCAGTTGATCGGCCGCGCGAGGATCGCCAAGATCCACAATGCGATGACGACGACGACGAAGGCCGACGCCGTTCGCGCCTGGGTCACGGTGAGATTCTCGACGTACAAGGCGAGCCCGTAGGTGAGGAGCGCCGCGGCTCCGGTCACGAGCCCGGCCGGGACGCAGAAACGCAAAACCCGGTTGATGAATCCGGGGACGTACCGGCGGGTGTTCGGGGCGAGGGCGAGGAAGAACCCGGGGACGCCGATGGTGAAGGTGCTGATGATGGTCAGGTGACGGGGCAGGAAGGGGTATTTCCAGCCGAGAACGGCGACCGCGACGGCCAGGACGATCGCGTAGACCGTCTTGTTGATGAAGAGATTCGCGGACCGCTCGATGTTCGCGATCACCCGGCGCCCTTCGGCGACAACGCCGGGGAGCGTCGCGAAGCGTCCGTCGAGGAGCACGAGCTCGGCGACCGCACGCGTCGCGGCGGCACCGGATCCCATCGCCACCCCGATATCGGCGTCCTTCAGCGCCAGGGCGTCGTTGACCCCGTCGCCGGTCATGGCGACGACGTGACCGCGGGACTGGAGGGCGTGGACGATGGAGCGTTTCTGCTGGGGGGTGACCCGACCGAACACGGTGTGTGTCTCGAGGACATCGGCCAGCTGTTCTTGGTCGTCCGGGAGCTCGCGTGCGTCATAGGGATCGTCCGCGCCGGGGAGGCCGACGCGTGCCGCGACCGCAGCGACGGTGCGCGGATTGTCTCCGGACACGACCCGCAAGGCGACACCCTGTTCCGTGAAGTAGGCCAGGGTGTCCTTGGCGTCGGGACGGACCTGCTCCTCGAGCAGGACGAGCGCGACCGGGGAGAGCTGCTCGGGGAGCTGGTCACCGGTGGCGGGAGCGGAGCTGGTCGCCAGGACGAGCACCCGCTTCCCGGAGGCGGCGAGCTCGTCGCCGCGAGCCCGGACCGGGTCGTCGGCGGCGGCGTCGGGGAGGACCATCTCGGGGGCGCCGAGCACCCAGGTCCCCTGCACTCCGAAGGTCGCCGCGCTCCACTTGCGCGCCGACGAGAACGGGATCGTGGCAGTGCGCGACCACCCGTTCGCGGCGGGGCATGCCTCCCCGATGGCGGCCAGCGTGGCATTGCGGTTCGGGTCGTCGGCGAGCGCCCCTAACGCGCCGGGAATGTCCGTGGCGGCGCCGTCGAGCGGCTCGTAGCGGTCGAACACCACGTTCCCGTCGGTGAGGGTGCCGGTCTTGTCGAGGCACACGATGTCGACTCGAGCCAGTCCTTCGACGGCCGGGAGCTGTTGGACCAGCACGTTGCGCCGGGCGAGGGTGACGGCGGCGATCCCGAACGCCAGGCTGGTGAGCAACACGAGACCCTCGGGGACCATGCCAACGACGCCGGCGACGGTGCTGGTCAGCGCGGACGAGACGTTGTCGGTGCGGAGCTGCTGCCAGAGCAGCAGCCCGGCGACCGGGAACAGCGCGTACTGGATCAGGCGGAGCAAGAAGTTGATGCCGTCGACGAGCTCGGAGCGCACGAGACGAAACTGACGGGCCTCGAGCGCCAGCTTGCGGGCGTACGAGTCGGAGCCCACCGCGGTCGCTTGGAAGCGGCCGGCACCCGCCACGACGATGCTGCCCGACATCACCGCCGTACCGGACGCCTTGTCGATCGGGTCGGACTCGCCCGTGAGGAGAGACTCGTCGACCTCGAGCCCGTCGGCGCTGCGCACGACGCCGTCGGCGGGAACCTGATCGCCGGTGCGCAGCTCGAGGAGGTCGTCGAGGACGATCTCCTCGACGGGGACCTCGCGGAGGAACCCGTCGCGCACGACCCGGGCGATCGGCGCGCTCAGCACCGCGAGGGCGTCGAGCTTGCGTTTGGCGCGGACCTCCTGGACGACGCCGATCAGCGCGTTGGCGACGACGATGATCCCGAAAAGCCCGTCTTGAGGCTGGCCCACGATGAGGATGACGACCAGCATCGTCCCGAGGATGGCGTTGAACCGGGTGAGCACGTTGGCGCGCACGATCTCGCCGTACGAGCGGCTCGTGCGTTCGCCGCCGCCGTTGATGAGACCGCGAGAAACCCGGTCGTCGACTTCGGCGGTGGTGAGCCCGGTCGGAGGGGTCTCGTGCTCGGATCCGGTCGGGGCGGGCGCGCCGGAGTCGATGGGCGCCGGCGCGGTCATCGCCAGCGACGGTAGCCGACCGCGCCCCGCGGATTGATTGATCCACTCCGGTGATTTGGTGTCTGTGTCGGGTGTCGGAGGATGCGGGGGTCAGTGGAAGTCACGTGATCGCAGGAGCGCCGCGGGTTGCAACACCAGCGACGTGATGTGCTCAGCGAGGAGGTTGATCACCCCCTGCTCGCGTTCCAGGCGTCCACGGATTCGTAGCGCGGGTGACGTGCGGGCCACTCGCCGGAAGCGTTGCCACACGTCGGGGGTGCAGATCACGTTCACGAGGCCGGTCTCATCCTCGAGGTTGAGGAAGACCACCCCGTTGGCGGTTTCGGGCTGCTGGCGGTGGGTGACGATCCCGGCGACCTCGACTCGGGCGCGGTCACGTCGGGAGCGCAGCTCCTCGGCGGTCACGACCCCTTGGGCGATGAGCTCGTCGCGAACGAACTCGGTGGGGTGGCGCGCCGCCGACAGTCCCGTGGCACCCAGATCGGCGGCGGTCGCCTCCATCTCGGACATCCCGGGGAGTGTCGGCGCTTCGATGCCGGTCACGATGCCGGGCAGCGTGCCGGGTCGGGCGTCGCGCAACGCCCCCGCGGCCCAGAGCCCTTCCCGGCGGCCCACGC